>ENA-OQNO01001087-OQNO01001087.1-human-gut-metagenome-genome-assembly--contig:-NODE-1087-length-19806-cov-3.589613_pt1 | contig 19806 bp, 15 predicted proteins | sample MGYA00242629_ERZ504880 | MGnify/ENA primary metagenome ERZ504880 (study PRJEB26092, sample SAMD00036377) | human gut metagenome | host: Homo sapiens | study: EMG produced TPA metagenomics assembly of... | reverse complement strand
GCAGGCACACCTCGTCGAGGAACCAACGATCGTGCGTGACCATGAGCAGCGCGCCCGAGCCCTTCTTCCAGCGGGTCTTCAGATGCTCCGCCAGCCAGGTGATGGCGCGCACGTCCAGGTGGTTCGTGGGCTCGTCGAGCGCCAGCACATCCCAATCGCCGATGAGCAAGCGAACCAAGTCGACCCGGCGGCGCTGCCCGCCGGACAGCGTGCCCACCTGCGCATCCCAAGGAATGTCGGATGCCAAACCGGCGATGATCTCGCGGATGCGCGCATCGCCCGCCCATTCGTATTCAGCACGGTCTCCCACAACCGCGCGCTCGACGGTGTCTTCGTCGCGCAGGGCGTCGGACTGCGCCAGCACGCCCACATGCACGGTCCCGTTCCTCAGGACGCGCCCCTCGTCGGGCTCTTGCATGCCGGCCAGCAATGCGAGCAGCGTCGACTTCCCGTCGCCATTGCGTCCGACGATGCCAACACGATCGCCCTCGTCGACGCCAAGCGATATGCTTTCAAATACCTCTTTGGTCGGAAACTCAACCCGAACCTTCTCGCAGCCAAGCAAAAACGCCATGTGTCCATCCTTCTTCGCCTACGTTCCACTCCCCATGATAGCGAAACAGCACGGACACGACGTTCCCATTCTTAAAACTGCGTGCGTCCTCGACGGCATCGCGCAACCGCCGCAACCGCAGTCGCCACCGCAGCAAAGGCAATCGCGGTCATCGCAAAGGCGGCTCCGGCTGCACCGTCGCCCGTAGAGACGAGGGGCTTCGCCGCTTTGCCGCCTGCGCCACCTGCGCTGTTCGTTTCGTCAGCAGACGGAACGTCCCCACCGCCAGCGGGACCCTTTGCAGCCACTTCGTACGATACGCTGGCGGAATCGGGCAGCGTGTAGTTGGCCGCATGCGCGCCCGTCAAGCTTACCGCCGTGGCCGTATGCTTCCCCGCCGTGGCCGCGTCCGCGCCTTCGACGATCACCGCAACGTCATCGCCTGCCAAAACGCCCAGCGCCTTGGCCATGACCCGCTTGCCGTCGCCCTCGACGCGCCCTTCGGTGTTGGACCACTCCAGGCCCACCACCTTGGGGTGCACCGTGAGCTCAATGGCTGCGCTCGCTTCGGCCATGTTGCCCGAAGCAACGTAGCGCGCCGTCAAGGTTACCGCACTGCCAACGGGAACGCTGCCGCTCGCCGTGTCGTACTCCAGCGTATACACGCCCTCGGCATCCGCGTCAACCGCGTCGCTCACCTGCACGTCGCCGTAGAACAACGCCATCTGCCCTGATGAGGCGGGAGCGGAATTCGCCGCGCTAAGCGTGCGAACACGCGTCGGGGCGCTTTCGCCGGTAGGCGTCGGCTTCGCCGTCACCTTCACCTTCTGGCCGTACGAGAAAGAAGCAGCACCTTCGATAACGTTGCCCTGCGCGTCAAGAACCTGCACGCTTCCCGGTCTGAACTCGGATCCGGACTGCGCGATAGCGTAAGAAGCGCGCGCGATATCGTCTGCCAGCACGTACCGGCTCGCCTGCGCGCCCGTCAGCGTTGCCGTTGCCGTATGCTCTCCGGCATCGCGCGCGTCGCCGCCGCCCACTGTCACGCCCACCTCGTCGCCAGGCAGAATGCAACCGTCCTTGATGACCGCTTCAACCTGCTTGTCATCCCCGAAGAAGCGCCCTTCGGTGTTGTTCCACGCCAGGTCAACAACCCGGGGCGTCACGGTAACGAGCAGGGAGCCCGTCAGAGGCTGGTAGTTGAAGGCGTCTTCAGGCGTGAAGGTCCATGCAGCGCGATGATCTCCCGGAGTCGGCACGGCGTCAGGGTCGCTCCAGGCAAACGTACCGGCCACAGCCTCGCCGGCTGCATTCTTGGCCTCGCCGGAAAGCGCAACCGCGGCGCCCAGCGTCCTGCCGTCGTATGCGTAGGTCGAAGGAGTGGCGCTTACCGCAGCGCTTAGAACCTCGCGCTCCACCGCGTTCACCATAATGGCGTTGGAGAACGTCCGGTAGTTCTGCGATTCAATCTGGATGACAAGCAGCCCGACGGGGCCAACGCTCACGTCAGCGGCCTCAAGAATAGGCAGCGTCAGCTCACTCTGCGCGATGGTCGCCGTGTCTGGCGTGTACAGTTCGGCAGGCATACCGCTATCATCCGCAAGCGAATACGCAAGCGTCCCGTACGAGCACGCGTCCTCTAAAACAGGAAGCAGCGCATCAAGCGTATACGCGTAGTCAAACGCAACGCCCAACTTCACGTCCAAGGAGGCGCCCGTCACCTGCGGCGCTGGTGCCGGGTTCACTATCAGCCTGTTGGACTCGAAGGAAATATTGTAGTTGTTGCTGGCCAGACCCTTGGGCGTGAGGTAGTAGTCGCCCGCATTGTCATACTGGCTATACGTGAAATCGTAGTCGAGCGCACCCGTCAGCACGGCTTCCGTTTCGCCGTTCACGAAGCCGCTGTAGGACACCCCGGCACCGGCCGGCTTTTGGCCGTACGTGATAGCGCTGCTGTTTGCCGTGACGGTAAGGGGCGCTTTCGCAATGGTGATCTGGCCTTCAACCTTGCTCTGCTCGTAATGCTTGCCGCCCACGTCCTTGGCTTTGAGGGTGGCTTCGATGGTATAGGTGCCCGCGTCCTTGGGCAGGCCCGCCTGCTGGGCGCCCGATGCGGTCTTATGCGTGAACGCCACATCCGCAGCCATATCGGCTGGCGTTGAACCGTAGCGAGCCGTGGCCACCACGTCAGTCGCCTCGAGTGCTGCACCATCGTAGACCAGGCTTGTGCCTTCCGGCTTGAGCGTGAGGGTGCTGGGTTCCGGCGCTTTCACAACGGTCAGGGGATACGCGTCTTTGGTGGCCGGGTCCTCGTTCGCCATCGTCTTGTATTCACTGGCAGGCGCAACGCCGTACACCTTGTTGTCGGCCACAGGCGTGCTGTCGGCGAACAGGCCTCCTTTGATGTCTACATACGCACCATCGCTACCGCCCAGGTAGGGTCCAGCCCCTACTTTAGTAAGAGAAAGCGCACCGCCGGTGATCTCAATCGAGGCGTACGCCCCCGAATACCCACTGCCGATGCAAGCTGCGCCTTGACCTCCGCTTTCCGCCTTGACCACGCCACCTTTAATGGTGATGTCATTCGCGAACGTTTTGTCGTATATGAGATAACCGCTGCCAATGCCGGCAGCACGGGAACCGCCCCTCGCGGTAACGTCGCCTCCCGTTATGGTCACGCCGTTGCCGAGCCCTCCGTCTCCACCGCCAATGCCGGCAGCACGGGAACCACCCGTTGCGATAACCGAACCGCCGTCTATGGTTATATCGTTAGCCTTCGCGCTGCTTCCGCCGCCAATGCCAGCAGCACCACTTCCGCCCGTTGCGACAATTTCGCCACCGGCTATGACAACGCTCGAAACCTCTCCAGCGCGGCCTCCTCCAATGCCGGCGCCACTGGAACCGCCCGTTGCCGTAAGCTTACCGCCACCCGAAATGGTCAAAGGAACATAATCACCCGTCTCCTTTTGCAGCCCAGCTCTGTTCTCTCCCGATGCCAGCTCGTTCTGCGTTCCCTCTTTGAGCACGAGGTCAACGCCTCCATTCGCAATTCTCATCGCAGCATAAGAACTAGTCTGCCTGATGGTTACACCAGCCAGCGTGACATGGGCCAACTCCTTATCGGAATTCAGGCTAATCGAAATCCTATTGGTGGTTTGGTTAACGCCGTCTTTCATGAGTATCTCAATCGGCGTGGAGGTTTTCACGGTAAGAATGCCTTCAAACCAGGTGAAGTCAGTACCCAGCTTGCCGCCGATCACAACAAAATCGCCAAGTTCCACACCCGCGTTAACGAGGGAGTTACCTGATCCGTTGTCGGCGATGTTGTAGCGTGCCGGATAATCCGCACCCAACTGGCCGCCTTCAACATGAAAAGGGCCAGTGGGGTCGTCAGCCCACGCCGTTGCAGGACAAGCCAGCAATACTGCGCAAAGAAGTCCCGCCACTGCGCCCATCATGCACGCGAAGCTCCGCATGCCGCAATTCCTTGCGTCGTCCTGCGCGCGTCCGATCGATACCGTCGTCACGAATCGTCCTCCTATGAGCATCTTGCCGCCGCAGCGACTTTTCAGGAAGTTTGATTCTAGCAATCCGCACGATGCCTTTACGGCTGCCAGCGAAACCGGCATCGCCCACAGCGAAATCGGACTTCGGCGCCTCCGGAAAGCACCGCACGGTGCAGCGGGCGTCACATCATGACCATGACGGCAACCACGAAAGCCACCGTCAACGCGAACCCTCCCGCCATGATGACCCAAACCGCGGGACGTCCCCAGTTCACGGTCCAGCCGATGCCGAATCGTTCGGGCAAGAACAGGCTGGGATCATTGGGATTGAGGTAGAACACGCCCAGCTTCCAATGCTCGTCATCGTCGGCCAAGAGCTTTTCCGAGCCGCCCATGCGCGCGAACACGCGCGCGCCGCCTTGCCCGTACACCACGCTGATCACGATGGACCCCGCCACCAACGCCAGCGCCAGCACCACCACGAACACGCCCGCTTCAGCTATACCGATCACGCCGATGAACGCAAGCTCCATAACCGGCCCCAGCAAGCTGAGAATCAAGCCGCCCGCCACCAGGAGAATGCTCTGAGCGCGCGCGAACATGCCGTACGCCAGTGCAGACGTGGCGGGCGCACCCGGATCGGACGGCTTCTTCGACCGCAGGATGGTCCAATGGGAAAACGCCATGCAAGCCGCCATGAAAGCCACTATGAGCACGGGCGCCAGGATCACGAACGGGGATTTCTCCATGTAGTCCGTCACCTCGCCCTGGAAGTTAACATGCTGCGGAATCAGATCGGGCATCTGCGCATAGCCTACCGCGCCGATGAGCAGCGTAACGGCCATGACCGGTATGTACAGCAGGTTCCACTTGAGCGACACCGCGCGAGGCACCGGCGCGTCGCCCACCACCGCTACGGATTCCTGCGCTTCGGCCTTCCAGCCGCGCTCCTTTTTATAGGCGTTCACCTTGGCGCGGAAGAACAGCATCAGCCCGTAGCTGCAAGCGCAGATCAGCAGCGTGCCCGCGCAAAGCGTCGCAAGGACAAGGCTCGGGTTTTGCGTGCATGCGCCCCATGCGCCAGCAGCCGTCAGAATCGTAGTAAGCCCCAGCATGGCAATCGCGTATTGGCGCTTGAGCGACCGCAGGTACGGATCGCGAGCGGCCGCATCGGGCACGGTAACCGCGAATACCTCGCCGCGCCGCATGAGAAACGGCGTCACCACCGTCATAAGGCCGGTCAGCGGGACCAGCGATATCGTGAGAACAAGCATCGCCGATGCGAATTCAGTTGCAGGTGCCCCCATAGCCCGATCACGCTTCCTTCCCGAAAACCTGAGAACCTCCGAGCGCATCGGCGCACCGCGAAACGCCCGACCTGCCGTTCAGCGTTGACGACGACGCAGCCGGACCATCCGCGCGCTCGCCCGCCCCGTACGCGCGCGCCGCCTGTGCGCTCGCACATTCCAGAAACTCGCCCCAGCTGCCGCCGCGTGCGCGATGGGCCAGCGCCAACTCGAACAGCTCGCCTTCCATTTTCGCCAGCTCCACCTGCGCGCGGTCGACCCGATCCTCCTCGCATGGGTCGGCGATGAACGCCCCTGACCGGCCGCGCATGAGCACGTAGCCCTCGTCGCGCAGCACGGCATACGCCTTGTTCACGGTATGAAGGTTGATGCCCAGATCGCTTGCCAGCGACCGCACGCTGGGCAGCGACTGGCCGGGAACCAGTTCGCCACGGGCGATGGCGCCGATAATCTGGCTGCGTATTTGCAGGTACAGCGGCTCTTCCGCCTTCTGGTCGATGCGCAAGATCATTTCGATCGCACCCCGCCTTCTTCTTGCCGTAAACCGTCTTTCTTCTTTGTTATATTTATGCTATAACAGATGGAACAAAGATGCAAGCCTGCGAAGGCAACGCGAACAGAGCGCGTCGCGAAGCAGGCTGCAGCGCCTGAACGACACCGGCGCACTTTGCCTATCGAAAGGAGGCACCATGAAGCGAATCGTGGTATTTCTTGTTGTTACCTTTGCGATGACCTGGGCATACGAATTTGCTGTCGTCTACCCGATAGCACTGGGCGGCATCGAGGGCGCTCCCGCCATGGCCACGCAGCTTGTTGTTGGCGCGGCTATGTTCTTCCCCGCCTTGGGCGTGCTCATCACGCGCCTGGTCACGCGCGAAGGCTTCAAGAGCAGCGCCATCAAGCCTAAGCGGTTCAAGAAATCCGCGCTCTGGTTCGTTGTCGCATGGTTCGCGCCGGCGGCGCTGGCCATCGTCGGCGCAGGCGCGTACTACCTGGCATTCCCGCACGACTTCGACCCCAGCATGTCCACCATGATCGCCTCTCAACAGCAGGCAGCCGCAACGGCGGGCGCGGGGAACATTCCCGCCGATCAGCTGCGCACCATGCTGCTGGTTCAACTGCCCGTGGCCGTGTTCCTGGCCCCCGCGCTCAACATCGTCACAACGTTCGGCGAGGAATGGGGCTGGCGCGGCTATCTGGTGCCAAAGGTGTCCGAACGCCTGGGCATCGTGCCGACGTTGCTGGTCACTGGCGTGATCTGGGGACTTTGGCACGCGCCGCTCACCGCGATCGGGCACAACTACGGCATGAACTATCCCGGCTGGCCGTTCGCAGGCATTGCCGCCATGTGCGTCTTCTGCATCGTCGTAGGCATCTTCCTGACGTACGTCACCGTGCGCACGGGAAGCTGCCTGGCCGCAGCCATCGGCCACGGCGCCATCAACGGATTCCTGAGCGCCGTGCTGTTGTTCTCGGCAACGGGCGGCAACCCCTTCGTGGGGCCGTTGGCAACCGGCGCCATCGGAGGCAGCGCCTTCGTCGTTGTCGCGGCGCTCATGCTGTGGGATCTGCACCGTCGCGAAAAAGCCGGCACGCTCGACATGCCGAAGGCAGGTCTGCCCGACAACGTGACGAAGGCGGCGACCGCCCGCCACGCACCCGAGAGCTAGCGCACCTTCGCCACAATGAACCCGAGCGTGGCCACCGCCATAACGGCCGAGAAACCGAAGGCGACCTGATACGCCAACGCCGGATCTGCCATGCCCGCCGACGTCACGCCCACCGCCGTGATGGCGAACACCATGATCGACGTTCCCAGGGACGCGCACGCTTGCCGCGCAGCAATGCAAAACGACGACCCGTCAGCCACGATAGGTCGAGGCAGCTTCGCCAAGCTCCACGAAGTCAACGGCCCCACCAGGCCCGACACGCCCACGGCGCGCACCGCTTGGCACAACGTCACCGCCCATAACGGCGTATCGGCCTCCAAAAACGACATGAGCACGGCGCCCGCCGCCAAAAACACGCCCGACGCCACCGCAACCGGACGCACGCCCACGCGATCGGTCAGCACGCCGGCAAGCGGATTCAGCAGCAGCGCAGCCACCGTTCCCGGCAACAGCACCACCCCGGCCTCAAGCGCGGTTCCTCCGCACAGGCCTTCCACGTACAGCGGCACGATCAGCGTGATGCCCATGAACGAGGCGTTCAGCAGGTTCTGCGCCACGAATCCCGCTGCATACTGGCGCGACGCGAATATCTCCATGGTGATAAGCGGATGCTCGACCCGCTTTTGCCGACGAACGAACAACACCAAGAACAACGCGCCCAGCACGATGGGAGCCCACATGAACGGACTGCTGGGTGCAAAGCTGCTTGCGTTCGAGAACCCCAGCAGCAACCCGCCGAATCCAACCGTGGACATCGTCAGCGACACGACGTCCAAACGCGCGCCCGTATCGCGCGCAGGAGCCGGCTTGATAGCCACCGCCGCGGCAATCGCAAGCGCAACGGTGATGACGACCAGCAGCACGAAGAAGCTGCGCCAGCCCCATGCGAAGCTCATGGCCCCACCGATAGTCGGCCCGATATTGGGAGCGAACCCCATGGCCACGCCCGCAATGCCCATGGCGGTAGCTTGGCGGCCCGGCGGGAAGCTGGTCATGGCGATGGTCTGCATAAGGGGCATGAGCAAACCGGTGGAAACAGCTTGCAGAACGCGCCCGGCCAGCAAAACGGCGAAGCTGGGCGCCAGCAGATCGGCGATCGCGCCCGCCAAGAAAAACAAGAGCGCCAGGAACACATGCCGGCGAACCGAAAGCCGCCTTGAAAGAAACGTGGCCACGGGCACCGTTACGCCCAAAACCAACATATAGCTGGTTGTAAGCCATTGCCCCAGGTCAACAGAAAGAGAGAACTCGCCCATGATATCGGCCAACATGGCGTTCACCGCAGTTTGCGACAGATTGCCCGAAGCCGAGGCCAGCACCACAATGGCGAACAACGCGTACACCGCGCCGCGCTTCTTCACCTGGCCATCGCCCACTATGTCGCCTCCGCTCCAAACCGCGCCCTTCGCAAGCCCCAGTATAGCCCAAACGCCCTGACGGCATAGGGGCAAGACCGCTCGCATGCCCGAAGGATTGCTCGCGTTCGGCAGACAATCCGCAGCAAGCCGCGCCCTTTCGGCCATGCGGCTTCGCACGCAATACGAGCACGCAGCCCAACCGCATCGCGGCGAATCTCCGAACCTGTCAAAACGGACGAGTTTTGCCGGTCCTCGGTCAAGGATAAACTTGAAGGGCAAGCCTGTGACCAGGTGCGATAAAAAACACCCTTGAGCAACCCCGTGCCGAAAGGCGAAAAATCGCCGCAAAACTCATCCGTTTTGACAGGTTCGGAGATTTGCCGACGCCACAGGGAAAAGGCGCTTCTACCAGCGTTCATCGCGGCTCGAATACGCGCGTTTCGGAAACGCCGCGCCGCCCAGCCAGGGCGGAACGAAGCGGGATGGGGCGGGGCGGAACGGAACGGGACGGAAGCGGACCATCGGCCCAGCCCCGCCCCGCCCGAGCAGCCTCCACTAGTTGAACGCTTGCTGGGTCTTCTCCAGACCAACCTGCACGAGCGACAATGCAGCCTGGGCGCCCCGATCGACCGCGTAAGCGAAATCGTCAGCCGCCTCTTTCTTGGGAAGCCCCAAAACCCAATCGACCACCGGCATGCGCCCCGGCGGGCGACCGATGCCGACGCGCACGCGCAGCCAATCGCGCGTCCCCAGCTTGTCGCAAATGGAACGCAGCCCGTTATGCCCTGCATGGCCGCCGCCGAACTTCACGCGCACCGTTCCCGGATCGATGTCCAGCTCGTCGTGCACCACGATCACGTGATCCGCTTCCACGCCGTAAGCGTTCATGAGCTGCTTGACGGGACCTCCCGAGGTGTTCATGTAGCTTTGGGGCTTGGCAAGAACCACATCGCAATCGCGGTAGACACCCTTCGCCGTGAGGGCGCCGCATTCGGTTTTCCAGTAGCGCGCGCCCACTTCCTCGGCGATCGCATCAACGGTGTCGAATCCGGCATTATGCCGGGTATGCGCATATTCCTCGCCCGGATTCCCCAGGCCAACGATTAAGAACATGAGACTCAGCTTTCCACTTGCAAGTTACACGTATAGGTCAGCGAGAAAGGCCGCGGCACCCGAAATTCGCGGGGATGGCGAAGGCGGAGCGCACTTCGGTACGCGAGCTTTCGCCATTGCGCGAAGATGGGGCGCCACGGCCTTTCGCAGCGTCGGCTCGTTCCGCTGTTCGCAGAACGGCGGAACCCTTACTCGAACAGCGACGCCACCGAGCCGTTGTTGTACACGTTGTTGATGGTCTCGGCGAACAGCGACGCCAGGGACAGCACCTTGATCTTGCCCGTCTGGCGCTCCAACGGCACGGGCACCGCGTTCGTGACCACCACTTCTTCGATGACGGAGTTCGCGATACGATCATAGGCCGGGCCGCTGAACAGGCCGTGGGTTGCGCATGCGTACACCTCCGCAGCGCCTTTCGCTTTGAGCGTAGCCGCGGCGGCAACCAGCGACCCGGCAGTATCGATCATGTCGTCGTTGAGGATGCAGATCTTGTCCTTCACGTCGCCGATCAGCGCCGTGATCTCGGCTTGATTGTGCTTCGGGCGATCCTTGTGCATGATGGCGATGTCGCAGCCCAGCATGGTGGAGAACTTCTTGGCAGCCTTGGCACGACCCACATCGGGCGACACGACGCACACTTTTTCAGGATTGAACCCCATGGACTTGTAATAGTCCACGAAGATGGGCATGGCCGTCATATGGTTCACCGGAAGATCGAAGAAACCCTGGATGGCGTCCTGGTGCAAGTCCACCGTGATCACGTTGTCCACGCCGGCCGCAGCCAGCAGGTCGGCGACCAGCTTCGCGGTGATGGGCTCGCGGGGAGCGGCCTTGCGGTCCTGGCGCGCATAACCGTAATGCGACACCACGGCAGAAACGGAGCGAGCGGAAGCGCGCTTGGCGGCATCGGTCATGATGAGCAGCTCCATGAGGGCATCGTTCACATCGTAGCCGTCCGCGCCGCATACCGACTGGATCAGGAACACGTCGGCGCCGCGAACGCTCTCCTGGTAACGTGCATAGATCTCGCCGTTTGCGAACTTCTCCAGCTTGACGTTGCCCAGCGAGGCGTTCAGGTCCTTCGCGATCTCGTCAGCGAGCCCGGGGTTAACCGACCCCGAGAACAGGGCCATGCTCTTCTGCACTTCCGTCATGTACGCGCTCCTTTGCGTCGCTTCATGGGCCGCCGCGCTGCGCAGCCGTCGCCCCCTATCCCATTCGTCTCATTGTATCCGCAGGTGGTCCGCTCGCACAGGGGGAACGCCCGCTTCTTCGCAGATTGACCGCAAGAGGGTCGTCGAACGCGCAGGCGCAACGCCCCTCTCCCAGCAGGAGCGCCGTCGAGCATCGTCGCCCGAAACGTACGGAATTCCCGCAAAAACCGTACGTTTCGGGCGACGATGCGCATACGGAAAACGGGGCGATCTCTCGCCCCGTCGCAGATTCAGCTTCTTCTTTTCGCTTCCTTAGGCTTCCGCTTGCTTTGCGCGCTTCTTGGCGGCCCAACCGGGAATCTCGCGTTGTTCGGGCCGCGTCAGCGCCAGCGCATCGGCCGCAACGTCCTTGGCAATGCACGATCCCGCGCCGATGATCGCGCCCGCGCCGATGGTGACCGGAGCGACCATCATGGTGTCGCTGCCCACGAACGCGCCGTCGCCGATAACCGTCGGCCACTTCTTCTTGCCGTCGTAATTGCAAGTGATCGAGCCCGCGCCGATGTTCACATCTTCGCCGATGGTCGTATCGCCGATGTAGGACAGGTGCGGCACCTTCGACCCCTTGCCCACCGTGGACTTCTTGATTTCCACGTGCGTGCCGGCCTTCGCGCCTTCGCACAGATGGGCGGCGGGACGCAGATACGCGCGCGGACCAGCCGTCGCGCCGTCGTCCAGGCGCGCTTCCACGGCCACCGTCTCGTCAACCGTGCAACCGCGACCCACCGTCGTGTCGGTCAAACGGGAGTTCGGCCCGATCACGCTGTCTTCTCCTACGCGCGTTGAGCCCATCAAGAACGTCTGGGGCAAAAGCTCCACGTCCTGCTCGATAACCACGTCCGGCCCGATCCACACCTGGTCGGGATCGGTCATGGTCACGCCATTGGCCATGTGGGCGGCGTTGATGCGGCGCTGCAGCAGCTTCGTGGCCTCGGCCAGCTGCGCGCGCGAGTTCACGCCCAAGCACTCGGAAGCGTCGTCGCACGCCAACGCCAGCACCGGACGACCGGCACGGCGGCAAATCTCCAGCACATCGGTCCAATAGACCTAGCCCTGGGCATTGTCGTTGCCAACCTGCGCCAGCGCGTCGAACAAAGCGCGTGCGTCGAAGCAGTAGAATCCGGAGTTGCACTCGCGGATAGCGGCCTCTTCGGGCGTTGCGTCCTTCTGCTCCACGATGCGCGCCACGGATCCATCCGCCTCGCGCACGATGCGCCCGTACCCGAACGGATCGGCGGGCTCCATGGTCAGCACCACGCAAGCGGCGGCATTGCGCTCGCGTTCCTCCACCAAGCGCGCGATGGTGCGGGACGTGATCAGCGGGCAGTCCCCCGACAGCACCACCAGCGAGCCGTCGAAGCCGGAAAGCGCCTCGGCACACACCAGCACGGCTCCCGCCGTGCCGTTCTGCTCGACCTGCACAACCGGCTGCGTATCGCCTTCGACCAGGGGCAGCACCTGCTCGCGCGCATGCCCGACCACGGACACCACGCGGCCGACGCCCGCTTCGCGAGCGGCGTCCACCACCCAGCGCACCAGGGGCTTCCCCAGCACCTCGTGGGCAACCTTGGGCTTTTTGGACTTCATGCGGGTGCCCGCACCCGCGGCTAGAACGATAGCAGCTGCTTCCATGTCATTCCTTCGCAACGTGGCTTCTATTCTTTCTCGGACATGCCGGTAGCGTCGTCCCCCTCGCGCCGCAGCGCGCGCTGTCGAGCCGCCTCGCCGCCTTCGCGCACCAACGCCTCCTCCACGCTCACCAGCGGAGGCTTGTTCTGGTTCTCGTGCAGATCCTCCTGCACCTGCTCCAGCAAGTCCTCCTTGCCCTCCTCGCGCAACACGCGCGCCACTTCTTCGCGCAGCGCCTCGCGCACGTCTCCAATGGACCCGCCGCCCAAAAGGCCGGTCGGACCCAGATCGACCACGATCTCGAACATATGCCCACGCGCATTGGCGGCGGCGAACTCTTCCTTCACCTTCGGGTCCTCGATGTCGCGAAGCATCTCCTCGCACTCGCGCGCTGCATCGCGGTCGGCCGTTTGCAGGTTCTCGTCGTCATCGCGAGCCGTGGACAGGTAGGCAACGCCGCGCTTATGCGCGCGCCGCGCCTGCAAAAGCAGGAACAAGAAGCCGATGACGCCGGCCAAAAGCGAGGCGGCCAGGATGCCCAACTTCGCCGTGGCGACCAGGGCCTCGTCGTCGAACGCCAGATTGGCCACGAAGATGGCCATCGTGAAGCCGACGCCGCCCAAGATGCTCGCGCCCAGCATATGGCCCCAGTTCACGTTCTCGGGAAGCGATGCCAGCTTGCTCTTCACGATGGCGAAGCTCATCACCATGATGCCCAGAGGCTTGCCCACCAGCAAGCCGAGCAGCACGCCGTACAGGACCGGATCGGTCAGCATGGCCCCAACGTCCACGCCGGTAAAGCTCACGTCCGCATTCGTCAACGCGAACAGCGGCAAAATGGCGAAGTACACCCACGGGTACAGCTTGTGCTCCAAGCGCGTCGCCGGCGGCACCACTTGGCGCGCCACGCGGCTGAGCGACGAAACGGTTTCGATGTACTTGCCCTGCGCGATAACCGGCATCTCAGGCTCGAACGCTTCGCGCGCTTGCCGAACCTTGGTGCCCGACCAATCGGTGAAGCTCTTCAGGTCAACCCGCGACCCCGAAGGAATCGCGAAAGCCAGAAGCACGCCCGCGATGGTGGAGTGCACGCCCGACATGAATACGCAGTACCACAGCACAGCGCCCATCAGCAGATACGGGACAAGAGAATAAATGTGGCTGCGGTTCATCAAAACCAGCACCACCAGCACCGCCGCAGCGGCCCCCAGCCAGAACAGCGAAGGACTCTGACCGTAGAAGATGGCGATGACCAGGATGGCCATGATGTCGTCGGCAACGGCCAGCGTGCTCAGGAACACGCGGACGCCGCTGGGAACGCGGTTGCCCAGCAACGCCAGAATGCCCAGGGCGAACGCGATGTCGGTTGCGGTGGGAACGCCCCAACCGTGCGCCGTTTCGGGGTTCGTCGCGTTGAACAGCAGATAGATGCCGACGGGGACGATCACGCCGCCAAGCGCCGCCATGATGGGCAGCAGGGCTTGGCGGATGTTCGTGAGCTCGCCCACGGTCAGCTCGTACTTGACCTCCAAGCCCACCAGCAAGAAGAAGATAGCCATGAAGATGTCGTTGATGATGTGCGCCATGGACATGCCGGCGAACGCATCGCCGAAGAACAAGCCCACCTCAGTGTGCCAGAAGTGCAAAAAGTCCTCGTAAGCGCCGGTGTTCGCCACGATCAGCGCAACCACTGCGGCAAGCAGCATGGCTCCGGCGGCCTTCGTAGACGAATGAGTGAACTGGATGAGCTTCCAATATCGAGCCTGATGGCCCTGAACCTCCGAGATGAAAATACGCTGAATGCCTTCTTGGTTCGTATCAGTCATAATTGCCTTAGCGCATGCCCGCGACCCTTTCGGGGCGCCTCTCTTGCCTGTCATCGCGGGAGCCGGGCACGCGGCGCTCCCCTAAAACACCCTCGTATTATCCACCATCGTCCGGCACTTCCTTGTATCCACGCTACGTTTTTAAACCGATTTCATAACATGGTGAAAATAGCCCTCCATAACTAAGGGTTTTGCGCTATGCTATTCCTATCAGTTCGACGAAAGGAGTCGGCTTGCAATGCGACGAAGAAGCGTTATTTTTGCCCGCATGACCAGGCCAGGCGCTTGACCGAGCTGTTTTTTTATTCGCCACGAAATAAGAGGTGATTGCTATGAGCATTACCGTCACCGGACGCAAAATGCCCGTAACCGATGCACTGCGTCAGTACGCCGAAGAAAAGATCGGCAATTCCATGAAAGTCATGGACATCGATCCTCTCGTAGCTGAAGTTGTTCTGTTCGTCGAGAAAAACCCCGCGAACCCCCGCCCTGCCGTCTGCGAAGTGACGTTGCGCACGAAGGGCCACATCATTCGCGTCGAAGAGAGCGAAGAAGGCATGTACGCAGCCATCGACGTGGCCGCCGCCAAGGTGGTCCGCCAGCTGCGCAAATATAAGACGAAGGTCATCGATCGCAAGCTGCGCGCCGAAGACGAGACCATTCGCATCCAGCCCGCCGCCGCTGGAGAGCTCGACGTTGACGGCCTCATGCAGGAACTTGCAGACGACGAGGTCGTGCGCGTGAAGGAAATGGAATTCGCGCCGCTGACCGAAGAGGAAGCGCTTATCCAGATCGACCTTCTGGGCCATGACTTCTACGCCTACACCGACCGCGACAGCGGCCTGGTCAACGTGCTGTATCGCCGCGACGACGGCGGGTACGGCCTGCTCAAGCAAAAGGAGGATTAAGCTTCATGCCCACTATCGACACCATCAAGGAAGTGCTGCAGGAGAACCTGGACATCGATCCCGCCGACGTGACGGAAGAATCCACGTTCGACTCCTTGGGCATCGATTCGCTCGACATGGTAGAGCTTATCTGCGACCTTGAAGAGAAGTGCGAAGTCGACTTCGGCGAACCCGAAGGCTTGAACTCCGTAGGCGACCTCGTGACGTACGTAGACTCGCTGTAACGATTCGCCATCCACGAAAAAAGGACCCGTACGGGTCCTTTTTTCGTGCGTCGGCACGATTAACGCCAGCCGACCCTGCGCAAGGAAGCTTATTCGCCGCCAAAAGAGCGCGTGGTGAACACCAGGGACAAATAGCCCGCCGCCGCGCCGCCGAAGGCGCACGCGCAGCCTTTGAGCACCATCATGGCCACCATGGGAAGGGGCGCGGAAAGAGCGAACGCGGCGACAACGCCCAACAGCCCCATGAAAGCGGCCGCGACAACGCCCACGACCAGCATCGCGGCGCCATAGCTGCGCGGAACGATGCTCGCAACGCCCCCGAACGTCTCAGGCGCGATGAACGCGCCCGCCCGCATATCCTTCTTGGTAAGCGGAACCGCGCACGCAAACAGGATCGCGCCCAGAATAAGGCCCGTGATGACGAGGTCGGCCACGATGCTGACGAGATCGAACTGCATGGTCACATCGCCACCGTGCATGAGCCAAAATATGCCAGCGTTCAGCACGCCGTTGACGGCGCCAAAGCCGATGAGGCATTTATGCAGGGCATACGACGAGAACTTTACCGTATCTCCGGATACAGAGTTCCCTTCCGTCACATTCACGGCCATGGAGGATTCCTTCCATCGGGGATTTATCGGGGAGGAATTATAGCAACAAGCCCCAACGGTCTCCGATGGACTATTTCCGTTGATACGGTAATTTGCTGTTTCAAAGTTCGGATGTTCGCGTTTCTACGGAGGCTGCACAGAACATCCTCGCGCTAAGCCGGCTTGCCGCTCCGACCTACCAGCCCGCGCGGCGCATCGCTGCGCGCAGCTCGGCTATGCTGTACAGGCTGCCGAATGCGCACACCAGCCCTTCGGGTCCAGCCAGATCGCATGCCTTCGCCACCGCGTCGTCGAAGTCGCGCGCCTCGTAGGGCTTCACGCATGCGGAGCACCCCAGCAAATCCTGTCCCGTCCAACGAATGGCGCGCGCCAGCTTCGCTGCCGGAAGGGCACGCGGATTAGGAGGCGCGACGGCCACGAAAGCGCCGCCCAGCGGCAGGATCGACTCGAGCATGGCCGGGTAGTCCTTATCCTCTAGGACCCCGATCACGAACACGGCCTTCCTCCCGGGAAACACGTCGCGCAGGGAGTCGGCAAGCGCCTGCGCGCCTTGCGGGTTATGCCCGCCGTCTATCACGAACGTCGGTCGGTCGTCCCGGCTTGGCAGCACTTCGAAACGCCCTGGCCACTGAGCCCGCGCAACGCCCGACCGCAGAGCCTCGTTCGAAATATCCCATCCGCGCGCGCGCAGGGCAAACGCCGCCTCGATGGCAAGCGCAGCGTTCATGGGCTGATAGGCGCCCAAAAGCTGCGTCTCGTACGCTTCTCCCCGATAGGAAAACGGCCGCACATGCACCTGCGCGCCCGCATCCCCCGCAGTGCGGCGCTCGACCGGCCCCACGTTCAGCTGAGAGAAATCGGGCTTCGCCAACGTATCGCCGCATGCGCAAGCAGCCCGCTCGATCACGGCCATGGCCTCGGCCTCTTGCGGCCACGACACGACGGTCGATCCCGCTTTCACGATACCGGCCTTCTCCCCGGCAATCGCGGCAAGCGTGGTGCCCAGCAGCGCCGTATGGTCCAAGCCGATGCGCGTGATGACCGCAACTTCAGGAGCATCTATGACGTTCGTGGAATCAAGACGACCGCCCAACCCCACTTCAAGCACGGCAACCTGGCATCCGCTGCGCGCGAAATGCTCGATGGCAACAGCGGTCATCAGCTCGAACTCGGTAGGATGATCGCCCGTTTCGGCAGCCATCGCTTCGGCATGGCCTTTGACCTCCAACGTTACCGCCGCAAGGTCTTCTAGAGAAATCGAACGCCCGTCCACGCGAATGCGCTCTTCGAACGTCTCGATAAACGGACTGGTGAACAGCCCCGTGCACAGCCCGGCAGCGCGCAGTATGGAAGACAGAAACGCGCTTGTCGACCCCTTCCCGTTCGTGCCGGCAACGTGGACGAACCGCATGCGATCCTGCGGACGACCCAAGCGGTCCAGCAGCTCGCGAATGCGGTCGAGCCCCAGACGCGACGCCTGCCAGCGCGGTTCGTTGATGTAGGCGATAGGGTCGAATTCCATGATCAGCTCCTCTGCAAAACGAAAGCGAGCGCTTCGCATGAAACGCTCGCCCCCAAGATAGCACAACACCCCGCAAGCAGCACGGCGACCGGACAACCGCTACTGCTGCGACAAATACTCCGCGATACCCGCAGCCGCGCGCTTCCCCGCGCCCATGGCCAAGATCACCGTCGCCGCGCCTATCACCGCGTCGCCGCCGGCGAACACGCCCGGCCTCGACGTAGCGCAGGTACGCTCGTCGGCAACGATAAGGCTGCGAGGGGTAACCTCCAAACCAGGAGTCGTCTTGGCGATAAGCGGGTTCGTCTTCGATCCCACGGCCATGACCAGCATGTCGACATCCATGACGAACGCGCTGCCCGCCACCTCCTGCGGGCGACGGCGACCGCTGGCATCGGGCTCTCCCAATTCCATGCGCACGCATTCCAGGCCGGTGATCCAACCTTCGTCGTTGCCGAGCGCGCGCTTGGGGTTCGTGAGCATCTGGAAGCGAATGCCCTCCTGCTCGGCATGGTGCACTTCCTCTGCACGGGCAGGCATCTCGTCGCGGCTGCGCCGGTACACCACGGTGACGTCGGCGCCCAAGCGCTTCGCCGTACGCGCGGCGTCCATGGCCACGTTGCCGCCGCCCACCACGACGCAACGCTTGCCCGCGTACACCGGCGTATCGTACTCGGGGAACTGATACGCTTTCATAAGGTTCACGCGCGTCAAAAGCTCGCTTGCCACCATGGAGCCGTTGAGGCCTTCGCCCTCGATGCCCAGATAGGCCGGCAAACCGGCGCCCGTTCCCACGAACACGGCGTCGAAGCCGCGCTCATCCAGCAGTTCGTCAATGTCGTACAACTTTCCCACCAGCGTGTTCAGCTCGAACGAAACGCCGCTGTCCCCCAGCTTGGACACTTCGCGCTCAACCAGGTCTTTCGGCAGACGGAATTCGGGGATGCCGTACGTCAGCACGCCGCCCGGCTTGTGCAGGGCCTCGAGCACCGTCACGTCGCAGCCAAGCTTGGCCAGCTCGCCTGCGCACGTGAGCGAAGCAGGGCCCGAGCCCACCACGGCCACGCGCTTGCCCGAAAGATCGACATAGGGCGCAACGGCGGTTTCGCCATCCGCACCCGCAACGGGAGCGGCGGCTTCCTCGGCGCGCTGCTGGGCAATCGCAGCAGCGGCCTCCTGCGGATGCTCGAACGCCCAGTCAGACGTGAAACGCTCCAAACGACCGATGCCAACCGGCTCGCCGTTCTTGCCGCGCGTGCACACGCCTTCGCACTGCGTTTCCTGCGGACACACGCGCCCGCACACCGCCGGCAAAGCGCTCGCGCTCTTCACGATGGCGTACGCTCGGGCGAAATTTCCCAAAGCAACCTGCTCGATGAAATCGGGAATGGGGATGCCCACGGGGCAGCCATGCACGCAGGGCCGCGTGGGACACTGAATGCAGCGACGTGCTTCCAGCATGGCCTCTTCGGCAGAATACCCGCGCGCGACCTCGTCAAACGTTCTGGCACGCTCGACGGGATCCAGCTCGGGCATGGGAACCATCGTCTTCTGCTTGTTCACTTCGTAGCTGGTCCGCGCCATGTTAGGCCCCCTTCCGGTCGCCGTGCGCAGACGCGCACCCGCAATCGCGGCCTTCGGAGGCTATCCGACCCGCCGCAGCATCCCGCGCCGCCGATTCAAACGAGCGGTACATCACCCCACGACGCATAGCGTCGTCGAAATCGACCAGATGCCCATCGAAGTCGGGACCGTCCACGCACGCATGCAGGTATTCATCGCCCACTTTCACGCGGCAACCGCCGCACATGCCCGTGCCGTCGACCATCAGCGCGTTGAGCGACACGGTTGTCCTGAGCCCGTATTTTTTCGTGGTGAGCGCCACGAATTTCATCATGACCATGGGCCCGATGGCGACACATTCGTCGTAATGCCGGCCCTGTTTTTCGACCAGCTCCTCGACGACCTGCGTGACGAGCCCCTTGAACCCTTCCGAACCGTCGTCGGTGGCGATGTAGAGGTTTTCGGCTACGGCACGCATGGCGTTGGTATAGATGAGCATGTCGCGGGTCTTGGCGCCGATGATGACATCGGCCGCGACGCCGTGCTCGCGGAGCCATTTGACCTGGGGGTAGACCGGGGCGGTGCCCACGCCGCCCGCTACAAAGAGGTAGCGCCGCCTGCGGAGCTCGCCGGGCTGCATCGTTACGAATTCCGAGGGGTGTCCCAGCGGGCCTGCGAAATCGGCGAAGGCATCGCCCGCATCCAGCGAGCATATTTTGCGTGTCGAGGCGCCGATGGCCTGCGTCACGATGGTGACGCTGCCCTGCGCGGGGTCGTAGTCCGAGATCGTGAGCGGGATGCG
>ENA-OQNO01001085-OQNO01001085.1-human-gut-metagenome-genome-assembly--contig:-NODE-1085-length-19826-cov-3.343266_pt1 | contig 19826 bp, 10 predicted proteins | sample MGYA00242629_ERZ504880 | MGnify/ENA primary metagenome ERZ504880 (study PRJEB26092, sample SAMD00036377) | human gut metagenome | host: Homo sapiens | study: EMG produced TPA metagenomics assembly of... | reverse complement strand
CGTTATAGTGGCTTTATTGCATGATTTCCTCCTTAGCGTCAATCTCGAAGAAACTGCGTGGAAAAAGCATGGAACGTGATAGACAAGAATAGAAGGTGCGCAGGTTATCAATGTTATCGTCTTCCACCTCTATCTTACTCATTTCACGGTTCCAGATCTCTCTTCCGTTCGCTACCAGTTGGTCGAAACTGTTTTTGCCAAGCTCTTTGAGATTCAACTCCGCCTGTTCGGGGCTGATAAAGGAGGAAGCAACACGTGCGTGTACGATTTCTCCCTTTTTCGTGGCGAATCCGATTACCGCACCTGTGTGGTTTCCTTTCGCTTCTGTTTCATTCGGAAGAATGTTGTTTTCGGAAACTGTGGAAACGAATGTGAACGGTTTGTCGAATTGAACTACAAAGTAGTTTTTGAAGTTTTCCGGCACACCGCCGCTATTCTTGGTTGAATAGCCGATAATCTTGTTTTCTTTCGGAATCACTTTCACATAAGAACCTTTGTCAAAAGCGTCTACAATCACGTAGGCATTCTTTGTCTCCGGATACGTGAAACGGAACATGACGGCGCGCTCCGTAGGAGCAAGCTCGGTTGTTACGTCATGGTCGGCAAGGTACACCTTATAATAATAAGGTTTGGCAACTTCCGCTTTGTGAGAGAACCAACTGGCACGTCGGTCTTGATCGAATACCAGTCCGCCGGTGATAGGCATGATGGCAAACTGCCCGTAGTCGTTCATCCAGGGACTGGGCTGATGTGTTTGTTTGAATCCCCGGATTTTGTCGGCATCATACGTGTACGCCCAACCGTCTCCCATTTTACCGGTCTGCGGTGTCCAGAAATTCATTCCCCACGGCAATGCCGTAGCCGGATACGTGTTTCCGGTAGACAGTTCAAACTTGGATTGAGTGCCTACCAGTGTGCTGACATAGTCTACCGGATTCTTAACGGCAGAAGATTGCAGGCTGTACAACACGGCACCTCCAAGAAATAGCAAGTGTTTAAATGAAAAATGTGTTTTCATGAACAAATGAATTTATAGATTTGAAAATAATTTCTACGACGAAAATAGGGAGAAAAGGAATGTGCTTCTAGTAATAGAGAGGTTAAATCGCCTCTTGTCGCTAAAATTAACTACTCTGGCACGGAAATTTACTTATATTCCGGTCAAAAAAAAGCTCGGAATGTTTTTTTGTTTACCTTTGTCATATAGCAAATCTAAGAATAATACACTATGGGAAAACAGTCGGTTTATATTCTATTATTTTTTCTTAATCTGTTGATACATAACGCTTATGCTTATAATTTGAAGCAAGTTGCAGATAAAGAGTATATGTCTAATAGTTCGATTACATCTCTGTGCCAGGATGAGCGTGGATTGATGTGGATCGGGACCTGCGACGGACTGAATATTTATGATGGACAGGAGATTGAGGAATTTAAGACTCGTGACAAAGAGGATTACTTATCTGGTAATCTGATTGACAATATTGTGTATACGGGCGAAGATGTTTACTGGATTCAAACCTACTATGGGCTGAACCGTTTGAACCGGAAAACCAATACAATCACTCACTATAATGAATTTCAGAAACTCTTCTTTATGAATAAAGATAGTCATGGTAATCTGTTCATTATCCAGGATAGTAACTGCATTTATTATTATCATAAAAAAGAAGGAGTCTTCAAGAAAATCAATATCACGGGAATCCCGATTTCCGATATCGTAAACTTCTTTATCGACGGTAACAACCGGATGTGGGTAGTCATGAAAGGATACAACCGCTGTTATGACATACAGCAGGAAGCCGCATCGGGAGATATCACCCTGTTACCCCAGAAAACAAACCTGATTTATCAGACTTCCTTGATTTATTGTTTCAATGACGAGCAATCTCTTTATTACATAGACAAGGAATTTAATTTCTATGCTTTCCATATTCCGACCCAGAAGAATGAATTTATTGCCAATCTGGGTAAGGAAATACAGGAACGTGGCAAAATTTCTTCCATCGTTCATTATCATAACAGCTATTTTGTGGGCTTTTTGATGGATGGTATTCTGCTGTTGGAGAAACAGAAGGAGACGAATCATTATCAAATTCAGTCGTTACCTATCAACAGCGGTGTATTCTGTCTCAAGAAAGACCGTTTTCAGGATGTTGTTTGGATTGGTACCGACGGGCAGGGTGTTTATCTTTATTCGAACCCGCTTTATTCTATCAAATCAATGGTGCTTAGCAATTATACCGAGAAAATAGAACGCCCCGTGCGTGCCATCTATCTTGATGATGAACGTACTTTCTGGGTGGGAACCAAAGGAAACGGAATTCTTAAAATCTATGATTACGAATTCGATAAAAACATCTCCGACTGTCGGGCGGAGGTGTTGACTACCTCTAATAGTGCTTTGAGTAGTAATGCCGTTTATTGTTTTGCCAAGAGCCACCGGAATTTGCTTTGGATAGGAGACGAAGAAGGATTAACTTATTATTCATATCGGGAAAAACGTATCAAGAGTATACCAATACGGATCGGTAACGAAGATTTCAAATACATCCATGACATTTACGAAACAGCAGATTCCGAACTGTGGCTGGCGAGTGTCGGCATGGGAGTGGTGAAAGCTCGTATTGCCGGAACACCGGACAATCCGGTGATTGTGGATGCGCAACGTTACATCATCAATGACGGCGAACTGGGATCGAACTATTTCTTTACTATTTATGTGGAGAATGAAGCCAACCTGTTGTTTGGCAATAAAGGATATGGGGTATTCCGCTATAACGAAACGACGAATGGCCTGGAACCGGTGTCTACTCACAAATACGAAAACATGACCCTGAATAATATTCTTGCTATCAGTAAAGACAGCAGCAATAACTATCTTTTCGGAACGAGCTACGGATTGATAAAGTACACATCGGAAACCTCTTATCAGCTCTTCAATGCCAAGAATGGTTTCCTGAATAATACCATTCATGCAATTCTTAGAAACTCGTCCGACGACTTCTGGTTGAGCACCAATCTTGGATTAATCAATTTCGATACGAAAAGGAATGTCTTTCGTTCATACGGTTTTGGAGATGGTTTAAAGGTGGTAGAGTTTAGTGACGGAGCCGCTTTTCGGGATTCCCAGACTGGTACTCTGTTCTTTGGCGGAATCAATGGAGTCGTAGCTATCCGGGCGGATGGCCGTCCGGAGCAGCTTTATATGCCTCCTGTTTATTTTGATAAGCTGTCTATCTTCGGTGAACAATACAATCTGGGCGAATTTCTCACCCGGAAAAAAGAAACTGAAGTCTTGAATTTGCAGTATGACCAGAATTTCTTTTCTGTTTCATTTGCCTCTGTGGATTATCTGAATGGTAATAACTGTACCTATTTCTATAAACTAAAAGGATTGAGTGACCAATGGGTAAACAATGGTTCGGAAAGCGGAGTCTCTTTTACGAATATGGCTCCCGGCGAATATACCTTACTGGTGAAATATTACAATAGTGTTTTTGATAAAGAGAGTGATGTCTATTCTCTGGTGATTCGTATAGGTGATCCGTGGTATGCTTCCTGGTGGGCTTATTTGATTTATGCCCTGTGTCTGCTTTTACTGGCAGCCTTGCTGATACGTTCCTTTATCCTGCGCTCCAAACGTAAAAAGCAGGAATTGCTGAACGAGATAGAGAAACGCCATCAAAAGAATGTCTTTGAGTCCAAACTTCGTTTCTTTACTAATATCGCACATGAATTTTGTACTCCGCTGACTTTGATTTATGGTCCTTGCGGACGAATCCTTTCATCGAAGGGACTTAGTAAATTTGTCGTGGACTACGTACAGATGATTCAGACGAATGCGGAGCGTCTCAACAACCTGATTCATGAGTTGATCGAATTCCGTCGGATTGAAACGGGAAACAGGGAAGTGCGGGTTGAGTCATTGAATGTGTCTTCCATTGTGAAAGGAATAGCCAAAACGTTTGTTGAAATGGCTAAATCCAGAAACATCACTTTCTTGAGCAAGATACCCGAGCAGGTGATGTGGAACTCGGACAAAGGATTCCTGAATACAATTATTATTAATCTGATTTCTAATGCCTTTAAATATACTCCCGACGGACAGAGTATCAAGATTGAAGTGGATACGAGCCGGGAAAATATGCTGGCTCTTCGTGTAGCAAATGAAGGAAGTACCATCAAGGAAAAGGATTTTCAGTATATTTTTAATCGGTATGCCATTTTGGATAATTTCGAGAATCAGGATGAAAAGAACTTTTCACGGAACGGACTGGGGCTAGCCATCTCTTATAATATGGCAAAGTTGCTGAATGGTACGTTGAAAGTGGAAAATACTCCTGACGGATGGGTAATGTTTACACTAACCTTGCCGGTCGTGGAACTGACTACCGGAGTGGTGGAAACCAAGCGGCTCACAGCGGAATACATCCCTAAGATAGATACTCAATCGATACTGAAACTTCCCCAGTATGAGTTTGATAAGATGCGTCCTACGCTTTTGGTTGTCGATGATGAAATCGAAATGCTATGGTTTATTGGAGAAATCTTCTCGGCTGACTTCAATGTGGTAACCTTGCAAGATCCTGAACGGCTGGATCAGGTGATGAATGAGGTTTATCCGAATGTGATTATCTGTGATGTCATGATGCCGGGAATGGGTGGCATTGAACTGACCAGGCGGATTAAATCGGTGAAAGAGACGGCGCATATTCCTATTATTGTGGTTTCCGGACGACACGAGATGGAACAACAGATGGAAGCCCTTTCTGCCGGTGCGGAAATGTATATCACAAAACCGTTTAGTGCGGAGTATCTTCGTATCTCTGTCTGTCAGGTGATAGAACGGAAAGAGGTGTTGAAAAATTATTTCAGTTCGCCGATCAGTTCTTTTGAAAAGTCGGACGGGAAGTTGACGCATAAAGAGTCGAAGAAGTTCCTACAGTCGGTTTTGAAGATTATCAATGATAATATAACGAACAAAGATTTGACTCCACGTTATATCGCCGATCGGCTGGCAATCAGTCCCCGGAGTCTTTATCGGAAGATGGAAGAGATAGGAGAGGATAGCCCGACCGATCTGATTAAGGAATGTCGTTTGCACATAGCGAAAGATTTATTGCTGACCACTAAAAAGACGATTGATGAAATTGTATTCGATTCGGGATTCTCGAACAAAGTTACTTTCTTTAAGGTGTTCCGTGAAAAGTATGAGTGCACGCCAAAAGAGTTTCGGATGAAACATTTGGAAGAGGTTCAGCAGTAGCCTGTGGCGGGAATTTTTAAAGAAAAAGAAGAAGTAAATATCCGTGTTAATATAGTAAATATCCGTGCCAAAAGGTAAAAAAGGATAGTTAATTTTCTTTTGGTAGAGTTTAGTGATTTTATCTTTGTCTCATCGAAGTTTTTAAGTAGATAAACTTGAAAAGTATTAATTTATTAATCTTTAATCTAATGAAAAGGAAACTTAGTTTTTTATTTCTTTCAGCATTGACCGTTCCATTTTTTATGGGTTCGTGCAGTGATGATAAAGAAGAACAGGAAGTGAAACCGGCAACAGATCTGGTTGTCGATAATAATTCGGTGACACTACTACAAGGAGACGAAATTACGGTGAGTATCACCTCCGGTAATGGCGATTATTATGTGAAGCCATTTGATGAAAACGTGGCGACGGCTACAATCAATGGTAATAAGGTGACTATTAAAGCTACCGAAAATAGCCAGTTGGAAGAAAATAACCGTACGGAAACCACTATATTAATAGTAGATGGACGTAAGAAAGTGGCTAGAGTGCTGGTTCGGGTAGCAAAACTCTGGGATTTGACGGTAGATGCACCGGAAGAAGGTTTTGACCTTTTTATCGGTGAAAAGAGACTGGTGAAGATTTTGACCGGTAACGGAGATTATCAGATTTCCATACCGGAAGGTGCTGATAAGTTTTTGGAAGTGGGTGAACTATCCGGACAAGTTATTCCGTTGACTGCCAAGTTCGAGACTGGAGCCGATCCGGTAAATATTACGATAACAGATAAGAAAGGTAAGACAATCACTATTCCTGTGGTAGTGAACATCGTGGATCTGACACTGAAAAGTAATGAAGCCACTTTTGCTGAACCGGATGCCGAATCTCAATATATCTCTATTGAGAGAGGTAATGGCGGATATAGTTTCACTTATCAGGTGGGAGACGGCGAGCCTACTACGGATGCAACGATTGTGGAAGCTACTGAAAAAGAGAACCTGATTACCTTGAAACCCAAAGCTAGAGGTGATGTGAAAGTGATTGTGACAGACCAGAAAGGTTCTGTGGAGGAGATTTCGGTGAAAGTGAATCCATATAACCTTAAACTGGAAAATGAAGCAACTTCTTTAATCATCGGTGCTTATGAGGCATCTACAGAAATAGCTATTACCAGAGGAAATGGTGATTATAAGTTGGCACAACTCACAGATGATAATAAAACCTATTTGAAAACCGCAGAATTGATTACGGAAGACGGGGCTACCAAGTTAAAACTAACAGGAAAGAAGCTCGGGAGTACCACACTGGAACTGTCTGATGCGGCAGGTCAGAAATTGACGTTACCAGTTTATGTGAATCCGGTATGTTATCGTATGGAATATGACGTATGCTTTAAAATTGATATTAAAAAGTATGCCGAATCACATTCAGAGGTGAAAAGTATGAATCAGCTTACTTTTGAGGTTGTGTTCTACCCGACTTATACTCGTTCTATGCAATCGTTTATAGGTTTGGAAAGTGTATTCCTGCTTCGTGCAGAAGCTAAGGATGTGAATCCGCGTTTTGAAATAGCCACTAAAATTAATGGTAAGAGTGATCCCCGTTTCCGTAGTCAGCAAACTATTTATTGCGATGATTCGGAAGGTGGACGTAAGACTCCGGGTAAATGGTATCATATAGCCATTGTATATGATGGAACGAAATCAAGTACTAAAGAGGCTTATAAAATGTATATAAACGGGGTGAGAGAAACGTTGACTCCTGCAGATAACTCTTATGAGGATTGTGCCCCTAATTCATCTCTCAATCTGACAGATGTAGGTGGAAATGATAAAGCACTGTTGATTGGACGTTCCGGAGATTCATATCGGGTAGGATATTGCAAAGTTTATCAGGCACGGATGTGGAAGAGAGCGTTGGACGAAAGTGAAATTAAAGCGAATATGTGCAAAATCCTTAATGCAGAAGAACACTCTGACTTGATGGGATATTGGGTATTCTCGAAAGGTGTCGGAGGTACTACAGTTTTTGAAAATTGGGGAAATGGCGGCAGCGGATTGGATGCGCAAGTTTGTTTGCAGAATATAAGCGAAAATAAACCTGCCTGGGGAGCGGAACTTCCTGCAACTTATAATGGAGATAAGAGCCGCTTTGAACCAATTGAATGTCCTCATTCATACTAAAACTAGGAATATAATAATATGAGAAACAATATGATAACAAAAAAACTAATCAAATTTGCCCTGCTGTTTTTTCTTATCGGACTGACGGCTTGTGACAATAAACTGAATCCGGGATTTGATCCGGATGATTATGAACCGATTGTTCCGCCTGAACCTGTTAGAACAATGGATGCAATGGCTAGTGGCGAGCGAGTAGTACTTTCGGGTGCTTCGTTGACGGATATTGTTCTGAAATGGACGCCTACCGAGAAACACGGAAATACAGTATATCGTTATGAAGTATTGATTGATACGATCGGGGGAGACTTTACCAAACCGGTAGAAACGATCTTTTCTGACAATAACGGTTTGGAATCGCAGTTGACTTTAACCCATTATCAGGCAAACACAATAGGTAAACTGGCTAAATTCCGTTGCAATACCAACGGCACACTGCGTTGGAAGGTGCGTGCTTATTGCGGATTGGATCAGGCTCTTAGTAGTCTGGAAGGTTATTTCGTAATTTTTATGATGGACGGCATTGATGATATGCCTTCTGAAAACGAGCCGGTTTATATCACTGGCGTGGGCACGGAAGATGATGGTGATGAAGCGGAAGCACAACAAATGCTCCGTCAGAATGAAGGAATCTATCAGACTTTCACTCAATTGAAAGCCGACCAGCCATTTATATTTATGTCTACTGTAGAAGGTCGCAAATGCTATTATTATGTAGACGACAACGGAGTGTTGCGTGAGCGTAATGATGGTGAAGACTATACAGTTACGGTTCCTCAATCAGGCATCTACCGGATTACCATCAATATGGGTGAACAAACGATCAGTTACGATGAAATAGGAGCTGTATATCTTTATAACCATTCGGGTGGGTATAGACAGGATTTCAACTATCTGGGATATGGCAAATGGGGTGTGAAGAATTATACTGCCCGGAAACAAACGGAAAGTTGGGCAGGAAGCGGTGAAACCCGTCATAGCTTTAAGATGGAAATCAACGGAACAACCTACCGTTGGGGACATAAGGAGAAAGATAAAGGGCAACCGAATCTGACTACCGACAACAGCTATTATAATTTATATCAACTGGCATTGGGCACAGATCCATGGGATTACAGTTTCCGTTTCTGCGACGAATTACTGCAATGGGGCGAAAAGCAGGGAAATGTCTATTATGCTACGGTGAAAACCGATGTAACCCTCTATTTCAATGCAGAGTTTGGAACGTACACCCACCGTTGGGTAGCTTCGGAAACGAATGAAGATTAAAACTGAATAATAATATGAAGAACTATATAGTATCATTATCAAAAAGAGCTTTGTTGTTAAGCGGTGCACTGGCAATATTTACAGCTTGTGACGACGGCGATCTGGGAGACATCTACAAAGGTAATTCATCCGGTGAATATGTGTCGGATGTGAACTGGACAGATGCAGCCGACAAAAGTACGGGAACTTATATCAAATATTTCTATGAGAATGCCAGCGGACGGGATACCTTTTGCGGAAGCATTTACTGGGAAAAACCGAATACACCGGAAACCGGAGAACCGGCAAGCACGGGCGGTAGCGGCGGATGGTCGCAGGGACATGCATTGGACATCGTGATCGATGCTTATATCCGTCACGCAAACAATCCCGAATATCAAGCTCATTTGTATGAAAACATCATGAAACCTTTCCTGCCGGCTTTTGATGACTGGAATGAACATTGCGGTTATGGTGGCAAAGACTTCTGGAATAACTTCTATGATGATATGGAATGGATGGCACTGTCTTGTCTGCGGGTTTATGAATTGACTGGCGATCAGGATTACTACAGTGCGTTGATGAAGATGTGGAACCATATCAAGGGAGCGAAGAATGACTATAAAGGGGTAGGAGGAATGGCATGGAAAACGGATGCGCCGGCTTCACGTATGTCTTGTTCCAATGGTCCCGGTTGCCTTCTGGCTATGAAATTGTATCAACTTACCGTTAAGGAGGCTAAAGATGGCTGGGAAGAGCAGGCTGCTTATTACCTGAACTTCGCCAAAGAGGTATACAACTGGATGACGGCTTATCTGTGTGATATTTCCACCGGACAGGTATATGATAATCTTAGTATTAAAGATGACGGAACACCGGGAGATCCTGATAAAGTAGCCTTGTCTTATAATCAGGGAACATTTATGGCGGCTGCCCTGGAGCTGTACAACGCTACCGGTGAGGATGAATATCTTCGTAATGCGGTTGCTTTCGGCTCTTACCAGGTGAATAAGAAGATGGATTCCAACTATCCGGTATTCAGTGGTGAAGGAAATTCGGGAGATAATCTTTTATTCCGTGGAATATTTGTCCGTTACTTCCTGGATATGGTGAAACAGCCGACTAACAGCCTTTATCCGGAAAAGACCAAGAATAAGTTTATCGCTGCATTGCGCAGCTGTTCTGATGTGCTTTGGACGTTGGCTCATCCCGAAGGCTATTATGTGTGGGAGTACGATTGGGCAAAAGCACCGACCTTCGGTAATCGTGACAACAGGGAAGATCGCCTGACAATTTCCTTGAATGCGGAAGTCCCGGGAGCAACAATGATTGAAATCCGTGCCCGTTATGAAGACTGGGTGCAAGGTAAAGCAACGGAAAAGGCCAACTGGGTCGGACCGGATTTCGGTAAGAAAGCAGAGGAATAAGATTGATTTATTACACATAGAAAATCGAAAAGAAAGATGATACATATAAAAAGAAATATTTGTCTGGTGGCTGTTTCTTGCACTCTTCTTGCAGGTATACCTTTGCAGGGTGTGGCGCAAACGGGAAGAACGGCAAAGGTGCAGGCCACACAAAGTAATAAAATAACAGTGTCGGGTACGGTATTGGACAAGACGACAAATGACCCGTTGATCGGTGTGTCTGTTGTCGTGAAAGGGGTGGCCAATGCAGGTACGATTACAGATATGGATGGTAAGTTTACATTGAAACTGCCTTATGCGGAAGCTCCGTTGGTGTTTTCTTACCTGGGTTACCAGCCGCAGGAAATTGTTCCCGGTGCAAAGAAGGAACTGACTGTCTTACTACAGGAAGATACGAAAGCCTTGCAGGAAGTGGTTGTGGTAGGTTATACCAAACAACGTAAAGAAACGATGATCGGTTCTGTTGCTACCATCACGACAAAAGATCTGACGCAAAGTCCTACTGCCAATATCAACAATGCGCTTGCCGGACGTCTGCCGGGGTTGATTGTAAACCAGTATGCGGGTGGTGAACCGGGTGTGGATCAAAGTGAATTGTTTATCCGTGGTAAGGCAACTTACGGTAACCAGAGTGCCATTGTCATTGTCGATGGAATCGAACGTGACATGAGTTACCTCGCACCGGATGAAATTGAAACATTCACTATCCTGAAAGATGCTTCGGCCACTGCCGCTTATGGTATCCGTGGTGCAAATGGTGTAATCGTTATTACTACCAAACGTGGTAAGGCAGCGGAAAAGGCAACCGTGAACCTGAAAGCCTCTATCGGTATTAACCAGCCGATCGGTTTCCCCGAATATTTAGGCTCTGCCGATTATGCAACTTTATATAATGAAGCCAGATTGAACGATGCCAAGATGACGGGCGCAGACATCAGCAGTTTGAACCTTTTCTCTCAACAGGCGATTGACAATTTCCGCCGTGCGAAAGGAGACAACTCCGATGGTTTGGGATATGACTGGGATTATTATGATTTTGCTTTCAAACCCGGTTTGCAGGAAGATGTCAGCCTCTCCATCCGTGGAGGTACGGACAAGGTACGTTATTATGTATTGGCCAATTACTTTTCACAAGGCGGTAACTACAAATATTCGAATGCCGGTGAATATGACTCGCAAACCAAGTTCACCCGTTACAACTTCCGTTCGAACATCGATATCAACATTAATCGTTATTTGAGTACCCGTTTGGATTTGGGGGCCCGTATTACCGACCGTAATGCACCGGGTACAACAGCCGGTCGCCTGATGACCATCTGTGCTACCCAGCCTCCATATCTGCCCATCCTGGTGGAAGAAAATGCGCATCCGCAGAATGAGGAATACATTCAGCAAAATCCTCGTGGAATGCTTTATGGTGACAATATCTACCGTTACAATCTTCTGGGTGAATTGAGCCGTACCGGTTATCTGAATGAAAAGAACACGTATCTGAATGGTAGTTTTGCCATGAATCTGGATATGGAATTTCTGACGAAAGGATTAAAAGCGGAAGTGATGTTCTCTTATGATGCTTCTGAAGGACGCTGGATTAATCGTAAACTGGATACTTACAAAGACGGTTATCGTGAATATCCGAAATATGCGACGTTTATGCCGATCGAAGGTTCGGATGCTTATATGGCAGGCGGACACTATACGGGTGCTTACAAAACGGGTAACAAATATGATATTGACCAGACTATTGGCAACGGATTCAGTCATAACGCTTCTGACGGACGTACTTATATACAGGCACGTTTGGATTACAACCGTTTGTTTAGCAACCGCCACGAAGTGACCGCCATGTTATTGGCAAACCGTGGTAACCGTACTGTTAACAATGAACTGGCTTATCATAGCCAGGGTATCACCGGACGCTTTGCTTATTATTATAATCAGAAGTATCTGATGGAATTTAACTTCGGTTACAATGGTTCCGAAAACTTCGCTCCGGGCAAACGTTACGGGTTCTTCCCAGCTGGTTCAATCGGTTGGGTAGTCTCTGAAGAGGAATTTATGAAAAAGGCTTCCTGGATTGACTTCCTGAAAGTAAGAGCCTCCTATGGTTTGGTAGGTAGTGACAACGTTAGCAGCCGTTTCCCATATCTGGCTTTCTACGGTGGTGGCAGCGGTTATGATTTCGGTAATAACTTTGGTACGAATGTAGGCGGTACTTCCGAAGGTAATCTGGCTAATGCGAATCTGACTTGGGAGAAAGCCCGTAAACTGAATGTCGGTATCGACTTTACTACCCTGAACCAACGTTTGGCATTGACGATAGATGCATTTTATGAATATCGTTTTGACATTATTACAGATATGAATAGTGACGGTATCATGGGATATCCGGATATTGTAGGTAAAGATGCAGCTTTACAGAATCTGGGTGAAGTAAGCAACCGCGGTGTGGATATCGAATTGAGCTGGAATGATAAGATTGGAAAGGATTTCCGTTACTATATTCGTCCGAACCTGACTTTCTCCCGCAACCGTTTGGAATATAAAGCGGAAGTTGCCCGCAAGAACTCCTGGCGTAAAGAAACCGGTAAACGTTTATACGAAAACTTCGTCTATGTGTTCGATCATTTTGTAGCCGATCAGGAAGAGGCTGACCGTTTGAACAAGATCGGTTATCAGCCGTGGGGACAATTAATTCCGGGAGATGTTGTTTATAAGGATTTGGATCGTAACGGAGTGATTGATGATGAAGACCGTACAGCAATGGGAAATCCGCGTAGTCCGGAACTGATGTTCGGTATTCCTTTCGGTTTCCAGTATAAGAACTTTGATTTTAGTGTATTATTGCAAGGTGCGACAAAATCATCTATTCTGTTGAATGGGGCTGCTGTATTTGACTTCCCGCAATTTGAACAAGATAAGATCGGACGTGTGAAGAAAATGCATCTGGACCGTTGGACACCGGAAACGGCTGCTACTGCCAAATATCCGGCATTGCATTATGGAACACATGATAACAACAAGAATGGAAACAGTAGTTTGTTTTTGTATGATGCTTCCTACCTGCGTCTTAAGAATGTGGAAATTGGTTACAATGTATCGCCCAAATTATTACGTAAATTCCATGTGCAACAGGCACGTATTTATGTGCAAGGTCTGAATCTGTTGACTTTTGATAAACTGGGTGATGTGGATATAGATCCGGAAACGAAATCCGGAGACGGAGCTTCTTGGTATCCTATTCAAAAGGTATTCAATTTTGGTATTGATATAACATTCTAAATAAGATAGAAATATGAAAAAGTTATATAGATTTTCAGCAATTGCTTTATTGGTCCTGCCGTTGGTCTTTACTTCATGTAGCGATTACCTGGATCGGGACGATGATGATAATATTACGGAAGCGGACGTTTTTGCCCGTTACGAAAAAGTGAACGGACTGGTTTCCGACGTATATGCGGCTGCAAAGAAAGCAGACCGTCCGCTGGTGTTCTTCGAGCACTTCAGCAACAGTGCCATTACGGACGAATGTGAAGGAACCAACGTAGAGGGAAACATTACGAATAACTTCAATAACGGTGCCTGGAACCCGAATTCTTTGCCCGGTAGTGTAGGGCAATATTGGGAAGCTCTTTATGAAGGAATCCGTAAAGCGAACCTGATTATAGAAAATGTACAGAAGTATAATACGCCCGACAACCCACAGCAGGATGGTGATCTTCGCAACCGTATCGGTGAGATGTATTTCATGCGTGGTTATTTCCACATGCTGTTATTGCGTATGTATGGCGAAGCTCCTTATATTGACCGTGTGATTAATGCCGGAGATAATATGGACTTCAAGAAAGAATCTGTTCATTCGATGGTTGAAAAGATTGTGACGGATGCGCAAACTGCTTATGGCATGGTTCCTAATAAATATGTGAAAACTTCCGAGAATTTTGGGCGTGTGGATAAGGGAGCCTGTCTGGGATTGATTTCTTTTGTTCGCTGGGTAGCGGCTACTCCGTTGTGGAACGGTGCTTCTCAATATGGATACAACTTGCGTCGTGTGTTTGAAAATGAGTATGCTTATGATGCTACTCGTTGGAGAAAAGCCAAAGAAGCGGCTAAAGCCGTTCTGGATTTCGAAGTCGGCGGAACCAAGCGTTATTCTCTCTATACGAAACATGATGCAAATGATTTCAAGGATCCGGCTGACGGTAATCTGAATGACAGCCGTGTATATGCTCGTTTGTGGGATATGTTTTATGATATGGATGCCTTTGCCAATGAGTATGTGTTCTTTATGACGAAGAGCAAGGATCAGGCATGGCAGGGTGATATTTATCCGCCCAGCCGTGAGGGAAGTTCGCGCCAGCAACCGGTACAGGAACAAGTGGATGAATACGAATATATCGTAGGTGATTATGGCTATCCGGTATATTCGGCAGAAGCCCGCAAAGGTGGCTATGATGATACTAATCCGTATGTGAAAGGTACTCGTGACCCGCGTTTCTATCGTGATGTAATTTATCACGGAGCTCCTTACCGTAATAATAAGAACGAGTCGAAAACGATCAATACGGCGAGTGGTTCCGATAAGATTGGTGCTACCAATGCAACTACTACCGGTTATTATTTACGTAAATTCCAACAGGAGTCATGGAACAAATCCGGTAACTTCAGTATCAATGCGCCCGCCATCTGGCGTCTTCCGGAGTTTATTTATATTTATGCAGAGGCTTGTAATGAATTGGGCGAGGATATCGATGAAGCTTATAAATTGGTGAATACGGTTCGTGAACGTTCTTTTATGAAACCGATGCCGCCGGAAGTAAAGACTAATCAACAGTTGATGCGTGAATACATTCAGCGCGAACGTCGCGTGGAACTTTTTTATGAAGGAAAACGTCCGTGGACTTGCCGCTTGTATCTGGAACCCACCAGTAAGGAAGAGCTAGCAAAGGAAAGCCTTTGGAAATCGAGCGGGAGTGACAATTCAAAACGTACACAGAAATACTGGGCTGCCAATAACGGTGCATTGCCCCGTTGCCAGCGAATGATTAACGGAATGCGTCCGGTGCAGGATGAGAATGGGGCCATTACGGTTGACGGTGTGAAATATAGAATGGAGCGTTTCTGCGTGGAAGAACGTACGTTCTCTATTCAGCATTATCTGTTCCCGATTCGCCAGAGTGAGTTGCAGAAGACACCGACCATTGAACAAAATCCCGGATGGTAAACCGGTAGGAATGTATAACTTTAAAAAGAAAATCAGATGAAACGAATCTATACATATATGTGTCTGTTGCTTTTGTCGGTATTATCGTTTGCCGTTACAGGTTGTGATGACGATGACGACGACGATGTGGCTAAAGACTTGATAGAGTTGATTGTGAACAAACCGGTAATACGTATCGGGCAGAATGAGGAAGCCAAAGTGAATGTAGTGGTTGGAAACGGAAACTATACCGTGAGAAGTTTCAACACTGCCATTGCAACGGCTACCGTTTCCGGCGAATTGATAACTGTAAAAAGTGGCTCACAGAATGGGGCCACTACCGTCGAAGTAATGGATGGAGAAGGAGTAGTTGCCAATATTTCTGTGAATGTAGGTGTATTTGAATTGGAAGTGAATGAACCGGAGGTGATCTTGGAAGTTGCCGGTGAAAAGCAACTGATTGTCAGCATGGGAAACTTTTCCAGCAATGATGAATTGTCTTATGAGGTGGAGGATGAAACGGTTGTCAGCATGGTTAATACAGATCAGTTCCGTCCTTTCTATACTTTGACAGGTTTGAAGAACGGACATACAACAGTGACTTTTACAGACCATAAAGGAAAACAGGCAGTGGTTCAGGTGACGGTAAATCCGATTTCTATCGATGTCTCCAATCTGACACCGAGAGTGGGAGTCAACAATAAGATCATGATTACGGTAGAAAAAGGAAACGGAGGTTATAGTCTGACAGCAGAGAATGAAGAGATTGTAGCTATTCAGCAGGTGGATGACACTCGTTTCAATTTAATAGGTAAGAAAGCGGGTATCACTACCGTGTTTGTCAGAGACGAAGCGGAACAGGAATTAAGTCTGACCGTAACGGTGGTACAGGCAGATAAAGTGGCAAACCTGGGTAGCGGTAATTACTTTAAAGTACCGTTTGAATATAATGGTACGGCAGATGAATCGCTAAAGAATTTGAGTACGCTCACATTTGAGGCTCGTTTCAACATTGAGTCGTTGAATGGCAATGACAATGGAAATGCCCGGATTAATACGGTGATGGGTATAGAGAAGAAATTCTTGCTGCGTGTCGATGTGCATAAGGGAGGAAGCAATGATGAGGAACGTTTCCTTCAGCTTGCTGCAGATGATAAAGGTAGTATTCGCTATGAGGGCTCTACTAAGATAGAAACCAATAAGTGGTATGATGTGGCTGTGGTATTGGATAATAGTAAGAGCGGAAGCGAACGGATTGCATTGTATGGAAATGGTGGCAGAGAAACGCTTCAATTATCAAACGGTACGCCGGATGATTTGAAAGAGATCAATCTTACTTCTGATTTCTACATCGGTCAGTCTGATGGTAAACGCCGGTTGAACGGAGCTATCAGTTATGCCCGTATTTGGACAAAAGCTTTGTCGGATCAACAGATCTCCGAGCAGAGCGGCAAGTTGTTGAGTGAGGATAAGGATGGAATGGTAGCTAATTGGTTATTCAATAATGGAAATGGTAATACCAAGACATTTGTGTCCTTGGCAGGAAAGAGCTTCGAAGCAGAGGCGGCAAATATTGTTTCAAGTTGGAAAACAGATCCGATATTGGAAACAAGTACTCCTACAGAATGATTGTAAGAAGATAGGATAATAAAAAAAGCCATCCCCGGAATAGACGAAAGTAGGGATGGCTTTTTTTGTAGTGTGCTTACTATTCTTCGGCAGACTATGTTTTGCATGTTGTTGGCAAGGTTATTCCTTGACAGGCTCAGCCGGTTTGTCTTTGGATGCAGTGTCTGTGACAACTGTATCATTGACATTGGCGGCTAATGCAATCAGTGATGCCTTTGCAGGTGCGTCTTCTTTGGTTACAGTATCTTTTACTACTGTATCATTGACAACTGTCGCATTGATTTCTGTCGGGGCTGTCACAGCTTCCGCAGAACTCTGCGCCTTTACAAGGAATGAACCACCACAAACAAACATAAACATTGCTACTACTAATACTAATTTTTTCATAATCGTTTGCTTTAATGATAATTAGACATATGTTTTCAATTCTCTCTCTTGTGTTAAGGAATTGGTTATTGCTTTTTCGCTAACGTCTAATTAAATATCAAAGCGTGTGCCAAAATAGAAGAATGTATGGTAAGTGGTTGATAAATAAAGATATGTGGAAATAGAACCAATCAGGATGTTGGGGAAGTGTGTGTGGAGTGTGTGGAAATTGTGGCGGGGAGTGTGGAATTATTCCACACTCGTGCAGCTGTTCTCTTGTTCATATCGTACCTCTAATGAGGGAGAGTATTTTTGCTCAAATTGGTGCTGAAATAAAGTTTTCAACAGAAGTACCGGAGAAAATTCAGTTAATCCGATGGTGTTACGGAGTATACTTGTAGATTTACAGAGTTATAAGTCTATATTATACAGTTTCAACTTATTATATAATGTCTTCCGGTCAATATTCAGTAATTGCGCTGCTTTACTCTTATTATTTCCGGTTTGGCGCAGTGCTTCCAGAATATGCTCTTTTTCAGTCTCTTCATTGCGTAGTGCAATACTGGTGCTACTTGATGCAGGAGTTTCTAAAAGCTCGGTTCCCAGTTCCAGTAAAGTGATGAAACTGTTTTGTGCCAATAAAGTTGCTCTTTTGACGATGTTCTTCATTTGGCGCAAATTTCCCGGCCAATGATAATTCAATAAAGCCTGTGATGCTTTCGCGTCAAAACCAATCAGGTGTTTATCCAGTTCCTTGTTTGCCTGGTCGAGGAAGAAGTTGGCAAAGAGTAGAATATCCTCTTTCCGTTCTTTCAGATCGGGCATCCGGAGGGTAAATTCATTGATACGATGATAAAGGTCTTCACGGAACGTACCTTTTTCAATGGCTTGTTCCAGATTCTCATTGGTGGCAGATACCAGACGAATATCTACCGATATCTCCTGTGTAGAACCTACCGGACGTATTTTTCTCTCTTGCAAGGCACGAAGCAGTTGTATCTGCACTTCATAACTAAGGTTTCCGATCTCATCCAGAAAGATAGTACCACCGTTGGCTGCAACGAAAGCCCCCGTTTTATCTGTCAGAGCACCTGTAAACGAACCTTTCACATGACCGAAAAATTCGGAAGCAGCCAGTTCTTTGGGGATAGAACCACAATCTACGGCAATAAACGGTTTATCGTTTCGTTTGCTAAGTTGATGAATACGGTGCGCCACATACTCTTTTCCTGTTCCGCTGGAACCGTTGATCAGTACGGACATATTGGTGGGAGCTACCAGACCTACATAATTATAGAGTTGCTTGGCGGCATCACTTTCTCCTTCCAGATAAGCACGATGATTTTCTGTTGAATCTTTAGATGAAGTAGAAGCACCTTTTTTAGAAGAAGATTTAGCAACGTTATGAGTAGCAAGACTCTTTTCAGACTGCAGACATTCAGAAATTTTCTTCAGTAATTCTTCCGGATTTACCGGTTTGGCTATATAATCACGTGCTCCCAGTTTCATTGCCTGTACGGCGGATTGTATATCCGCATAGCCAGTCATGATGATTAAAGGAATGTCCATGCCTTGTTCATTCATCCATTTCAGCAGATCGATACCTTCGTGGTCGGGTAGTCGCAGGTCTGATAAAATCAGATCGACGTTTTGGCTTTCGATATGTTTTCGGGCGCGGGCAATATTACTCACTGATGATACTTCAAAGCCCTTTTTGCCTAGCCAGGTTTTTAGCATCATTCCAAAAGTGATATCATCTTCAACGATCAATATGGAGCTCATCATGTCAGGTTTTGATTCTTTTAAGTCACAAAGGTAAGAGGTTTTGGGTGAAAGTGGTATATTTGCAAACTTAAATTAAATAAAAGTGTTATGAAAAAGATTCTATTGATCATATTAACCATATCGTTTTGCGGACTTACGGCCTGCAAAACCGGAACAAAAAAAGGAGGAGACATGGATAAAGAAACGTTGGTGAAGATTGAAACAACTTTAGGAGACATTGAGGTGAAACTGTATAATGAGACACCGCAACATCGTGATAATTTTATCAAACTGGTGAAGGACGGAGTTTATGAAGGTACACTGTTTCACCGTGTTATCAAAGATTTTATGATTCAGGCCGGTGATCCGGACTCAAAAAATGCGCCGAAAGGAAAAATGCTGGGTACGGGAGATGTAGGTTATACTGTTCCCGCTGAATTTGTATATCCTAAATATTTCCATAAGAAAGGTGCCCTGTCCGCTGCCCGTCAGGGAGATAATGTGAACCCGAAGAAAGAATCTTCCGGTTGTCAGTTCTATATCGTGACAGGTAAGGTGTTCAATGACTCTACCTTGCTGGGTATGGAAAGCCAGATGAATGAGAATAAGATTAATGTTATTTTCAATACGCTGGCACAGAAACACATGAAGGAAATTTATAAGATGCGAAAAGCAAATGACGAAAACGGTCTTTATGATTTGCAGGAAAAGTTGTTTGCAGAGGCACAGGAAATGGCAGCTAAACAACCGGAATTTCATTT
>ENA-OQNO01001072-OQNO01001072.1-human-gut-metagenome-genome-assembly--contig:-NODE-1072-length-20042-cov-3.585137_pt1 | contig 20042 bp, 16 predicted proteins | sample MGYA00242629_ERZ504880 | MGnify/ENA primary metagenome ERZ504880 (study PRJEB26092, sample SAMD00036377) | human gut metagenome | host: Homo sapiens | study: EMG produced TPA metagenomics assembly of... | reverse complement strand
CTCCGTTTAAAGAGTGCGGCATCGCTGCCGCGTTCGATCTTGGTTTTCTCCTAAAGTAAAGCGTTGTCACTGAAGTGACGTACTTACTTTAAGAGGTCCGTCTCGTGCGGATCCATTGCTTGGCTTTTTTCTCGCTTGTTCTGCTTCTCAGTATCCGGTTTTCAAGGTTCTCCGCTTCAAGCCGAAGCCCGAAGCGCAAGGAGATATACTACCCGTGCCCCCGTCCGGAGTCAAGAACTTTTTTGGAAAAGTTTGGACGCCCTCCGGCGGGGATGCCTCACGGCCTTCGGCGGAGCCAGCGGCACTGCGGGTATCCCCTAGCCCGTTCGGGATGGCAGCATCCCGAACGTCGGAGCAAAAGCCAAACCACGCCACCCGCACAACAGCAATCGCATATATTAGTATAGACGCGACAAGAACCACGTTGCCCAGACAGGAAACACCATGCTGAACCGCGAACCGCAGAATCCCCCGCTTGCGCGCCGATCGGCTGCAAACGAGCTTCGCATTCCCGTGCCCGCTTACGCTGAAAAAGCGCTCGAAGCGCTTGAGCGCGCGGGCTACGAATCATGGATCGTCGGCGGGTACGTACGAGACGCCCTCCTGGGACGACCCTGCGCCGACGTGGACATCGCAACGGCCGCCGGATGGCGCGACACGCAACGCGTCTTCGAGGAGCGGGGGCACCGCACGCATGAAACGGGCGTCGCCCACGGAACGCTCACGGCGATCGTGGACGATCGTCCTCTTGAAATAACAACATACCGCTCCGACGGCGCTTACAGCGACGCGCGCCACCCGAACCGCGTGACGTTCGTTCGATCCATAGAGGAAGACCTTGCTCGACGGGATTTCACTATGAACGCCCTTGCCTACCACCCCGCGCGCGGGCTGCTGGATCCCTACGGCGGAGCGGACGACCTTGCATCCTCCACGATACGCGCGGTCGGCGACCCTCAGCGTCGCTTCGCGGAAGACGCGCTGCGCATCCTGCGCGCTTGCCGCTTCGCCTCGCAATTGGGATTCGACATAGACTCGGACACCTTTAACGGAATGCTGAGCAACAAAGGACTGCTCTGCCGTATATCGGCCGAGCGCATCACCCACGAGATCGACCGTTTGCTTCTTGGAGAGCATGCGGGACGCGCCCTCGTGGAAACCGTCGACGTTCTGGCGGCCGTGCTGCCCGAGCTTGTGGCGATGAAAGGATTCGACCAGCATACCCCCTACCATATATACGATGTTCTCGAGCACACGGCGCACGTGGTGCAAAACGTGCCCCCGTACCCCCTCGCACGATGGGCCGCCCTGCTTCACGACATGGGGAAACCGGCGCTGTTCTTCACCGACGCTGACGGCGTCGGTCATTTCTACGGTCATGCCGCGGTCAGCGTTATGCTGGCGCGGGCCGTCATGGGCAGGCTCGCGCTGCCCTCGGCGTTCGCGGCGCGCGTCTTGAAGCTCGTCGAGCGCCACGACGACGTCATCGAGCCCACGCCCAAGGCCGTCAAGCGCGCGCTCGCACGGCTCGACGGGGACACGGAACTGTTCCACGCGCTCTGCGATCTCAAGCGCGGCGATGCGCTTGGACAAGCCCCCCGTTGCGCGCAGCGCGTGGGCGCGGTGGACCAGCTTGAAGCCGTCCTTGCCAACGTCCTGGCGGCCGACGAGGCGTTCTCGCTCAAGAAGCTTGCCATAAACGGGCGCGACGTGCTCGCCTTTGGCGTACCGCGAGGCCCACTGGTAGGGCAAGTCTTGGCTGCAGCCTTGGACGCCGTGATCGACGAACGTTTGGACAACGACCGCGCGTCGCTTGAAGCCTTCGTCGCAAGCTGGCTCGAGGAGCAGAACGGGGACTCCGACGCGCCGAACATCGTGCCTTGAAACTTTTCTCAAAAAAGTTGAAATAAAGGCTTGACGAAGTGCACTCAACCCCGTAATATACTTTCTCGCGCTCGCACCTCTCTCCAAAAGAAAGAGATGCGCATCGGTAACCCGATGGGGTGTCGTCTAATGGCAGGACAGCGGTTTCTGGTACCGTATGTGAGGGTTCGACTCCTTCCACCCCAGCCATTTTTACGGTATACTGCACAGCGCACCATGTGGCTCCGTCGTCTAGCGGTTTAGGACGCCGCCCTCTCAAGGCGGAGGTCGCCGGTTCGAATCCGGTCGGAGCTACCAAGAAATTGTAGGTCGGAACCTCTCGGTTCCGACCTTTTTCTTTTCTCGGGATAGTACCGTTAGCCGGCAGAAAAGAAACCGGGCTGTTTCCTCATGGTGAACGGTGGCGTACAATAGCCGCGAACCAAGAGAAAAGGACCGTCATGCAAACTGAAGACCCCGGCACGAAAAGCAGCAGCGCCCCCGTTGAAACCGAGCCCGCATTCGGCGAGCCGGTTCTCATCTGCCCCGGACTCTATCGCGTGCGCGTGCCGCTTCCCCACAACCCGCTGCAAGCGCTCAACTCCTACATCATCCTGGGCGAGGAAACCACCACCATCATCGACGTGGGATTCAACCACCCCGCATGCGAAGAGGCGCTCGACGACGCCCTGAGCCAGCTCGATCGGTCGTGGGACAGCGTCGAGATCGTCCTTACCCACTCGCACCCCGACCACACGGGCAACCTCGACCGCATCTACCGCGACGGCATGCGCGTGTACGCCAACCTCCACTCGTTCAAGGAAGTGGAGAACCTCATGGAGATGCAGGGCAACGTGTTCGGCCCCTTGCTGCGCAAAGCGGCGACCCCGCAGCAAAGCGGCCTGACGTTCAGGAAGGGAAAGCACCGCCTGCACGTATCCGCGGAATTGCTCCCCCTGACATGCAAGCCCGACCTCATCTACCTGAACGAAGGAGACGAGCTGCACGCTGGCGACTTCACGTTCCAGATTATCGAGACGCCGGGACACGATCCGTGGCATATCTGCCTGTACGAGCCCGATCGCAACCTCATGATCACCGGCGACCACGTGCTGGAGCGCATCACGCCCTCCGTATCGTCGTGGTTCCCGGCCTACAACGCCTTGGAAGAGTTTCTGGAAAGCCTGGGAAAAATGTACTCCTACGACGTCGATCTGGTTCTTCCCGCCCATGGTGCGCCGTACGGCAACCTGCGCGATCGCGTGATGTACCTTATCTCGCATCACGAAGAACGACTGCAAGAACTGTACGACCTGGTGGCAGCGGGCCACACCGACATCGTATCGATTTCCTCCCACGCAAAATGGCGTTACGACAATTGGCGCGAATGGCCGCTCGATCAAAAGTTCTTCTCAATGGGAGAAACCATGGCGCACCTGGTGTACCTGGTGTGCGAGGGCAAGATCAAGCAAACCATTTGCGGCGACGAATACCGCTTCGAACTCCCGTAGAGTCGAGCGGCATCGCAGAAACAGCCGCGGCCCACGAAAGCCGCCGTTCGAAAGGAGCGCGATCGTGCTCATCGATTTGGTAATCGAAAGCGAAAACGTGTTCACAGGGACCAGCGATGCCGCCAAACCTGGGGCCATCGCCATCGCCCAAGACCGCATCGTGGCCGTGGGGCCGCGCGATGAGGTGCACGCCTTCGTTCGGAAAGAGAACGAAGGCGGCGAGCTCCCGCCGGTCCGCAACATGGGAGACGCCCTTGTCGCTCCCGGCTTCCACGACTCCCATCTGCACTTCTTTCACTCCGCCATCTACGCCTCGCCGCTGGCTACCACGTTTTTGGGAGAGAACGAGGCCGATTGCGTGCAGCGCATGATCGAGTTCTCGAAGAGCCGTCCCAGCGGATGGCTTCTTGCGCAGGGGTGGCGCGAGTACCGATGGAACCCGCCCGTTCTGCCCTCGAAAGCGTCGCTTGACGAAGCATTCCCTTCCCGCCCGGTCGCTCTCTATTCAGGAGACGCCCATACGCTGTGGCTGAACTCCGCCGCGCTCGCAGAGCTGGGTCTCGACCGCACGAGCGTGCCGCCGGCGGGAGGATCGTACGACCGCGACGACGAAGGCGAGCTGACGGGCATTGTGCGCGAAGCGGCGGCCATGGAGCTCATGCCCAAGATCATGGGGTCGTTCACCGACGAGGAAGTGGCCGACGCCTACCGCGGGTTCTTCGCCCGCTTGGCGGAAAATGGCGTGACCAGCGTATGCGACATGTCCCTCATGGCAAGCCCCGGCCTCGATTTCATTCGGGACGACGTGCACGCTTTACTGCTGGAACGCGGCGAGCTTACGGCGCGCGTGCATCTGTTCCCCACGCTGCTCGAAGACATGAGCCGCTTCGAGACGATGCGCGCAACGTACACGGGACCGATGCTGCAAGCTCCCGGATTCAAGCAGTTCTTCGATGGGGTTTCCAGCCAGCATACCGCTTGGGTGACCGAGCCGTATGCGAACGCCCAGTTCGAGGGCGACTGCGGGCGGCCTACGGTGGAGCCGGCCCTTATGCGCTCCTACATCATGGCCGCGGCGAGCAGGGGCTACCCCGTGCGCATCCACGCTATCGGCGATGCTGCGATTCACGCAGCTCTCGACTTCTTCGAAGAGGCGCACGCGACGTACGGCCCGCTTCCGGACGGGCGGCGCAACTGCTTGGAGCATCTGGAGAACTTCCTGCCGGGCGATATTGAGCGCTTAGCCGACCTGCAAGTGGTGGGAGCTGTGCAGCCTCCCCACATCACGCTTGACCCCGGCGGTCCCGAACGCGATCTGGGTCAAGAGCGCGTACCGCTCATGTGGCCGTTTCGCGCAATGCTGGACAAAGGAGCAACCTTGGCATTCGGAACGGACTCCCCCGTGGTCGACGTCAATTCCATGAGCGTCCTTTACACCGCCGTGACCAGGCAGGACCCGGAAACGCATGCACCCTGCGGCGGTTGGCTCCCCGCCGAGCGCATCAGCATGGCCGAAGCCTTGCGCGCTTACGCGCAGGGCAGCGCGGCGGCGGCAGGACGAGAGCGCGAACTGGGCACGATCGAACCAGGCATGCTCGCCGATTTGACCGTGCTCGATCGCAACGTGCTGACCTGCGAAGAAGACGATATCCAGAAAACGCGTGTGCTGGCCACCTTCGTCGGCGGTCGCTGCGTGTACGAACGCTAGCACACGACTGCGGGGGCGCCGCCCGTACACGGCAGCGCCCCCGCAGTCGAACAGCCGGCCGCTCGGAAAACGAACGACAGGATCAGTACTCCCACATGTGATCGAGCGGACCGCTGCCCTTCCCCAGGTTCATGCCCGCCCCCAAGGCGCCGCGCACGTAGTCCTTCGCGGAACGCACAGCCTGCTCGACGGTCAAACTGCGCGCCAGCCCGCATGCAATCGCGGACGAAAGCGTGCATCCCGTACCGTGCGTGTTTCGGGTATCCACGCGCGGCGCGCGAAGCCAAGTCAACGACCCGTCAGGCAAGGCCAGCACGTCGTCGGCTGAATCGCTTCGATGGCCGCCCTTCACCAGCACCGCCGCAACGCTCTGCTCGGCAAGCAAACGAGCAGCGCGCTCCATGTCGGACTCCCCTTCCACGGCGAAACCGCAAAGCGCCGCAGCTTCAGGCATGTTGGGCGTGATGACGTCGGCCAAGGGGAAAAGCAGCTTGGTCAAAGCCACCGCAGCGTCGTCGTCGATCAGGCGCGCACCGCTTGTGGCCACCATGACGGGATCCACCACGACGTTGCGCGCTTCATGGCGCGCCAAGGCGCGCGCAATGGCTTCGATGATGGCAGCCGAAGACACCATCCCGATTTTGACGGCGTCCGGGCGGATGTCCTCGAACACGGCGTCGATCTGGGCTGTAACGAAATCAGGCTCGACGCCCGCCACGCCGGTGACGCCCAGGGTGTTCTGCGCCGTGAGCGCCGTGATGGCGGTTTCGGCGAACAGGCCGTGAGCGGCGATGGTTTTGATGTCGGCCTGGATGCCCGCGCCTCCGCTCGAATCCGATCCGGCTATGCTCAATACCGCTTTCATGGCTGTTCCTTCCTTTCGAACCTATGCGCCAAGCGCTGCGCGCACCGTCGGGCGCAAGCCCCGCGCGGCGGCCTCGATGTCGCAGGCCGAGAAGATGGCCGACACGACAGCCGCCCCGTCCGCGCCGGTCCCCGCCAATGCGGGAATGGTTTCCACATGCAGCCCGCCAATGGCAACCACGGGGATGTCCACGGCCTTGCATATGGCGGCAAGGCCGTCCACGCCCATGATGATCGCGTCTTCCTTGGTGGGCGTTCCGAACACGGCGCCCACGCCCAAGTAATCCGCGCCCGCGGCTTGAGCTTCCAAAGCCTGCTCCACCGTATGCACCGACACGCCCACGATGGCGTCGGGCCCCAGCTTCGCACGAGCATCGGAAACGGCTGCGTCGCCCTGCCCCACGTGCACGCCGTCGGCTTCCACGATGCGCGCCACTTCCACATCGTCGTTGACGACGAACGGCACGCCGGCCTTGCGACACACCGGCGCGATCGTGCGAGCACGCAGCACCATCGCTATCTGGGGCATCTCCTTCTCGCGCAGCTGCACGAACGTCGCGCCGCCGGCGATGGCCTGCTCGACGCAATCCGAAAGCGCGCGCTCCCCCAGCCATGCGTCATCGGTGACCGCGTACAGAGCCAATGCCTGGCGCAGCTTCTCACGTGGATACATCGATCTTCCTTTCCTCTTCTCCCGTTCTCGGCTTGCCGGCCATAGGGCGCTCGGCAAGCCGTGCTCGTACAAGGCTAGGACAGCTTGGCGACCTTGGCGCCCGCCTCCAGCGCATCGCCGTCCAAATTGAACAGCGCATCCAGCAGGTACGTGCGAAACGACCCGTTGCCGTCGAAACCGCCCATGCGCCCTTGGGCTATCTGGCCTGCCAGCCCCATCGAAGCAACGGCGGCGACGGTCGCATCCAGGCAGTTGTCCGGATTCGCCGTTGCGAACGCCCCGCACACGCACGAGAGCATGCAGCCCGCCCCCGTCACACGGCCCATGAGCGAGCTGCCGTTGCGGATCGCATAGGCGCGCTCGCCGTCGGCCACGACATCGATAGCGCCGGTAATCGCCACTACGCAGCCGGTCTTCGCCGCGAATTCCCGGGCGAACGCAGCAGCTGCCTCCAGATTGTCCTCGGTCACCGCGTCGTCGGGGCATACGTCCACGCCGCGCGTAGCGGCCGAGCCGCCGGCAAGCGCCTTCGCTTCGGACATGTTGCCGCGTATCACCGACACGGCCAGATTATCCAGCAAATCCCCCGCCGTCTTGGTGCGCAGGGAGGATGCCCCCGCCCCCACCGGATCGAGCACGATGGGATGGCCCAGCTGGCTCGCGCGCTCTCCCGCCGCGAACATGCCGGCGATGCTTCGCTCGTTCAACGTCCCGATGTTCAGCACCAACCCGCCGCAAACGCCCGTGATGTCTTCGACATCGGCAGGCTCGTCGCTCATGATGGGGCTCGCGCCGATGGCCAGAAGCGCGTTCGCGCAATCGTTGACCGTCACGTAGTTCGTGATGCTGTGAACAAGCGGGGTTGTCTGCCGCACATTGTCGAGTGCGTTCTTCAAAGCGAAAGGCTGCATCACAGCTCCTTTCCCAGATCGATGGTTATGCCGTCCATGATGGTGTTCACCGTGCGCATAGCGCACATCTTACCGCACATCGTGCAGGTGCCGTCCGTCGAAGGCGGCGCGCTTTCGAAGTAACGGCGCGCCTTGACCGGATCCAAAGCCTGCTCGAACATGCCCTCCCAGTCCACGCGGCGACGCGCGTCGCTCATAAGGTTGTCGCGGTCGCGCGCGCCCGGCACGCCCTTGGCGATGTCGGCGGCATGGGCGGCTATCTTCGTGGCAACCAGCCCTTCGCGCACGTCGTTCACGTCGGGCAGGCGCAGATGCTCGGCGGGTGTCACGTAGCAGAGGAAATCGGCTCCCGAGCTGGCAGCGACCGCGCCGCCGATCGCTGCCGTGATATGGTCGTATCCTGGGGCGATATCCGTAACAAGGGGCCCCAGCACGTAAAAGGGCGCGTTATGGCACAGGCGCTTCTCCAGCTTCATGTTCGCGGCTATCTCGTCGAGCGCCATATGCCCGGGGCCCTCCACCATCACCTGCACGCCGGCGTCCCACGCGCGCTTCGTAAGCTTGCCGATCTCGATAAGCTCGGCGATCTGACCCGCATCGGTCGCATCGAACGTCGAGCCGGGACGCATGGCGTCGCCGATGCTGATGGTTACGTCGTGCTCATGCAAAATGGCCAGCACGTCGTCGTAGAACTCGTAGAAGGGGTTCTCGTTGCCCGTAGCTTCCATCCAGGCGAAAATGAGCGACCCGCCGCGGCTCACGATGTTGGTAAGACGCCCCGTTTCGCGAAACGACTCGATGGTGCGTCGGTTCATGCCGGCGTGGATGGTGACGAAGTCCACGCCGTCTTCCGCATGCGCGCGAACCACGCGCAGGAAGTCGTCCACCGTGATGTCTACGAGCGCTTTCTCCAGATAGCCGATGGCGTCGTACATGGGCACGGTGCCGATCATGGCCGGCGACTTCTCGATGAGGCGCGTGCGGAACCCTTGCGTCTTGCCGCTGTTCGACAGATCCATGATGGCCTCGGCACCCAGCTCGAACGCCACTTCGACCTTTTTCCACTCTTCGGCTTCGTCGGCAAGGTCACCCGAAATGCCCAGGTTGACGTTGACTTTGGTGCGAAGCCCGCCGCCTACGCCTTCAGGCGAGAGGCTTGCGTGATGGATGTTCGCGGGAATGGCTATGCGGCCTGCAGCCACGCCCTCCCGGATGAATTCGGGGTCGAGCCCCTCTTTTTCGGCGACGATCGCCATTTCGCGCGTGACGGTTCCGGCACGTGCCGCATCGATCTGCGTCATGAAGCTCCCTTCGTTGGCATTACCCATGTCAGGTTCCTCGGGTCGAAGCGTGCGTCGGCGCTTCCTCTCAGCCTGCCCGGCCGCGATGCGGCTGCAAGCTCCCCGGTATGAAAAGGTACGCGATCAGTATAGCCGTCATCGCGAAAGAACAAGGTGGACCGGATGCGAACGACGGGTTTTTCACGGAAGCGGCGCTATGCGCGCATGGCAGCACGAAAGAATGCACCCGGACATGCCGGGAGAATGCGTGGTGCCCCCAGGAGGATTCGAATCTCCGTTTCCGGCTTGAGTGGCCGGCGTCCTTGGCCGCTAGACGATGGGGGCTTGTAGGCATCGAGACCCTAGTTCCAAAAAAGCCTCTTGAATGCGATCAGAAAGACGACCGGTTCTCCCCGTACAGTTCGGCAAGCACTTCAGCTGCCGCATGAACGAACCCGTCGATGTCCTCATTGGAGTGAGCAAGAGAAAGAAACAATCCTTCGAACTGGCTCGGGGCAACAAGGAATCCGCGATCGAGCATTCTCGAGAAATAACGCGAAAAAGCAGCGATGTCGCATGCACGAGCGACTTCGTAATCGCGAACGACCTCGGGCGAGAAGAACAGCGTGGCAAGAGAGCCCGATCGATTCACGGTACAAGGCGCACCCGCTTCGGCAATGGCCTGCTTGAGGCCGGTCTCCAGACGAAGCCCTTTGATCTCAAGCTCTTCATAGACCCCTGGACGTTCGAGAACCGCAAGGGTGGCGAGCCCTGCTTCCATGGCAACAGGATTCCCCGAAAGAGTCCCAGCTTGGTACACCGGGCCGCAGGGGGCAAGAGCCTCCATCACATCGGCTCGCCCTGCAAAACAGCCAACGGGAAACCCGCCGCCGATGATCTTCCCCAACGTGCAGAGATCCGGCAGAACCCCGAAACGTTCCTGAGCGCCGCCGAGCGCTGCGCGAAACCCGCTGATCACTTCATCGAAAATCAAAAGCGAACCTGAAAGATCGCATAAGCGGCGCAATCCTTCCAGAAAACCGGCCGCAGGGGGCACGACGCCCATGTTTCCCGCAATAGGCTCTACGATAACGCAGGCGACCTTTCCTTCATGAGCATGCATAACACGCTCGACAGCGTCGAGATCGTTGTACGCAACGACAAGCGTATCGCGTGCAGCACCTTTGGTAACGCCCGGCGTCCCAGGTATGCCAAGCGTGGCAACGCCGCTGCCCGCGCTTGCCAGCAGCGCATCGGAGTGGCCATGGTAGCACCCGTCGAACTTGATCACGAGGGGCCTGCCCGTGAACCCGCGCGCAAGGCGCACCGCGCTCATGGTGGCTTCGGTTCCTGAAGACACCATGCGCGCCCTTTCGGCGCACGGGACCAACGCGCATACCTTTTCGGCTAGGAGCACTTCCGCTTCGCAGGGTGCGCCGAACGACAGGCCCCGCTCAAGCTGGGAGCGCACGGCGTCAAGGACCTCCAAGGGGCGATGCCCCAGGATCATGGGACCCCATGAACCGATGAAGTCAACGTACTCGTTGCCGTCCACGTCGACAACGCGGCTTCCGAAAGCACGTTCGTAAAACACCGGAGCGCCCTCGACGTTCGCAAATGCGCGAACAGGCGAATTCACGCCCCCCGGTATGCACCTGCATGCCTCAGAGAACAGCGCAGCCGAACGGTTGCGCGAAAGAGCGGCGACTTTCATTGATCCTCCTCGAAGTATCGCATTGACGTCTTTTTGAACTCGCGCGTGGAATACAGCAAGCGCGGCGGACGCACGCTGATGCCTTCCTGGCCAAGGTTGAAATGCAGTTCGCTTGCCATGCGCTGGCAGCTTGCGCGGTCGTATCCGTGAATCATCGTATACAGGTTGTACGGCCACGTGATGCAACGAGGGCGTTCGTAGCAATGGCTCACGAGCAACGGAGCTGCCAACACTGCGCCAGCGGAAAGAACCTTGTCGTCGGGCACGTCCCACACGCCCATCGCGTTGCCGGCGAAGCCCATGCGCCGATGGCGAACCATGGCGCCGAAACGACGGGCAACTCCGGTCTCGAGCAACGACCGCGTGCGGTCGATCGCCCACGTCTCTCCAAGCGGCCGGTTCGCGTATTCCGACGCGACTTGTGCGGCTCGAGCAAAGGGACGCAACGTGCCAGCGAGGTCTCCCTGCAGGGCGCGAACCAGCGCACGGTCGGCGGCATCGAGCTCTTCGGCAACGATGCCGGACGGCTCGAGAGGCGCGTAGGCCGACGCAGGCTTCGCAGCGGCGCGCGCAAGATCGCCGCCGACCGACGTCTCGGTCACATCGAACGCAACGTTTATCTTGAACAGCCGGCGCGCAGGAAGCACGAGGCAGTCGTCGCACCCTGTTGCAGCTACGATACGCTTAAGTTCGGCATCGCGCTCCAACACGCCGCGCGCGATAAACGTGAACCACAGGTTGTACCGGTTATCGCGTTCGTAGCTGTGCGTGACGCCCGCATATTCGCCCACCAAAGCAGCAACGCGCTCGATCTCATCGGAAGCAACCGCCAATGCGACAAGCGTCGATGCGTATCCGAGACGAGAAGATTCGAAACTCGCACCGATACGGCGAACGATCCCTTCCGATCGAAGCGACTCCACGATGCAGTACGCCTCGCCTTCCGATAGGCCGCACGCCTCCCCAAGAGAGGCGTAAGGCCGCTCGCACAGGGGAAGCGCGTGCTGCACCTGCGTGAGAACCGTACGGGAAACCGCCGCCCCCAAGCTGTCGCACGTCGTACGTTCGACCGAAAAGAGACTGCTATCGTCATGCATGGCAATCCTCGACGATCCAACGAGCAGCGTCTTTGGCATGATACGTGATAAGAACGTCAGCACCGGCGCGCTTCATGGACAACAGCGTTTCCAGAACCACGCGACGTTCGTCGATCCATCCTTGCGCCGCAGCCGCTTTCACCATAGCGTACTCTCCAGACACGTTGTAAGCTACCACAGGGAACGCAAAGGAATCCTTCACTCGCCGCACCACATCAAGATAGGAAAGCGCCGGCTTCACGATGACCAAGTCGGCTCCCTCCTCGATATCGAGTTGCACCTCGCGCAGCGCCTCGTCACTGTTCGCGGGATCCATCTGGTAGGTCGAGCGATCCCCGAACGCCGGCGCAGAATCGGCAGCATCGCGAAACGGCCCGTAGTAACCTGACGCGTATTTCGCCGAGTACGCCATGATGGGCACCTGCGAGAATCCCGCTTCGTCAAGCGCGCGGCGAATAGCAGCCACGCGCCCGTCCATCATGTCCGAAGGCGCTACCATGTCGGCGCCGGCACGCGCGTGGCTCACGGCTTCTGCAGCAAGAAGCGCAAGCGTGTCGTCGTTTTTCACGTCGCCCCGTTCATCGAGCACGCCGCAGTGCCCATGATCGGTGTATTCGCACAAGCACACATCCGTAATCACATGAAAATCGGGCGCATGGCGCTTTATCGCGCGAACAGCTTCCTGCACGATTCCATGATCGTCATACGCCTCGCTTCCCCGCGCATCCTTGCATGCGGGCAACCCGAACAGGATAAGCGATCCCACGTGGCAACGTCGCAACTCGTCCACCTCGGACGCAAGCTGATCAACCGAAAGCTGGAACACCCCCGGCATGGATGCAACTTCGTTGCGCACGCCTGCGCCCGACCTGACGAACAGCGGATAGATGAAGTCGCTCGGGTCCAAAGCGGTCTCGCGCACGAATGCGCGCACCGTGGGATTTGCACGCATGCGACGCGGACGGTAATCGGGAAATCTCATACGGTAGCCTCCTCTCCGACGCGCCTACGCGACGCCGATTTCCTCGTCGGTTAAGTAGCAAGCCGGATCAGGGCCCCATAAGTTGCCCGTTGCCGCTTCGCTGCGCACCCGAAAGTTTCCATTGCAGATAGCAAGCCAGCGACAGCGTTTGCACCGGCCCTCCACGAAGGTGCGCTTATCCTTGAGCCGGAACATGAGCTCGCTTTGCTCGGTTGCACGGCTCGTATCGGTCCATATCTCCGAAAACAAACGTTCGCGCACGTTCCCCAACGGGAAATGGCGCCAGAATTGATCAGCGTACACCTCGCCGTCCCAGCTTATGCAGCCAATGCCTGCTCCTGTCGAATTGCCGCGATTCCATTGGAGCAGTTGCAGCACCTCTTCAGCGCGGGCGGGGTCTTCCCGCAGCAGTTCAAGGTACACGAAGGGGCCGTCGGCATGGTTGTCCACGGTCAAAATCTCGGGCGATCCCCCGCGATCGAACCATGCGCGCGTGCGATCCATGATGAAGCGCACCGCCGCGCGAGTCTCCCCATGATCGAGGTCCTCGTCCATGAGCGCGCTGCCGCGCCCCGTGTACACCAAATGGTAGAAGCAAGCGCGATTGATGCCTTCGGCTTCCATGATGTCGAACACGTCGCCTATCTCGCGCCAATTGCGCTTGCTGATCGTCATCCGCACGCCAACCTTCATGCCGGCTGCCTTTGCGTTTCGAATGCCCTCGATCGCCCGATCGAAACTCCCGGGCAAACCGCGGAACCGATCATGCGTCGCACGTGAACCGTCAAGGGATACGCCAACGTAAGACAGCCCGACCTCGGCGAAACGCTTCGCAAGGTCAGGCGTAATGAGGGTGCCGTTCGTCGACAGGACCACGCGCATACCGCGACTCTTCGCGTACTGCATCAACTCCACGACATCGGGACGCATGCACGGCTCTCCCCCCGAGAACAAAAGCACCGGCGCGCCAAACGTAGCCAGATCGTCGATCATGCGCAAAGCTTCGATTGTACCCATCTCGTTTTCGTAGAGCTTGCATTCGGATCCGGCATAGCAATGCACGCACCGAAGATTGCACGTTCGAGTGCAGTTCCACACGACAACGGGCTTCTTGTCCCTCGAGAACTGAAGAAGCTCGCTTGGCAGGCTGCGCGAATCACGACCGTAACGCAGTACGTCAGCAGGTTCCACAGCCCCGCAATACAATTTCGATATCCCAATCATAAACGCTTCCTCACTTTCCTTCGGAGCATGCAGCCCGATGCTCGACAATAGCCTCCACCAAGCCGGGGATCGTATACTCCTTGGCTTCGGCAGCGATAGAAAAGCCTTCATCGAAGGCGGCAGCCGACGTGATGGGCCCGATAGAGTAGCAAGACAATCCTTCGAACAACGACGAGGAGTCCGCAGAGACGTCGTTCACAAGGCTCGCAAAATTTCGCACGGTAGACGAGGAAGTGAACGTCACGGCGTCAACATCTCCGGCAAGAAGGCGTGATAACGAAGGCTCCACTGATTCCCGCGATGGGGCCACCGTTCGATACACGGGAACGACGTCGACCGAAGCTCCGCGCGCACGCAGCATGCTAGGCAGGATCTCCCGAGCTTCGAACGCTCGAGCAACAAGTATTCGATCGCCATCGGCCAAACCCGCTTCGATAAGCTGATCGGCAACCGCTTCCGCTCGGTACTCACAAGGCACGAAGTCGGCTGCAATGCCGTATCCTTTCAATTCCTCAGCCGTAGCCGGGCCGATAGCGGCAACGCGCGCACTCGCAAGCGCACGAGAATCCAAACCGGCATGCGACAACCGCTCGAAGAACGCCTTCACGCCATTCGCACTCGTGAACACCACGAAACGATACGACCTCAAGTCTGCTATGCACGCATCGACCTCATCATAGGAGGGAAGCGGCGCTATGGCGATGGCGGGCAGCTCCAAGACGCAGGCACCAAGCGAGCGAAGCCGCAACGCCAACGCGCTTATCTGAGAACGTGCGCGCGTGACCGCAATGGTCATGCCCGCCAACGGCCCGGATTCGTACCAAGCGATGCGCTCACGCAAGGCAACCACCGCCCCGACCACGATAATAGCGGGCGCCTTGAATCCGACAGCAGCTGCGCTTTCGGCTATCGTTGCCAACGTGCCCGAAAGCACCTCTTGATCAGGCGTCGTCGCCCAACGTACGAGCATAACGGGCGTTTCCGGATCCCGGCCAGCCTCCATGAGCTTGCGGGAGATGAGGGGCAAGTTTCGGACGCCCATGTAAAAGCACAACGTGTCCGCGCCGTGCGCGATGCCCTCCCAGTCGAGGGAGGACTCGTCTTTTGTCGGATCCTCGCTTCCCGCGATGAACGCGACCGACGATGCCATGCCACGATGCGTAACCGGCACGCCTGCATACGCCGGCGCAGCAATCCCGCTCGTCACGCCCGGAATGATCGAGCAAGCCACGCCGGCATCGCGGAGCGCGGCGGCCTCTTCGCCGCCTCGACCAAACACGAACGGATCGCCGCCCTTGAGGCGGACGAGCACCCCGCCGCCGCGCGCTTCAAGCCGGCGAGCCTTGTCAACGAGCAAGCTGTTGATCTCGTTTTGGGTTACGTGATTCGAAAAACCCTTCTTCCCCACGTATACGCACTCGGAAGAGCCGGGCGCATGCGCCAGAAGCAGGGGATTTGCCAAATAGTCGTACACCACGACATCGGCGCGTTTGAGCGCGGCGGCGCCCGCCACCGTCATTAAGCCAGGATCTCCCGGCCCTGCACCCACGAGAAAGACCTCTACGCGACCGATCGGCTTTGGCGTTGTCATGCAAGCCGCCTTTCATCGCCTGCAACACGCGCCTCGTCAAGAACAGCGCGCGCTCCAAGAGACTCAAGATCCTCCACGGCTGCAAGGGCGAGCGCACGAGCCTCACGCACAGCCTGCTCGGTTTCGACAAGGCAGCCAGGCTGCGAAAGCTTCGTGCGCAGCCGACTCCTCAATGCGAGAGTGCCGTCCAATCTCCCCGCAAACGCGTCGAGAACCAGTTCAGGGCCTTCGAAGCGGGCATAGGCTCCCAGGGGTACCTGGCACCCTCCATCGAGAGCGCGCATGACGCAGCGTTCAGCCGTCACGCATACGTTGGTGACCGCATCGCACACAAGAGCGCAAACGCGAGCTACGGCTTCGTCATCAGCGCGTATCTCGAGCCCAATCGCCCCCTGCCCTACGGCGGGGACCACAACGTCGACAGGGAATGCTTCGACGATTTCGCGCTCCCAACCCATACGCTTTATCCCAGCGGCGGCCAAAACGATAGCGTCAAGCGATCCATCGCGCACTTTAGCTATCCGGGTATCCAGGTTCCCTCGAACCTCCATGTACTCGAGATCGTCGCGCACCGCTCTCAGCTGAGCAAGACGACGAAGAGCACCCGTTCCCACACGCGCGCCGGAAGGCAAGGAAGCGAACGTCGCGCCCGGCACGGCAACGAGGGCATCGCGGGCATCCGCTCGTTCCAAGCACCCCGCAAGCACAAGACCTTCCGGCAGCACCGTGGGAACGTCCTTCATGGAGTGAACGCATACGTCTACACGACCATCGAGCAAGGCTTGCTCGAGCTCTTTCGTAAACAGCCCTTTGTCACCTATTTTTGACAAAGCCACATCGAGAACCCGATCTCCTTTGGTCTTCACGACCTCGATCTCGACCTGGATATCCGGACGGACAAGGCGCAAACGGTCGGCAACGTGATGGGCCTGCCACAAAGCAAGTTCGCTGCCACGAGAGCCTATTTTCAAACAAGGCATGAAGCATCCTTTCGGTCATGAGGGCATGCACCGCAACCGCGACGAGCGCAAGCAGAGCCGGAGGACAGTCGACACATGCGGCCATCGTCGCTGCGGCATGAGAATCCCTGCGGGTACGCGTCAAGACCGAACAGATAGCGTGCGGCTTCGGTATAACGGTAAGCGTCAGGATCGCTTGCTTGCTTGCGCAAGCGAGCCGTGGGTCCATGAAGCAGTTTTTTCGCCACAGCGTTCGCAAGCGAATCAAGCACCGCGCGCTCGCCGTCAGACAACGCGCCCTCCCGAAGCGCGGCAAGCGCTTTAGCGGCGCGAGCAACTTCCAGCTCGCACACGTCACGAGCCTTGCCATGCATCTGCTTCACCGTAGGAGTCACCACTTGCTCTTGCATCCAAGAAAGGAAGTCGTCAACCTGTTCAGCTACAAGAGCTTCCGCTCGCACCGATTCCGCTGCGCGAATACGAGCGTTGCCGGCTGCTTCTGCGCCAATATCATCAAGATCAAAGCAAACGATTCCTTCCATGCGCGCACATTCGGGGTCGACCGCTCGAGGCATCCCCACATCCACCGTCACAAGACGGTGCGATCCATCGATCCGCTTCTTCAACGAACGAGACATCATGGCACGAGTCACCAGCAACTCTTCGCCGCCAGCGCAAGCAACCACCAGATCGGCTCGGGCAAGCTCCTTCTCCAACTGGTCGATTTTCACCGATTTGCCACCCACACGAGCTGCAGCTTCTCTCGCACGCTTGAACGTGCGATTAACCACCGTAATGTTTTCCACTCCACGCTCTTTGAGGTACCCGAGAGCAAGCATTCCCATTTCGCCGGCGCCCACCACAAGCGCTCTTCGTCCGTCCAACGTCCCCAGCTCTCGTTCGGCAAGTTGAACCGCAGCCGTGGAAATCGACACCGAACGACAACCGATAGCCGTCTGATCCCGCACGCGCTTTCCAACTTCGAGAGCGCTGCGAAACAGCCGGCGCGTCACCTCGCCCACCGCACCAGCGCTTTCGGCGGCCGCAAACGCGCGCCTTACCTGGCCGATGATCTGAGCTTCGCCAAGCACGATTGAATCAAGCGACGAAGCAACTCGAAACAAATGCTCCACCGCTCCCGGACCCTGCTTCACGACAAGAGCCTGGGCAAGCGCTTCCGTATCGGCGTCTTTCATGCCAGGAAGACCCTGTAGAAAATCAAAGATAGCTCGTATTCCATCAGTCACGGTGACAACCGTCGCATACACCTCGGTGCGGTTGCACGTGGACAGAACGACCGCCTCCGACACCACGTCATTCGAAACAAGGCACTCAAGGGCAACGTTCAGTTTTTCGGAAGGTACAACCAGCTTTTCCCGCAGCTCTACGGAAGCGCTTGCATGGCTCACGCCGGCAGACAAAAGCATCATCGCGATTCGCCAGCCTTAAAGCCCGACTCGTCGACGGCATCGAGAGCTTCGATGTAAACCGATTCCGCATCAAGAACCTCGCCGGCGCGAAGACGACCGAGCAACCCCAGATCGCATGCCGCCTCGAGCACGGCAGCGCGCTCGGTTTCGCCCCCCGAGATACGATCGCGAACGAGCATTCGCACTTCAGACAGTAAATCCGTGTATACCGCCCAATCATCCGAATAACGCTCTTCCAACTCGCATCGCAAACGCTTCGCCAGCACTGGCGCAGCGCCGCCAGTAGATACGGCAAACTGCAGTGATCCGCGTCGAGCAACGGACGGCACGATAAAATTGCAGTGCTGCGGATCGTCCGCGACGTTGGCCAGAACACCGCGCGCCTCGGCTTCGGCATAAACAGCTTCGTTGATTGCCGCGTCGTCGGTTGCGGCGTACACGAGGAACGCCCCTTTCAGATCACCTTCGCCATAAAGACGTCGCTCAAGCGTCACCGAACCCTCGTTCACCCGAACTTCCAGGCCCGCCGTAACGTCAGGAGACACAACGCGTACGCGTGCACCCGCCTTCAAAAGCCCGTCCACTTTCCGCTCGGCAACACTTCCACCGCCTACCACAACGGTAAAACGTCCCCGTACGTCAAGAAACACTGGATAATACGGCGTACACGTACGCGGCTTTTCCGGAGCACACACCGCAACTGAGTTGTCCATACGACCTCCTCATAACTGGTCTCCTTTCCCAGCGATCAGCACAACCGCCCTGCTTTTCGCACATGAAGACACACGAATGCCCAAGCCGCGCACGTCGACTCTTCGGTTCGTTTCGAACCTCGTTTGAACTTGTCTCGGATTCTCGTCTTTCGCCTTGCGCTTTCTTAAAGCACAAGGGCCATCGTCTTCAGTCGATTCTCGATCGACCGCAAGCGCAGCATAAGACATGACGCAACGTCGCCGTCAACCATCTTTTTGAAAGAGATTTGCTACATGCGGGACGCACGTTTTGCGACCGCATTCCCGCACAACGAAAGAAGCGGATCGAACAAACGTCCGCAAGCATTGTAGATAACGCGCGAAGAAGAGGAGCGCACGTTCGAAACGATTGGAAGTCTTCCCTAGAACGTTCCACGCGAAAACAACAGCGACGAAGCAATGCCGCTTTCAAAAGGACGCCTGAACAACTACTCCGACGCCCCGCGCGAACGGCGCTAGTTGCGAACAGCCTCCGATAGCGGGTAGAACACGTACAGCGTGCCCGATTCGACGGCCACAGTTGCCGGTTCGCCCGTCAACTCGTTGGAAAGGCCGCGCGACGTGCGGTTCGAAAGCGGCTCGTCGTCAAGAGAGTAGGCCATGCCGCGCTCGATGACGCCCTCAGCCCGATCATTGGCGGCGAACACCGACACCGTCCCGGATTCAAGGAGCGGCAACTCGAACACGTCCGGACCGGTCAGCAGGCGCACCGCGTACGAATCGGCTATGGCCGTGATATAGGCGCCCTGCTCCGAGAAGCGCGCGAACAACTGCAGGTTCGCAACGGTATGGTCGAGCCGCCCGCCCAATCCGCCGTACACCAGCAGCTCGTCGTAGCGCCATGCCAGGGCTTTCTCGATGGCCAGCTCCATGTCGCTCTGATCCTTTTGCACGGGATAACGGGATACGCGCTTGCACTTCGGCACGTATCCAAGCGAGTCGAAGTCGCCCACGGCCATATCGGGAACCACGCCGATGCCCTCTAGATGCGCGAAGCCTCCGTCGACGGCGATCACATACTCGATCTCGCCCGATTCGCGCCGTGCGAGAAAATCATCTGCGTTGAAATCGATCGCCCCCACCAAAGCGCAAGCCGCCATATCGTCCGTCCTTTTCGCATCGTTGTCGTTCGACCTGTCAGCATAGCATAGCGCGCAAACGCAGAGCTCCACAACGAGTCCTTGGCTTCGCTCGCAAAACCCTCGCCCAACCGAGGAGACGCAATGCGGCCTTCATCGCCTTGAAACATCGGAAACATCGGTTTTTCGAGGGGCTTCGAGTTTCACGCAAGCACGCCGCTTTCGATTTGCTAGAATACCATTCGCGAGCGGGCCAGACGATCGCGCATCTTCGGATGTGAGGAAAGTCCGGGCTCCACAGGGCAAGATGCCAGCTAACGGCTGGGCGGGGTGACCCGACGGACAGTGCCACAGAAAAGAAAACTCCCCCGCGAACACGCGCTTCGGTGCGCAGAAACGGGAGA
>ENA-OQNO01001061-OQNO01001061.1-human-gut-metagenome-genome-assembly--contig:-NODE-1061-length-20200-cov-3.388930_pt1 | contig 20200 bp, 17 predicted proteins | sample MGYA00242629_ERZ504880 | MGnify/ENA primary metagenome ERZ504880 (study PRJEB26092, sample SAMD00036377) | human gut metagenome | host: Homo sapiens | study: EMG produced TPA metagenomics assembly of... | reverse complement strand
AGCAGGGCGTCAAGACCAAGGTGCTCATGCTCTCCGCCACGCCCGTGAACAACCGCTTCCGCGACCTGCGCAACCAGCTCGCCCTGGCGTACTGGGGCGACCCCACCGGCTGGTCCGAGAAGCTGCGCCTGGAGAACGACATCGAGACGGTTTTCCGCAACGCGCAGACCGTCTACGCCCGCTGGTCGAAGCTGCCGGCCGAGCAGCGTACCACCGATGCCCTTACCGGCATGCTCGACTACGATTTCTTCGAGGTGCTCGACCAGGTGACCGTGGCGCGCAGCCGCAAGCACATCCAGCGCTACTACGACATGAGCGCCATCGGGCCCTTCCCGAAGCGCCTGCCGCCGATATCGAAGCGCCCCAAGCTCTCGACGCTGGCGAACGCGATCAACTACCGCGAGATATACGAGGAGCTTGACTCCCTCGTGCTCGCCGTGTACATGCCGAGCTCGTACGTGTACCCCAGCAAGATGGAGAAGTACGCGAAGATGGGCGGCGGCGGAAACCTCACGCTGGGCGGCCGCGAGACGGGCGTGCGCCGACTCATGACGACGAACCTGCTCAAGCGCCTGGAGAGCTCGGTGTGCTCGTTCCGCCTGACGCTCGAGCGCGTGCTGGCCGCCATGAACGCCTCGCTTAAGACCGTAGACGACTACCGCAGGGGCTTGGCCTCGGGCGCCAGCGTGGCCGACGGCGACCTGCCGGGCGGGTTCGACTTCGACCCCGACGACGAGAGCGGCTTCGAGGTGGGCGGCGCCACGAAGATCCTCGTCGAGGACATGGACTGGATGAGCTGGGAGCGCGACATCGAGTCGGACGTCGCCGTCATCGAGGTCCTAATCTCGATGGTGCGCGACATCGACCCCGCCCACGACGCCAAGCTCATAGAGCTGTGCGAGCAGATCCGCGAGAAGTCGCAGGGCCCCATCAACCCGGGCAACCGCAAGGTGCTCGTGTTCACCGCGTTCTCCGACACGGCGGACTACCTCTACGAGAACGTCTCTGCCTTCGCGAAACGCGAGCTCGGCCTCGAGTGCGCCAAGGTCACGGGCGACGGCTGCGCCTGCACGATAAAGGCCGTGCCCCCGCACATGCAGGAGGTGCTCGCCTGCTTCTCACCCGCGTCGAAGGAGCGCGACGTGGTGGCGCCTCAGCTTTCCGGCTGCGACGTGGACATCGTGATCGCCACCGACTGCATCTCGGAGGGCCAGAACCTCCAGGACTGCGACTACCTGGTGAACTACGACATCCACTGGAATCCCGTGCGCATCGTGCAGCGCTTCGGCCGCGTGGACCGCATCGGCTCGAAGAACGCCCGCATCCAGCTTGTGAACTACTGGCCCGACGTGGAGCTCGACGAATACATCAAACTCAAGGCGCGCGTCGAGGAGCGCATGCGCATCACCGTGATGACGTCCACCGGCGACGACGACTACATCAACGCCGACGAGACGGGAGACCTGGAGTACCGCCGCCAACAGCTCGAGCAGATGCGCGACGAGGTCGTGGACCTTGAGGACGTCTCGGGCGGCGTGTCCATCACCGATCTGGGCCTCAACGAGTTCCGCATGGACCTGGTAGGCTACTACCGCGACAACCCCGACATCGACCGGCTTCCGAGCGGCATCAACGCCGTGGTTGAAGGCGACGAGCCCGGCGTCATCTTCGTGCTGCGCAACGTCAACAGCAGGATCGACCGCGACGGCGCGAACCACCTGCACCCGTTCTACGTGGTTCGCATGGGGTCAGACGGGTCCGTGGTCCACGGGCACCTGGAGCCCAAGGCGGTGCTCGACGACATGCGCCTTTTGTGCCGCGGCAAGTCCGAACCCGACATGGCACTCTGCCGCGCCTACAACCGCGAGACCAAGAACGGCCGTGACATGCGCCGCGAGGCTGGGCTCTTGCGCGACGCGGTGGCGTCGATCGTGGACTCCAAAGAGGAGTCCGACGTCGACAGCTTCTTCGGCGGCGGCACGACGGGCTTCCTGGAGAACGACATCGAGGGGCTCGACGACTTCGAGCTCGTGTGCTTCCTGATAGTGAGGCCCAGATGCTAGGACTTCCGAGCACGACCGAGGTGGGCCGCCGCATACCCAAGGAAGCCTTCTACGGCCGCTTGAAGCTAAGCGCCGCGCTGCGCCAGTCCTTCATCGGCGACGTCGAGCGCTTCGCGGTTGCGAACTCGATAAAGACCTCCACGACCGGCATTCCCGACGGCGAACGCGTGCACGAGGTGCTCGTGGTGGAAGTGGCGCTGAAGAACCGCCGCGTCCCCGAAGAAGTGCTGGCGCTTGTGGCGCAGGAGAACCCCCATAAACTACTGTTCGCGTGCACCTTCAACGACGAGGTTTGCCTTGCGGTGATGCTCAAGAGAATCGCTGTGGGAGAATGGCAAGGCATCAAGGATGCTTCCCTCGCTCTGAAAGCGACGAGCATGGATGGGGTCTGGGACTCGATCGCCTCGCAGGTCGCCTATGGCGATACGGGCAGCGAAGCAGCAACCGTGGAAGAGCGCTTCGCGGCGGACGCAAAGATCAAAGCGCTTCGCGAGGAGCTTGCCAAGACCGAAGCCCGCGGCCGCAAAGAGAAACAACCCGCGCGGAAAAACGCGCTATTCGACCAGGTGCAGGGTCTCAAACGGCAGATTGCTGATATCGAGAGAGGCAGGTGCGGACAATGAAGATAGATAAACTGACAATTAAAAACTATAGGAGCGTTCGCAATTTGGAGCTCGACTTATCGCCACGCATCAATGTCTTCATCGGGGCGAACAACGTCGGCAAAAGCAACATCCTTTCTGCTATGGAATACCTTCTCGGCCCTTCCTATCCAACCGCCAACAGGCTTGAGCGTTGGGATTTCTATAAGGGCGACGAAGAGCTGCCTCTGGGTATAGAGCTACGTTTTGACGACGGCAATTGTCTGTCATTCGATTCGACATGGCACGACTATCGTGGGAATGAAAAGCATGGGCTGAACTATAACGGCGGATATATTACCGACGAGACGCGCAGCCGCTATGTCTCAGCCTCAATTGGCCCAGATAGGCGCATTCTCGACAACCCAGCGTCTAGCCAGTGGAGCTTATTGGGGAGGATGCTCAAGGAATTCAATGAGCGCCTCAATGAGGAAACCATTCCTACTCCCGACGGGGATGAAGTCAGCAAGGCGTCCGCTTTCAAGCGGCGAATGGAAGAGATTCGCGATCAAATCCTCTTCTCTATCGAAGATGAGGACGGAACCAATCTCATGGGCGAACTCAGCAGGATCATGCAAGAGGAGACGGCCCATCAGCTCAATTGCTCGCCGAACGATTTGACTGTCGACCTGAATGCCTACGACCCGTGGAATCTCTACAAGACGCTCCAGATCTTCGCGACAGAACGCGAGACCGGCGTTCAGATGCGTGCGTCGGACATGGGAATGGGCGTTCAGGCGAGCCTCACCATCGCCATACTTCGCGCCTACTCTAGGCTGAAGCTTAAGAACCATACGCCCCTGTTCATCGATGAGCCCGAGCTTTACCTTCACCCCCAGGCAAGGCGCAAGTTTTATCGGGTTATCGAAGAGCTTGCGGACTCGGGCACGCAGGTATTCCTTACCACCCACTCGACCGAGTTCGTCGACCTTGGGCATTTTGACCAGCTATTTCTGGTTCGGAAAAGCGCGGAGCGGGGGACGTACGTCAGGACGGCGAGACCACAACGTTTTATGGATGACCTGCAAATGCGTCTCGGGATACAGACCGACGAAGAACGTCTCATGCTCGAGTATCGTAACGCGTTCGAGAACACGGGCGACTCGCAGAAAGCTGCAGAGGGCCTCTTCGCTTCGAAGGTCGTGCTCGTTGAGGGTGAGAGCGAGTCGCTGATCTTGCCTTACTCGTTCGACAAGATCGAATACGACTACGATGGCAAAGGCATCTCGATAGTGCGTTGCGGCGGCAAGAATGAGCTCGACCGCTTCTATCGCCTCTACAGCGAATTCGGAATCCCCTGCTTTGTGATATTCGAAGGGGATTCGCAAAACAAGGGCACCGAAGACGAGACGCATACGGTTGGTGCCAACAAAGCGATTCTGACCCTCTTTGGTTGCAACGACGATTACCCCGACGGCGAGCTTCACGATTCGTATTTGGGGTTCAGTACTCTGCTGGAAGACAACCTCGGCATCGGTCCCGTTGGTGCCAAAACGAAGGGGCTTCGCCTGTTCGTCAAATACAAGAACGAGATCGAGGGAGGTAAAGCAAGCGTCCCCGATTGGATTTGCAAGCTTGCCAAGAGGCTGGATTCCGTGCCAGGTGAAGCCGATTCCGTCCTCTTGGAGATGCCCGCCCCGGAACCTGAATGGGCCTACGATGACTATCCCTTTTAGAAAGAGGTGCGTTTAGATGGAAAAGATCGAATTGGGAACCGCCGATGGTGCCACGGAGAACATAGAAAAGATCGCCGAGCTATTCCCTCAAGTTATGACGGAGACGAAAAACGCCGAAGGAGAGCTTGAGCGCGTCGTCGACTTTGACGCGTTGCGCGATCTTCTGGGTGATGTGACCGAAGGCCAGCGTGAGCGCTATCAGTTCACTTGGCCCGGCAAGCGCGAGGCAAAGGCCGAGGCGCGCCGCCCCATCTACAAGACGATGATTCCCGAGCCAGGCAAGTCTAAGGATTGGGACACCACGGAGAACCTCTATATCGAGGGAGACAATCTGGATGCTCTGAAAATCCTGAAGGAGACCTACGCCGGCAAGGTGAAGCTCATCTATATTGACCCCCCGTACAATACGGGTCATGACTTCGTCTACGACGACGATTTCGCCCAGACGCGTGGCGAATACGACTCTGAGAGCGGCGAATACGACGAGGAGGGCGGCCGCCTGGTCGCCAACACCGAGAGCAACGGCCGGTTCCATTCGGACTGGTGCTCCATGATTTACCCTCGGTTGCTTCTTGCACGCGACCTTCTGGCTCCTGACGGATTGGTGTTTATTAGTATTAATGCTTGCGAAGAAGTAAACCTTGTAAAGATATGTGACGAGATTTTTGGCCCAGATAATCGCGTGATGGACTTTGTCTGGAAGAACAAATATGGTCCTGGCGCACTTACAAAGGGGGCTGCAAGCCTTCATGAATACGTGCTCTGCTATGCAAAAAAATATCCCGATAATCTAGAAGCAGAGCTGTCGGGCTCTGAAATAGAAAAATACAACAAATTTGATTCAAAGCAGGCTATTCGGGGCGGCTATATTACTCAACCTCTTGCAACAAAAAGCAAAGATGATAGGCCGAACCTCGTTTATCCACTTGTCCACAATGGGATTGAAATATGGCCTGATAAACAGTGGATTTGGTCAAAGGAGCGGCTATTAAAAGCTTATGATAACGACGAAATCGTTATCAACGAAAAGAATGGGAAGTATAGCGTTCGGTTCAAGCAATACTTACGTGATGAGAATGGGGTAATGCGTAAAGGTAAACCCCTTTCGCTAATCACGAGTTGTTTCAACCAAGATGGCACAAAAGAGATCGACGGGCTATTTGGAAAGCGTGTTTTCGATTTCCCAAAGCCATCCCGCTTAATTCGAGATTTCGTTCTTTATCGTATTAACGATATCGATGATTCTGACTTTATTGTGATGGACTTCTTTTCAGGATCCGCTGCAACTGCTGATGCGGTTATGCAGGCAAATTCGATAGATGGAGGGAATCGTAAGTTTATATTGGTTCAGATTCCCGAGCAATGCGATGAAAAGACCGTCGCTGCGAAAGAAGGCTATCGGACTATTTGTGAGATTGGCGAGGAGCGCATCCGCCGCGCAGGCGCCAAAATCGCCGCAGACATCGACAAGGAAAATGAGCAGCTCGAGCTCGGTGCCGAGCCCAAACCCTATCCTGATTTGGGCTTCCGCGTGCTTCGCATCGACTCCTCGAACTTCAAGGACTTCTACCTCACGCCTGGCGAGACCTCACAGGAAAGTCTCTTCGACTTTGCCGACAACGTGAAGGAGGGGCGCTCCGACCTGGATTTGCTCTTCGAGGTGCTGCCCAAGCTCGGCATCCCGTATTCCGCGAAGATTGAGGAGCGCATGCTCGCCGGCAGGAAAGTGTTCTTTGTTGATGGCGATAAATTGGCGGCGTGCTTCGATGCGAACGTCGGCTCCGACACCATCGAGGAGATGGCGAAGGCCAAGCCCTGGTACGCCGTCATCCGCGATTCGTCCATGGCCGACGACGCCACGCACGCCAACTACGAGGAGTTCTTCCGCACCTACAGCCCCGACACCGTTCCCCAAGTGATTTAAGGCGTCGACATGAAGTTCAAGTTCAAAGTACAACAGTACCAAACCGACGCCGCAGACGCGGTGACCTCGGTCTTCGAGGGGCAGCCCAACCAAGGCGCCTCTGTCTACCTGCGTGATTTGGGCCGCAAGCCCAAGCGCGCGCAGGGCGAGATCGACTTCGGCGACGAGAGCATCGAGGGCTATGCCAATGTGCCCGTCGCGCTTTCGGGCGCCGACATACTGGCAAACGTGCGAGCGGTGCAGCGACGCAACCAGATTCCCGAGTCGGAGGAGCTCTTCTGCGGTATGGGAGCCTGCCAGCTGGACGTCGAAATGGAGACGGGCACCGGCAAGACCTACGTCTACACCAAGACGATGCTCGAGCTCAACCGCCTGTACGGCTGGTGCAAGTTCATCGTGGTGGTGCCTTCGGTCGCCATCCGCGAGGGCGTGGCCAAGAGCCTGGAGAACACCCAGGAGCACTTCTTCTCCCAATACCACAAGAAGATCAGGTTCTTCATCTACGACTCGGACAACCTGACCGAGCTGGATGCGTATTCCCAGTCGAGCGACGTCAACTGCATGGTCATCAACATGCAGGCGTTCAACGCGTCGATGAAGGAGGGCGCCAAGAACAAGGCGGCGCGCATCATCTTCGACGAGCGCGACGAGTTCAGCAGCCGCAGGCCCATCGACGTCATTGCGGCGAACCGCCCCATCGTCATCTGCGACGAGCCCCAGAAGATGGGAAAGAAGGGAGGCGCGACCCAGAAGGGCATCGCCCGCTTCAACCCCCTGTTCGTGCTGAGCTATTCGGCAACTCACAAGGAGAAGCACGACCTGGTGTATGCCCTGGACGCCCTGGACGCCTACAACCAGAAACTCGTCAAGCGCATCGAGGTGAAGGGCTTCGCCCTCAAGAACATGCGCGGAACCGACGGCTACCTGTACCTGCGCGACATCGTGGTGTCCAAGAACCGTGCTCCCGAGGCCGTTATCGAGTTCAAGTGCATAGGCGCGGGCGGCAAAGTGCGCAAGAGAACCGCGCGCTTTGGCGAGGGCGACAGCATCTACGACGCCAGCGGCTCGACGAAGCTCGAAGCGTACCGCGGCTACACCATCGCGAGCGGCAACGACGGCGTGGTACCGCCCCAGGACGGACGCGCGGGCTACGTGCGCTTCCTGGACGGCTCCATCGGGGACGACGGGCGCGTCTACATCGGCGAGGTCTACGGCGACTCCGCCGCCGACGACATGCAGCGCATACAGATACGCGAGACGATCCTGAGCCACCTGCAAAAGGAGGAGGCGCTGTTCCGCCGCGGCATCAAGTGCCTGAGCCTTTTCTTCATCGACCAGGTCTCGAAGTACCGAGACCTCTCCGGGAACGACGAAACAGTGGGCTACGGCAAGATCTTCGAGGAGGAGTACGAGGCCATCGTCTCCGACAGGTTGAAGCACCCGACGCAGGACGACATCCTCGACCCCTCGTACGCGCAGTACCTCGGGCGATTCGAGGCGCGCTCGGTGCATTCCGGCTACTTCTCGGTGGACAAGAAGGGCAACGCCGTCGAGTCGAAGGCCGAGAAGAAGGCGGAGCGCGAGGACGGCATCGGCATCAACGACGACGACGCGAAGCGCGCCTACGACCTGATCCTGCGCGATAAGGAGCGCCTGCTTTCGTTCGATGAGCCGGTGCGCTTCATCTTCAGCCACTCGGCGCTGCGCGAGGGCTGGGACAACCCGAACATCTTCCAGATATGCACGCTCAAGGAATCGGGCTCCGAGACGAGCAAGCGCCAGGAGGTCGGCCGCGGCATGCGCCTGGCTGTCGACCAGGACGGCAACCGCCAGGACGCCGCTCTGCTGGGACCCGACGAGGTGCACCGCGTGAACTTGCTCACCGTGATCGCGTCGGAGAGCTACGAGACGTTCGTGAGGGATTTGCAGACCGATATAAGCAAGAGCCTGCGAGAGCGCCCGAAGAAGGTGGAGATGAACCTGTTCAGCGGGCGCGATGTCGTGCTCGACGGCGAGACGGTCTCCTTCACCGAGGAGGAGTCGAGGCGCATCTACAAGGCTCTATACAAGTGCGACCTCATCGACGACGACGACAAGCCGACCGCCGAGTTCCGCAAGGCCGTCGAGGGCGGCACCTTCGTGGAGTGCTTCGTCGTGAAACTGCCCGAGGGCATCGCCGACACCGCACACGCCAAGGCGGTCGAGGCGCTGGTGAGGAGCGTCTATGACGCGCATGCTCTCGACGGCATGATCGGGCGCGCCCAGGAGAAGATCACCGAGAACGCGCTGACCGACAACTTCGCAAAGCGCGAGTTCAAGGAGCTGTGGGCGCGCATCAACCGCAAGCATGCCTACACGGTGAGCTTCTCGGACGACGAGCTGAGGCGCAAGTCGATAGAGCGCATCAACAGCGATTTGCGCGTGAGCAGGCTGCAGTACACCCTGACGGTCGGCGGGCAGAAGTCGCAGGCCACGCGCGACGAGGTGCAGGGCGGCAGCTCGTTCGGCCGCACGCAAACCGAGACCCGTGATGTGGACGCGGGCACGGCGTCCGTGGGCGTGACCTACGATCTCGTGGGCGAGGTGGCGCAGGCCGCCGCCATCACGCGCAGGAGCGCCGCGACGATTCTCGCCGGCATCGACCCTAACGTGTTCGAGCTCTACCGCGTGAACCCCGAGGAGTTCATCAAGAAGGCGGCGGCGCTCATCGTGTCGGGGAAGGCGACGATGGTTGTGGAGCACATCAGCTACCACGAGATTGACGACGCCTACGACGAGGCCATCTTCACCGAGCGCATGCCCGACAACGCGAGCAAGGCGTACGAGGCCAAGAAGAACATACAGCGTTTTGTGTTCCCCGACTCCGACGGCGAGCGCAGGTTCGCCGAGGACATGGACGCTGCCGCCGAGGTAGCGGTCTACGCCAAATTGCCTCGAACGTTCCAGATTCCCACGCCGGTGGGCAACTACGCCCCCGACTGGGCAATTGCCTTCAAGGAAGGCAGCGTGCGCCACGTGTTCTTTATCGCCGAGACCAAGGGCACCATGGACACGCTGGAGCTCTCCGGTGTGGAAAACGCCAAGATCGCCTGCGCCAAGAAGCTCTTCAACGAGATGAGCACGAGCGACGTGCGCTACCACAACGTGGCGACGTACGAGGACCTGCTCGAGGTAATGGGCAGGATGAGCTAGGCCACGCTTATGGACCATAAGGAAAACCAGGAAAAGGCCGAGCTTTCGATTTATGAGCAGTCGTTGAAAGTCGCAAGGGCAAAAGGCGGAGAAGCGAGAAGGAACGTCGCCCGACTGTCGGGCGACGCCCGTCCATTCGATAGGCCCGATATTGTCATCACCGCCGAAGATGGGAGAAGAATAGTCGGCTTAGAGCACTTCCGCGTTGACCACCATATCGGGAAGGGCAAGAAGGTCGAATCCAAGTCCGCGAGGTTCTCTTCGGATGCGGAGCGGTTTCGAAAGCAACCCGAGGATGCAGCCCGTAGGGGCGCTTTGGCGGAAGAGGCTTACCAAGGGTTCGGCGATTTGATCAGCCGGGCGATACGGGAACAATCGAACGCCTGCGTTGACGACATCAGCACTTCGCTCGACGCGGGACTGTTCGGTAAGGACGGTCGCGGGCATGCGTTCAAGCTCGATGCGTATCGAGATCGGATGGCGGAGATCAACTCTTCTGCCGATGTTCAACTCGGGTTCGTAATCGAATTCCATACCGATTTGCGCGGCTGGTTTCTCAATAACGGCTTTCATGAAAGAAAGATTGCTCCCGGGGAGTTTCCGATTAGCCTCGAAGTCTACGACCTTCTCAAGAGAGCATCCGCGCATGTTGATTGGATTGTGCTTGCGTTTTGCCCGCTTTACGGCGATGAGGTAAGGGACGCCGCGATTATCAGATGCTGCAACGGCATGTTCGAAACGAGTGCCGCTCGACAAGGCATAATCCAGACGCCATATTTAGGCCTTGGAAAAGAAACGCCTTTCGGTAAGCAGGATAGACAAGGAGGGGTTGAGCTCGGCGTCGGAAACGACGGCGTTGACTATCTGGTCGAAAACACGTCCGAGCAGATGGACCCCATCGAGTTGTTCAGCAACGCGATAAGCGGAGCCGCCGAAGCGTTCAATCTGGCGCGGAAGGGAAAACCCTTTGCCGCGTCGACGTCCGTTCAGCTTGCCTACGACATAGCAAAAGACTCCTTGAAGCACAAAAACGGGAATGTTGGGCCGCAGGATATCCTTAAGGCGATTGGCGGAATGAATCCATCAGAGAAGAGCGCGCGGATGGAGAATTGGCGAAAGCGCTGGCTCGCCGATAGCGTATAGCTCAGCTTTCGATCGATGCGGACGAGGCGCTCTGCGCGCCAACGATTTGATAGGAATGTGATGAAGTACAACCTCGACAAGCTGAAGAAAGTCGATCTGCGCGATGTGTGGCCACACGAGGCGCTCGACTTCACCAAGTGGCTCTCCGAGGAGCCCAATCTTGCCATATTAAGCTCCGCAGTCGGCATTGAGCTCGAGCTCATAGAGACCGAGTCGTCGGTGGGTTCGTTCAACGTCGACATCTATGCGCAGGAAGCCGGCACCGGGCGCAAGGCGATAATCGAGAACCAGCTCGAGGACACCAACCACGACCACCTAGGCAAAATAATCACCTACGCCGCCGGCAAGGGCGCCGAGGTCGTCGTGTGGGTTGTGGCACGCGCACGCGACGAGCACCGCCAGGCCATCGAGTGGCTCAACCAGCACACCGACAGCGACTTCGGATTCTTCCTAGTGGAGGTAGAGCTGTGGTCCATCGGAGACTCCCTGCCCGCCCCGCGCTTCAACGTGGTCGAGCAGCCCAACGAGTGGACGAAGGCAATCAAGCTCAGCGAGGGCCTCTCAGAGACCGAGCGCGTCAAGCTATCGTACTGGACCAAATATCGCGAGGTGGCCCAGGCGACTCCCGAGTTCCTGAAGGTTTTCAACCCGCAGAAGCCCTCGAAAAACCACTGGACCACTTTGCGCTGCGACACGTCCGCCTATCACATCGGCCTGCTTATAGATACGCAGCGCGGCCGCATTGTCGTCGAGTTCTACGCACCCGACGACAAGGAAATCGGCCACAAGGCCATCGACAACACCGATTTGTTCGAAGAACGTCTCGGCCTTGCGGCCACACCCTTCGACGCCAAGAAGGCATCGGGGCTTCGCTTCTACAAAGACGGCTGCAAGATCAAGAATAACGAGGCCGCCTGGCCGGGATTCATATCGGAGCAGCTCGAGTGGGCTCTCGCCATGAAGAAGCTGATTGTCGAGCTGGGGCTTTAGGTGTCAACCGCGTCCCATTCCGAAGATGCTTGCGGTGTTGGATTCTGCATCCATTACGGCTGTCGCTGGCTCTTCCAGGGGCGCGACCCGCTGCAACTGTTCAGGCACTGAATCGTCAACATCCTCGCCGAGTGCCAGGAAGAACCTCATCACGAGCTCGACCCTCCGCTGCAGAGACTCGCTCAGCTCGCCGTAGGGTGCCGCCAAGCGCACTTCCTTAGTCAGCTCCACCATCGAGTCCTTCAGCGCCTTCTGAACGCTCACGGAGGGCCTCACCTCGACCTGGGTATCGGTGAGCTTGGCGATGATGTAGTCCTGCCTGTTCATGCCGCTCCAGGCTGCCATCTCGCATATGAGCTTGCGCTCCTCGGGCGTGCAGCGGAACGCCATCGTCTTGCTGCGCTTGCGGGCGCTGTTCTCGCACGGCATCCTTCTTACCCCCTCGCCCCGTCGAGCGCGGCGGCCATCTCGTCCTGCTTCGTGGGGAACAGGTGCGCGTAGCGGTAGGTGATGTCCACCGCCTCGTGGCCCATGCGCTCGGCGATGGCCAGCGCGGAGAAGCCCATCTCTATCAGCAGGCTCACATGGCTGTGGCGTATGTCGTGTATGCGGATGCGCTTCACGCCCGACGCCTTGCACCCGCGCTCCATCTCGTGGGCCAGGAAGTGCTTGGTCACGGCGAACAGGCGCTCGTCGGGGGCGACGTCGTCGCGCATCTCGATGAAGTCCGCCATCTCGTCGCGCAGGAAGGCGGGCATGACGATCGTGCGCACGGACTTGGGCGTCTTGGGGTCGGTCACGGTGTCAACGCCGTTGAGGCTCTGGTACGACTTGTTGATGCGCAGCCGCGAGCTCTCCAGCATGAAGTCGGACGGCGTGAGCGCCAGGAGCTCGCCGCAGCGTATGCCCGTCCAGTAAAGCAGCTCGAAGGCGTGGAATGAGAGAGGCTTGTCCATGACGGCCTCGCTGAACCTCAGGTACTCGTCCTTGGTCCAGAACTGCATCTCGCCGCCCTTCTTCGAGCCTATCTTGTCGACCCTGCGCACCGGGTTGTCGCTGAGGCCGTAGTAGCGCTCGGCGTGGTTGAAGATGGCGTTGAGCTGGTTGTTCACTGTGCGCAGGTACGTCGGTGCCCAGGGCTTCCCGTCGGCGTCCCGGTGCTCGGTGAGCTCGTTCTGCCACCTGATGACGTCGATCGGCCTCACGTCGCACATGCGCATGTCCCCGAAGAACGGCACGAGCTTGTCGTTGATGATGTACTCCTTGGTGATCCACGTGTGCTCGCGTATGCGCGGCTTCACCTCGGAGGCGTACACCTCGACGAACTCGGAGAACGTCATGTCCATGGCCCCGCCGTTAAGGCTCTTGAACTGGCTCTCCCACACTGCGGCCTCCACCTCGGAGGAGAAGCCGCGCTTCGTCTTGTGGCGCTTCGAGCCGCGGGCGTCGCGGTAGTAGCACTGCACGTAGAACGTGCCGTTGCCGTCGTCCTTGTACACGGGCATGTCAGTCCACCTCCGGGAAGTACAGGGCGTCGAAGACGTCGCTTCGAACGCGCCCGCGGATGACCACGCGCCCGCGCGCCTCCTGCTCGGCGTTTATCTTCCTGATCACCTCGTAGGCGCTGCCTTTCTTGATCCTCAGCAGCCCCGCGACCTCGTCGGCGTCCAGCATGTGCGGCCTCGGCGTCTTCGCCACCTTCTCGTCCATGGTTCCTCCTATCAATAGCGTACGGATACGTACGGTTTACAGATTGAGAGTAAACGTACATATCTGTACTGTCAATAGAATTGCGTACATTTGCGTACGCTGATAAGATGTGCTGGTACGTAATTCCAGGAGGAGGGCTCATGTCCGTAGGCGAGAACATAAGGCGGTACCGCAAGTCGCGCGGCATGACGCAGGCGCAGCTCGCCGAGGCCGTCGGCCTGACCGAGGGGGCCGTGCGCCACTACGAGAGCGGCATCCGAGCCGTGAAGCCCGAGCTGCTCGAGTCCATCGCCGCCGCGCTCGACGTGTCCGTGAACGCGCTCAAGGATTACGGCGTCGAGACCGCGGGCGACCTCATGTCGCTGCTCGTGCGGCTCGAGGACTCCTTCGGCATTGTTCCCGCATCCGACGGCGCGGGACTCTCCCTTGACCCCAAGGCTCCGCACGCGCCCAAAGCCGCGACGGCGATCAGGCTGTGGGCAGAGAAGCGCGCGCAGCTCGAGAACGGCGAGATCGATGCCCGGGAATACGAGGACTGGAAAGCCTCGCTGTAGCGGCTCCCCGCATATCGCAATCAGCGAAATCGAATCAGGACGGCTGACTAAGCGCCGAGCACCGCGCGCTTCCCTGATCTGCTGAGTTTTTACTCCCCGTTGCATGCGGAGGCGTTTCAGGCGTGCCTGAGGAGTAAATGCCGCGGTGGCTTACATGGCGGCACACGGCGGTACGCCGCGGCATTTCCCCTGGTTACTCCCGTTTTCCTTGAGACGGCGAGATTCTTTACTCCCCATTAACGACCTGGGGAAACGCCGTGCAAAGACCGCCAAAAAGCCTGTTGAGTTTGATTTGAGTTTCGCGGACTCAGAAACGGCCTCGTTTCGCCCTCGGGGACAAAAACCGCGCGTCAACTCACTTGGGATAAATCCTTACTCCCATTCCCCCGAATACCGCCCCGTACTTTGTTGTCTTGAAACACGGGGAGTAAATGGCGAAATCGCAGGTGAAAGGGAGTAAAACGGCAAAGAAAAAGCCTCCGTTCCTACATGGGAACGGAGGCTCGATGATCGGTTTTACTCACCAATGTCGCTGGTGGCTTTGCCGTGACTCTCATACGAAACGAAACTCAGCGGCACAGTGCGGCACTCAAAAGTGCAGGTCAAAGCCCTATCAGCTTACTCCCACTCGATCGTCCCGATAGGCTTCGGGGTCAGGTCGTAGCACACGCGGCAGATGCCGGGGACCTCGGCCAGAATCCGCGCGGTGATCTTCTTGAGCAGCGACCAATCCAGCTCCGGCACCTCGGCGGTCATGGCGTCAACCGTGTTGACCGCGCGGATGATCGCCGGCCACTCGAAGGCGCGCACACCGTCGCGCACGCCGGTCGCGCGGAAGTCGGGCACCGTCACGAAGTACTGCCACACCTTGCCCTCCAGGCCGGCCGCCGCAAACTCGTCGCGCAAAATGGCGTCGGCTTCGCGCAGCGCCTCCAAGCGATCGCGCGTGATGGCGCCCAGGCAGCGCACGCCCAAGCCGGGACCGGGGAACGGCTGGCGCTCGACCATGCCTTCGGGCAGTCCCAGCTCGCGGCCGATGACGCGCACTTCGTCCTTGTACAGCAACTTGACGGGCTCGCACAGCTCGAACTGCAGATCGTCGGGAAGGCCGCCCACGTTGTGGTGCGCCTTCACGCCGTCGGACTCCAGGATGTCGGGGTAGATGGTGCCCTGCGCCAGGAAGCTCACTTCGTCGCCCACCTTGCGCGCCTCTTCCTCGAACACGCGGATGAACTCGGCGCCGATGATCTTGCGCTTGGCCTCGGGCTCTTCCACGCCGTCGAGAAGCGACAGGAATCGATCGGTCGCGTCCACGTACACCAGGTTCGCATCCAGCTGATTCTGGAACACGTCGACCACCTGCTCGCTTTCGCCCTTGCGCATGAGGCCGTGGTTCACGTGCACGCAGATGAGCTGCTTGCCGATAGCCTTGATCAAAAGCGCCGCCACGACCGACGAGTCCACGCCGCCGGACAGGGCCAGCAGCACCTTCTGGTCGCCCACTTGCGCCTGGATGGCTTCCACCTGCTCGTCGATGAACGTCTTCGCCAGTTCGGGCGTGGTGATGCGCTCCATATCGTCAGGACGCTTGTTGGGATCCATGCGGTCTCCTTTTTCTCGTCGGTAAGCCGGGCGCGCGGCCGCAGCCTTGGTTTCACTGGTGAGATTATAACGGACGAATGGACCGCGAGAAACGGCGCTTTGGCGGCGACGGCTCGTAACCGCCCTTTCTAAACGAAATCTTCGCTCTAATTCTCGTTGCGGATGAATTTCACGTTGCGTTCCGGCTGCGCGCCCGATGCGTCCGTCCCGCTTGAGCGGATCGCATGGGCGGGGCAGGGCGCCCGACGCGCGCCGACTTCAACGGCGCGATGCGATGAGTCGATCGATGCGCTGGATAACGGGGTAGCCAACCAGCACTCCGGCAACAGAGCCGATGGCGATGGCAAGCCAGGAGTCCGGCGAAAGCGCCAGCAGGTTCAAGCCGCATGCCGCAATCGCGCCAACCAGGCATGCCCGCTTGAGCGGCATGTGCTGCCAGAGGGCGTTGACCAAGAGGAAGGCGAGCCCTGCGGAGGCGAGGGACTGGGAAACGGCGCGCACGGGATCTTCGGCACCGGGCTGAACGAGCGCGGAGAAGGCGAACCATCCCGCCACGAGCGCCCAGCGCAGGATAACTATGGCGCACCGGGCAAGGTTGCGCTTCGCGAGAGGCTTGCTGTTTTCGAGGTCGTTCATGACTTCATGCTACCTTGAGGAAGGCGGCTTCTTGATCTCGAATGAAAACCGCATCCGTTTCGTTACCGGCAGGGGATGCTTCCGCCTACCCTCTCTTCCAGAGCCCCGACTCTTTGTACAGCTCCTCCACCTTGTTGCGCGCCCAGGGCGTCTTGCGCAGGAAGTTGAGCGAGCTTTTGAGGTTCGGGTTGTTGCTGAAGCAGTTGATGCGGATGCGCCTTGCCAGGTCGTCCCAGCCGTACTCGTCCACCAGCTCCTCGAGCATCGTCTTGAGCGTGATGCCGTGCAGCGGGTCGTTGGGATGCTCGCGCATCTTCGGTTCATCGGAGGTCATAGGCCGTCCTTCTCGTCTTCGGTTTCGCAAGGTTCCATAGTACAAGAAAGGCCGCCCACACCATAGCGCGAGCGGCCTTTCGAATCAGCACGGTAGGGGAGCGTTTAGCGCTTGAGCTTCGCCACGCTCATGGCGCGCATGGCGTTCAGGATGGCAAGAACCGCCACGCCCACGTCGGCGAACACGGCGAGCCACATGTTGGCGAAGCCTATCGCAGCCAGGATCAGCACGAGGAACTTCACTCCCAGGGCGAACGCGATGTTCTGCCGCACGATCCCCATAGTCTTGCGCGCAAGGCGAATGGCGCGGGCGATGCTCGACGGCTTGTCGTCCATGAGCACCACGTCGGCGGCTTCGATGGCGGCGTCGGATCCCATGGCCCCCATGGCGATGCCGATGTCGGCGCGCGTGAGCACCGGCGCGTCGTTGATACCGTCGCCCACGAACGCCAGCTTGCCCCGTCCTCGACCGTGCGCGTGCGTGCGGTCGAGCAGCTTCTCCACTTCGGCCACCTTGTCCTGGGGCAACAGTTGCGCTCGGTACTCGTCGATTCCCAGCTTGCTGGCCACGGCGGCGGCCACGTCGGCGCGGTCGCCCGTGAGCATGACGGTTTCGCGCACGCCCGCCGCGCGAAGATCGGCAATGGCCTGGGCGGCGTCGGGCTTGACCACGTCGGCTATGACGATGTGCCCGATATAGCTTCCGTCCAGCGACACGTGCAGGATGGTCCCCGTCAAGTCGCATTCGCGGAAGTCTACGCCGCACGAGCTCATGAGCTTGTCGTTTCCAACGTACACCACGTGCTCGTCGATGGTTGCGCGCACTCCGTGACCGCTCTGCTCTTCCGTATCCGCTATGCGCTGCCTATCAAGAGTCCCGCTGTAGGCCTTCTTGACGGAAAGCGCAATGGGGTGGTCGGAGTACGCTTCGGCATGTGCTGCGATGGACAGCAGGCGGTCGGGGTCGATGCCGGTTTGCGGGTGCACGGCCACCACGTTGAACGATCCGTCGGTCAGAGTGCCCGTTTTGTCGAACACGACGGTTTCCGTCGATGCGAGCGCCTCCAGGTAGTTGCTGCCCTTCACCAGGATGCCCAGGCGCGAGGCGCCGCCAATACCGCCGAAAAACGAAAGCGGAACCGATATGACGAGCGCGCACGGGCACGAAACCACCAGGAAGACCAAACCGCGCTGAATCCAATCCGACCAGCTCTCGCCCAGTAAAAGCGGTGGGATCACAGCCAGGAGCGCCGCGATGATCACCACGGCGGGCGTGTAATAGCGCGCGAATCGGGTGATGAAGTTCTCGGTGCGCGCCTTCTTCCCGGCCGCGTTCTCCACCAGTTCCAGAATGCGCGACACGGTGGACTCTCCGAAGGGCTTGCTCACGCGCACGACCAGCTTGCCCGATAGGTTGACGCAGCCCGAAATGATCTCGTCGCCGCTTTGCACCTCGCGCGGCACCGCTTCTCCGGTAAGCGCCGCGGTGTCAAGCTGGCTTTTGCCGTCGACCACCACGCCGTCAAGGGGGACGCGCTCGCCAGGCTTGATCACGATCTCGTCGCCGACGTTCACTTCGTAGGGGTCCACCTGCGCAAGCGAGCCGTCGCGCTCGACGTTCGCGTAATCGGGGGCGATGTCCATCATGTCGGCGATGGATTTGCGGCTCTTGCCTACGGCGTAGCTTTGGAACAGCTCTCCTACCTGGTAGAACAGCATAACGGCCGCGCCTTCGGCCATGTGCGGGTCGCTGTCGGGAAACAGTACGAGCGCGAACGCGCCAATGGTTGCCACCGTCATAAGGAAGTTCTCGTCGAACACCTGCCCGCGCCCGATGTTCCTGGCTGCGCGCAGCAGCACGTCGTAGCCGGCGATGAGGTAGGGGGCAAGGAACAGGATGAACTCGGCCCAAAGGGCGTTCGTTTCGCTGCCGAGCCAGGTGGCTAGCGGAAGCGTTTCGACGGCAGCGTAGACGAGGACGAACAGCGCGATGGCTGCAACGATGCGGTTCCTTGTCCGTCTCTGCTTTTTGTTCATAGGATCCTTCTTTTCGCGTTTCGGGGCGCACGATGCCCGGCGTCGATCGACGCCGTGGTGCACCTGGGTTGTCTGGAGGGGCTAGCGCACGATCACGCAGTCGGGTTCGTACTTGCTGCAGATGCGCTGGGCTTCGGCAAGGATGACATCGAAACGACCTTCGTCTGCTTCGATCACCAGCTTGGAGGTCATGAAGCTGATCGTGGCGCTTTGCACGCCGTCGATTTCCTTGATTCCGCTTTCCATTTTAGCGGCGCAGTTCGCGCATTCGAGGTCTTGGAGTTTGAACGCTTTGCGCATGTCGCTGTCCTTTCGTTCTCGGTTCGGCTTTATTCGCAGATATGGGTCATGCCTTGGGCGAGCATCGTGTGCACGTGATCGTCCGAAAGCGAGTAGATGACGTTTTTGCCGTCGCGTTGGAATTTCACCAGCCGCGCCTGCTTGAGCGTGCGCAGCTGATGCGACACCGCGCTGTGCGTGGCGCCGATCGCGTCGGCGATGTCCGCCACGCACAGTTCCTGGCCCATGAGGGCGTACAGGATCTTGATGCGGGTGGTGTCGCCGAATACCTTGAACAGGTCGGCCAGGTCGTAGAGCAGTTCCTCGTCGGGCATGCAGTCGAGCGTGGCATCGATTGCATGTTCGGCATTGCCGCAGGCGCAGCCTCCGTCGTGGGAGCTGGCAAGATGCGGAGCTTCTTCCATGGACATGGTAACCTCTTTTCATGTGAACAACTGTTCATAAGTATACGGACGCATGCGAGGCTGTCAAGCGCTCGTGAAGCAATCTGCAAAACTCGTCCGTTCTTTTCCGGTAACGGCAGCGGCGAGCGGGCTGCAAGGGCTTCGCAAGATGCGGTATCATGGCGGCGACCGAGGACAAGAGAGAAGGAGCTCGCATGGCATTCGAAGAGATCGACGTTGCTCAGCTGCAGATGAACCCGTTCACCATGATCGGCGACCAATGGATGCTCGTGACTGCAGGCGACGAGCGCGGGTGCAACACGATGACTGCAAGTTGGGGCGGTTTCGGCGTGCTGTGGGGGATGAACGCGGCGACCGTCTACCTGCGTCCTCAGCGCTACACCAAAGAGTTCGTCGATGCCAGCGACCGCTTCACGCTGTCGTTTCTGGGCGAGGGGCATCGCAAGGCGCTTGCGTACTGCGGCAAGGTGTCGGGACGCGATCAAACCGACAAGCTTGCACGCGCCGGGTTGTCACCCTACTACGTAGATGGCACGACGGGCATTCAAGAGGCCGATCTGGTGCTCGTGTGCCGCAAGCTCTACGCTGCGGACATGCCGCCCGAGAACTTCATCGCGAAGGAAAACGATGAGCGCTGGTATTCCCAGCACGACTACCATTGCATGTATATCGCGCAGGTCGAACGAGCCCTTGCCAAGCGTTAACGCCGCTGTGCTCCTCTGACGTCTGTTGCGCTTGCCGTGAACATGTGCGGATCATGGATCAGGTGGTTCGGTGCGTTTTTTGTTGTGAATACAACGGAATAGAGCATGGCATCCTGGTACGATCGGCGAACGCTAGACGGATTGTGCACGAGGAGAAAGATGCTGTCATGATAAGACGAGTCATCCATATAGACGAAGCGGCCTGCAACGGCTGCGGAATATGCGTAAGCGCTTGCCACGAGGGCGCCATCGGCTTCGTCGACGGGAAGGCCCGCCTGTTGCGCGACGATT
>ENA-OQNO01001059-OQNO01001059.1-human-gut-metagenome-genome-assembly--contig:-NODE-1059-length-20216-cov-4.253721_pt1 | contig 20216 bp, 22 predicted proteins | sample MGYA00242629_ERZ504880 | MGnify/ENA primary metagenome ERZ504880 (study PRJEB26092, sample SAMD00036377) | human gut metagenome | host: Homo sapiens | study: EMG produced TPA metagenomics assembly of... | reverse complement strand
AGATGCTGGCAAAGGTGAGGGCACACCCGACAGGTACGGCTCAGGCATCGTCTGGGAGGAGTTTCACATGCCTACGAATTACAGGCAGTGAATAATTGGATCGGACACACTTTTTGAAACATAACCCGATTGTTTGGCAGAATCGATCAAGACAATCTACTCAAATTCTACTCACAGATCTTAATACAAAAAACAGGTCAAAGACTGATAAGCCTCTGACCTGCATCTTTCGTGGAGCCAACGAGCGGATTCGAACCGCTGACCTACGCATTACGAGGACGTAGAATTGGTATGCTTCCGAATGAATAGAATTTCATAGAGTTTCAAAAACACCCGTTCATACGCTCATAAGTAAATCAATGAAACTTAAGTTCAGAGAATTTTTCCCCGCAATTTTCCCCGTATATGGTTGACTGCGGGGAAAATCGGGGGTACCCTGACCCCATCCAAAGGGGTCAGGGTACCCCCGATTTCCGCTATGAAACGAGCTGTCATGACGATGCCTTTTGAAATACGCGGCGACGGTTATCTTGAAGAAGTAAAACCAGGCGTCTGGGACTGTTACTTTTCGCTGGGTTACGACCCGAAAACCAAGAAGTACAAGCGCTCGCCCAAACGTCGTTTTCACTGCAAGAGCAAGACAGAGGCAAAGCGCTTGAAAGCCGAATTCAAAGCTGAGCTTGAGCGCAACCAAGGTAAGCCCAGCAAGGCGCGAGGTGTTACTTCCTACGCGCGCGATCTGTATGAGCGAAAATCCGACGTTGGCCCGCGCGGCAAGGAACGGCGCGACCTCGATCTGAAGCACATTGACGAGCTGCTTGGAGAGCGCGACATTCGGGCGCTTGCTAAAAGCGATATAGAAACCGTCTACGCGCAGGTGCGCAAGTCCCGAAGATTCTCCGAAAGCGAGCTTGCCCGCATCGACATGAGGCTGCGCGAGATAATGCGCGCGGCAATGGAAGAGCGGCTTATCGACGCAAACCCCATGGCTAGCGTGAGCAAACCGAAGCCCCGGCCCCGTGAAAAGGAATACCCTTCTCGTCAAACCCTCGCGCGTCTTAATTCCGTACTGTTGCACGAGCAGAAGACCAGCAACACCGCCTGCATTTGGCTCATGCTCCAAACCGGGATGCGCAAGGGCGAGGCGCTGGGCCTCGGGTGGGAGTATGTTGACCTCGAAAATGCCCGGATTAGGATTCGGTGGCAGTATACCAACGACAAGGTCATACGCCCTCCCAAAAGCGCATCGTCGCGCCGTTTCGTCACCATAAGCGATGAATGCGTGGAGTATCTGAAGCAATGGAAAACCCAAGTTGAAAAGACGTTCGGCAAATTGCCGAGCGTTGAAACCATGGCGGTGAACGAAGCGGGCCGGGAGGAATCAATCGTCCTTCATCCCGTCGTGTTCGATTCGTCGCTGGGGCTGTACGACCCCACGAACTATGACCGCTGGTTCAAAATGTTCTCAGTAGATCACGGCTTTGGTGAGTACGGCACGGTGACGAAAACATTCACGGATTCGCTGGGTGTTGAGCATCAGCGCGGCAAGGACTATCGGGGCCTCACGCCCCACATGCTGAGGCACGGCCAAGCAACTATCCTATGCTCGCAGGGGGTGGATGCGAAAACGACGCAAGGCAGGTTAGGGCATTCGAACTTTAGCACGACAATGAATATCTACACGCATTTCCAACAGGAAAACGACCGCATCGCGAGTGCAGCGTTTCAGAGCGCGCTATCGAAGGAGTAGACAGCTTGAGCATAAACAAAGAAAGCGCCGGAGGAGGTGAAATGCTCACCATTCGGGCGCTTTGCTAACTCGTACTCTACCATGCATCACTTGATGATGCAAACTTCCCCACTGCGATTCACATAAATCAGATGCTTGATGGTTCGCAGCTCGAAACCCCATTTCCGCACTTCGCGCTCAATGACCATATCCGGCAGCTTCTTCATTCTTCGGGCATCAAATATGACGTTCTTTGCCTGATGGAGCGCCTTGCGCAAGTTCTTCTCTATGACCTTTGCCTTGTCCGATTCAGGAGCTTTTATTTCCCAGATCAGCCCATTTACGATCACATCTGCGGACGTGGTTCGGTACTCTTCGCTGCGACGGATGAACTCCACGGTCATGCCCGCCATAGCAAGCGCCTTGGCCGTCTCGTATTCGTGCGGCCAGACGTTGAGGTCTGGCGCGATGATGATCTTTCCTCTCGGTTGTTTCATGATGCTCATTATACGGCTAGCATGGCTGCCATTCTTAAAAAGAAGGAGCGCGCGTTAGGGTTTATTGCGTGATGAGACGTCTTCAGCATGCGTCTCAACGCCCTCGAACAATTCCGATACGCTCATGTTGAGTCCGGCTGCTATTCTCTCAATTGTATCCAGGGAAATGTTTCTTCGACCATGTTCAATCTGAATAATGAACGACTTGCTCAGCCCAACCATGAGGGCAAACTTGTTCGTGGAAAGACCGGCTTGCTCTCGCAAGGCCCTCACTCTGTCGCCAAATTCCTTCTTCATTAGCTCGCTCATACCTATAAGAGTATGCTTTCGCGCCCTAGAATCGGTATACTACTGTAAACCGATGATGAACAAGAACGCCAAAACAGCACTAGAGAGTTGCGATCTTCTAGGAGGCGGGATGATGATGCAAGACGAAGAAACGACGGAATTGCTTCGAACGTTTGGAGAGAACGTCCGTGCAGCGCGAGAAGGTGCAGGCTTGTCGATGGAAGACCTCGCGGAGCGAATGCGGAAAATCGACAACGAAACGGTGAGGGAGGGCACGCGGGCATTCGGACGCAACATTTGTATGGCCCGCGAAGCTGCCGGGCTGTCTGTCGAAGAGCTGGCCCGGCAAGTTGGTATAAGCGCGATCAAAATGCGCCGTATAGAGCGTGACGCATATCGTTGCAATTTGAGCCTTGGCGGGAAGATAGCTTCTGCTTTGAACGTCGACTTGCCCAGCCTTTTCAAGCGATGCTAGCGTCGTAGGCGGCTTACCACCCTTCCCACAGGCTGCGGGATGTGCCTTGAAGTCCCTCCGCCTATGGAAAGCGTGGAAAGCCGCCTACGACGCTACGAGCGCTGCCGACCTGAAGCCTGGGCGCGCATGCCGCGCCCAGGCTGTCCGGGCTGTGCCCGGACGCCTCCCTGCGCTTCGCTGCGGTCGGCCCGCTCCGCGCTCCGCTCGATGCCTCCCAAGGGTGGGCATCGCTCCACGCTGCGCTCTCGCTGCACTGCGCTGTACAGTCCGCTGGACTGTACAGCTCCGCTCCGCTCACGCCGCCGTGCCCCGGCGCGACGGCTCCCTATGGGTCGCCGTCCGCCGGTTGCCCGGCTCTCGCGCCCTGTCCGCCGCGCGCTCGTTCGACGGCTCGGATGACCTCGCCGTCACCGCGCGCGCCGGACGGCGCTCACGATCAACCGTCATTCTGCTGGTTGATGCAAGATGTGCGAACGTGCTCACAAACCGTCCTTCGGCCGGTCTGCGAGCACGTTCGATCTTGGCAGGGCTGCGCCCTGCACCCGCCGCCCGGACTTCCGCGTGCCGTTCGGCACGTGGCTTCCGCAGCGGCAAGGGCCGGGCTTCCGCGCCGCTTCGCGACGTGGCTCCCGGCCCTTAGAGATTAGTAGACGAAGGGGCATTTATCACGTAAGCTTGCCGCTTGTGAGGAGGCGAGAAAGCGTCTCGCGAAATCGGTGAGGGGGAACTGTGAGCGTAACATCGTTGATAAACGAAAAGCGTAACGCCTTTGGCGAGACGGTGAAAGGAACAAAGCCCCCCAAATCAAAATTCAAAACCTTGTCAGGCAAAACAGCTTTTTCAAAGCGGGAATACGCTGCCGTTGTTCCATACCGAACCTACAGTGTTGATGCAGGAGGAGAAACCGTAGACTTTCCTTACCATCTCTATGACACTGAATACCGCTCGATAGTGGGAATGGCTTTCGATTATTTGGCTCGCTTTATTGTCGCTCAAACAGGATGCGACGCCTCCGCGCATGTTCTTAACAGAATATGCGCGGAGGTAGGTCTGGAAACAGCCTTGAGGCTTTTCCCAAATTCTGCTGCAAAGCTACGAGAAAACTTTGATACGAGCATGGAAGCTGTAAAGCATTTTATAAACACCCCTGAAGCCGAAATTGACTTGATCGCAAAGCCCGCCTGCTTTTTCGCAAGGCTCGACCCCTTGGCTAGAGGATTCTATCAACCGGAGAACGAAGACGCTTTATTCCGTGACTATAGCGAAGGAACCTTGGGAGATGTTATTGAGCTCGGAAGCCTTTTCAAGGCAACGATAATCGACAGTGGGGAAATCAATCCAGACAGCTTCGCGATTTATAATCCGCATTTTGGCTTCGCGTCTATGAGGACCGGGGGTGCTGATGCTGATCTGTACGTAGATGGCACTTTGTATGATCTGAAAACTTCAAAGGACTGCGGTTATGCCGGAAATGACGTTCCTCAATTATGGGCGTATTATCTATTGGCCTTAATTGCCCAAGAAGACGATGACGAAACTTCTGATTTTTATGATGAGCAAATCGGAGAATTCCACTCCATAGAGAGAATAGCGCTTTACCATGCGCGCTTTGGCGAAGTCGAATACGTGGATATCGATGATCTAGACAAGCAGGAAATTGAAGAGGCAAAGCAGGGCGTACGTGCGTATTTCGAGAGCGGAAAGCGTCGGATCGAATGAGCGGGCCGGGCTACCGCGCTGCTTCGCGACGTGGCTCCCGGCCCCTCCAGCCTAGCGGCTCATGCCCTCGTCGGCCAGGCCCGCTCCGCGCTCGAGCGCGGAGCTTGCGCCGAGCGCGGCGGTAATGCCTTGTTGGCTGAAGCCGCGGCCCAGCTTCGAGCTGTTAACCTTCAGGCCGTTGCGCTCGAACTGGAAGTCTCGCCCATCTTTGCTGATCGTCATCCGAACCCCGCGCTCGTCCAGCTTCTCAGCTAGAGCGCGAACGGGGTTGCCGCCGACCTCTTGGCGCACCTCGGCCACGCACTGCTTCACTGCCTCGCGCATCGTCTCTTTGTTTGGCTTGACGCCGCGAGCGGCCATCTCCTTTTCGGCGCGCGTGGGTTGGCGGGCGTGCGCGCGGCTGTTCCGCTGGTTCGCGCGCACCTCGCGCAGCCCCCATTTCCTGTCCAAGTCGCGCACGGAATTGGCCCGACTGATCTTTGCCTGCTTGGAGCGCCCTTCCGCGAGCCTGCGGCCCGTTTCGAGGTCGGTGCGATTGATGCCCACGTGCACGGCATAACGGCTCGTGCCGTCCGCCTGACACCGCTCCTCGTGCAGCACCCAGACGGCCTCCTGGTTGGGATAGCGCTCCTGCACGTACTCGCGGGCGTAGTCCATGCACGCCTGCGGCGTCATCTTCCCGCCGTTCATGGCGCACTCGTCTGGGTTGAAACCAAGCACCTGATGGTACATGTAGGTGTTGGCGCATCCGGCCCTCGCGGGCGAGTTGTGGCCGTATGCCTCACGCGTGGCGTCCATCTCTTTCTGCCAGTTGCCCTCCCGAACCAGGTTCTGACCCTCGCGGGCGATGGCGCGTTCATCGTCCAAGTACCGGCCCAGGTTCTTCACGTGCGCCGCGCTGGTGACGGCAACCTGCTTCACAACCGTCACGCCTACAGCCCCTCGTCCCAGGCCGAGAACTCGTCGGCTTCGATGCTCGCGGGCGCTTCGCTCGCCGAGGTTTCGAAATCCGGGCACCAGGTTCGCGTCTCGCGAGCGCCGACGCCACCTCGCGCCTCCATCTTCCGGCGGAAGATCGCGCGCCTGCGCTTGTTCGCCTCCTCGTCGCCCAGCCCGAACCACCGTCCCGCCGGCGTCGCGCTGGCGACGGCGAGGGGCATGCGGAACACGCCCTCGCGGCCCGGCCTGCTGTTCTCCCCGCCCTTCACCACGATGGAGCCGTCACGGGCGGGCACGCGGTTCAGCCATTCCCACTCGTGGATGACGAAGTCCGACGTCTCATTGTAGGACGTGCCCGAGCCGACGCGCCCGGCCATGCCGCCGCCGCGCTGCTCGCTTGTCCCCTGCGTGCGCAGCGTTCGTTTGCCGCAGAGCCGCGAGAAGTATTCGCAGTCCTCGATGGAGCCGAGTGAGAGGGCTACTTTCGTGCCCATGGAGCCTAGCAGCTTGTCGCGCCCGGCTCCGTTGTCGCCGGGGTTGTCGTACTTGTTGAGCTGCTTGAGATTCTGCACGAGGGCGTACAAATGCAGATGCATGGAGCGTCCGAGCGTCACGAGCTCACCCATGCAATCGACCTTGCCAAGATTGCCCCACTCGTCGCCGACTATGGCCGTCTCGCGTGGGAGCCGCCCGCCGTTCTCCGCCGCCGTCTGCTGAGCGACGCGCCAATATTGACTGAAGAACGCGCGGAAGAGGCCCATGTAGGGGTGATCTTCCTCAAGCAAATGGACGTAGACGATCGTCTTGCGCTTCATCAGGTCGGGCAGAGAAATATCGCTTTGCGCGGCTATGCGGCGCACTGCTTCATCGGCGAAGATCCCCACTGCCTCCTTCAGGGTGGAGAGCACGTTCTTCCCTGCAACAGTGACGCCGCCGTCCGACAGGAAGTCGGCGGCTGGCGCGTAAGCGGGATGCGACGGCCCCAGGTTCCTGATGTAGTCCTTGAGCGGCGCGGACGGGTCTTTGCCCTCGGCGGTAGTGCCCCTCGCGATGACCTCGCAGACGCTCGGCATGTTCTTCGCCTCGCGCGGCGCGTCGGAGAACGCCACCAGGAGCATCACGGCGGAGAGAGCGCTTCTCGCAGCTTTGGGGAAGTACGCGTTCGCCTCGCCGTCCAAGGGTATGAGGTCTGCCGCCGTCTGGCGCGCGGTCTGCTGGGCCGTGCCCATGTCGCCTCGTTCGGCGTAGAACGCCACCAAGTCGAGGGGGTTGAACCCGCTCGCGCCGGGGTACCCGTTCAGGTCGAGCACCGCGACCTCGTAGCCCTCCGCCTCCGCGCGCTCGGCGGTGAATTCTACCAGCTCGCTCTTTCCCGTGGCGACGATGTTCCATGCCGACGCCATAAGCAAGTGCAAGGTTTCGAGCACGACGAACTGGGACTTGCCGCTTCCGGTCTTGCCCACGACGAGAGCGTGAGGCACGCCCGAATCGTACAGGTAGCCGCGCTTCGAGGCACCAAGCACGAGGCCTGCTGCGGCGGGCGTCCCCCACCCGTTCCAGAAGTCATTCTTGGAGCGCCGTTCTCGCTCGGCGTCAATGATGCGGGCATCGCCCAGGACGCCGTTCCTCACGTCGCGGTTGGGGTTCTTCGACCATATCCAGAACATGATGAGCGCGACGGCAAAGGCAGCAGCAGCCATTGAGCAAGCGAACGCGTCCAAGGGATTGGCTCCGCCGATCAAGCCGCCATAGTACGCCAGCGTATCTCGTGCCGTCCCCTCCCAGCCATCGAATTTGGGAAGCGGGCCGATGGGCTGATGGAGGAAGATGAAACCGAGAATGGGTGAGATGAGGGGCGCGACGAGCGCCCCGAGGGCGGCGGAGAACGCCGCCCAGATCAAGGCTTTCTTCATGGTCGTTCCTTCTTCTGAATCGGTTGCTACAGTGAGTGCGCGATGCTGGCTATGAACCCGCTCACGTCCGCCGCCGCGTCGGCGACGGCGGAGGCGGATGATTCGATGGCAGGTGCCAGCTCGTCCGCGCGGTGGCGCGTGCTTAGCTCACGCGCCACCTGGTTGAGATTGCCGCCCGCGCGCTTGAGGTTCGCATGCAGGGCGCGCAGCGTCGCAACGTCGGCGACGATCTGCGGGGCGTCGGCGTCGCTCAGGGCGCGACGCCGCACGTACTCCGACACGCCCAGCCCCGCGAGAGCGGCACGCCAGGCCACCTCGGCGTGCTGGGCGGGCGTGACGCGCACGTTAAGGCGCGCGGCCTTGCCCTCGCTCATCGTTCAGCCTCGCGGAAGCAGGCGCGTCCGGCGTCGAAGAGGAGTCGGACGCTCCCTGTGGCTCCATAGCGGTTCTTCAGCAACGTGGCCGTGACGGGTCGCTGAGGCTTCTCCAGGTTCTCCCGCCGCTCGTCGCCCTTGCCGTCCACCGCCAGGTATACGATCTGGTCTGAAGCGTATTCCACGGCGCTGCTGCCGCCCAGCGAATCAAGCCCTGCCACGGCCTTGCCGTAGCTCGTGCGGTTGATTGACGATATGGCGAACACGGGCACCTCGTGGCTGTTGACGATGCGACGCAGGCCCGCCACGGACGCCTTTATCGCCAGCCGTTCGTCCGCTGCCATCTGGTCGGCTTGGGTGGGGAGGAGCTGTACGTAATCGACGAACACAGCAGGCTTGATTCCCGTCTCCCGCTCGCATATACCGACCAGGGCACCGATCTCCACGGGGTCTGAAGGGCGCTCGATAATGGCGATGCGCGGCGCTATCTCGTTGCGGTAGCGCTCGGCTGCGCGGCGCGCTTGGTCTGTCCATTTGTCGGCATCGTTTCCGGCGAGCGACGTCACGTCCAGCGCCCCGTCCGACAGCCGTACAAGCGACTTGCCCACAAGCGGAGGCGCGGCAATCTCGAACGAGTAGAACAGAACCGGACGCCCACTTTGCGCCAAGCCATCTGCAAGCTGATGCACCAGGGTGGTTTTCCCGGCTCCCGGCTCGCCGCAGATTATGACGAGACGGGGCCGGACGCCGCCCAGCAGCGCATCGACGCCGTTGAGGCAAAGATGTGCGATAGGCCTGTCCGACAATGCTTTTCGCAGGTGCTCGTCAAGCACGGCGCTCTCGAATTCTACCCCCGCCGTCATCGCTGTTCCAGCTCTCTGAGGTATGCGAGCAGGCTCGATTCCAAGATGTACTTGCGGCGGTGCACCACGATTTCGCGACCGCTCTCCTTCATGAGGCGGCTCGCAACGACGGGACAGAACCCCGTGATTTCCGACACGTTCTGAATGCTCAGAAGACGATCTGAGCCGATGCGCTCACTGGCGCACGAAAGGTCATCCATGTATACTTCCTTTTGGTTGTGCTCGTCCTCCCTTCATTGCTGCCAGGCGAAGAGGGGGAGGGCGGGCCGCCTTATATTTTTTAGTGCGTCTAGTTTCTAGCCTCCTTTCCCGCATCTATCTGAAAAAAAGAGCAGGGCGCGGTTTTCGCTTGCCCTGCTCTTTGTTATTTGTTGCTTTTCGAAACTTCAAGCGCCATGTAGCCGCAGGGCTGCTCTTGGAACATAGCGGCTTTCATCCAGCAGCAGATGAATCGTACAGTGCCCTCAAGCTCTTCCGGATTGTCCATCAGGGCTTCGTTTATGATGTACTGGGTGGCGGTGTGGACTTCATCTCTGCCATCTTTGTAGGCTTTGATCTTGTCCGTCGCGCTTTTGGGAATGACCACCCTTGTGTTGTCGACCCCAAAAATATGAAGGAAATCGAAGTCGGAGAACCACCCGTAGATGGTGCCTGCGTGTTCGAAATCCATGTCTCCCTCATCGTTCGTGGTCCAGAAAAAGTAGAGATACTTCGTCTTTCCTTCTTTCTGGGGATTGATGAGCCAAATAGACTTCGGAACGATTATCGACTTATCGTCGGCAAGTTTTATCGTCCTAATACCTTCGCCAGCATGCATTAATCCTCGTTTCTCTCGATGAACCTAAATTCATTCTGTCATCAAGTACTTTGAAATGCAATACTAGTATGTAAAAAAGTATATACTATTGCAGATGCTCTGCGATCATTCGTCTAACGAACCCCGAGCCGGTTTCTCCGGTTTTAGCGCGATGCTCTTTTAACAGTCTTGCATCTCTTTTCGAAACGGATATGCATAAACGAACCGTTTCAAATTCTTCTCCGGAGTCAATTTCACTCCGTTCTTCTTTCACAAGTTCACCAGCGTTCTCCACTTTAGCCAAAGTGTCTTTGGCGCTTGCCTGAAACTGCTCAATAAAACGCACCATATCGCTGAGCGACATAGTGGATGGATCAAGGCCTTCCGCAGTTTCTATCAACTTCTGATTCGTGTCATTACGTCGCTGCATTCAATATACCTCCACCTATTCTGATTACATTTTGAAGTATATACTTTTATATATAAATCAGCAACGTGCTGGCTTGAACGGTTCGAATGGTCGAAATACAGTCGAAAATAATTTTCCCCGCGATTTTCCCCGCAGGTAGTTTTTTCACCTTCAGATAAAGAAACAGGTCAGACAGTTTTCACCATCTGACCTGCACATTTTCTGGAGCCAACGAGCGGATTCGAACCGCTGACCTACGCATTACGAGTGCGTTGCTCTACCAGCTGAGCCACGTTGGCATACGGCCTCTTGCGAAGCGCGAACATGAAGTATACAGAAAGCCCGCGCGCCCTGCAAGAGGGCTTTCGTGGATTTCTCGCAGGATTTTCACAACCTTTCTCACGTCAACGCCCCAAAACCGACGCCCGCGAAACGAAGCCTCAACAACTCCAAGGCCGACCGCCGTTCGTTGCTACCATCGTTGGAAACAGCCCGGAGGAGCGCCTATGAACGATTGCGTCAAGAAGCAGCCGTCGGACGGAAGCCATGAACAACGCCCGAAGCAACCAACTGCCAGCACGAGCGCAAAAGCCCGCGAATCGTCCCGCGCCCAAGAATCGACCTCGCAGATCCTTGTCGGGTACGCCTCCAAAACGCTTGCGGTTCCCGGCGCGGCCATGCGATCCATCACGAAACGACTTGCCACGTCCGAGCGCCTTGCCCAGGTCGTAAGCGACAACCTTGCCGCGCTTGAAACCACGCTCGACTACAATCGCGCCAACGGAATCAGGATCTTCCGCATAAGCTCGGACGTGATCCCCTTCGGATCCAGTCCCGTCAATCAGCTCGATTGGCAAACCGCGTTCGCAAGCCAGCTGGCGCACCTGGGTGAAAAAGCACGGGCTTACGGCATCCGCCTGAGCATGCACCCCGGTCAATACACGGTCTTGAATTCGCCCGATCCCGACGTCGCGCAACGAGCCGCAGCAGACCTGGCGTATCACGACGCGTTCCTGACAGCCCTTGGAATGGACGGCACATGCAAGATAATCTTGCATGTAGGAGGCGCCTACGGCGACAAAAGAGCGGCTTTGGATCGATTCGCCTCCGCGTACCAAAAGCTCCCATCGACCATCAGGCAGCGCCTGGTGATCGAAAACGACGACCGCCTATTCACCGCGCTCGACGTGCTGCAACTCTGCCGCCGCATCGGCGCGCCCATGGTGTTCGACACCCTGCACCATCAGATCAACCACGAGCCCGGCGCACCCGACCAGTTGACGCTCATCGACAAGGCGGGCAGCACATGGACCGCCTCCGACGGGCGCCAGAAGATCCATTACTCGCAACAAGCCTTGGGGAAGCGGGCCGGAGCCCATACGGACACCATAGCCATAGACGAATTCCTGGAATTCCGAACGGCGCTCGGCGATCGCTGCCCCGACGTCATGCTGGAAGTCAAAGACAAGAACCTCTCGGCCGTCAAATGCCTGACCGACCTGGACCCCAACGGCCCCATAACAAGGCTCGAGCAGGAATGGGCGCGCTACAAATACGTGGTGCTCGAACATGACCAGGCGTCCTACCAGCGCATTCGCACGCTTCTCAAAGACAAGCAAAGCCGTCCGGCCGTCCCGTTCTACCGGCTGGTGGAGCAATCCCTGGCAATTCCCGCCTCCACCGGATCGTTCGCCAATGCGGCGCAGCACGTCTGGGGCTACGTGTCGGATCTGTCCACCGACAAAGAGCGCGCTTCGTTCCTCGACGCAATGGAGCGGTTCCAGCGCGGCGAGGCAACGGCGGAATCGGTGAAGCGCAAGCTCCTCGGCCTTGCCCGGAAGTACGACCAGGCGTACCTGCTTGCATCGTACTACTTCGCACTCTGAAAACGGGGTTGCGCCAGGCCGGATCGGCATCCATGCCGAAGAGGGGAAACAACAGGCCGAAAGGAGACGATCTTCGTCACGCCGAACAATGCCGAACGATGACCCAACGGGAAGCGGCCCGACGAAGGCGCCCCCGGCGGACTGCTATACTGAGAGAACCTTCGCGACCCAACAGCATCGCAACGATGCAATCGCGCGAAAGAAAGGAGCCCCTTATGCTGTACGACAACGTCATGGTTCCCTTTGACGGCTCGGAATCAGCCGTAGCCGCATTGGCCGAAGCGGCGCGCTTCGCCAAGGAAGACCCCGGCCTCACCCTGCGCATCGTGCAGATCATCGACACGAACAAGCTGGTCATCAATAGGCTGGAAGCGCAAAACATCGTAGATTCCGCCGTCCCCGAAGGCATGCGCAAAGCCTTCGAAGAGGTCACGGCCGAAGCGAACAGGCACCTGCACCGCCAAATCGACGGCATGCTGGGCGGGCTGATGAACAAAATCGTCATCGAGCTTCTTGAAGAAACCCACCCTGGCTCGCAAATCGTATCGTACGCGGAAGAATGCAACTGCGACCTCATCGTCATGGGATCGCGCGGCCTTGGCGCGTTTCGCGGGATCCTGGGCAGCGTGAGCAGCCACGTCCTGCGCGAGGCCCCCATCCCCGTGCTGGTGGTCAAGGAATAGCGAAGCGCGCAGCGGCCGCGCGTTGATCGTTTGTTGGGATTCCCGTGCTATGCTTCGCCGCGTACATGCCCATCAAAGCGAAAGAACCGTATGAGCGCAGGACAGAAACCTACCGACGTCACCACCGTGCTTGTCGTGGACGACGAGCCCGACATCGTCGAACTATTGGAAGAATATCTGAGCGACCAGGGATTTCGCGTCCTCACCGCCAAAGACGGAGCAACGGCGCTCAAGCGGGCTCAGCAAAAGCCCGACCTCATCGTGCTTGACGTCGGCATGCCGGAAATGGACGGCTACACGGTATGCCGACGCATTCGCGAGCACCTGAGCTGCCCTATCCTGTTCCTGACGGCTCGCGTGGAAGACGTCGACGCTCTCGAAGGATTCGAGGCGGGTGCCGACGACTACGTGCTGAAGCCTTTCTCGCTGGCAGTGCTGGGCGCCCGCATCCGCGCGCACCTCAATCGGGAACAGCGACGCCAAACGAAAGCCGAAGTGCGTTTCGACGGCAACATCGTCATCGACTACAGCGCCCGCACCGTCAGCGTTGCGGGCAGCCCGGTCGAGTTGACGCGGCGCGAGTTCGACATTGTTTCATTCCTTTCCAAACACCCTGGTCAAGTGTTTGAGCGCGATCGGATCCACGAACACGTCGGCGGCTGGGAGAACGAGAGCGACCCGTCGGTCGTCACCGAGCATATCCGGCGCATCCGCAAGAAGCTGGCGAAGGCCGGAGCGGAAAACGACCCTGTTGAAACCGTGTGGGGAATGGGGTACCGATGGCGCGCGTAGGCCGGGCCGCAGACGCGGGCGGCGGCAACGACACGTCCACGGGTGCGGCCCGCCTCGTGCAACTGAGGGAACGCTGGCGCAACGCGTCGCTCAAGACGTCGTTCATGGTGTACATGCTGCTGTTCCTGATTGCGGCCCTCGTGCTGTCCCTAACAACGTCGGCGCTGTTCGTCGGCTTGCAAAACGAAGCGACCGCCGATGCCTACGAAGTATCGGGGCTCTACCTCTACGACAAGGAAACCGACTCCCTGGTGGCAGCGCGTTCGATCGAAGTAACGTCCGACAGCCGCCTGGCGTTCGTGCAAAGCGCGCGCCGCGGCATGCAGTCGATCGCACGGGCCGACCTGCCCGACAGCACCGCCGTAACGGACGCGAGCGACTACTCGTTCGTCTACGACTTCGACTACGGATCCGGCAGCGATCAGGACGCGCTCGAGCCTGCCTTCGGCTCCGAAGCGACGCTCGCGAACCTACCCGCCTACGACGCATGGGCACGCAAGCGGTTCGACGCCTGGCTGGCCGAGAACCCCGACAGTCCCTACGCCGCGCTCTTCCCCCTGGACACGGCTGAAGGCGCCGCAACGGAAGGACCCCTGACGTCGCCCATTGGCTACTACCTCAGCACGCCGGCATCGCCAAGCGCATGGGCCCTTTCCTCCCTGTTCGGGTTCTTGTCGTTTCTCATGTTCCCCTTGTGGTTCGGCGTGTGCATATTCGCCGCCGCACGACGCTTTTTTCGCATGCGGCTTGCTCCGGGCCTTGCCGTGCTCGATAGCGCGGCAGCCAAAATCGCCGATCAGGACCTCGATTTCACGGTGGCGCACGGCCGCGAAGACGAACTGGGAAGACTGGCTCAGTCGTTTGAAACCATGCGCGCTTCTCTGGCGGAATCGCAAAAAGCCCTGTGGCGCACAGCCGAGGAAAGAAAGCGCCTCAATGCGGCCTTCGCGCACGATCTGCGCACGCCGCTCACCATCTTGAAGGGAAAGATCGAGCTTTTGGACACGCGCATCAAAGCGGGAACGGCGTCTTCCGAGCAGCTGGAAGCCTCGACGGCGTCGCTTTCGGCCCAGGTTGAACGGCTCGAACGCTACGTCGCGGCCATGAGCAGCCTCCAGAAGCTGGAAGATCGCGAACCCGAACGGTCCGACGTCGCGTTCGGCCGCATAGCCGAACTGATCGAAGATGCCGGCAACGGCCTGGCTCGCTCGAACGAGGCACGCTTCTCCCTGTTCGTCAGTCAGCGATGCGCATGCGAGCAGCCTTCGATGCGCGTTGACGGCTCGCTCGTAAGCGAAGTGGCGGAGAATCTTCTGGCGAACGCCTTCCGTTACGCGTCGAAAACCGCGTCCGCGCGCTTGGACGTCCGGCCGACAGAGCACGAAGGCTGTGAAGAACTCGTGCTCATCGTGGACGACGACGGACCGGGCTTCTCATGCGCGGCCCTGAAGAACGGTTGCGCGCCGTTCTTCAGCGAGACTCCGTCGAAAGAGCGCTTTGGCCTGGGGCTCAACATCAGCAGCCTGCTATGCGACAAGCACGGCGGATCGCTCACGCTCGAAAATCGCCCCGAAGGAGGCGCGCGGGTGACGGCGCGGTTCGCATGCCGGCCTTGAACTCGACCTATAGTTTACGCGGCGTTGATCGGGAGTAGATATTTGACTCGTAGCATTTGATGCAAGCTGATCGCATCATAGAAACGAGACTCCATGGACGACATCACCGCGCTTCATCGGACCATCGCGCCAAGCGCCTCATCGCAGCTTTCTCCCTGCGCCTCAGGCGCCGCTGCAGCTGCCGCGCGCGAGCGGCAGCTGCAGATGGCAAAGCGCACGGCGTTCATCGTTGCCCTGCTGGCCTCCTCCGCAGGCTTGATTGCGCTCTGCGTTCGCTTCGGCCCCGAAGCTTTGGCGTTCGTATCGGATACCGAGCGCTTCCGCGCATGGGTGGAAGGCATGGGAATCTGGGGGCGCGTCGCGTTCGTCGCAGCGAACGCCGCCCAGGTGGTACTGGCCTTCCTCCCCGGCGAGCCGCTTGAGCTGGCAGCCGGATACGCGTTCGGCACGGTCGAGGGCACCCTATGGTGCCTGGCGGCAAGCGCGATCGGCACCGGCCTTGCTCTGTTGCTCACCCGCACCTTCGGCATGCGCGTCGTGAGGCTGTTCTTTCCTCCCGAGAAAATTTCGGAAGTCAAATGACTGCGCGACGCACGACGGTTCGAGCTGATCCTGTTTCTGGTGTTCTTGATTCCCGGAACCCCGAAAGACCTGCTCACGTACGTTGCCGGCCTAGGGACAAGCCCCGCTTGGCGCATCGTCGCCCTGACCACCGTGGGCCGCATCCCTTCCATCGTCTCCTCGACCCTTGTTGCAGGCGCCCTGGGCAGCGGCAACTACACCGCAGCAGCCATCGTTGCCGCCATCACCGTAGCGCTGGCGGGAGCAGGCGTGCTTGTCTACCGGCGTATGTCCCGTATTGAATCGCAATAGTGTATTTATTAAGAATAGTTATTGATAACTACCGATTCGTAACCTCTTTCTCCGACCCAAGAGCGTATGATGTGCGAAAGAACGTAACCGAAGCCGTCACCGACGAGCACGCCGCAACCGCAGCACCGCACCGGCCCAGCCCATCGGAACGACACAAGGAGAGAGAGGCCCCCTATGCCTAGTTTCGCGAATCCGTTTGCCGGCAACGTCGACCGCAAGATGACCAACGCCGAGCTCATGCAGGCGCTGCGCCTTGACATCGCAGGAGAGCTGGAAGCCATTTACCTGTACGAATCCCACTATCTGGCCACCGACGACCCCGCGGCAAAAGCCGTGTTGGCCGATATCCGCGATGAGGAAAAGGCGCACATGGGCGAACTCATCACGCTGATGCGCCACCTGGATCCCAAGGAAACCGAGTTCTTCCTGGACGGAGAGGGAGAAGTGCAGGAAATGCTGGAAGACCTGGGCATCAAGACCGACGGGCACATTGCGCCGGCGCCTGCCGAACCCGCAGCAGCCCCTACGGTGGGCGATCTTTCCTAACCTTGCCACCTGCGCGGAAGGGACCCGCCCTTCCGCCGACGGCCCGGCAAGACAGTCGGCTTCGCTTTCCGCCTTGTGCGCGGCCGCACGCTTTCCCAAATCGAAAGGAGTTCGATATGGATTACCTCGCTCGCGAATCGGCCGATCTTTCGGCTGAGCTTTGGAACCGAATCGACAACGCCGTCATAAGCACGGCGCGCCAGCAATTGACCGCACGGCGCTTCCTGAAAACCTACGGACCGCTCGGCCCCGGAACAACTACCGTCGCCGTAGACAGCGTAGCCAAAGAAGAGGTGCTCGAAGACGGCATCGGCCGCATCGTTGGGCGCACGCAACTTGAGCTGCCCATGCTGTACGAAGACTTCACCCTGCTCGGGCGCGATCTTGAACTGGCCACCCAAACGGGCATGCCGCTTGATCTAGCTCCGGCCGTTACGGCAGCCAAGAAGGCTGCGCGGCGCGAGGACGGCCTGGTGCTGAACGGCAGCCAGCTGCTGGGGACCGAAGGCCTGCTCACCGCCAAGGGCGCGAACAAGATGAAGCGCGCCGATTGGAATAAGGGCGAGAACGGGTTTTCCGACGTAGCAGCCGCCGTCTCCCAGCTTGCCAAGACCGGGTACCTGGGCCGCTACGCGCTCGCCGTGGCACCGGATCTGTTCCTGGCCTTGCAGCGCCTCCAACCCAACACCGGTATGCTGGAGATCGACCGCATCAAGAAGCTGATCGGCGACAACGTCTACATGACCAGCGCAATCGACCAAGGCAAGGCCGTGCTGGTGTGCGCGGAGCCCGAGTACCTCGACTTGGCGCTCGGCCTTGATCTTTCGGTCGGGTACGCAGAGCTGACGGATTTCAACCATCACTTCCGTATCATGGAAACAGCCGCGCTGCGCATCAAAGACCCCGCGGCAATCGTCGTGTTCGAGTAAACGCGAAACGGCCCGCACGCTTCACAAGGTGCGGGCCGTTTCTTTTCGAGCGGCACAAGCCGCCGAAACTACGGAGCAGGGCGCGTAAGGGAGGGGTCTGCGCGCTCTGGAAACCGAAATGCTACGCGTCGATCGCCGCAGCGGCGTACTGGCCAGCCAAGCGGCCGCCGCAGTACGCGCACATGAGGGAGTAGCCCTCGTAGTCGGTGTACGGCGCGCTCATGAGCGTACCGTTGTCGGCGCCCGCCACGTACAGACCGGGGATGGCCGCGCCTTCGGCGTCGATAGCCTGCAAGCGGTCGTTCGTGCGGATGCCGCCGATGGTCACCCAAGCGCTGGGCTCGTACTGCATGGCGTAGAACGGACCGGCGGCCACCGGCTGAAGGAAGCAAGCCGGCTTGTAGAACTGGTCGTCCTTGCCTGCAGCGCACGCAGCGTTGTAGGCTTCAACGGTCTTCGTCAAATCAGGGGCGTCAATGGCCTCTGCCAGCGCCTCGATCGAATCCGCCTTGAAGGCCCAGCCCGCGTCAACGGCGGCGTCGAAGTTCGCCTGAACGTTCTCGAGCGCCTTGCCCTTGAGGGTCATCATGCCGGTGCGCCAGTTCTCGGCGTCGGAGCCGCACAACGTCCACGCATCGGTGCCCGCGTTCAAGCCGTCGACGTACGTCTGGTCGACCACCGCGTAGTACTTCCCGCCCACCAGCGAGATGGCTCCGCCCAGCGCCAGCGGAAGGTTCGCGAACTTGCCCTCGTTGCTGAAGCGACGGCCCTGGTTGTTCACCAACAGCGTGCCGTAAATGCCCACCGTGAACGCTGCGTTCTTGCGATCGTACAGGCCGTCGGCCTTCTGGTTGGAGCCGGCGAACTCGTTGCCTGCGATGCCCCACTGCGTGGACACCTGGCCGCCCGCAGCCTGCACCATGTCGATGCCCTCGCCCACGGACAGGATGTTGCCCAGCGGGTTCACGAACGTGCCGAACTTCTCCAGCATCATGTCGGCGCTGCCCAAGAAGCCGCCGGTAGCCACGATGACCTGCTTGGCCTTCACGTCGATGACGCCTTCGCCTTCGCACTGCACGCCGACGCATGCGCCGTTTTCCATGATGAGGCGCTTGCCGGCGGTGTTGAACAGGAACTCGCCGCCTTCGGACTCAACGAATTCCTGAAGCGGTTTCATGCGCGCCTCGCCCTTGGTCTGCGTCTTCGAGTCCTTGGGATCGGACTGGAAGTTGGCGCGCACCGAAGCATGACCGGCACCGTAGTTGTCGGGGCGCAAGCCGGTGGGCACGCCGAAGTCGCTGGTGAACTGGTCGATGGTCTCGCCGGAGATTTCCACGGCGGCCTTGATGGCGGCCGCGTTCGTGGACCAGTGACCGTATTCCATGATGTGCTTGAACGCCTCTTCAACCGTGAAGTCGATGCCGGCTTCCTGCTGCAGCTTCGAGCCGACGATGAACGGCCCGCCGGCCAGCGAACCGTTCGCCACGCCCACGTTCGCGCCTTTTTCGATAACAACGACGCTCTTGCCGGCGCGCACGGCCTCGACCGCAGCCCACATGCCGGCTCCGCCCGCGCCAACTACGGCGATGTCGCACTCTTTCGTCTGGTCGGCCGTCTTCATAGCGGCGTCGTCGCCCTTTGCGGACCCCGACTTCGATTCGCTCGACGCCTGCGGGGCGCAACCGGCCAGAGCGGCGGCTCCGCCCAGTGCAGCCACGCCTCCCAACGTCAGAAAGCTGCGGCGCGACAGGCCTTTGGTAATCTCGCTCATAAGAACTCCCTCCGAAGAATTCACGTGTCCGTCAGCTTGAGCGCTGCGTCGGTGCCGCATGCCAAGCTGATCGGCTGCCCTCCCTGGGCTCTTGGACCATCATGCGTTCAACCTTGGGTTTTGTCGCGGGTGAACCGTCCAGCAAGGGGGTGAATCCAAGCTCACCCCTGCATTCACCCCCTCCCGAAGCACGGCACGCATGCGTGCAGGCGACTGCCGCAAAGACGCGCTCGACGCATGGCTTGACCAAGCGCTCAGCAAAAGCCCTTGCCAGATACCCAGCATCTGCGGCAGCGTGCAGCGCGCCCGCATCCTCACGATGCGGGCGCGTCTCTTCGTAACGCCACGCACCCGGCCTGGTACAATATGGCAACCACAAGGAGGAGCCGTGAAACCAAGTGATGTCGTACGAGCCATCGTTCCCGAAGATCAGGCAGAAGAGGAAGATTCTTTTGCTGCACTGCTGTTCCCCCTGCGATTTTTGGGCATGGGGTTGCTTGTCGCATGGCTATGCTGCACGCATGTAACCTTCATTTTTCCTGGCTTCGGATTTCCCGACACGTCTCTTGCGGCCATCAATTACGGGATGCGCGTAGGCGACGTTGGCACGTTTTTGGCGCTCGCCCTTTTTTCAAACCGCATCGGTCGCCTCAGCAGTCACAAAAAAGCAAGCGCTGCATTCGTAATCATCACGGCAGCAGGGACGGCGCTTCAGGGACTGGTCTTGTTCCCCGCAGGAAGCGCAGCGGCAATTCTGTTTGCCGTATCGGCCGTAACGGCTATCGGAGGCGCCTTTCTCTTTTGTCTTTGGGCTGAAGCGTACAGTCAAATGGGAACTACGCGCACGCTCATGTACGGCGCAGGCTCGTGCATCACCGCCGCCGTAGTTTCGTTCGCAGTCAGCACCATGCAGGAACCGTACGCTATCGCCGCAACGGCGCTGCTTCCCTTGGCGTCGTTGGCATGCGCCCTGCTGAGCTTGCGCATCCTTCCAACGGAACCTGCCCGCTCGGCGAACACGCGATACCCCTTTCCCTGGACGCTGCTTGGCATTATGATGGCCGCCGGACGTCTTTCCGGCCCCGCAGGCGCAGTCATCCACCACCTCCACTCGATGG
>ENA-OQNO01001056-OQNO01001056.1-human-gut-metagenome-genome-assembly--contig:-NODE-1056-length-20305-cov-3.275102_pt1 | contig 20305 bp, 18 predicted proteins | sample MGYA00242629_ERZ504880 | MGnify/ENA primary metagenome ERZ504880 (study PRJEB26092, sample SAMD00036377) | human gut metagenome | host: Homo sapiens | study: EMG produced TPA metagenomics assembly of... | reverse complement strand
ATCACCGCCCTGAAGAATCACGGTTCCATCCGGGTAATCCAGAACGGAAATTCCAAATAGTGCTTTCACATCATCCGCCTGAAAGTATAATCCCCGGCCATCCCCGGCAGGAAATCCCACCTTCTGTACTTCTCCATCTACCTCTAACATCAGAGGTCCCGCCACAGGAGTCGTCAGAACTTCCGCCCTGGCATTTCCTGCTTCGATCCACAGGCTCATAAACAATCCTGCGAAAATGATACGGTATTTCAATTCTGCTCCCGCCTTCTGGCCGGCGGCTTCGGCCCCATGAATTGATAGAAATAAGTTTTCATCATACCGTTGTAGATCTTACGGTTTTTGTCTGCTTTTCGTCCTATGTACTTCTCCGCATCCTCATATGCTGTGATAATATAGGCCGACCAGTCGTCTAAAGCCCGGAAGCGGTCTCCAATCTCCTTATAAAGAGCCGGAAGATTCTCCTTCTCCTCAATTCTCTCTCCATAAGGCGGATTCGTAATGATAAATCCGTACTTCTTCGGATGGCTGAGCGCGCTTAATGGCCTCTGCTGGAAATGAATCATATGATCCACACCTGCAGACTCCGCATTGGCTCTCGCCGCCTTCACAATATCGCCGTCGATATCGTACCCCTGGATATCGACCTCCACCTCTGTCTCCAGCAGATCCGAAGCCTCATCCATGACCTCATACCAGAACTTCCGCGGTATGATGTTCTTCCAGTCTTCCGCCAGGAAGGACCGGTTCATGCCGGGTGCCATATTGGCCGCTATCATGGCTGCTTCAATCGGAAATGTACCGCTTCCGCAGAAGGGATCCACCAGAATCCGGTCCCGGTTCCACGGTGTCATCATGATCAGAGCCGCGGCCAGGGTCTCCGTGATAGGCGCCTTGCTGGTAAGGGTACGGTAGCCTCTTTTATGGAGCGAATCTCCTGAAGTATCGATCCCTACCGTCACCTCATCTTTATACAAAAATACACGGAGCGGATAGCTGCTTCCGCTCTCCGGAAACCATTCCAGGCCATACGCCTTCTTCAGCCGTTCCACCATGGCTTTCTTCATGATCGACTGGATATCGGAAGGGCTGAACAGCTTGCTCTTGATAGAGGACGCCTTCGCAACCCAGAACTTTCCGTCCTGAGGAATATATTCCTCCCACGGAATACTCCGCGTATTCTGAAATAACTCCTCAAATGATTCCGCATGAAAGCTTCCCACTTTCAACAGGACACGCTCTGCCGTGCGCAGAAATATATTCGCGCGGCAGATGGTCTCTTCATCTCCGATAAATGTCACACGGCCGTCTTCCACCAGTGTGATATCATAGCCCAGATCCGTAATCTCTCTTTTTAAAACAGCCTCCATGCCAAAGTGACACGGTGCAATGAGTTCAAATGTTTTTTTCACTTTATTCTCCCAGGTTCTTTTCTTTAATCACGCGGCCCTCGAAATCCAGGATCCGAAAGACCCCATCCTCCAAAATCGCGTATGTCGGCGGATTGCCTTCCTTCGGTATGGATACGGAGCCGGGATTTAAGATGGTAATATCCCCGCACTGATCCGCCCGGAGCACATGGGTGTGCCCATGAAGCAGCACATCCCCCTTCTGCATGGGTGGAAGGTGATTCTCATGATAAACGTGGCCATGTGTGGCATAGATGGTGATTCCATCCATCGCCAGCAGTGCATAGTCCGCCATCACAGGAAATTCCAGCACCATCTGGTCCACCTCCGTGTCACAGTTTCCCCTGACACAGTAGATTCTGTCTTTACAGCCGTTTAACATGGCCAGCACCTCTTTGGGAGCATATTCCTTCGGCAGATCATTTCTCGGTCCGTGATAAAGAATATCTCCCAGTAAAACAAGGCGATTCGCTCCGGATGCCTCAAACGCTTCCAGCAACTTTCTGCAATAGAACGCGGAACCGTGGATATCGGACGCAATCATATATTTCATAAGTAAATTCTCCTTCTTGCATTAATAGGTATATTTTAAGTCTTACAGGGCGTATCTGTCAATAAATTTACCCTCGAACCAGATATTTTCCGCGGTAATAGGCGATTCCGTTAGCCACATTCAGCACAGAATACCCCATACGGGCTAGATAGCGGCAAACCATCATACTTTGTCCGCCTCTCGCACAGTAAAATACCAGCAGCTTATCCTTTGGAAGTTCGGAAACTCTCTGCTCCATTTCCTCATACGGAATATTGACAGCCCCATTTAAATGGGCTCTCTGATACGATGCGGCGTTTCGCAGATCAATCAGCATCATATCGTACTCATTTTCTATATAATAATCGACTTCACCAATCGGTATTGTCTTGAACATACAATCACCTGTCCTTTCTATTACCATTATATTCACGACCCGTGAAAAGTTTATCTTTCTGATCATGGCTGCAGGAAAGGCGTCCTTGCAATCAAAAAGCACAGGGAGATATGCTTTCGCATCGTTTCCCTGTGCTTTTCGACGAAATCATGAACTTATTGGCAAGTCCTTATTTTCGTACCACCAGACAGATTAATAGTCAGACTTATTCTGGCTGTTATTCTGGTTGTTGTTGCGGCTGCTGTTCTGGCTGTTGTTCTGGCTGTTGTTGCGGCTGCTGTTCTGGCTGTTGTTCTGGCTGTTGTTCTGGCTGTTGTTCTTGCTGCTGTTCTTGCTGTTGTTCTGATTGCTGTTCTTGGAAGAATTGCTGCAATCGTTGTAGTTATCATTGTAGTTGTTATTAGACATCTTATGATACCTCCTGTCGGATTTTTTGTTACACGGTTAGTATGGCTGATTCCTCAAATATTATACGAAAAATTATGAAAAATAACTTTGCTTTTTTCATCTGCCTATATTATAATTAAAGTGAGGAATTAGATTTCCTCATCCTTATTAATTATTTATACTCCCCTCAGAAGAGTCCGGATAGCTCCCCTATCCGGGCTCTTCCTTTTTTTGACCATATTTTTGATCCCGACGGATGCAAAAGACTCCCGGCAGCCAGTGCCGGGAGTCTTATATCCCTTATCGAAAATCCAGTTATCCGCTTGTCCATTATTCGCCAATGACATTGACAATCTTGACGGGAGTCCGGTAATTCCACTGAGAAATCTTGATTCCCGTTTTATAGGTGGAGGAGTGTACGATCTGTCCATTGCCGATATACATGGCTACGTGATTGATCGATCTTCCGTTCCCGTAAAAAATCAGATCGCCGGGCTTCATCTGGTCAGAACTCACAGCTACTCCCTGGGAAGCCTGTCCGCCTGAAGAACGGTTTAAAGAAATACCTGCCGCATGCTGCATGATGTATCTCGTAAATCCGGAACAATCCACTCCGGTATGAGGATCACTGCCGCCATAGGCGTAACGTCCGCCCACAAACTGCAGTGCGTAATTGACAACACTCTGTCTGAACTCCGCAGGAGCGTCGTATGCTGCTTCCAGTGCGGCGATCGTCGCCTCGTCGGTCTGGGTAACTGTTGCGTTTCCGTCGACCGGAAGATAACCGTATGTATCCTTAACCTTCACTTTCACGAATCCGTCACCCATGTCTTCCACGACCTGGAATGATGATCCCCTGGAAGCTGCCATCAATACTTCCTGGCCGCTCTCATCCGTGCTGATATTCACGGTCTCTGCTTCAACTGTTGCGATATAATTACCTGAACTGAGTCCTGGTCCGGAAACTTCATCCGCTTTGGCATCTGCCGGATTTGCAAGTACAATTGCTCCACAGAAAGCCAAAAGGCTTAATGTTTTCCATGTATTCTTTATCATTGGGACATTGCTCCTGTTTTTTACTTTTTCGTTCTAATTATTACGTAATTGTTAAAATCATTACGTTAATTATACATTTATCTTGCTTTTCAGTCAAGTATTATTTCATTCCGATAACATTCCATTATTTTCCATATCAGTTCAGCACTCTGACTACCTTGACAGGCGTCCGGTACGTCGCGTTGGATATCTTGATTCCCGTCCGTTCCGTGGAGGCATGTACAATCTGTCCGTTGCCGATATACATAGCCACATGATTGATATAGCCCTTGCCGCCGTAGAAAATTAAATCGCCCGGTTTAATGTCGCTGTAGCTGACGCTGCGTCCCTCTCCCGACTGTGCTCTGGAGCTGTGGCTCAAGGAAACGCCTGCCGCGTGCTGCATGATATATCTTGTGAATCCGGAACAGTCGGCTCCGGTATTCGGATCTGTTCCTCCATATACGTAGCGGTTCCCTACAAACTGAAGCGCATAATTGACCACGTCCTGGCGCAGCTTCACGCTCTCATCGACTTTTTCCTTTGTCTTCTCAATCAGGGTCGCCCGGTTACTCGGTATGTACCCCTCTCCTTCTGCGGTGCTGATCTTCACCCAGCCGCCTTCTGCCGGTGCGGCAACTTCATAAGTCTGTCCCCGCGATACTTTTGTAACCGCCTCTCCGCCCGCATTCTTGGCCTTCCGTACCACGACGTCCGGCGCATCTATCTTCGCATACAGTGTTGTACTTGTTTCCACTTCGATCTCTGCCGCTTTTGCGGTAACCGGTGAATTCCAGGCCAGAACCGCATAGAGGCCGATGACCCCCAGCACTTTCCAGGTTTTGTTTCCCATGTTTTTCCAACTCCTGATTCTTACGTTTTTATTTCGTTTGTTTATCAATATGTAATATGTTACATAAATGTTACAAAAATCAGTATACTCTACTCATCTCCATATGTCAAGCAAAAATCAGCAAAAACGGCAGTTACACCGATTTTTCCGGTATAACTGCCGTTACACTTTTGTAATATTTATAATTTGTTTTTAATATATTCCTTTACCGCCTGGGGCCCCGGATCAGCCAGATTACAAGAAGAATCAGAAGCAGCGGTCCCATCAGAGGAATCAGAATGCTGAATATACCGGTCACGATACTTGCGACCAGGAAGAAGAATAACACTGTCACGACTACAGCCAGGAGCTTCCAGTACCATTTGTTTAGATCGACAAAATGGAAATGGCGGTCCGGTCCGGCCTCTTCTTCATACACCGTCCGGCCTTCGTTCCGATACGTATCATATGCGGACTGACGGCTGCCGCCCTCTCTGGCGTTCTCCGTGGCCTCCATGATCGTCTTAGCGATCAGCCTCGGATCTCCGATCGCGCCGGTCACTTCGTCTTCCGTCTGGCCGCCCGCCGTCTCCGTTCTGATATAATCGTCGTAGTATCTTATATTTTCCTCAATCACATTTCCAGGCACTTCGCCGGTCAGCGTGTCCCGCAAACGCTGTAAAAACTCCTGTCTGCTCATTGAAGCCTCCTTCAGTAAAGTAACTGACCTTTCCTAGTATACCATTTCCCCCAGGCTACGTAAAGGAATCTTCTGTAAATTAATTATTAAAATTTCATAATTATTCTACTTTTTCCTTTAATATGCCTTCTCTGTAAGCGCCTACCAGTTCTTTCAAATCCGCAATGCGCCCCGCCAGCTCCACACCCTTGTCCGTGTCCGCCACCATGACCCGCTTATGCATATTCTCCACAATGGATACCCGGGGCGTGCTCTCTTTTTCCGGGTCAAAGGGCTTATGCTCGGCCAGGGCCAGGTGGTTGGAATTATAAATCAGGGTATACCCGGCGATTCCGGTCCTGGACTGGTACGCCTTCGACAGGCCTCCGTCAATGATGAAAAGCTTCCCTCCCGCCTTTACTGGAGACTCTCCCTCCTTGATTTTAACGGGCACGTGGCCGTTGATAATATGGGAACCCGATTTCGGAAGCCCAAACTCCTCCAGAATCCGGTCACACGTCTCTTCCTTAACGCTGAGCCGGTAATACGGATTCATCGGTTCTTTATGAGTGGCCGGGTCCTCGATAAAATAGTGTTCGAAGGTCGTCATCTTGCCTTTACCGTAAACCGGTGACTTAGCCCCACACCACAGATACCACATGAAGTCCATGGCATCTTCCTTTTCCGGCGATTCCTCCGCCATGAAATACGCGTTCTGCACCTTCCGGTCCACATAGTCCATCAGCGCCTGTCCCGAATAGGAAATGCCCTCCACCACGATCTCGTCGAAGCTTCCATCCTCCTTCATCGGGATACAGCCATGGTAAAGCAGATTGGAATTATAGCATTTGTAAAGACTTCCATGAGAATAAAGGAAACGGATATGCTTATGCAAAAGCTCATTGTGTTTAAATGACAGCAGAAGCGTATGAAGAAGGTCTTCCTCCTCTGCCGTTAATCGGAGCGGATCCTTAGGGTCCACCGTTGGAAATGACAGATCCAGCATCGGATATTCCCTTCCCTCCAGCACCACCACGCCCCGATCGAAATCGACGGCCTCCAGAAGTCTCCTGTCATCCATCTCATACTCCGGATGGCGCCCGATAATCTGGCCCTGCACCTTGAACTGAATGATGGCGATGGCCTTGTGCATCTTGGCCGCCAGCCCCGGATCCACCGCATCGTAGATATTCTCATCCAGAATCTGGGGAACAAAGCGCTCGCACGGATCATTGTGGTAAACCCTGGCCGCGAACATGGACAGCGGACGGAGATTGATTCCGTAGCCGTCTTCCAGCACATCGAAGCTGTTGTAGCTGATCGCAATACGCAGTACATTGCAGATGCAGGCCAGGTTGCCGGTTGCCGCTCCCATCCAGGAAATATCATGGTTTCCCCACTGGATATCCACATCATGGAACTGCATCAGCTCTTTCATAATAATATCCGCCCTGGGGCCTCTGTCAAAAATGTCGCCGATAATATGCAGGCTGTCGATTGTCAGATTCTGAATCAGTTCACACAGCGCGATAATAAATTTATCTCCGACCCGGATGTCGATGATCGAACGGATAATCTCGCTGTAGTATACCCGTTTATTGTCGTCATTATAATCCACATGAAGAAGTTCATCGATCACATAGGCAAATTCCGGCGGCATTTTCTTTCTCACCTTGGAACGGGTGTATTTGGAAGAAACCACCTTGCAGATCTGGACCAGACGGTAAATGGCAACTCTCTGCCAGTCGTCCGTAGCCAGGCCCTTCAGCTGCATCTGGCTAACCACCCGCTCGGGATAGTAGATCATGTTAGCCAGTTCCACCTCTTCTTTTTCCGGAATAATATGTCCGAATGTCTCCGTGATCTTTTCCCGGATAATACCGGAAGCACTGCGGAGCAGATGGATAAACGCCTCATACTCTCCGTGCAGGTCACTGAAAAAGTACTCGGTTCCCTTTGGAAGCCCCTGAATCGCCGTTAAGTTAATGATCTCGCTGGAGGCCGCCTTGATCGTCGGATACTCCCGCGACATCAGCTTCAAGTAAGCTAAGTCTCTCATAATCTTCTCTCCTCACCCATCATGCCGCTGCCTGAGTCCTTGCAGACCGTTCCTCCTTTCCCTTTCCATACCGTGCAGCCGCATCTCTAATAAAGTAATAGTAACACAAAATATGGCCTTTTGAAAGCCCCATTCCCCGGCACAAACCGCGTAAATTCTACATATGGCCCTTCCAAACAGATAAGCCTGCAAATCCTTCCTCCGTGGGACTTGCAGGTTTTTTTAAGTTGTAGTAACATACTTACAGTGGGGCAAAGGCCCCGGAGCAGGGAATCTTGCCGCATACGGCATTCAATACGCAGGACAGCCCAGATCCGGCTGTCAGTAATCAGGAGGCAGAAAGTGGAACAGTTATATGTATTCGGAACCGGTCACGCCGCCGTGACACGGTGTTATAATACGTGCTTTGCCATAGAAAAGGACGGGGAATTTTTCATGACGGACGCAGGCGGCGGCAACGGCATTCTGAAAGTTCTCCAGGACATGAATGTGGACATGAGCCACATCCACCATATCTTCGTCACACACAGCCACACAGACCACATACTGGGAATCGTCTGGATGGTACGTTTCATCGGCACGAAGATTTTAAACGGCTCCTATGAAGGGCAGCTGCATTTATACAGCCACAAGGACTTATTGCCGGCCATCGAGACCCTGTGCCGTCTGACGCTACAGGAAAAGCTGTGCCGCCTCATCGGGGACCGCATCGTACTGATTTCCGTCTCTGACGGAGAGCAGCGGCAGATACTGGGCATGGACGTCACCTTCTTCGACATCCACTCCACCAAGGCAAAACAGTTCGGCTTTACCGCCATACTCTCAGACGGGCGGAAGCTCACCTGCTGCGGGGATGAGCCATTGAATCCGCTCTGCGCCCCCTATGTGGAAAACAGCGCCTGGCTGCTTCATGAGGCCTTCTGCCTGTATGAAGACAGGGACCGCTTTAAACCGTATGAAAAGCACCACAGCACCGCCAGAGACGCGGCCGAAACCGCCAGAGACATGAACGCGGAAAATATCGTGCTGTGGCACACCGAGGACACGGATCTGGAACATCGCAGAGAACGGTATACGGCAGAAGCGGAAGCACTGTTCCATGGCGGTATCTTTGTGCCGCGTGACGGGGATATCATCCCTCTTTCATAAAATTTCATATTCTCTCCACTCTCCGCATAGGATGAGATGGAGGAGATTTTCTTATGAAAACATGGAAAGAACGAATCGCAGAATCGCCAGAGACTCTGCACCACATTATTATTTACATAGAGGTCATCGTACTGACACTCCTTTTAGTATCCCTTTTTCTGATCACCCCAGGCGGGAAATTCTCTTTTCCGGCGTCGAACCAGGACGGAAAAGCCACCTCCTCCGAGGCGAAGAAGTATATCAAATGGGTAGACTTCAAGGTAACAGCCAAGGCCATGCAGGAGGCGTTCCGGTACGATGTCAACACCTGCCAGTCCAGCCCCCATCTCAACTGGGTGGATCTGCTCTCCTATTTAGGGACACGGTACGGCGGAGATTTTTCCAAATACTCCACCAAGGACTTAGATACGCTGGCAGAACAGCTCTTATCCGGAAAAACGCTGGAGGAGCTGACCGCAAATATGAAGTATTACACCTATTACCGTCAGGCCTACGGCGCCGTTTTAGACGGTCTCGTCGGTCAGTACGACATTCAGATCGCCGCGGAAAATGCGCCCTTATTCGCCACTCCGGCGGTGAACTCCGACGGGACCACGGACCCGGACCGCGTATGGGTCACAAAATATGGTTTAAAAGCGTTTTCTCCCATCGCCAAAGGATTTCCTTATCAGGATTACGACGACTTCGGCGTCTCCCGTTCCTATGGCTACAAACGCCAGCATCTGGGTCACGATATGATGGGTCAGGTCGGTACTCCCATAATCGCAGTGGAATCGGGATATGTGGAGGCCATCGGCTGGAACCAGTACGGCGGCTGGAGACTTGGTATCCGCAGCTTTGACGGAAAACGATACTACTATTACGCGCACTTACGGAAAAATTATCCCTACCATAAATCCCTCAAGCAGGGAAGTATTATCACAGCCGGCGATGTCATCGGCTATCTGGGAAGGACCGGTTACAGCCGGACGGAGAACACCAACAATATCGATGAGGCGCACCTGCATTTCGGCCTTCAGCTTATTTTTGATGAGTCTCAGAAAGAAGGAAACAACGAGATCTGGGTGGACTGCTACGAACTCACGAAGTTCCTGTCCATGAACCGCTCAGAGACGCTTAAGAATCAGGAAACCAAAGAGTACGACCGCATTTACGACATGAAGGACCCGGATATCCCGAACAACTTCGTGCCCCACGCCCCTTTGCCGGAGGAACAGCATATTCCTGATTAGCTTAAAGTAAGGGGCCGCATTCACACATACAGAAAAAGGGGATCCAGTCATGAATCCAGTCAAAACCGGAGCATTGATCAGAGAGCAGCGAATTGAAAATCATTTAACGGAACAGGAGCTGGCCGAAAAGGCCGGAATCTCTGTGGAATTACTGGAGTCGTACGAACAAGGTACGGCTCTTTTCCGTGCTTCCGTCTTAAAGAGGCTGACCGGGCCGCTGGGCCTGTCCCTGATGGAAATGATGTATGGAAAGAGACTCACTGCCGTACGCAGTTCTCATCTTAATACGATTCGCATGGACCTTATTCGGACCGCCTATGATTATAAAGAGTATTACTGGATTATCGACGGCAAGGCGATCGTCACATATCTGGACGAGTGGGTTCGTGCAGGCGGCTGTCCCGATTTAGAGCCCTTCGGTTCTCTCACCGGACTCCTTCCGGCCTGGACCGGCGAACTGATATGGAAGGCAGACAACCGCTTCATCTGGGAAATGATCGACTCGCCGGAAACGCTCAATGTACCGATTCTGGTCTGTGAAGACGACTGCGATCTAAGCTGCATCGTCATCATGGCCAGAATACGGAAAACAGAAAATCTCGTTTTCTGGGAAAAGCTGGGCCGTCTGACTCATGAGAACGAAGACTTCAATCTGGAAAAACGTTCCGGAATTCTTTGCCTGGAGGCCTATACAGATGAAGACTGGAAACAGTACGGCGATAATATCGCCTGTGAGCCGTGTGACAGTGCAGAATACCGGCAGTGGATTTCCTCACACTGGGATGAGGAACTGATTCGCAGAAGACGCAACTATACGAAGCCCTACATGCAAAACGAGGCTCATATCCAGTGGATTGCAGAACCTGGCTGGTGTTTTGAAAGGGCTGCATATGACCGTATGGTGGAGGCATTCCGGGATGTATATAAGGCAGGCGGAAAGCGCTGATTTGCTGCGTTTACCGTCTGCCTTATTTCACCCTTAAAGCGCCATTCGATAGATATCCATCATCTCATGCTTCCCCAGCTCTCTGATTCCCGGAAGCACCCGTCTGCCAAAGTTCGTACACTTTTCAGCCATCTCGTCAAAGTCCTCTTCCTTCACGTCGGCTTCCAGGTCCGACAGCCGAACCGGCATATTCAGGCTCTTAAAATAGTCCTCCATCCGCTGAATGCCATCCAGCGCAGTTTTTAGCGGGTTCTCGAAATTCATCTCCACATCCCAGACACGGACAGCCAGCTGGGCGAACCGCATGGGATCGTCACCGCAGACGTATCTGGCCCAGGAACAGAAGAGCGCAGAAAGACCGGCTCCGTGGGCTACCTCAGGATATTTTCCCGACAGTTCGTGTTCCAGCTGATGAACGGTCATCATGACCTCCCGTCCCAATCCGGTTAAATCATTATGGGAAAGGCTTCCCGCCCACATCAGGGTCGCTCTCGCCTCATAATCTTCAGGGTTTAAGTCCGCCGCAGCTCCTGCCTCTATGACAGCCTTCATAAGCCCCTCTGCGATACGGTCTGTCAGCGCCGTGTCCTTTGTAGTGCCGCCTAAATACCGTTCCAGCGTATGCATCAGAATATCCACAGTCCCGCATCCGGTCTGGAATCTGTTCACCGTAAAGGTCAGCTCCGGATTGCAGACAGCAAAAAGCGGCCGATGGGTCGGGCAGTTAAAGCCTCGTTTCAATCCATTCTCTTCATTGGTGATCACGCAGGACTGGCTCGTCTCGCTTCCCGAGGCGGACAGCGTCAGAATATTGCCATGCGGAAGTGCCTTCGGAGGAACGGCTTCCTTCATGAAGTATTTCCATGGGTCAATCTCCGGATTCGGTGTCCCATCCGCAATACACTTTGCGGAGTCGATCACACTGCCGCCTCCTACCGCCAGAATGAAGTCCACGTTCTCACGGCGGCAGATCTCCATGCCTTCCAGCGCCTTAGACAGCGTCGGATTCGGCTGCACTCCGCCAAAGAGTATGAATTCAATTCCTGCTTCTTCCAAAGATGCCGTCACCTGGTCCAAAAGACCGCTTCTCTTCACGCTGCCGCCGCCATAGTGGATCATAACCTTTCGGAAACCGTACTCTCTGATGATTTCTCCTGCACGCTTCTGCGTGTCCCTGCCGAAAATCACTTTTGTGGGGACACAGTATTCAAAATTATTCATAGCTTTCCCTCCCGCGGCTTGACTTCATGTATTTCTGATCAGTTTATTGAAAGTATATTTACAGTATTTTTGATATTGATCGATGTTTCCATTTTACCATATGCAGTTGTATTTTTCAATCATCAAAATGTTTTATTTTTTGTGTAGGCGTAAACATTGTTACAGTTCACAGCCCAGCCGGCCTCTGCTTCCCGGTCTGTCCCGGCTGGCTCAAGTGCGGTTTCCAGTGACTTTGCAGGGGATTAGCAATTAATCAAAAAAGAGCAGGAAAGTTTTCACACTTTCTGCTCTTTCTGCTTACTCTACCTCCTGCGCAGCAGATGTATAAACAACCCGCTCCGCAGCTTCGGTTCAAACCACGTGGACTTTGGCGGCATCAACAGGCCCGCATCGGCCACATGGAACAGCTCTTCGATCGAGGTCGGATACATGGAAAACGCCACTGTCATATCCTCTCTGCACCGTTTTTCCAGCTCCGAAAGCCCCCGGATTCCGCCGATAAAATCAATTCTCTGATCGACTCTCGGATCACCGATTCCAAGAACCGGGCCCAGCAGGTGATCCTGGAGAACGGAAACGTCCAGCCCCTTCACCGGGTCGCTGTCAAGCAAGCGCTCCGCCGCTGTGAGACGGTACCATTTTCCACATAAATGCATTCCAAAGGTTCCTTTTTCCACAGGCGCAAAATCTTCTGTCCCCATAGAGTCCACTAAAAAGCCGGCTTCTTCCACACGGGTTAAGAATTCTTCCTCCGTCATGCCGTTTAAATCCTTCACCACGCGGTTGTAGGGCATGATCATCAGCTGGTCATCAGGGAATAAGACTGACAGGAAATAGTTAAACGGCTCTTTTCCCGTATAGTCCGGATTCTCTTCTCGCCGCTTCAAACCAACCTTAACCGCGGAAGCCGCGCGGTGATGGCCATCCGCGATATACGTGGCCGGAATTTCCGCAAACGCCTCTTCCACCGTCTGGATGGAATCCGCATTGTCGATCTCCCACACACGGTGACGGATTCCGTCCTCTGCGGTAAAGTCATACAGAGGCTCTGTGCCCGTCTTTAAATTCACGACTTTATTGATCATCGTATTGGAACGGTACGCCAGGAAGATCGGGCCGGTCTGCGCGTCGGTAGTATCCACGTGCCGGATTCGGTCCAGTTCCTTCTCTTCACGGGTATTCTCGTGTTTTTTTACCACTCCATTCACGTAATCATCGATGGAGGAACACGCCACGATTCCCGTCTGCTTTCTTCCATCCATGGTAAGCTCGTAGATATAATAGGCCGCCAGGGGATCCTGCACGAAAGTCCCGTCTGCGATCCAGCTCTCAAGCATCTCCTTTGCCTTATCGTAGACGCGGTCGTCATACATGTCCATGTCGTCCGGGAACTGGGATTCCGGCCTGTCAATATTTAAAAATGATTTCGGATTGGCGGCGGTTACTTCCTTCGCCTCCTTCCGGTTATACACGTCATAAGGGAGTGCGGCCACACGGGCAGCATACTTTTTATCCGGTCTCACACACGGAAATGGTTTTACTACAGCCATTTTTTCTCCTTTTCTTCTATGAGTACTCCCGGAAATTCCGCCGCAAAGACAGGTACGAGTGCGTTTTCGGAAGTACTCCAGCGTCCAAACGGGCCATGGATCCTTCCATGCCCCGTCTGAACTGCTGCATTTAATTGTTTCATTACTTAATTACACGCACCCGCAAAACGCCCTTAATTGCATTAAGTTTCTGAATCATCATTGCATCCGGTGTGGACTCCAGATCCAGTAAGGTGTACGCGTATTTATCACGGCTCTTGTTGGTCATATCGGAAATGTTGACATTTCCGGCCGCGAGAGTTCCGGTTATCTGGCCGATCATGTTCGGGATATTCAAATGCATAACCGCAACACGGCTAGCCATCTGGCACACGCCCATGTCACACGCCGGGAAATTAACGGAGTTGCGGATATTGCCGTTGTCTATGTAATCCATGATCTCCTCAACTGCCATTCTTGCACAGTTGTCCTCGGACTCCTCTGTGGACGCTCCAAGATGCGGAATTACGATGGCGCCTTCCATATTGACAGACTTTGTGTTCGGGAAATCCGTCACGTAGCATTTTACCTTCCTGGCCTTTAACGCTTCCGCCATGTCATCCTCATTCACCAGCACATCGCGGGAGAAGTTTAAGATCACCACGCCGTTCTTCATCTGAGCTATGGATTCACTCTTAATCATTCCTCTGGTGCTGTCTAACAGCGGCACATGGATGGTGATATAATCGCATTCGCGGTAAATTGTCTCCACGGAGGTGATATGCCTGACATTTCTGGAAAGCATCCAAGCCGCATTGACCGAGATAAACGGATCGTATCCGTAGACCTCCATGCCGAGGGACGCAGCCGCGTTGGCCACCTCCGCGCCGATCGCGCCCAGTCCGATGACACCCAGTTTCTTTCCCTTGATCTCGCATCCGGCAAATGCCTTCTTGGCCTTTTCCACGGATTTGGCGATATTTTCGTCTTCTTTATTATCCTTTACCCAGTTGATACCGCCTGCCACGTCACGGGAGGCCAGCATCAGTCCGGCAATCACCAGTTCCTTTACGCCGTTGGCATTGGCTCCCGGAGTATTAAATACCACGATTCCTTTGTCCGCACACGCATCCAGCGGAATATTATTGACTCCGGCGCCTGCGCGGGCTACGGCAAGCAGATCATCAGGAAGCTCCATCTCATGCATGGAAGCGCTTCTTACCAGCACGCCGGAGGCCTCTTTCATATTCTCGGTTAACTCATACTCTTCATTTAACAAAGCCGTTCCTTTGCTGGAAATGGCATTCAGGCAATATATCTTCTTCATATCCGCGTCTCTCCCTTTCCTATTTACCATTTCTGGCTTCAAAATCCTTCATAAAGGCAACCAGCGTTTCCACGCCTTCCATCGGCATTGCATTGTAGATGCTTGCACGCATGCCGCCTACGGATCTGTGGCCCTTTAAATTCTCGAGGCCCGCCGCCTTTGCTTCCTTTACAAACAGAGCGTCTAAATCGGCGTCTCCGGTTACAAACGGCACGTTCATTAAGGAGCGGTCTTTCTTCTCTACCGTGCCCTTAAACATCTTGCTGTTATCCAGGAAATCGTACAGAAGATTCGCCTTCTTCTCATTGTACTCCTTCATCGCTGCCAGGCCGCCGCGGTTCTTTAACCATTTGAAGACCTTGCCGCAGATGTAGATGCCGTATGCCGGCGGAGTATTGTATAAGGACGCCGCGTCCGCATGGGTCTTGTAGCGCAGCATGGTTGGTGTTCCGGGAAGGACGTCTTCCGTGATCAAATCCTCACGGATAATGGCAATCACCACACCAGCCGGGCCTACGTTCTTCTGGGCACCGCCGAAGAGCAGACCGTATTTTTCCACGTCAACAGGTTCTGATAAGAAACAGGAGGAGATATCAGCTACCAGTGTTTTTCCTTTTGTATTCGGCAGCGTTTTGTACTTTGTACCATAGATCGTGTTGTTTTCACAGATATAAATGTAATCCGCATCCTCTGATATCGGCAGATCGGAAACATCCGGGATATAACTGAAGGTCTTGTCGGCACTTGATGCAACGGCGTTCGCCTTTCCATAAAGCTGTGCCTCCTGATACGCCTTCTTCGCCCACTGTCCTGTGATGATGTAATCGCCGACGCGGTTCTTCATTAAGTTCATCGGTACCATGGCAAACTGCTGGGAAGCGCCGCCCTGTAAGAACAGCACCCTGTAGTTGTCCGGAATGCCCATTAAATCCCTTAAATCGGCTTCCGCCTCATTGATAATGGTTTCGAACATCTTGGAACGGTGGCTCATCTCCATAACTGACATGCCGCATCCCCTGTAATCCATCATCTCGTCGGCCGCTTCCTTTAAGACTTCTTCCGGCAGTACAGCCGGTCCTGCGGAAAAATTGTACACTCTGCTCATATCTCTTTCCTCCTCTTTGATAGGGTTCTAAATCTTCAGATCATTTTCGTCGAACGCATCCTGAATCGGCGCTCCCGGAGAAACCATCGGGAATACCTTATCATCACAATGGATCTGACAATCTATAACAACAGGAATGTTAAGCCCGATGGCTTCCTTAAGAACCGGCATGAACTCCTCCTTGCTGGTTACCCGGTAGGCCTTCGCCCCCATTCCTTCTGCTACCTTAACAAAATCAACCGCATCATTTAATACTGTATGGGAATATCTCTTTCCATAGAACAGGGTCTGCCACTGACGTACCATTCCAAGCACATGATTGTTTAATACCACCTGAATAACCGGGATATTATAGCGTGTCGCGGTTGCGATCTCGTTCATATTCATACGGAAGCAGCCGTCGCCGGCGATGTTGATAACAACCTTGTCTTTGCATCCCATCTTCGCGCCCAGCGCGGCACCCAGGCCGTAGCCCATGGTTCCAAGGCCCCCTGATGTTACAAAGGTTCTGGGATGTTTGTATTTGTAGAACTGGGCTGCCCACATCTGGTGCTGGCCTACCTCGGTCGTGATAACCGCGTCGCCCTGGGTCAGTTCGTAGATCTGTTCCACCACATAAGGACCGGTTAAGAGGTTCTTGTCGTAGCGGAGCGGATACATATCCTTCATACGGTCGATATGAGCCAGCCACTCGTCATGGTTGACTGGATCGAGCCTTGCGTTTAACTTCTTCAGAATCGTTTTGACATCTCCGATCACGCTGGCATACGTCTTCACGTTCTTGTCGATCTCAGCCGGGTCCACGTCAAACTGGAGAATCTTCGCATTCGGCGCAAATTTGGCCGCATTGCCCGTCACACGGTCGCTGAAACGCGCCCCCACTACGATCAGCAAGTCGCATTCCGTGATTCCGAAATTGGAGGTCTTTGTCCCATGCATCCCTACCATACCGGTATAGAGCTCATCGGTTCCGTCAAACGCGCCTTTTCCCATGAGGCTGTCTGCCACCGGGGCCTGAATCTTATGGGCGAAGGACTTAAGCTCATCCGCCGCGTCCGCAATCACCGCGCCGCCGCCGGCAAAGATAAACGGCTTTTTCGCATTGCGGATTAAGTACAGCGCCTTTTCCATGTCTTCCTCAGTGATTGTCGAATTCTGGCGCTCGATCGGCTCCGGAGCCTTGTATTCGTAATCACAGGAATTGGCGGTAACGTCCTTGGTGATATCGATTAACACAGGGCCAGGTCTTCCGGTCTGCGCTATCGTGAAAGCACGCCTTATGGTGTCCGCCAGTTTCGTTATATCCTTGACAATAAAATTATATTTCGTAATCGGCATGGTAATGCCCGCAATATCGATTTCCTGGAAACTGTCACGGCCGAGAAGGCTGACAGCCACGTTGCAGGTGATCGCCACAACCGGGATAGAATCCATACACGCGGTCGCAATTCCCGTTACCAGGTTGGTAGCGCCAGGTCCTGATGTCGCCATGCAGACGCCCACTTTGCCGGTAGCTCTCGCATAGCCGTCAGCTGCGTGAGCCGCGCCCTGCTCGTGAGAGGTCAGGATATGGGTAATTTCATCCTGGTGTTTATAAAGTGCATCGTAAATGTTGAGAATCGTTCCTCCCGGATATCCGAATACCGTGTCTACACCCTGTTCTTTCAGGCACTCAATTACGATCTCTGCTCCTGTCAATTTATTCATACGCCTTGCTCCCTTTCTCTTATTGAGCGCTCTCGAAAACTTTGAGAATGCCCTTATTTCCCCGGTACCTCCAGGATAGCCCCCTTGCTTGCCGGTGCTGCCATAGCCGCATAACGCGCTAAGTATCCTGTCGTTACTTCCGGAACTCTTGGCTGCCATTTCGCCTTTCTCGCCGCCATCTCCTCATCGGAAACCTTCACGTCGAGACGGTTGTTGTTGATATCAATGAGAATTATATCCCCTTCCTCGACAAGTGCGATCGGACCGCCTGTCGCAGCTTCCGGACACACATGGCCGATGGAGGCACCTCTCGACGCGCCGGAGAAACGGCCGTCTGTGATCAGCGCCACTTCCGAGCCAAGTCCCATACCTGCGATGACTGAGGTCGGGTTAAGCATCTCTCTCATGCCAGGACCGCCTTTCGGTCCCTCGTAACGGATCACGACCACGTCGCCCGCCACGATCTTTCCGCCTTTGATCGCCGCCACCGCGTCTTCTTCACAGTCGAAGACTCTCGCCGGCCCTTCGTGCTTTAGCATCTCAGGAGCCACTGCGGATCGCTTCACCACTGCGGAATCAGGGGCTAAATTGCCCTTTAAGATGGCGATGCCGCCAGTCTTGCTGTACGGATTTTCTACCGGACGGATCACCTCCGGATTTATATTGACACTGTTTTTAATGTTCTCACCGACTGTCCTGCCGGTTACAGTCATGCAGTCCAGGTTTAAGAGTCCCAGCTTGCTGATCTCCTTCATAACGGCGTAAATACCGCCTGCCTCATTCAAATCTTCTATGTAAGTAGGCCCCGCCGGTGCTAAGTGGCACAGGTTCGGAGTCTTTGCGCTCAGTTCATTGGCAATATCTACATTTAACTCCACTCCGGCCTCGTGTGCGATCGCCGGCAGATGAAGCATGCTGTTAGTGCTGCAGCCAAGCGCCATATCCATGGTGAGCGCATTCCGGAAGGCCGCCTCTGTCATAATATCGCTCGGTTTTATATTTCTGCGGTACATCTCCATGACCTGCATGCCCGCGTGTTTTGCCAGCTTCAGTCGGTCGGAGTAAACCGCCGGAATCGTCCCGTTGCCCTGTAAGCCCATGCCCAGGACCTCGGTTAAGCAGTTCATGCTGTTGGCCGTATACATACCGGAACAGGAGCCGCAGGTCGGACAAGCCTTGCACTCATACTCCCTGACTTCTTCTTCCGTCATGGTGCCGGCCGTATAGGCGCCTACCGCCTCGAACATGCTGGAAAGGCTGGTCTTGTGGCCCTGCACATGGCCCGCTAACATTGGTCCGCCACTGACGAACACTGTGGGTACATTAATGCGTGCTGCTGCCATTAAAAGTCCGGGTACATTCTTGTCACAATTGGGAACCATGACGAGAGCGTCAAATGCATGTGCCTTCGCCAGACATTCTGTGGAATCTGCGATCAAATCTCTCGTAACCAGGGAATACTTCATGCCGATATGGCCCATGGCGATTCCGTCACAGACGGCAATAGCCGGAACCATAACCGGAGTTCCGCCTGCCATGGCGACTCCCATCTTAACTGCCTGCACGATCTTATCCAGATTCATGTGGCCCGGTACGATCTCATTATAGGAACTGACGATACCGACGAGCGGACGCTCCATCTCTTCTTCCGTCATTCCGAGGGCATGGAACAGGGAACGGTGCGGCGCCTGCTGCATGCCTTTTTTTACTGAATCACTCTTCATAATCTGTCACTCCTTTTCTTTGTACGTTCTTAAATCCGCTCTGCAATTAAATCTCCCATCTCGCTGGTGGAAACCTTCCTGCAGCCCTCCGACATGATATCGCCCGTTCTGAAGCCCTCGGACAATACCTTCTGAACAGCCGCTTCCACTGCATCCGCCTCCCGGTCAAGATCGAAGGAAAAACGAAGCATCATGGCCGCTGACAGAATCGTGGCGATCGGGTTGGCAATGTTCTTTCCCGCAATATCCGGTGCGGAGCCGTGGCTCGGCTCATACATGCCGAATTTGCCTTCATTCATGCTGGCAGATGACAGCATACCGATGGAACCGGTAATCATACTCGCTTCGTCGGATAAAATATCTCCGAACATGTTCTCGGTTAAGACTACATCGAACTGGCCCGGATTCATCACCAGCTGCATCGCACAGTTATCGACCAGCATATGCGTAAGCGTCACTTCCGGATAATCCCTGGCAACCTCTTCGACGACCTTTCTCCACAGTCTGGAAGAATCCAGTACGTTGGCCTTATCTACACTGATCACGCTCTTTCTGCGTTTCATGGCAATGTCAAATGCCTTGATGGCAATTCTGCGAATCTCGTTTTCGTTGTAGGAAAGGGTATCGATGGCTTTCTTTACACCGTTCTCTTCTACTGTTTTTCTTTCGCCAAAATAAAGACCGCCTGTAAGCTCTCGTACGATGATCATGTCAAATCCGTCTCCAATGATCTCATCGCGAAGAGGGCATGCTGCACAAAGTTCGTTGTATAAATATGCAGGGCGAAGGTTTGCAAAAAGATTCAGTGCCTTACGAATGGCAAGGAGTCCTGCCTCCGGGCGTTTGGATGGCTCCAGCTTATACCATGGGGATGTCTTGGCATCTCCACCAATAGAGCCCATAAGAACTGCATCAGAAGCTTTCGCTGTAGCGATTGCCTCGTCTGTAAGCGGTACTCCATGTACATCAATGGAAGCTCCGCCTAAAAGTACTTCAGAATAAGAAAAAGTATGTCCATATTTCTCACATATTTTGTCC
>ENA-OQNO01001052-OQNO01001052.1-human-gut-metagenome-genome-assembly--contig:-NODE-1052-length-20318-cov-3.527265_pt1 | contig 20318 bp, 18 predicted proteins | sample MGYA00242629_ERZ504880 | MGnify/ENA primary metagenome ERZ504880 (study PRJEB26092, sample SAMD00036377) | human gut metagenome | host: Homo sapiens | study: EMG produced TPA metagenomics assembly of... | reverse complement strand
AATCCAGCTTTCTTTACCATTTTCATAGTAAGGTTAGCAGTCAGCATATCTCCAGCCTGATTTAGTACTACGAAAAGTACTCCTTTTCCTTTGTCAGCCATTTTGATAGCTTCAAAACATGGTTGTGGTCCAGGTGCTGCAAAAATATCTTCCGGCCGCAATGGAAGATGACGAGCTGCAAAGCCTTGTTAAGGAAGTAATTGCCGAAACAGGCGCAGCCAGCATGAAGGACATGGGCAAGGTAATGCCTAAGGTTATTGCCAAAGCCGGTGGCCGTGCCGATGGCAAACGCATTAATGCCATGGTAAAACAACTTTTACAGTAAGTATAAGCCAATGCTTAATAACAGAGCTTTCAGACGCAGGATCTGTTATTTTTTGTGAATACGGTATTTGCCACTTGTGATTTAAGGCAAATTTTGTTATAGTATATGTAAAGAGATTGGCAGAAGCCGGTCTTATAAATGGAGCAAATTCCCCTGCGGTGTTCGTTACATTGCCTTTTAGTTTTGAGCCAACACACTTACCTAGGGAGCCCGGAATTTGAGCTCCGCCTATTAAAAACAAGCCCTCTCGAGGGGACTTTTGCGGTAGGCGGGAGGGCACCCACCTGCACATGCAGGTTCAAAACATTGGGCAGGACGGCATTGCGGGGAAATTTTTTTGGAGGACTCATGGAGCTTTCACGTGTAGAAATGGTTATCGGCCCCAGGGCCGTTGAAAAATTAAATGCCGCCAGAGTTGCTGTTATAGGCCTTGGCGGCGTTGGTTCTTATGTGGCGGAGGCTTTGTGCCGCACCGGTGTTGGCAGCTTTGTAATTATGGATAATGATACGGTTGAAGCAAGTAACATTAACCGCCAGCTGCCTGCGCTTACAAGCACTATCGGCAAGTTTAAGGCCGACGTTATGGCAGCGCGCCTGCGCGATATTAACCCTTTGTGCCGCATAAGGGTTATTAAGGATTTTTACAGGCCGGGCGATTTTGAAAATCTTTTTGTGGACGGTTTTGATTTTATTGCCGACGCTATCGACAGTACGGAATCGAAAGCAGACCTTTTAATAGAGGCTTACAGGCATAATGTTCCCGTGGTATCGGCCATGGGCACGGGCAACAAGCTGCACCCGGAAATGCTGGAAATTACGGATATCAGCAAAACAAGCGTGTGCCCGCTGGCGCGCAGCATGCGCAAAAAACTGCGCGACGCCGGTATTACCGAAGGCATTACTGTTGTATATTCGCATGAAGAACCGCAGCGCTTTATTGAAGGCAGTGTGCCGGGCAGCCTGGTGTTTGTGCCTGCCTGCGCCGGTATGATGATGGCTGCGCATATTGTACAGAAAATAATTGCCGGGCAGGATTAAAATATGGACAGTTTATTTGCACAAACAATTACCAAACCGCTGGCAGACCGTATGCGCCCGCGGCGTTTAAGCGATTTTGCCGGGCAGGAAAAAGCCCTTGGTCCGGGCAGCCCGCTGCGGCGGATGATTGAGCGCGACGCTTTGCAGCCGCTTTTGTTTTACGGGCCGCCGGGAACCGGCAAAACTACATTGGCACATATTATTGCCAATATGACGCAAAGCCGTTTTATTGCGCTTAATGCAGTATCGAGCGGCGTGCCGGAGCTGCGCAGGCTGATTGGCGAAGCGCGTGACGCTTTGTACAGCGGCATGGGGCGCACGATAGTTTTTATCGACGAAATACACCGCTTTAACAAGGCTCAGCAGGATGTGCTTTTGCCGTATGTGGAAAACGGCACGGTTATTCTTATCGGCGCAACCACGGAAAACCCGTTTTTTGAAGTAAATGCGCCGCTTTTGTCGCGGATGAAAATTATCCGTCTGGAGCGGCTTGATAAAAACGCCGTTAAAAAGATTTTGCAAAAGGCGCTGACGGATAAGGAAAACGGCTACGGCAGGCAGGGGCTTGCCATGACGGACGAGGCGCTGGAAGCACTGGCTGATTTTTGCGGAGGCGACGCGCGCGTGGCGCTGAACCTGTTGGAGCAGGCTGAATTTATGCTGCCTGACGGCGTAAAAACGATTGACGGCGAGGTGCTTAAAAGGGTAATGGGCGACGCTTTTAAGCGTTACGATAAAAAGGGCGACCGCCATTACGACACGGTATCGGCGTTTATAAAAAGCATGCGCGGCAGTGATGCCGATGCGGCGCTGCACTATATGGCAGAGATGCTGGAAAGCGGCGAGGACGTGCGTTTTATCGCGCGGCGCATTGTTATCTGCGCGGCAGAGGATGTAGGCAATGCCGACCCGATGGCGCTGGTTGTGGCTAATTCCGCGGCGCAGGCTGCCCATTTTATAGGCCTGCCGGAAGCACAGCTGCCGTTGGCGCAGGCCGTGTGCTATATAGCCAACGCCCCAAAAAGTAACGCCTGCTGCACGGCAATTTTCAGTGCGCGTGAAGAAGCGCGTGCGGTGCAGAGCACGGTACCCAAACATCTGCGTGACGCGCATTACCCCGGCGCAGGTGCGCTGGGGCACGGCACGGGCTATAAATATCCGCACGATTACCCCGGCGGCTGGGTACAGCAGCAGTATATGCCTGATGAACTTATCGGGCATAAATATTACTTCCCGAAGGACATTGGCGCGGAAAAAGCGCTGCATGACAAACAGAAAAATTAATTAATAACCCTGTATACTTTTAGCGTGCGTTGACTTTGCACGCTAATTTTTATATAATTTTCTTATGCGTTGTACCTATTTAAAAGGAGCGATTTTTGAATTATGAAGTACATGAGTGGTAATGAAATCCGTAAAAGATTTTTAAAGTTTTTTGAAGACAGAGGGCATCTTGTGCTGCCGAGCGCTTCGCTCATTCCGCAGGACGACCCGACTCTGCTTTTAATTGGTGCGGGCATGGCGCCTTTTAAACCGTTTTTTACCGGTAAAATGAAACCGCCTTCTCCGCGTATCACTACCTGCCAGAAATGCGTGCGTACCGGCGATATTGAAAACGTAGGCCGCACTGCACGCCATCATACCTATTTTGAAATGCTGGGCGATTTTTCCTTCGGCGATTATTTCAAAAAAGAAATCATTCCCTGGAGCTGGGAATTTTTAACCAAAGAACTGGAGCTGCCTGCCGATAAACTGTGGGTAACCATCCATCCGACTGACGATGAAGCATACGAAATCTGGCACAATGTTGTAGGCGTGCCTGATGAACGCATTGTACGCCTTGAAGAAAACTTCTGGGAAACCGGCAGCGGCCCGTGCGGACCGGACAGCGAGCTGCACATTGATATGGGCGAAGAACGCGGCTGCGGCAGACCGGACTGCAAACCCGGCTGCGACTGCGACCGTTTCCTTGAAATCTGGAACCTGGTATTTACCCAGTATGACCAGCATGAAGACGGCACTTACACCCCGCTTGCCAATAAAAACATTGATACCGGCGCAGGTCTTGAACGCCTTGCTTCCGTATTGCAGGGCAAGCCTTCCAACTTTGAAACCGACCTTATCTTCCCGATTATTGAATACGCCGCTAAGGTTGCCGGCGTAGAATACGGCAAGGATAAAAAGACCGACGTATCCTTAAAGGTTATTGCCGACCATGTCCGCAGCATTACCTTTATGATTGCCGACGGCGTGCTTCCTTCCAACGAAGGCCGCGGCTATGTACTGCGCCGCGTACTGCGCCGTGCCGTACGCCATGCGCGCTTAATCGGCATTGAAGACAAGTTCCTTAACGGTGCGGTTGATGTTGTTATTGATATGTTTAAAGAACCGTATCCGTACCTTGTTGAAAAAACAAGCTTTATCCATAAAGTTATCGAAATGGAAGAAACCAGCTTCCTGCGCACTCTGCGCCAGGGCTGCGACCTTTTATACACCGAAATCGAAAGCCTCAAAAAAGAAAACAAAACCGTGCTGGACGGCGCAACTGCTTTCCGCCTGAGCGATACTTTCGGTTTCCCGCGTGAACTGACTGCCGAGATTCTGGAAGAAGAAGGCATGACGATGGACGATAAAGCCTTTAACGAGGCTTTGGAGGTTCAGCGCAAAATGGCACGCGACGCTCGCGATGACAAGACCGGACGCCCGGTAATTTACAACACCCGCAGCATTGACCTTGCTTCCTTAAAGGTTGATGAAGGCGCACAGGGCGGCAAAATCGCTGCCATGTATCCTGCTCATGACGCACAGCCGGTTGAGAGCATGGAGGACGGCAAAAAAGCCGCTGTTATTACCGATGTTACCGCATTCCACGCTGAAGGCGGCGGACAGCTTGGCGATACCGGCCGCATTATTGCCCCTGCCGGCGTAATGCAGGTTGAAATTACCAAAAAACTGCCGGACGGCGCAACCATTATGATTGGCACCGTAACCGAAGGCACTGTTGCCGTTGGCGACGAAGTTAAGTTTGAAATTGAACGCGGACGCAAAAACGATATTGCCCGCAACCATACAGCAACCCACCTGCTGCATGCAGCTTTAAAACAGGTTTTGGGCGACCATGTTAATCAGGCAGGCAGCTATGTTGGCCCTGACCGTCTGCGTTTTGACTTTTCGCATTTCTCTCCCGTAACGGAAGAAGAACTGCGCAGGGTTGAAGAAATTGTAAACGACCAGATTCTGGCAGCAAAAGATGTAACCATTGAAGAACTGCCGATTGACGAAGCAAAAAAACGCGGCGCAGTTGCACTGTTCGGCGAAAAATACGGCAGCATTGTACGCGTTGTTACCGTACCGGGCTTCTCCATGGAATTCTGCGGCGGCGTGCATGTTGGCAACACTGCGCAGATTGGCATGTTTAAAATCCTGTCCGAATCGAGCACAGGCGCAGGCGTACGCCGTATTGAAGCCGTAACCGGCCACGGCGCGCTGAACTATGTACGCGAGATGGAAGACATGGTTAAAACCGCAGCAACCGGCCTTAAATGCCGCAGCAATGACCTTTGCGCACGTATCTGCGCATTGCAGTCCGATTATAAAGCAGCGGAACAGAAAATCAGCGAGCTGGAAGGCCAGATTGCCAAAGCGCAGGTAAGCGACGCTGCCTCCAGCGTTTGCGATATTAAAGGCGTTCCCGTACTTGTACAGAAAGTAAGCGCCGGTGACGTTGAAGCACTGCGCAGCCTCGGCGACCAGATGCGCGATAAAGTTGGCGGCGTAGTTGTGCTGGCCGATGTTATCGACAGCGGCAAAATCAACATTCTTGCCATGGCAACCAAAGACGCTGTTGCCAAAGGCATCCATGCCGGGCAGATTGTTAAGGAAGTTGCCAAAGTTTGCGGCGGCGGCGGCGGCGGACGCCCCGATATGGCGCAGGCCGGCGGCAAAGATGCTTCCAAACTTGATGAAGCACTGAAAACCGCGCTGACTGTTATTGAAGGACAGATTAAATAATTTCACAAAATAGTAACGGCTGGGTTTAAAAGCTCAGCCGTTTCTTTCTATTATTTTGCGTTAAGGTATGTTAAAATAAATAAAAAGCCTTTTATTTTTAAAGGAGGAATAGTTATGAGCATTTCAAGCGAAACCATGATGTTTAAACGCACTGAAGATAAAAAAGACGTAGCCCAGACTATCCGCGAGGTTTATGCCGCGCTGGAGGAAAAGGGCTACAATCCGGTAGACCAGCTTGTGGGCTATCTTTTAAGCGGCGACCCCACTTATATTACCAGCCATAAAGATTCGCGCACCAAGCTGCGCCGTTTTGAACGCTATGAGCTTTTGGAAGAACTTGTAAAAAGTTATCTTTCCGCATCGGCTAAAAAGTAGGGCGGCGCTATGAAAAGAAGCATGGGGCTTGATATCGGCACGCGCACAATAGGCGTGGCAACGAGCGATTTATTGGGCATGATTGCCGGCGGCGTGGAAACCATACGCCGCACAACGGAAGAACGCGATTTTGAGCGCATAGGCGAGCTGATTAAAGAGCATGAAGTGGATACGGTTGTTTTGGGCTACCCCAAAAATATGAACGGCACAATAGGCGAACGCGCGCATGTAAGCGAGGCTTTTGCCGAAGAACTGAAAAAACGCTTTGAAGACATTAAAGTTGTGCTGTGGGATGAAAGGCTTTCGACAGTAGCTGCGGAAAATGTGCTGATAGACGCGGATATGAAGCGCAAGAAACGCCGTAAAATTATTGACATGATGGCGGCTGTGGTTATTTTGCAGAATTATTTGGACAGCCGGCGCTAAACAAACGGCAGCGGGGTGATTTTAATGTTACAGAGAAAACATAAAATAGCCGGCGGCGTAATAGCGGTGCTGATAATTCTCGGCACGCTGGCGGTGCATGTGGCAGGCAATAAAGCCGCGGGCTTTGTAAACGAAATGGCCGACAGGCAGACGGTACTGCAGGGCAAGCTGCAAATAGGGCATTTCAGCGCCAGTGTATCGGGTAACGTTGTGTTTGAAAACGTAGTGTGGACTGCGCCTGACGGCAAAAAACTGGCCGAAGTACCGGAAATGAACGTTTCCGCCAACCTTTTTGATATTCTTAAGGGTTCTTTCGGCATTAACTCCATTAACAGCATCTCTATCGAAAAGCCGCAGTTTGCGGTAAATTACACCGATAAAGACGGGCTTGACATTATTAACTACATCAATTTTTCCGATAAGGATGATGAAACGCCGACAGAGTTCCGCGGGATGGTGGAAATTACCGACGGCGCTCTGGCGCTTGACATGAACGGGCAGAAGCTTGATTTCAGCAATGTGGAAATGCAGGCTAATTTAAAAGAGTTCCCGGATATTAAATTTACCTTGCAGGGCAAAAACGGCGATGCTGATTTAATTGGCAGCATTGACAAGGTTTATGACGATGTAACAATCGGCGCCGAAGTTAAAAACCTGCAAATTACTGAGCTTATGAAAGTTCTGCCTTCGTTTGGCGAACTGAGCATTACCGGCGGCGTTATTAACGGCGCCAAGCTTGCAGCTGGGCTGCACGATGCTAAGTGGAACCTGAACCTTGACGGCAGCCTGAGCGGCGTGGCAGGCAAGGCTTTGGGCTATAACATTACCGATGGCGGCGGCAGCTTTGCCATTGACAACAATGCAGCTTCGTTTACCGCCGTTAAAGGCAAAGTGGAAGGGCAGGACGTTAACATGGACGGCAAAATCCTGTTCCAGAAACAGGGCATGCCTACTTATGATTTGAACGTGGCAGCGCCTTCCTTCCGCGTGGACGCTGTAAGCCCCGGCCTGGGCATTACCGACAGCGTTAACATTAATGGTAAGGTAACCGGCCCGATTGACGCGCCTGTAATTAACGGCAGCTTTACCATGGATAAGCTGGAAGTTGCTCCGCTTGTGGCAACGGGCATTAACGGTAATTACAACTATACCAACGGCCTGGTAACGTTAAGCAACACTTACGCCAATGTTTACAGCGGTACTTTGGGTGTAAGCGGAACGGTAGAGGCAGCAACCAAAAACTTCGCGCTGCATCTTTCCGGCAGCGGCATGGACAGCACCGCGGTAACGGAAACGCAAATCAGCGGCCCGCTGAGCTTTGAAGCAGACGCCAGCGGCACCGGCAGTGCAGACAGCGCCGTTGCGGGCGGTACGTTTGTTATTGCGCCCGGCAATTTTGCAGGCGTTCCGTTTAACTCGCTTTCAGGCAATTTCAGCCGCGCAAACGGGCAGATGACCTTCTCCGGCATTACCATTGGCACGCCGCTTGGCAGCTTTACCAGTAATGCCGTAATGAACTCTAATGGCAAAATTACTTTTGATAAAATGAGCGAATCAGGCTTTACCGCTCCTACCAAAGAAGAAGTGCGCGAAAACGTGCGCCAGCAGGTTGGCGGGGCAGTAAAACAGGGCCTCGGCAAACTTTTCGGCAAATAAAAATTAACGCAGCAGCGTCCGTATTTTCAGCGGGCGCTGTTTTTGTTTAAGTAAATTTCACTTATCCTTTTATTGACAGTTAGCGGTATGATACGATAAAATAAACCTAATTATACTTATGCTTTAAGAAAGAGGTACAAAATGGACGATAACAAAGAATTTGAGCTTGAGCATGACCATATCGACGAAGAAGAAATCGTAGTTATTACCGACGAGGACGGCAACGAAATGTATTTCCGTGAGGAAATGGTTATCCCCGTTGGTGAAAAGAGCTTTGCGGTTCTTTCCGCTTTGGACGCTGACGACTGCGGCTGCGAAGATGAAGAATGCCATTGCCATGATGAAGAAGACGATGACGAGGACAATGTAATTATTGCCCGCATTGACTTTGACGAAGACGGCAACGAAATTTATCTTGGGCCTACCGACGAGGAGTTTGAAGAAGTTAAAGCGGCTTACGAAAAACTCGTTGCCGAATGGGACGAAGAATAATAAACTGCCTGCCGGACCTCTGGTCCGGCATTTTTAAAGTACGAATGTTTAGGGGCGGCGTAGCATGAGAAAAATATTACCGTTTTTTATGAGCACTTTGCTGGTAATATTTGTAGCATCTTACTGGGTTTTAAATTATACGGGCAACAATGCCGATTTAGCCGACGGAAAAACCTACGTTATTACGGTAGAAAACGGCATGACGGCGGCAGACATAGCCAATATGCTGCACAGGCAGAAACTTATTAAACGCCCTGAAAGCTTCAGGCTGGAAGCGCGTTTTATGGGCCTGGAAGGCAAATTGCAGGCCGGAAGCTACGAAATTGAAGCAGGAAAATCAAACGGCGAAATTATAGATATTCTGGCGCGCGGGCAGGTTAAAACCGTAAGCTTTACCGTGCCTGAAGGCTACACGGTAGAAAAAACTGCGGCCAAACTGGCGGCAGAAGGGCTGGGCGATGCGGAAAAATTTAAAGAAGCCGCACGCAACTACACTCCGTATAAATATATGGAAACCAATAATGCCGATGTAAAATACAAGGCAGAAGGCTTTATTTTCCCTTCAACCTACCAGTTTAACGACAGCATGACGGAAAAAGACATGCTTGCCATGATGGTTAAGGAGTTTAACACGCAGATTAACCACGAAAAAATCGGCGAAGCGGCAGAAAAAACCAAAATGTCCATTCACGATATAGTAACCATTGCTTCAATGGTGGAGCTGGAAGCCGTTTTTAAAGAAGAACAGCCGCGCATTGCCGGTGTTTTTCTGCGCCGCTTGCAAATTTACATGCCCATTCAGTCGGATACAACCATTCAATATATATTGGGCGGAGAACAGAAGGCCGAAATCACTATTGCCGATACGCGCATTGAAAATCCGTACAACACGTATGTTAATTCCGGCCTGCCGCCGGGACCGGTTGGCAGCCCCGGCATGGACGCCATTAAAGCCGTGCTGAACCCGGAAAATACGGATTATTTATACTTTGTGGCCGAAAAAGATGGGCACCACCGTTTTACGCGCACTTACGAAGAACATTTACAGGCAATAGAAGATATTCACGGCCCACAGTAAGGAAGGAACATGACAAGACAAATTGTTAAGCCGGAGCTTTTGGCACCGGCAGGAAATATGGAAAAGTGCAAAATGGCGCTGCGTTACGGTGCGGATGCCGTTTACCTGGGCGGAAAAATGTTTGGCCTGCGCGCTTTTGCCAATAATTTTGAAATTGACGAAATTAAAGAAGCGGCAGACTTTGCCCATTCTTTAGGCAAAAAGGTTTATGTAACTGTAAACATTTTTGCGCATAACAGCGATATTGAAAAACTGCCGGAATACTTGCTGGCACTGCAAAAGGCCGGTGCGGACGCGCTTTTGATAAGCGACCTTGGCGTATGGCAGACGGCGCGGCGCGTTGTTCCCGGCATGCCGCTGCACGTAAGCACGCAGGCTAATACCACCAACTGGGCAAGTGTGCAGGCATGGCAGGATTTGGGCGCGGAACGTGTAGTGCTGGCGCGCGAACTTTCGCTGGAAGAAATTGCACAAATCGGTGCTAAAACCACTGTGGAACTGGAAGCCTTTGTACACGGCGCAATGTGCATATCCTACAGCGGACGCTGTCTTTTAAGCAGCTACCTTACGGGGCGCGACGGCAACCGCGGCGCATGTGCGCAGGCCTGCCGGTGGGAATACACCCTGCACGAAAAGAACCGCCCCGGCGAAAGCTACGATATTGAAGAAGACGCGCACGGCACCTATGTAATGAACAGCAAGGATTTATGCCTTATTGCGCGCATACCGCAGTTGGTGCAGGCTGGTATTTGCAGCTTGAAAATTGAAGGCCGCATGAAAAGCGTGCATTATGTGGCAACCGTGGCCAGCGTGTACCGCAAGGCAATTGACGCTTACATGAAAGACCCGGACGGCTACAAAGTGCTGCCTGAGTGGATTGAAGAACTGAACAAAGTATCGCACCGCCCGTATACCGAAGGCTTTGCCTTTGGCACGCCCGGTGCGGATGCGCAGGTTTATACCACCAGCAGCTACGAACAGACGCATGATTTTGTAGGCATTGTTTTAAGCTACGATAAAGCAAATAAAAAAGCGCTGATTGAGCAGCGCAACAACGTAAAAAACGGCGAAAAGCTGGAACTTTTAATGACGGACGGCACCTTAATGCCGCTGGAACTTAAAAATATGCAGGACGAAGAAGGCACGCCCATCGAATGTGCGCCGCACGCACGCCAGCATTTTTGGATTGACTGCGCTGCGGAGCTTCTGCCAGATTCGCTGCTGCGGAGGAAAATTATATGAGCGACGACCGAAGTATTATCTATCTGCGCGTGGCGCCGGAACGCATTGCCGACGTAAACTGGATTATGGAAGGCTACGAACACCTGGCGCTTGTTACAACCGAAGACCCGCGTGAAGGCGTGGTTAAGCTTTTGGGCACGCCCGATACCTACAACGACGTAATGGAAATAATTGAAAACATGCCATTTACGGTAGAAATTCTGGAAGGCGAGCCGGTTTTATAGTGACAGTAGGCAGTATTTATGATAAAATATAATGGTATTATTGTTTAGGAAAGACTGGTGGAGTGGAAATGATGCAGCGTTTGGGCAGGTTTTTAAGCCTGATGGCAAAAAACGGGCTTGACTGCGTTATTGTGAAGGATATACCGACAATCCGCTATCTGTCAGGCTTCCGCGGCGACAGCAGCCTGCTTTATGTTGACGCCAAAAGCACGGTTTTAATAACCGACGGGCGCTACACCACGCAGGCAGAAGGCGAAGTGCAGCATTACTGCCGTGTATTTACCTACACCGGCGATATCTGGCAGGCAGCGGCAGATTTTGCCAAAGCGCATACCAAAATAGGTTTTGACGGCGCGGCTTACAGCTATAACGATTACCAGAGCCTTAAAGAGGCAGTAAGCGGCAAAGAACTTTTAAACATTGATTTAAAGTATCTGCGCATGGTTAAAGACGAACGCGAACTGAACCTGATGTGGAAAGCCTTTAAAATTGCTGACCAGGCGTTTTTAAAACTGCTGCCGGAAATTAAACCCGGCATGACGGAAAAAGCACTGGCTGCAAGGCTTGAATACTACATGAGCAGTATGGGCAGCGAAAAACCTTCGTTTGATACGATTATCGCCTCCGGCGCGCGCAGCGCTCTGCCGCACGGCATGGCAAGCGATAAACAGATTGAAATAGGCGATTTTATTACCTTCGACTTTGGTGCTGTGTACGATGGTTACCATTCCGACATGACAAGAACGGTTGTGCTCGGCATGGCCAATTCGTGGCACAAGGAAATTTACACCATAGTTGAAGAAGCCCAGTGGCGCGGTTTAAAAAGCGCAAAGCCCGGCATGACGGGCGCGGAGCTTGACGCGATTGTAAGAGAATACATTACCTCGCGCGGCTACGGCGAAAACTACGTGCACGGGCTGGGGCACGGCGTGGGCCTTGAAATTCACGAAATGCCTAATATCAACAAACGCGGTACTGATGTTGTGCTGGAGCCCGGCATGACATTCAGCATAGAACCAGGTATTTACATTCCCGGCAAGGGCGGTGTACGTATCGAAGACACGGTTGTATTGACGGATGACGGCGCTAAAGTGCTGTGCGGCGTTAAAAAGCAACTGATGGAAATTGTTTAATTTTAAATAAACAGGAGGAGCATTTATGATTTCAACCAACGAATTTAAAACCAACGTAACTGTTACCATCGATGGCGACGCATGGCAGGTTGTAGAATTCCAGCATGTAAAACCGGGCAAAGGCGCAGCTTTTGTACGTGCTAAAATGCGCAACATGTGCACCGGTGCCGTTGTAGAACGCACCTTCAACGCAGGCGAACGTCTGCCGAAAGCACATATCGACCGCCGCGCAATGCAGTATCTGTATGAATCCGACGGCAACTATGTATTCATGGACAACGAAACCTACGAACAGTCCGAACTTACCAAAGAACAGCTTGGCAATGCCATCAACTTCCTTAAAGAAAACATGGATGCGAAAATCATGATTTACAACGGCCGCGTTATCGGCGTTGACCTGCCGAACACCGTTGAACTGACTGTTGTTAAAACCGACCCGGGCATCCGCGGCGATACGGCTACCGGCGGCAGCAAACCCGCAACCATGGACACCGGCTATGTTGTTAAAGTACCTCTGTTCATTAACGAAGGCGACGTACTCAACATTGATACCCGTACCGGCGAATACATTTCCCGCGCATAATATAACTGAGCGCCGATTATAAAATTTATAATTACGCAAAAGAGCTGAACGTTATGTTCAGCTCTTTTTTTGTACATACAGCAAACTGTAAAATTGCTTATAAGTTATAGTAATAAATTGCCGCTTATGCTATGATTAAATTATAAAAGGTTAGTTAAGCCATAATTAAACAGGTGGTGGCGTGTTATGGAAAAAATTAAAAGCATACTGCGTTTTTTGCCGGTGTTTATATTTATTGTTGCTGTAATTGCACTTTTTAACAGCTACGGAGATATGCAGAAGGTGCGCCCGGCTGATGAGTATAAGGATATGGGCGTTTACACGTTTTACCCGCAAAGGGTAATACCCCTGCAAAAAGAAACCAATTTTAGCGGCAAAATGAAAAGAAGAAACCCAACAACTACCGTTTATGCCGTAGATTACTGGACGGAAGAAAACAGGAAAAATAAACTGGCGGCAGCAGCCGAAAAGATGCCGGAGCCTGAAAACTGGCGTGAAAAAATTGAACAGGGCAAAAGGTTGAGAGATAAGCTGCGTTTCGTGAACGAGTATAATTATATCCTTGAAAAAGGCGGCATTGAAAGCAGCGCCCAACAAATTGTTGATGAAGGAAAAACTGTTGAACGCCGCGTGCTTTATATACCGGAAGAAAAATCATATATTACTGTTGAAAAAGATATGACAGCAGAAGATTATGTAGACGAACAGATTGGTTTCAACAAAAAAGTTGCTATGGCGGCACTTACCTATATCGTGGCGTTTGCCGCATACTATGCCGTAAAATATTTTGCTAAGTCAAAATAACGCCATTAAAATGTTTTATAACTGCCGTTAAAACATAATTTTTATAAAAAACAACCGGAAGCATTATACTGTGCCGCCGGTTGTTTTGCTTATATGTTTGTTTTATAAAGTTAGAAAGTATACGTTGCCTGTACGTTAAAGCTGCCGCCCTGGCGTTCGCCTGCGTAGCCGCGCATATTAAGGTCAAAGCTCCACGGGCTGGTGGGCGTGGGCTGGTAGTTAAAGCCAATTTCTGCCATTACACTGCTGCCCTGCAAGCTCTGTGTGGGCGCTTTAAGTCCCTGAGCCGTCATATCAGCGTCGCCGTTAAACTCGTATTCATAAGCCAAGCCATAGTAAGTGCTGAACTTGTTTTCCTTATTGCTGGTAATGCGTGCGCCTATGCGCAGGCGGTCGCTGTTAATGCTGTCAAACTCAAATTCATCATTAGCAACTTTAAAGCTGTCGCCTTCGGTGTATGTGTGGAAGAACTTACCGTATACATCAAGGTCACTGCTGTCACTCAGGCTGATGATTTTACCAATGCCAATGTGCGCGCCGTAGTAAGCGCTTTCACTTTCGTAACCGTAAAAATTGTCTGCACCATCGCGCAAAGCGTTATCCATATCGCTCTTTAACATACCGGCACGGAGGCTGCCTTCCGTATAAACGCCGTTTTTATTGGTGTAGCGTGCCGCAATGCCGCCGCCATTATAAACAAGGCTGCCGTCACCGCGGAAAAAGTCGTTGTTGAACTCATTGTAAGTGCGGTAATTACCGCTGCCGTTTTCATAAAATACGCCCCAGCTGAACTCGCTGCCGTTATCGAATTTATCTGCATTGCCAACGCCTGCAATAACGCTCCAGCCGTTAATTTTAATATCGCTGTTTACATCATACTTGCTGCGGTTACCGTGTACGGCGGCAAAGGTTTTAACGCCGTAGTTATCATCACGGCTGATGGTATCCAGGCTGTCGCTGATTAAATCCGTGCCCTGGTTTACAAATGCAGCGGAAGCCGCACGGGTTTGGGCGGCAAGGTCGATTTGGCTGTTTTGCTTAACTTCGGTTAATGTATATTTAACGCTGTTTTCATCAACTTCAACATCGCCTGTACCAACCGTGGCAACACCGGCGGTAAATTTATCGCCAACAGTAACTTTACCATTGCCTTTTCCTATACCCAAGTTTTCGCCGTTAACAAAAGTCATACTGTCACCGGCTTTAAGTTCTGCACCACCCGAAAAATTAAGTGTGTTAAGTTTGATATTGGTATTGGCAAGTGAGTTTTCTTCAGAGTTATCTGTAATATTTAAAACTGTACCGCCGTTGCTCCATTTAATATTTTCAAAATTAATATTATTAAAATTTTGTACAGATTGCGTGTTGCCGCTCCAACCGTAGATTGTAAGATTATTATTATTATTTTTTCCTAAAGAATTTGACGAAGGAGTGCCGACTAATTCAGCTTCTTCTATATTTGCTGTTCCAGATATCTTTATTGTATTATCTTTAACAATACCAATAATAGCTGTTCCAGCTCTTATGCTTCCTATTATTTTCCCTCCACTTATATTCAATTCATTATTTTCAACGGTACCCATTAGTGAAGGTGAAAAACCTATACAAATGTTACTACCAATGACAGTACCACTGATAATATTTACAACATTATTAGAAACATTGCTCGTTCCTGACGCAAAATAAATTGGATCATTTTTACTTCCAATAGTGCTATTAGAAATATTCACTTCATTATCAGTTACTTCTCCAGCATCACCAACTCTAACAGTGCCTAAAATTGTTGAATTATCAATAGAAATATAATTATTTTTTACACTACCATTACTGCCAACCTTTCCACCATAAACATCACCTGTAATTGTGCCTCCGCTAATAAATATTTTATTGTTTATTATTTCGCCAGAATCTGCCTTTCCACCATATACGTTACCTTTATAACCGTTATCTATATAAATAGTAGAATTACTTGGAGAGTTATTACCAACATAATCTCCTTCGTTATCAACAGTTCCGCCGCTATTAGCAAACACAGTGCTGTTTGCGCTTAATACACCTATAGTTAGAATTGCAGATAAAATTTTATATTGCAAATTTTTACCCATAATAAAACCTCCCATAATAAAAATTACGGGAGGAGATTTACGAGGGAAAATTAGTACACGTAATTCCCCCCCCCGCGCGGACTTTTTCATTTGCTTTAATTATATCATTGACGGAGATGTTTGTATATAAAAGTGTTTGATTTGTGTAAAGTTTGAGGGCAATTTTACCTTAAAAGATTTTTTTTAGATGGTTTTGTGGCTTTGTAGTTAGGTTATTGTATTTTTATTTACAATTTTATTCATGTTACTTCTTTATAACTAAAGAAGTAACCAAGAAAGTTTTGCGGCTGAAAAAATTTAAACGCGGCACACCGAAAGCAATAAAATTTTCCACGGAACTCGCTTCGCTCAAACACCGGGAAAATTTTATTGCTTTTTAGTAAATACCGCTAAATTTTTAATGCCGCGCTCTGGCCTAAACCGTACTTTTTAATTGCTTAATTTAGTATATTTTGACTTTATCTTTATATTATGTTTTAAAGTTTCTTAATTATAAAAAATATGCGATTTATAATTTTGTACTTTAAAACCTTTGGCAACATTGCTATTGTTGATAACAATTTACCCAAAGTACGAATTTGGGCGGAGCGCGACTTTCAAAAAACAGGCGAAAACTTTAAATAAAAAGGCACTTGCAGCAATAGCCGAGGATGTTTGAGTTTGCGGAGCAAACGAGTTCCGCAGGCGCTGCAAGTGGCGAACTGATTTGATACTGAGCCGTTAAGTTTTTTGAGGAGCAGAGACTTTTGGGCTGAGTCGCCAATTAGTGCCGAGTAAAGCGAAGGCACTAATTGTGCCAGCGAAGCTACGCAAATTTTGCGATTGAATAATGAGCAAAATTTACGCTACCTTAATATTTTTGGTCTTTTCAAAAAGTTACATGAATAAAAAAGCAAATTAAAACATAAAACTTACATACAAAGGATTAAAAGAAAATTAAAAGCAAAACCCAAAAAATAAAACTCAATCCCATCATTTTGCAATTTGACATATTTAACGGTATAATATAAACTAACAAAGTATGTTTTAAAAGAGTGTTTTATATAAAGGAGTTTTTATGCAGGGATTAATAAGCAGCGTTAAACGCGGCAGCCTTGCCGATGCCGCAGGCATTAAAGCGGGCGAAAGCCTGCTGGCGGTTAATGGCAGCAGCGTGCGCGATATTATAGATTTAAGTTTTTTGCTGGCGGATGAGGAAGTGGAGCTTACACTTTTGGACGCCGCAGGCAATGAACGCAAAGTACAGATAACCAAAAATATAGATGAAGACCTGGGGCTGGAGTTTGAAAGCGCCGTGTTCGACAAGGTAACAACCTGTTACAACAAATGCGTTTTCTGCTTTGTAGACCAGATGATATCCGGCATGCGCAAGGGGCTTTATGTGCGTGATGACGATTACCGCCTTTCATTTTTGTACGGCAATTTTATAACCCTTACCAATATGAAGGACGAAGATTTTGACCGTATTATAAAAACGCATATGTCGCCGCTGTACGTTTCCGTACACGCTACCGACCCCGAAGTGCGCTGCGCAATGATGAAAAACCGCTTTGCGGGCGAGCTGATGGATAAGCTGCACCGCCTGTTTGAAGCCGGTATTACCGTGCATACGCAGATTGTGTGCTGCCCCGGCTATAACGACGGTGAGGTTTTAAAACGCACTTATGCCGATTTGCGCGCGCTGGCGCCGAATGTTGAAACTATGGCCGTGGTGCCGGTGGGGCTTACCAAAAACCGCGCGCATTTAACGCCGCTGCGCCTGTTTACGCCGCAGGAAGCGCGTGAAATTGTAACCATGGTTACGGACTGGCAGAAGGAATGCCGCCAAAGCCTTGGCAAATCGTTTGTATACCTTGGTGACGAGTTTTACATTCTGGCAGGCATGCCGCTGCCGGACGCGGAGTGGTATGACGGTTTTCCGCAGCTGGAAAACGGCATCGGCCTGAGCCGCAACTTTTTGGAAGAATGGCAGGAGGCAGGTAAAATTGCCCCGGTTAAGGGCAGCACAAACAGCGTTATACCCGTTGGCACAAGCGCTTATAAGGTTTTGCAGCCGCTTATTGAGGAGTTTAACGCCAAAACCGGCATGCAGCACAAGCTGCTGGCGGTGGAGAACGAGTTTTTTGGCAATACGGTTAACGTAACCGGGCTTTTATGCGGCAATGATATTTTAAACGCCGTTAAGGGCGCAGAGAGTGTTATTTTGCCGGAAGTTGTTTTAAACAGCGATGATTTGTTCCTTGACGATATGAGTTACGCAGAGTTTTGCGCCGCCTGCGGAGCGCCCATGCACAGGGCTGCTTCGGCAGGGGATTTGTACAAGCTGCTGCAAAGATAAGGTGTTGTTATGAAAGATTACGGTATTTTGCAGGTTTATACCGGCGATGGCAAGGGTAAAACCAGTGCCGCGCTGGGGGTGGCGTTCCGTGCGTGCGCACGCGGTGCGCGTGTGTTAATGCTGGCCTTTTTAAAGGATGACCCCAATTACAGTGAGGCAATCGGCGCGCATCTTTTGCCGGGCTTTACTTTAAAGCAGGTGGGGCGCGACGCTTTTGTAAATTTTAAAAATCCGGCGCAGGTTGACCTTGACCTGGCACGCAGCGGCTGGGAAACAGCCAAAAAAGCAATTTTAAACCGCGAAGCCGATTTAATAATACTTGACGAGATTAACATTGTTTTACAGACGGGCATGCTGCCGGTGGACGAAGTGGTTGATTTTTTGAAGGAGCATAAGGGTTATGCCGAAATTATCTGCACCGGGCGCGGCGCACCGCAGAAGCTGTGTGATGCTGCCGGGCTGGTAACTGATATGCAGGAGGTTAAGCACTATTTCCATCTGGGGGTAAGTTCCCGGGCAGGCATAGATTTTTAGAGAGTGAGGTTAGTGGAGTGGGTAAACCGATAGTTGCCATTGTTGGCAGGCCTAATGTCGGCAAATCGACATTGTTTAATATTTTTGCAAACAGCCGCATTTCCATTGTGGAAGACACCCCGGGCGTAACGCGCGACCGCTTGTACGCCGAGGGCGACTGGCTGGACAACCAGTTTATGATGGTTGATACCGGCGGCATTGAGATTATGAACAGCGACGCGATTGCTGTTTCCATCCGCCAGCAGGCGGAAATTGCCATTAAAGAGGCAGACGTTATTTTGTTTGTGTGCGATGCGCGCAGCGGCATTGTGCAGGAGGACGCCGACGTTGCCAGAATTCTGCGCAAAAGCGGCAAGCCGATTGTGCTGGCTGTAAACAAGGCAGATTCGCCCAAGCAGGAGCTTAATGTTTACGAGTTTTACAATTTGGGCCTGGGCGAGCCGTTCCCGATTTCGGCGGCTAACCATTTGGGCATTGGCGACCTTTTGGACGCCGTTGTGGCAAAATTTCCGCAGAATAAGGCGGGCGTGTTTGACAACGACGAGGACCAGATTAAGGTTGCGCTTATCGGCCGCCCGAATGTAGGCAAGTCTTCCATTTTTAATTCGCTGGTAGGGCAGGAGCGCAGCATTGTAAGCGACGTTGCCGGCACTACGCGCGACGCTATTGACACGCCGGTTGTGCGCAACGGGCAGAAATATTTGTTTATTGATACTGCCGGTATGCGCCGCAAGGGCAAAATTGACGAGCCGATTGAAAAGTACAGCATTATCCGCAGCCTGCGCGCCGTTGACCGCAGCGACGTGGTGCTGATGGTCATTGACGCTGTGGACGGCGTTACAGAGCAGGATAAAAAAATTGCCGGTTATGCGCACGAAGCGGGCAAGGGCATTGTAATTGTTGTTAACAAGTGGGACGCCTACGAAAAGGACGAAAACTCCACCCTGCGCTATACCGAAACCCTACGCAAAGAGCTGATTTTTATGCAGTATGCGCCTGTTGTGTATGTATCGGCACTTACCAAGCAGCGTATTCACCGCCTGCCGGAGGTTATTAACTACGTTGCCGAACAGAACGCCATGCGCGTGGCAACCAGCGTGCTGAACCAGGTTATTGCCGACGCTGTGGCAATTAACCCGCCGCCGACGGAAAAGGGCCAGCGTTTGAAGATTTTGTATGCAACGCAGGTTAAAATTAAGCCGCCTACGTTTGTTATTTTTGTCAACGAGCCGGAAATCATGCATTTTTCGTACCAGCGTTATCTGGAAAACAAACTGCGTGAAGCGTTCGGTTTTGAAGGCACGCCGCTGTCAATGATTATCCGCGGCAAAAAAGAGGACGAATAGAGGCTGGATAAATGGATGTAATGATGTTTGTATTATGGTTTGCCGTTGGTTTTGTGTTTGGCTCAGTACCTTCTGGGCTGTGGCTGGTTAAGGCAATTCACGGCATTGATATCCGCGAGTACGGCAGCAAAAATATTGGCAGTACCAATGTTTTCCGTACTGTTGGCGGTAAAACAGCGGCGCTGGTGCTTTTGTGCGACGCGGGCAAGGGCATTATTGCCGTTATGATTGCCCAAAGCATGACCGGCGGCGATTTGTACGCCATGCTGTTTGCCGCTATCGGCGCGCTGCTGGGGCACAATTATTCTTTGTTTCTGGGCTTTAAAGGCGGCCGCGGCGTTGCAACCGGCCTTGGGCTTTTAATCTTTTTAATGCCCAAGGTAAGCGGCATTTGCTTTATTGTGTGGCTTGCCATTGTGCTGGCAACCCGCTATGTTTCGCTGGGCAGCTGCGTGGGTGCGTTCTGCGCGCCGTGCCTTGCGTGGTATTTCGGGTATCCGCTGCCGGTGTTTTTGTTTGCCGCCGTTGCGGCAGCGTTTGTAATTATCCGCCATAAGGATAATATCAAGCGCCTTTTAAACGGTACGGAAAGCAAAATCTGCCAGGGG
>ENA-OQNO01001043-OQNO01001043.1-human-gut-metagenome-genome-assembly--contig:-NODE-1043-length-20405-cov-2.962077_pt1 | contig 20405 bp, 18 predicted proteins | sample MGYA00242629_ERZ504880 | MGnify/ENA primary metagenome ERZ504880 (study PRJEB26092, sample SAMD00036377) | human gut metagenome | host: Homo sapiens | study: EMG produced TPA metagenomics assembly of... | reverse complement strand
GCCGAACTCCTGCTTGCGGCGCTTGATGAGAAAGCGGTTCGAATAGACCACCAAAAAGCCCAGAACGAACGCGATCAAAACCGAGAACATGCCCAGGAACTGGCCCGTCAGGTTGAATATGCTCTCGGTCGAGGCACCTTCCAGGTCGAACAGGATCGACTGGCTCTGCACTGAGTTGAACGCATAGAACACCGCCACACCGAACACGAGTGTCACGAAGTAGATGGCGTAGTCGCGCACCGAACGGCGGACGTTGCGAAAGGCGAGTTTAGACAGCATCGCGCACGTCACCGCCCAAGAACGTGACCACTTCCATGATGCGCGCGAAGAAGTCGCTGCGGGCGGTGTCCCCGCGACGGATCTCGTTGAACACCGCACCGTCCTTGACGAACAGGATGCGATGCGCGAACGACGCCGCGAACGAATCGTGCGTGACCATCATGATGGTGGCGTCCAAGTCGCGGTTCATCATGGTCAGGGTGTCCAGCATGGCCTGGGCGCTGCGCGAGTCAAGGGCGCCCGTGGGCTCGTCGGCCAAAACGATCTTGGGGTCGGCCACGATGGCGCGCGCGGCGGCGACGCGCTGCTTCTGGCCTCCCGACATTTGGTACGGGTACTTGCCCAGCACTTCCAACACGCCGAGCGTGCGGGCCACGGCCTCCACCTTGGGCTTTACCGTAGAGGCGGGATCGCCCTTGACGGTGAGCGCCAGCGCGATGTTCTCGAAGCCGGTGAGGGTGTCGAGCAAGTTGGAATCCTGGAACACGAATCCCAGGTCGTCGTGACGAAACTTCGCAAGCGAGCGGGAGCGCAACGCAGTGATGTCGCGTCCGTCCACCAGGATATGCCCGCTCGTCACCGTGTCGATGGTGGCCACGCAGTTCAAAAGCGTGGTCTTGCCGGATCCCGAGGGCCCCATGATGCCCAGGAATTCGCCCGGCATGACGTCGAAGCTGATGTCGTTGATGGCATGCGTCACGGAATCGCGGTTGCCGTACACCTTCTGAATCTGACGAACGGACAGAATAGGGTGCGCACCTCCCACAGGCGCGACTTTACCGTAGCCGTCTGCAGCGGTATCCTGCGGCGTCGCGTACACTTCAGTCATGATTGCTCCTTTGCATTTTTCGGACTGCAACGATAGTACGCCGCGCTGAAACGAAGAGCCATCGGGCGAACTTACACCACCCTTACAGATTTGAAAGGTTGAAAGGCGCACGAAGAAACCGCAGGCGGTCGACGCCTATCGGCTTGCGTCCAGACGGCGACGGTCATGCGGAAACCGTATCAACACGCGCGTTCCGACCCCTTCTTCGGAGGCAATCGCCACGCCTAAGCCCATTTTTCGGCACATTTGAGAAACCAGGTACAAGCCCATGCCGGTCGAGCTTCCCTGTTCCCGACCGTTCGACCCAGTGAATCCGCGCTCGAACACGCGCGAAACGTCGGCAGCCGGAATGCCGCGCCCGTCGTCGGAAATCTCGAGTATCGAGCATGCGTTCTTCGTTCCCGGATCGGCCTCGTGCAGCGAGAACCGAACCGAGGTCGCTCCGTACTTCGCCGAGTTCGAAAGCACCTGCCCAACAATGAAACCAAGCCACTTGCCATCCGCGAACACCCGCGCATCGTCATCCACTTCGATGACCGGCAAGGTTTCCCGCTCGATCAAGTAGCGGGCATTCTTCTTGCACGCCTCGCGCACCACCGCGGCAAGCACGGTTTCCCGTATGGCGTAATCTCGCTCGAGCGACGTGGAGCGAGCATAGTACAGAGCCTGCTCGACATAGGATTCGATGCGGTCGATCTCCCCCTTGATCCTCGATCCCTCGCTTCCGCGAAGCCCCGACGCCATAAGCGCGGCGGCGGCGATGGGGGTTTTGACCTCGTGAATCCACAGCTCGACGTACTCGCGGTAGGCTTCTGCTTCCTGCTTGTGACGCGCCACGTCGTCAGCCGCCGCTTTACCCACCCGTTCAAGCGCTCGGTAGGCAAGCCGGCCTTCCAGAAACGAGGGCTCTTCCAGAAGCGCCGAAGCGTAGTACGCTTGGTCGAGCTCTTCGGACAAGGCGTCGAGCTCCCGGCAAAAACGTCGACGGCGAGCGTAATCCAACGCCAAGGCGCCCGCCCAGCACGCTCCCACGAACATCGCGGACAGAACCGCCGCATCAAAGCCCTGGCCCAGCACCGCGAACATGCCGGCCACCCCAAGGGCGCACGCCGCCCCGGCGGCGATGAACACCGCCCGGTCTTTGCAGTAGGAACCCGGCGTCATACCAGGTAGCCTTGGCCCCGTCGCGTAACCAGGAAGTCGTCGGGCACCCCGATGGACGAGAGGCTTTTCCTCAAGCGGTTGATGTTGACGGTCAGGGTGTTGTCGTCGATGAACGCGTCGGACTGCCACAGCTCCATCATGAGGTCCTGACGCGAGATGATGACGTCGCAATTCGACATGAGAAGGTGAAGGATCTTCAGTTCGTTTCGCGTGAGCTCGGTGGATTCGCCCTCATGCGAAACCCGCCCGCGCCCCGCGTCAAGCACGACGCCTTTGTGCTCGATGCGGGAAGGCGGTTCCTGTCGCTGGACCCGTCGCAGCACCGATTGGATACGGGCGAGCAGCACGGCGGGATTGTAGGGCTTGGTCACATAATCGTCGGCACCCAGATTCATGCTCATGACCTCGTCGAACTCGCTGTCAGACGAGGTGAGCATGATGACGGGAACCTGGCTGGTCCGCCGTATGTCGCGGCATACGGCATGCCCGCCGGACCCCGGCAGCTTCAAGTCCAAGATCACGCAATCGGGATCGTCGGCAAGCGCCGCCTCGGCAATTCGACCGAAGTCCGTGCTCGTCGAGGCGAAATGCCCTTGCAGCTCGAGCAGACGCATAAGCTCTTCGCGCAGCGACGCATCATCTTCGACCACAAATATCCGAGCCATGATCCTCCTCCGAGCGGCACCTGGCGGCGCGCGTTTCCCAGAACTGCGTCGAAAAGCCTCACTCGGCCCGAAACGCTAATCCTTGTCGTGGTTCGCGTACGTCTTCGGCAGCACCGGGCAACCGACCTTCGCGCTTTTGAAGTACCGCAGGACAAAGCTGACTCCCGCCACCGCAAGAGCCGCGCCCAAACCGGTGTAGAAAAACGCGATGAACCAGTCGGGCACCAAGCCCGAAGCGCGCAAGGCAATGCCGAAGCCCATCATGCACGCCATGACGATATAGCCTTTCTTGTCGAAGAACTTCAGAACGTGCGTCTTATCCTCGCTGTAGCCCCTGATGCGCTCGGCATGCTTGCCCACCATCTTCGAGAACACGAAGATATGGAACAAAATGAAGATGAGCAGCGTCCCTCCGACCAAGGCCCAGAACAGCCAGCCGGTTTCGTTGAAATAGGCGGCTATGCCGATGTTGGCGATGTTGACGCCCGCGATGAACCACACGATGCCCGCCACCAACAGCAGCTTCTCGGTCGATATCTTCAGCATGAACTCGTCCCTTCACCGCAACGCCCCGTCATTGACGTTTCGCTATTATAGGCTTCTTGCACGGGGTTGCAAACAGAGGCGCGCCCGACAAACCCGCCCGACGCCCGATCAAAACCAAAATCCCGGGCAACCTCCAAGGAACGGAACCAGGGAAAGCACCGCCGCAGCCGCGCAGGCAAACGCCCTCATCTTCCGACTCATACGCTTCCTCCCGCCCATCCGTCCGAATTTCGCCGGCACGCTCATAACAGCCAATCCCAGTATGAGGAGACGGAGCCCGCGCCCGTGCAGCGAACGCAAAACGTCAAGCAGCAGTCACGAGGCCGCAACCATGTTGGAAAAAGCAGGGCCTAGCCGCGCGGATGAGCCTGCGCGTGAACCTTCTTGAGGCGCCCGGGCGTCAGGTGGGTGTAGATCTGCGTCGTAGACAAGCTGGCGTGTCCGAGCATTTCCTGCACGGTGCGCAGATCCGCGCCGCCCTCCAGCAAATCCGTGGCGAACGTGTGCCGCATGTCATGGGGGGACAGCGTCCCGTCCAGACCGGCTTTGGACACCGCGTCCTTGAACATCTTGCGCATAGCGTCCGTGCCCATCCGGTTTCCGCGCGTCGATACGAAAAAGTAATCGCAGGCGCGATCTCCAAGCAGGTTGGGACGGGCGATCAGGGCGTAGGTCCGCATCGACGACACCGCCATATCGTGCAGCGGGATGATACGCTCCTTGGAGCCCTTGCCGAAGACCTTGACCTGCCCGGTTGCGAAGTCCACATGCGCCGAGAGCAAGCCGGATGCTTCCGATACACGCGCGCCGCACGCGTACAGAAACTCGAGCAGCGCCTGGTTGCGCATGTCGGAATACGACTGACCGCGCACGTTGCCGGCCGAATCTCGCTTTCCGTACACAGAGAGCAGTTTCACCATGTCGGCGGGCCGGATAACGTGCGGCAGGCTTTTCGGCTGCTTGGGCCCCTGCAACACGCTGGCGGGATCCTCGTCGGCAGCACCCGTCACGTTGAGCCAGCGAAAGAAACTGCGCAACGCCGATAGCCGCCGATTGATGGTAGTGCGCGAGTACTGCGCATGGTCGAGCTCGCCCAAGTAACGGCGAAGCTGACGGTGACTTGCTTGCAAAGGGTCGATATCCTCGCGCCATGCCCAGCGCGCATAGTCCAGCAGATCGATCCGATAAGCGCGCACAGTATGGATGGAAGCGTTGCGTTCCACGCGCATAGCCTCGCAGAACGCCTCGACCATGGCCGCGGCAGCCGGATCGCACTCGGGTCGATCAACAGCGTCAGGCGAACCGCCGAGCTCAGCGGGCATCGAAGCACGTCTCCCCGCGACCGGCTTCAACGTCGGCTTCGGCCGACGACAGCAAACCGCAAGCGGCAAGGCCGTCGCGATACGCCAGCAGCGCCTGTTCGCCGCGCTCAGCATACGCAGCGTAACGATCGCGCTTGTTGCGGATATGCTGGTCGAGAGGAGCCATGATGCCGAAGTTCACGTGCATGGGCTGATAGTCCACCGTAGCAGGATCGGTCGCGTAGGCCATAAGAGCGCCGAAAGCCGTGTCGCGCGGAAGCTCGGGCAGGCTCTGCCCCTTCAGGAACGCCGTCGTCGACAGGGCTACGTGCAAGCCCGACCTGATAGCCTCGCAATACCCTTCGGTGCCGGCAAGCTGCCCGGCAACGAACACCGGAACCGTCGAATCGGGCAACGCGTCAAGGCGAAGACGCAGCTGCGCATCCAGCAAGCGAGGAGCATCGACGAACGTGTTGCGATGCATCACGCCGTAACGCGCGAACTCCGCGTTCTCCAAACCGGGGATCATGCGAAACACGCGCCGTTGTTCGGGAAACGTCAGATTCGTCTGAAAACCCACCAGGTTGTAGCTCATGCCCTGCGCCTCTTCCGCCCGCAACTGCAGGGCAGCCCAAGGCCGCCGGCCCGTACGGGGATCGGTCAGCCCCACCGGCTTGAGCGTCCCGAACCGGGGCGCGTCCGCACCCTTGCGGGCGATCTCCTCGATAGGCTGGCAAGCCTGGAACAAGTCGCGCGTCTCGAAATCGCGCTTGATGACGCGCTCTGCGTTCACCAGCTCTTCGATGAACGTCTCGTACTCCTCGCGGCTGAACGGCGCGTTGAGATAGTCGCCCGCACCGGTTTCGGCATCCTCGTAGCGGCTCTGGCGAAACAGCTTGTCGAAATCAAGGGAGTCGGCCATGACGATAGGCGCCGCCGCATCGTAGAACGCCAGATGCTCTCCGCCCGTGAATCGAGCAAGGTCCTCAGCGAGCGCATCGGAAGTAAGCGGGCCCGTGGCAACCACAAGAGCGTCCGCTCCCTGCGCGTATGCCGCAAGGCCGGTCGCCTCCTCCCGAACCAGCTCGATCAAAGGATGCGCTGCAATCCGCGCGGTCACATCGGCCGAAAAAGCCGCGCGATCGACCGCAAGCGCGCCGCCAGCAGGAACCGCGTTACGCTCGGCCGCCGCATAAACCTGCGAGCCAAGCAGGGCAAGCTCGCGCTTGAGCATGCCGGCAGCGCTTTGCGGCTTCGTGCTTTTGAGGGAGTTCGAGCACACGAGCTCAGCACAGTCCGACGACACATGGACGGGCGTAGACGAAACCGGGCGCATCTCCACAAGCCGGACGCGCGCGCCGCGGTCGGCAAGCTGCAGCGCGGCCTCGCTTCCCGCAAGCCCGGCTCCAAGTATGGTTACCGTTGAATTAGACATGCCTGCAAGGATACCAAACCCCGGCCGCGTGCAAGGCAAAAACCGCGAAACTCCCCTGCTTCGCCGCAACAGTCCCTTCGAAGCCGCCGGAACCGGGCATGAGCCTGCTCGGAACACGCGCGTCATCGGACCACCGGCCCCCACCGGCCATCCGGGTGCCGCGCGAAAAGACCCGCGCGCTCCCCCTCGACAAGCCGCTGCATGAGCCAAGGAAGCACGTCCTCCCCGTCGCAGCTTTCGCGCGCAAGATCCATCAAGCGCTCCATGCCCAAAGACTCCGCACGCAAAGCGGCCACCACCGGATCATCATCTTCCGCGCTTGCTCCTTCCGGGCAAAAGCGCTCCTGTTTCAAGCAACCGAACAGCGAGAACAGCGCGTCCTCGAAAGTCTCGTCGTCGATCACCGGCGTCGCGCCCTGATAAAGCAAACGATTGGCACCGCGCGACGAAGCCGCCGTGATGGCACCGGGAACCACCAAGACGTCGCGGTTCGCAGCCAGCGCCTCGTCGGCGGTGGAGAACGTCCCGGACGGCAACCCCGCCTCCACGATGAGCGTGGCGCGCGCGAGTCCCGCTATAAGGCGATTCCTCGTGCGGAACTGATGGGGCAAAGGCGGCTTTTCCCATTCATGCTCGGATGCCACCGCGCCGCCGGCATCGACGATCCGCTGGAACAGGCCGCTGTGTTCGGCAGGGTAAGGACGATCGCACCCTCCGCCTAGAAACGCGACCGTAAGCCCTCCTGCATCGAGCGCCGCTCGATGGGCGGCGGCATCGCAGCCGCGCGCGCCGCCCGACACCACGCACACGCCGCGTTCGGCGGCAATACGTGCGAACCGCTGGGCGCAACCGCGCCCATAAGGAGTTGCCTTGCGAGCTCCCACGATGGCGATTCCCTCCTGCAAAGCACCTGCGCTGCCAACGACGTACAGCTTCTTCGGCGGGTTGGACACAACCGCAAGGGCTTCCGGATAGTCGCGCCCGCCCAACTCGAGCACGTGCCGCGGGCCCGAAAGAGGCTGTCCCTGCACGCACGCGCTCACGATTCTCCTTCCCGAAGCCTGAATCCCACGGCTTCGCACAAATGTCGCCGTTCCACGCGATCTCGCTCCTCCATGTCCGCCACCGTGCGCGCCAACGCAAGCGTGCGCATGATGGCCCGGCCGCTCATGCGACTTGCCTGGGCAACCTCTTCGAGGAACCTCTCGTCATCGTCCGAAAGACCGCAGGCCCGCACAAGGGCCTCCGACGTATCGGGCCTGCTCTCGTCGGCTCGCGCGCGCCTCCACGACGAGAACTCCCGCGCCCGCAGCACATCGCGGCGCAATTCTTCGGAGCCGGTCCCGCACCCGGTTGCCAGCACCTCGCCTGGAGGTATGCGGCGAACGTCGATATGCACGTCAATGCGATCCATGATGGGCCCGCCGATACGCCCCTGGTACAACTTGATCTGACGCTGGGAACACGTGCACGGTTCTTCCTCGTCGCCGTAGTATCCGCATGGGCACGGGTTCGATGCCGCCACCAGCATGAACCGCGCCGGGAAGTCGATGTTGCCATCCGCCCGCGTAACCGTAACCCGGCCCGCCTCCAAAGGCTGGCGTATCCCCTGAAGCGCCGAAGGCGAAAACTCCGCCAACTCGTCCAGGAACAAAACGCCGTTGTGCGCCAAGGTTATCTCGCCCGGGCGAACAGGGGACCCGCCTCCGACCAAACCCGCCAGCGTAGCCGAGTGATGAGGCTTTCGAAACGGGCGCGCGCCGCCAAGCACGGCTTCCAGGCTTTCCCCTGCCACCGAATGCACCACTGCCGTTTCAAGCGCCTCGTCCTTCGACAAAGGAGGCAGGATGGAGGGCAATCTTGAGGCCAGCATCGTCTTGCCCGAGCCGGGGGGACCCATCATGAGCACCCCATGGCCTCCCGCCGCCGCTATCTGCAAGGCCCGCTTCGCCATGCTATGACCCGCAATGTCGCGAAAGTCGGGCAAAGCCTCGCTGCGCTTGGCGAGCCGCCCGGTCATGACGGGAAACGGAAGCGTACGGAAGTCGGAAAGACTCTTTACGCAGCGATGCACCGCGCCTTTGACGGCGTACAGCCCCTCCGAGGGCGCCGCAGCCAACGCGCAGCCCAACCGCTTTGCGCACAGCGCGTGGGCGAGCAGGCCGGCAACGGGCCTGACCGCACCTTCCAGCGACAGCTCCCCCACGAACAAGACCCCTTCCACCGCCCGCGGATCCACCTGCCCCGTAGCGCATAGGATGCCCGCGGCAATGGGCAGGTCGAACCCCGTTCCCGTCTTCCTGAGCGTGCCCGGAGCAAGGTTCACCACCACTTTGCTCGCAGGCATCGTAAACCCGCATGACCGCAGCGCAGCCTTTACGCGCTCCCGCGACTCCTGCACCGACGCATCGGCCATCCCCACGATGGCAAAACCGGGAATCCCGTTCGAAACGCTTACCTCGACGTCCACCGCCACCGCCTCGACGCCGCGAACCGCAGCCGCGCGAACCGTACAGCGCCCCCTCGCAGCCATCATGACGAATACGCGTTGATGTGATGCCGGATCATGGCACGATCAGGCGCAACCAGCACGATGGAGACCACGTCGAAGCGCACCGGCACGTCGACCACGTCGTAATCCCTCAAAAACAAAGCTGCTATGTTCTCGTAGCGCTTTCGCTTTTCGGGGTCCACCGCTTCTGAAGGAAATCCCTTCTCGCAACTCGATCGCGTTTTCACCTCCACGAACACCACCCACTCTTCATCTCGCGCGATGATGTCGGCTTCCCCCGCCGAGCACGTCCAATTCCGCTCGACGATCTCGTAGCCCCGTCGATACAGGAACCGGGCAGCAGCGTCTTCGCCGCGCTTCCCAAGTTCGATGTTGTGCGAGTCGGCACTCGAAGCGCCGTCCGACCCCTTCTTGCGCCCCCGACCTCGCTTCCTGCCCCGATCGTCTCCTGAACGATCTTCTCGTCTCGCTCCCTCGTCGCGCGCCGATGCCACAGCCCGTTCGGTAACTCCTGCCCGATCCTCCATGACCGCTCCCCCTTTCGTCGTGGCTCTATCATAACGAGCGCACCTAGCGGAAACATGACGTGCGTCTAGCGCCGACCCTGCGCAAATTCGCTCGAATCAGCGCGGGTTCCAGCCGAGATGCGGCGCGTTTCGAGCGCGAATCCGGCAAGAATCCAGCGCGTTTCCAGCGCGCTTCCAGCACAAATCAAGCAGGATTGAAAACGTCCAGGTCAGGCAAAGGAAAACCAAGAGGATATCGCTCGGAAGCTATGATAGATGCAAACTGGGCGAACTTTGCATCACGCGCCGTATTCCGTGTTCAGCGCCAATGCCCGCGCCGCCTTCGCAACCGAGCCCCATGTCCATGCACCACGCGCGCCGCTTTCGCAACCGCGCGCCCTACGCATCCGCCACCTCTCTCGCTTCCGCCGCGCCGTCGCATTCTCGCAGAATGCGGTTCGCAACGCCCGACCAGCGTCATCAACAGCGGACGAAAGCAACGAGCCCCATCGAAGCATCCGACAGGGCTCGGGGAAAAACCGCTAGAACAAAGCAGGCTGCGTGAACGCCGTGCAGAACGAGACACGATGGATGGGCGTCAAGCCGTACCGCTTGATCGCCTCGATATGCGCGGCGCTCGCATACCCTTTGCACGAATCGAATCCGTAAGCCGGATACTCTTCGGCGTAACGGCACATGAGCGCGTCGCGCTCCACCTTGGCCACAATGGAAGCCGCAGCAATGGAGGCGCAGCGGCCGTCCCCCTTTACCACGTTCACTTCGCGCGGATCCATGCGCAAGGGATTGCCGTCAAGCAAAACCACATCAGGACGCGCGCCCGCGAGCTCCACGCTTGCAACGGCACTCCGAAAAGCGGTGACCAAACTTGCAGTCATGCCGCACGCATCGATGTCGGCAGGCTCCACGTACTCGACCGTCCAAGCAAGCGCCGTCTCGTTGATCTGAGCGGCTATACGCTCCCGCGCTTCGGGCTTGACCTGCTTCGAGTCGTTCAATCCCTCGATAACGGGCTTGTCGGGGAGCACGACCGCCCCTACGGCCAACGGACCCGCCAAAGGACCTCGGCCCACTTCGTCAAGCCCTACGATCACCTGCGCGCCGCGCGCTGCGGCCAGCTCGCGCTCGTACGCGTACATCGAAGCCAATCGTTCGCGCTCGGCAGCCTGCGCCGCAAGACGCTTGCGCGCGCTCTCCATAGCGGCGAGCACCCCTTTGCGCGTCTCGGCCGCCAGAGAGCGCTCCAGCACGGCGAACTCGGCTTCGTCAGCCTGCTGCAATCGTTGCTTTATGTCGGCTACCGTCAGTCCCATGCGTTCCCTCTCCCTCTCCGATCCCTATCGGCGTCACCGCATCATAGCAGAAGCGCCGCATGCACAAGAAGAACCCCTCGCTCCGTGTGAAACGAGGGGTTCTTGTACAAGTTGCTTCGCAGAGCTTAGCGGAAAGACTTCTCCTTGATTTTGGCAGCCTTGCCCACCTTGTTGCGCAGGTAGTAGAGCTTGGCGCGACGCACGTCACCGCGACGGACGACCTCGATCTTCTCGATCTTGGGGGAATGCACGGGGAAGGTGCGCTCCACGCCGATGGAGAAGCTGATCTTGCGGACGGTGAACGTCTCGCGGTTCGAAGCGCCCTGGCGGCGGATAACGTCGCCCTGGAACACCTGAACGCGCTCGCGGTTGCCCTCGACGATGCGGTAGTGGACCTTCACGTTGTCGCCCACGTTGAATTCGGGGACGTCCTGCTTGATCTGCTGCTGTTCAATGGCGCGAATGATATCCATGACCCGTTCCTTCTTATATGTTCAGTGAAAACTCGTTCGTGTTGTCTCATAAAGACACGATTGGACAGTATACCTCGATGTGCTTCTGCTTGCAAGGCAATTCCTTGCCTTATTCGGAAAAACTTGCCTACCTCCAAACCCCGCCTAGAAAAGCATGAGCACCGCGTACGCGGCGACGCCCGATACGGCGCACCACAGAAGAGACTTGGTCTTCCATGCCACCAGCGCAACCACCAGCGCGGCAACCAAAGGAGCGGCGGCAGGCCAGAGACCCGCATCGAACATCCCTGGTGTGAGCAGGTCGTTCGCCACCAACGCGGCAAACGCCGCCGGCGGTATGAACCCAAGCGCACGCTCGACGTTCTCGGGCAGGTTGCGCCCCTTGAGCACGAACAAGGGAACCACGCGGCATATCAGCATGGTCACCGCGCAGCACGCGAACACGACAAAGAAGTCGCCCCATCCCATGGCTTCCATTAACCGCGCCCCCTTGCCCACGTGAACAGCAGCGCCGCAGCAACGCCCGCAAGCGACCCCACGAGGATTGCCGGACCGCCGAAGCCCGCAGCCTTGCACGCGAACACGCCTGCTATGGCCACGACCGCCGCTACGACGTTAGCGGCCGATACCTTCTGGGTAACCAGCAGGCAGATGAAGATGGAGGTCATAGCGAACGCCGCAATGGCCAGCGGAATGCCGATAGCGTTGCCCACGAGCGCGCCCACCACGTTCGAAAGCGCCCACGAGCTTTGCGAGAACAGGTTCACCATGGTGGCGCGGCCAACCGACCACTCCCCTTCGGCGAACTTCGACACGTTCACCCCGTAGCTCTCGTCGGTCACCGTGGCCGCGAACAGAAACGACAGGCGCTTCTTGACGCCGCGGCACGCCGGCGCGAACGCCGCCGAGTAGAGCATTTGCCTTGTGTTGACCAGCGAAACGCTTGCGATGATGGATGCCAGAGGCGAAGCCGCCAGCCACATGTTCGGGATCATGAACTGGCCGGCGCCCGAATAGAACAGCGCGGACAGCAAGAACACTTGCAAAGCGTTCAGCCCGATGGAGTCGCACAGGATGCCGCAGGGAATGCCGATGGCAACGTAGCCCAACATGATGGGCAACGCCGCTTGAAACGACTGTTTTATGTGATCCCCGGTAAGCATAGCGTCCCGATTATACAAGTTTTGTGCAGATGCGCAATGGGGGAATCTCGCTTGCCGTCAGCTTGCTGCCAGGAAGCTCGAATTGCAACGGACACAACAGATTGTCGCCCGAAACGTACGGAATCGAAGCGAAAAACGTACGTATCGGGCGACAATCCGCCGGCGTGAGCGCATAAGCGGGAAACGGCCGCACAAGACGGCGGCAAACCGCGCACCAACGCGCTGCACATCAAAAATGCAAGGAATGCGGAATGAAAAGCTGCTGGTAGAGGCTCTTGGCGTAGCGGTCGGTCATGCCGGCCACGTAATCGGCCACGGCGCGCAGGTCGTCGCTTTCGGGAATGTCGCGGTACTCGCGCGGCACCTCTTCCACGTGATCGACGTAGTAATCGAACAAGTCCTCGATAAGGTGAGTCGCCTTCGCCACCTCGACCGTGACGGTCGGCGCGGTATACACGCGATCGAACAAAAATTCCCGCAGCTCCATCATCGCGTCCCACACCGTGCTGCTCATGCGAATATCGTCGATCGCGGCGGAGGTCTCCACCATGTCGCGTACGAGGGTCTCTATGCGCGTAGAGTGGTCGGACCCCAAAACGGCGTGCGTAGCCGCGGGCAGGTCGGACTCGGAAAGGACGCCCGCGCGAATAGCGTCGTCGATGTCGTGGTTCACGTAAGCGATCCGATCCGCCGTGCCGACGATGCGGCCCTCCAGCGTTTCCGCCCGCAAATCGCCCGTATGGTTGAGGATGCCATCCCGCACCTCGGCTGTGAGGTTCAAGCCCTTTCCGCCGTTTTCGATGCGCTCGACCACGCGCAGGCTCTGCTCGTTGTGCCGGTACAACGCCGCCGCCCGGGAAGACTCCGGATCGATTCCCTTATGGCGCGCAAGGCAGCGAGCCAAGGCCGACTCCCCCGTATGGCCGAACGGCGTGTGCCCCAGGTCGTGCCCGAGCGAGATAGCCTCGGCGAGGTCTTCGTTCAAGCCGAGAGACCGCGCGATAGTCCGCGCGATTTGAGCCACTTCGAGCGTATGCGTGAGGCGCGTCCGAAAATGATCGCCCTCCGCCGCCAGAAACACCTGAGTTTTATGCGAGAGCCGACGAAATGCCTTCGTGTGCAGGATCTTGTCGCGGTCGCGCTGGTAATCGGTGCGCAAAACGTCCGGCTCGGCCGAGCGATCCCGGCCTTCGCTCTGATCGGCGAACGCCGCATCTACGGAAAGCGTCTCGTGTTCTCGCTGCTCTTGGTCTTCGCGATGGATGACATGCATGGAATCCTCCTTGCAACCGACGTCCTGAACGGCATTGTACCAGATGCAGCGCCATTTCATCGGGCAAGGCGGGTCCGCCCCGTCCTAGCGGCCTTCGCCGCTCATTCAGCCAGCTCGTGCGGCAAGAAGACGCCCCGCTCGGTGACGATGCGGGAAACGTAGCGCGCGGGGGTCACGTCGAAGGCCGGGTTCCATACGTTTACGCCCTCGATGGGGCAAGGCAGCACTTCAGACGGATCGCGCTCCTCGATGGGAATGAGCGAACCATCCGAAATGGAGAAATCGATGGTGGAAGTAGGAGCCGCCACGTAGAAGGGAACGTTGTGTTCGGCGGCCAGCACGGCAACGCCGTACGTGCCTATCTTGTTGGCCACATCGCCGTTGGCAGCGATGCGATCGGCTCCAACGATAACGGCATCCACCTGGCCTTTCGCCATAAGGCTTGCGGCCATGCCGTCGCAGATGAGCGTGGTGGGGACGCCCGCGCGGGAAAGCTCCCAAACGCTCAGTCGCGCGCCCTGCCCCACCGGGCGCGTCTCGTCCGCGTACACCCGCTCGATTCCGCCGCGCTCGGCCGCCGCATACACCACGCCAAGAGCCGTGCCGTAGAACACCGTGGCCAAGCTGCCGGCGTTGCAGTGCGTGAGGATCCGCGCGCCTTCGGGCAAGAGCGCTGCCCCATGCAAGCCGATAGCCCGGTTCGCCGCTTCGTCCTCGACTTCCATGCGCTTCACCTGGCTGAACAGGCTTTCAGCAACCTCGGACGGAAGCGCGCCCTCCCGCAGCACCTCGCGCGCAAGAGTCGCGACGCGCTCGACGCCCCAAGCGAGGTTGACCGCCGTGGGCCGAGCGCCCGCAATCCGTTCGGCAATCGACTCGAGCAGCTCCCAGAAGCGCGAACCTTGCTCGGCGCATCCATGCGACGCAGCTTCCGACGCTCCTTCATTGCATGCCCATACAGCCACCGCAGCCGCCCCCGCTACGCCGATAGCCGGCGCGCCGCGCACGGCAAGCGTCTCGATAGCTCGCACGACGACACGCCAATCGTGCGTACGGGCTACGGAAAGCCCGCCTGGCAGCAGACGCTGATCCACGTACGCGAAGCATGCGCGGCCGTCGCCGTCGCGTTCGAGCTCGACGGTGCGCGGCAATCGGTCAAGACGGAGGGGCTGGCTCATGAAAGGTCCTTTCTTCAGTTGCAGCATTGTAGCGCACCGAGCGGCGCGTAAAACGACGGCGATGCGCGCTCTTCGAAAATGGTAATGGTTCAGCCACCGGCAGATAACGGTTCGGCGAGCAAGAAGCTTGCCCGATTATGGTAAACGAAACACCGCCGAACGATTCCCGACGGCCGCGCACCGCGACCGCCACGACGAAGGGGTCCCATGAGCAACCATCAACCACCGAAGCGCCGCGATCAGCACAGCGCCGCTCGCATCCGCGCTCCCAAGAATGCTGAGGAACGTCAAAAAGTCGCGCAGCGCGCCTGGCACGCCATGTCGCGCGAGCAGGTCATCAAGGAACTCGACACCTTCCCCGACGGCCTGTCGCCCTCCACGGCGCATGAACGGTTGGCCGAATTCGGCCCGAACGAGCTCAACGCCAAGCCGCCGCGCACGTTGGCCGACATGGTCCGCGAGCAGCTGGCGGATCCCATGATACTCATCCTGCTGACCGCCGCGGCCCTCTCGGCCCTGCTGCAAGAATGGGTCGAGGCCGGGATCATCGGCGCCATCGTGGTGGTGAACGCCGTCATCGGGATCGTCCAGGAAAAGAAAGCGCAATCATCGCTGGAAGCCTTGCGCAGCATGGGCGCCCCCGAAGCGCGCGTGATGCGCGGCGGCATGGAAACAGTCGTGCCCGCACGCGATCTGGTCCCCGGCGACCTCGTACTGCTCGGGGACGGCAGCATGGCCCCGGCGGATCTGCGGTTGACCAAAACCGCCGGCCTTCGCATGCAGGAAGCAGCCTTGACCGGCGAATCCGTCCCCTCCGACAAGAACGCGCAATCGGAGGCGCTTCCCGGGGCCCCGTTGGGAGATCGGGCCAACATGGCCTTCGCCACGGCCATCGTCACCGCGGGGCGCGGCGAGGGCGTGGTGGTGGCAACCGGCATGAACACCGAAGTGGGGCGCATCGCCGGCATGCTGGAGGAAAGCGACGGCCTGGACACGCCCATCAAGCGCAAGCTCGCCTCGTTCGGCAAAGGACTCACCGTGGTGGGCATCGTGGCTGCGCTGGCGGTCATCGCCATCGGCCTGGCATACGGACGTCCCCTTGTCCCGTTGCTGCTTTTGGCCGTGTCGCTTGCCATCTCAGTCATACCCGAAAGCCTGCCCGCCACCGCAACCGTCACCATGGCGCTCGGCGTACAGCGCATGGCCCAGCATGAAGCCCTGGTCAGACGCCTTCCCGCCGTTGAAACGCTGGGCGGGGCAACCGTCATCTGCACGGACAAGACCGGTACGCTGACGGAAAACCGCATGAACGTGGTGCGCGTGGCCCTGGGGCCCGACCTAGCCCAGGAACGCCAACTCGACCCCGAGCAAGCACGCGAGAAGCACGCCCGCCTCTTCGAGCACCTTGCGTTCACCGCCGTTCTCTGCAACGACGCGGTGCTCTCCCCCGCGGAATCGGAAGCCGTCGGCGACACGGCGATCGGCGACCCCACCGAAGGCGCGCTGCTCCTGCTTGCACGCGACGGCGGCATCGATCCGGGAGAGCTGCGCGCCGCCTATCCGCGCCTTGCCGAACGCCCCTTCGATTCCGACCGCAAGCGCATGTCCACCGTGAACGACCGCGACGGGCAGGCCGTCGTGTCCGTGAAGGGCGCGCTCGATTCGATGCTGCCGCGCTGCGCCTACCTGCTTGACCAAGACGGCCCTCGTCCCCTTACCGACGAGGATCGCGAACGAACCCTCGCACTGGCCCAAACGCTTTCCGACGAGGCATTGCGCGTACTGGCCTTCGCAACCCGCGCACTTGCGGGCACGCCGAGCGAAGACGACGACATCGAGCGCGACCTGGTGCTGATCGGCATCGTGGGCATGATGGATCCGCCTCGGCCCGACGTGAAGCAGGCGGTCGAGACGTGCCGGTCCGCCGGGGTGCGCACCGTCATGATCACCGGGGACCATGCCGCAACGGCGCGGGCGATCGGCCGCGACCTGAGCATACATCAACCTGGCGACCTGATCATCACCGGCGAGGAGCTCGACCGCATGGACGACGAGGCTCTCGACGAAGCCGTCAAGTGCGCTTCGATATTCGCCCGCGTGTCGCCCCTGCACAAGCTGCGCATCGTGCGCGCCCTTCAGCGGGGAGGCGAGGTCACGGCGATGACGGGCGACGGCGTGAACGACGCTCCCGCGTTGAAGGCCGCCGACATCGGCGTCGCCATGGGCATCACCGGAACCGACGTGGCCAAAGACGCTTCGGACATGATCCTCATGGACGACCGCTTCACCACCATCGTCTACGCCGTCCGCGAGGGCCGTCGCGTGTTCCGCAACATCCAGAAAGTGGTAGCGTTCCTGGTTGCCGACAACGTCGCCCAGATCATCGTGCTGCTGACGGCGCTGGCCCTCAACTGGAACGCCCCGTTGACCGCCGTCATGATCCTGTGGGTGAACCTGGCAACAGCGTCGCTTCCGGCGCTGGCCCTGGGCGTGGAGCCCGCCAGCCGCCACATCATGGAGCACCCGCCCATGCGCGCGAACAACCTGCTCGACGCAAGGCTCGCGCGCCGCGTCATCGGCCAAGGCGCCTTCATCGCAGCTTTGGCGCTCATCGCGTTCGCCATCGGCCGCGAAGTCGGAACGGACGCGCTCGGCAGCACCATGGCCTTCGCAACGTTGGCGCTGTCGCAGGTGCTGCGCGCCCTGAACCAACGCTCGACCACCGATCCCGTCTGGGATCGCGGCGGCGCTCGCAATCCCCAGCTCGTCTGGGCGACCGCGACGAGCTTCGCGCTCATGATGATCGTGCTCTTGGTTCCGCCGGTGACCGAGGCCTTCGGCGGAGCTTCCATGAACGCATGGCAATGGGCGCTCGTCGGCGGCTTCGCCCTGCTGTCGGTCGTGCAAACGGAGATCGCAAAGGCCATCGGGAGGCGGCGCGCCCAACGATAGATTGAACAGCTCGTGGATGTTTGGTTTCCCTGCGGCGCAAGCGCCGTCGGCATCGTATCATTTGCTTCACCACTGAAACGATATCGACGGGGAAAGAAGGCGCATGCGCGCAGGCGAACAAGACGGGATCACGCTCGACTCGACGTACTTTGTCGCATTCGAGCTCATGCATCGAGCGCTCAAAAGCGGGTTGAAAAGCGCCAGCGACCTGAGCATCACGCAATACCGCGCGCTGGTCAAGCTGCTGGGCGTTTCGCCGAACATGCTCGGTCAATCCGATTTGGGCGAGATGCTGGGCGCGAAGCCCAACGTGATGACCCAGGCCTTGAACGCCCTCGAAGCGCGCGGGCTCGCGAAAAGGGCGCGCGACGACCGCGACGGAAGATCGCGTTCGGTCGGCATCACGCAAGCCGGAGTCGCTCACGTCGCCTCGGTGAACGACTCCATCGTGCGGCAGCTGTACGCGCGCTTCCCTACCGACGACCCGACCTACCGAAGAATCCTGGAAGCATCCATCATCGCAGGCGCAGCCATCGATCCGCCGCTCTCGCCCGAAGCGGCGCGGCGCTTCCCTGCCTCGCGCACCCTTGTGTCGTTCGAGCTGATCCGCCACATGATGGAGAAGAACCTTGAATCCGCATGCGGCGCCTCGTACCACGAGTGCCGCATCATGCAGCGTCTCGACGAAGAGGGCGGGCCGCTGCGCATCGGGGATTTGGCCGAAGCGCTCCAGTTGAGCGCCGTGAACGTCGCCCGCTGCGTCGACCGGCTGGCGGAGCGCGGATGGGTCGAGCGCATGAGGTCGCCCCGCGACCGAAAAGCCGTGTTCGCCGTCGTCACGGAAAGCGGCGCCCTTCGACAGCGCGTCATCGCCCGCACTGTCGACGACATGGGGCGCACGCAGCTGTGGGGCAAGCTGGGACCCGAGCATCGCAAGGCGATCGCGCAGGTGGGCAGCGTCGTGTTCGCCGACCTGCAAACGCGCAAGGAGGTCGAACGCAAAGCCGCGCTCGACCTCCTTGCACCCCTCTGAAAACAGAAGAGGGGCGCATCGATCGCCCCTCTTCGCCTCTGCGCCCTTTCGTCTACGCGCGCGCCTTCTTCACGAGCGCGGAAGCGCCGAACAGCATTCCCAGGTTCGCCACGACGTCGGCAGCAAACCACATTCCCACGACGCCCATGTTGATGCTCGCCGTGTTGATGGCGGAAAACGTGCCCACCGTCAGTACCATGACCGCAAAGCCGCAGCCCGCCGTTGCCGCCACCAGGTTCCAACCTGCGCGCTTCTCGTTTTCAGCGCGCGCCAAGCACGCGCATACCACCATCGACGCGGCCCCCAGCAGCGTGCCGATGAACGCCGCCCACACGACGAGCGCGACTATCAGCACCGGCAACGCCGGCAGCTTCGAGCTCATGGAATGCACCTGCACGCCCGACAGGATTCCCGAAAGCACGACGAACAGGCACACGATGGCCGCAAACGCCGTCGCCCAACCCCACAGAAACGCGGTTGCCGGCTTGCCGGCTCCCGGCACGCCGCGCGCGAACAGCAGGCCGTGCAAAGCGACGCCAGCCGTGGACAGCACCATCACGAGCGCGGCCAGGAACAGAAACGCCATGAAGGCCGATCCCGTCAGAATGGAGCACACCACGTCCAGGATAGGGACCCCGGAAGCCGATATGTAGTCGTAAGCCAGCGCGCCGGACAGGTCCATGGCGGCCAACCCGATCCGCCCGACGAGGGCCACCGCCAGGGCCATCGAAAACAGCATCGCGTACGGACGGGCCATGCCCTTCAGTTGCTCTTTCATCTTGCATCCCCTTCCCTACGCGCCTGCGCCGGTCATCTCGTGCTCCACCGCGGAGGTGCCGCACAGGTATCCGCCGCAAAACGCCAACCCGACGTCGCCCATGAGCGAGCCCAAGATCGGATCGCCCACGTAGCTGTTCTCGCCGCAGGCTCCTCCGGCGGTGTGCCAACCGGCGTACAGGCCGTCGATGGGGCGCCCGTCGGTGCCCATCACCTGCATGTCCTCGTTGATCAGCAAGCCCGCCTTCGTGCCGTACAGGTTGCCGCCGATGCGGCAGCCGTAGAACGGCGGCTCCTTGACGGCATGCAGCCATTCGGGAGGCATCGGGTACAGGTAGTCGTCCTCGCCCTTCTCGCAGCATTCGTTCCACTTTTCCACGGCCTCGGTCAGCACGCCCTCGGCCAGCCCCAGATCGCGCTCGAGCTCTTCCAGCGTGTCGCGCTTCTTCAGCACGTCGGCGTCGATGGCGTCCTGCACGCCGTGATGCCAGTCTCGGTAATGCTCGGGCACCTTGTCGATCTGCTCGAGGTCGGGCGTGATGAGCTTGCGGCAATGCTCCTGCGCGAATCCTGCCAGATGATCCTCGTAGTTCGCGTCGAAGATGATGTAGGAGCGGTGCCCCGGAGGCGTCATCTGGATGGTGGCAAGATCGCCTAGGGCGTAGATGGCGTTCGCGCCGTCCTCGGCCACGCGGCTGTCCAGGTAGCGCAAGCGATTGCCGCAGCGATCGATGGTCAGCCACGGCTGACGCGACAGCTGCGTCATGCCGTCGTAGAGGAAGCGCGCCCACTGCCCGCCCTCGGCCTCCCAGTCCACGCCGCCGTCGAAGCTGGCGGAGCTGTTGAACCCGGACACGTCGGCACCCGCGCCCAACCCCATGCGGAAGCATTCGCCCGTCTCGCCGCCCACCAAGTAGCTTGACGCGCAGCCCCTGGCCGACGTGGGGGTGTACTTATCCAAAAGCGCATTGTTGTTGCAGAAACCGCC
>ENA-OQNO01001028-OQNO01001028.1-human-gut-metagenome-genome-assembly--contig:-NODE-1028-length-20671-cov-24.735981_pt1 | contig 20671 bp, 17 predicted proteins | sample MGYA00242629_ERZ504880 | MGnify/ENA primary metagenome ERZ504880 (study PRJEB26092, sample SAMD00036377) | human gut metagenome | host: Homo sapiens | study: EMG produced TPA metagenomics assembly of... | reverse complement strand
GTACGATGGGCTGGGGTACATCCCTCTGGATGAACTGGAAGCAAAAGAAAAGGCATGACCGAAGTCACGCCAAATCTTCCCCATTTAGGGAACTTTTGCAAATACTGTTTTATGGGAACTCTGCTGGTGGGCGCACCCTGTTTTTGTTTTGCCTTTAATTTTCTAACCCATGGTTTCCGGCCACCGGCCTGTATGATTTGCTACAGGTCGTTGGCCGGTTCTGTTATTTTTCGATTTCTTCCAATGCAGGCATGGCAGGGATCGCACCGTGGCGGCTGGTGGTGATGCTGGCAGCTTTATTGGCAAAGGCCAGAATGCTTTCCAGTTTGTCCACCGTCAGGGTGTCCAACTCCTCCTTGCAGAGTTTGGACAGAGCCGCCCCAAAGAAGGTGTCGCCTGCGCCGTTGGTGTCGCCCACCTTGCAGGGAACGCCGGCCACATGGCCGGTTTTCTCTCCAATGCGGTAGAATACGCCGTTTGCACCCAAGGTGACGAAGATCAGCCGGATGCCGTTTTCAGCCAGCTGGGCTGTGCCCTCGGCACAATCGGTGGTTCCGGTGAGCAGGGGCAGCTCTTCATCGGACACTTTCAGAATATCCACCAGCGGCAGGGGAGCTTTCATCTGAGCAATGGCATCCTCTTTGTTCTTCCAGAGGTTGGCACGGTAATTCGGGTCATAAGTAATGACAGCACCCAGCTTTTTGGCACGGGCAGCAGCGTCCAGCGTGGCAGTGCGGGAAGGGTCAGCAGTCAGGCTGACAGAACCGAAGTGCACGATTTTTGCAGCTTTCAGAGCCTCGTCCGAAATGTCCTCTTTGCTCAGCATCACGTCAGCGTTGGCGCTGCGGTAGAAGCTGAAATCCCGCTCGCCGGTGGCATCTACCGAGACCACCGCCATGGTGGTGGGGTGGTCTGCATCCACCGCCATGCCGGAAACGTCCACCTTGTTCTCTGCCAGAACCTCTTTCAGGTAGCGGCCAAAGGCATCCGCACCCACCTTGCCGATAAAGGCGGTCTGTGCCCCCAGCCGGGCAGCAGCCACCGCCAGATTTGCCGGGGCGCCGCCGGGGTTTGCGGCAAACTGCGGGATGCCGCGTTCATCCTTGCCGGTCTGGGTCAGGTCGATCAAAACTTCACCAATCGTTACAATATCCATGGCTGCTCCTTTCAGCGGCGTACCAGCAGCGCCTGATACGGCTCCAGCTCCACATCCGCCAGCCAGACGGAAGTGCCCTCCGGGGTGTGATACTCGCCACCCAGAGCGTCCAGGCTTGCCCCTGCCGGGTATTCGGTAAAGTTGAACAGTCCCACCAGCGTTTCTTCGCCGCGCTTGCGCACCAGCGCCAGCACACCGGGGTTGTGGCTGTCCCATGTGGTCACCCACGCATCCGGGGCAAAGCAGGGGTCTGCCCGCATCTTGCGCAGCTGCTCCATGCCCTGCCACAGCCGGTTTTGCAACGTGCCTTTTTGGGTGCGCTGCTTTGCGTCCTCCCAGTTGAATTTGCTGCGATGCAAATTGCGGCTGTCCTCCACACGGTCGGGGTCGTTTTTGTAATCCCAGCCATTGAGCTGCGCAATTTCATCGCCGCAGTTCAGCATGGGGAAGCCCTGCAAGAATGCCATAGCAGTGTGCAGCAGCAGGTCACGCTTCACCGCATAGTCCAGTGCGGTTTTATCGTCCTTTTCCAGTGCCTGCTCCACGCCGCACAGGCTGGCAGTGGTGCCGCAGCTGCGGGCATCGCCGGTAGCAGGGTCGTAGTTGTACAGTTCGCCCTTTGCCCAGCTGCCGGGGAAATTGCCCTCGTAGAAGTGGTACAGGTATTCTTTATGTTTCTGCGGGTCGATGCCGAGCCGGTTTTCCACCGCCTCGTCCAGACCCCAGCCGATGTCATCGTGGCAGCGCAGATAGTTCACGAACCAACAGTTGTCCGGCAGGGTGTGCAGGGCATCCAGTTGAGCCTTCAGCAGCCGGGTGTCCCGGCTGGCAAGGGCACCCCACAGGTTGACCATGGTGGACACGTTGTAGAGCATATGGCATTCCGGTTTTTCCGGGGTGCCGAAATAAGCTGCCAGCTCCTTGGGAGCCATGACCACCTCGCCCTTGAGGATGACCGCCGGGCAGACACATTCCAGCACCATGCGGAGCATCCGCACAATGGTGTGCACCTGCGGCAGATTGCGGCAGGTGGTGCCCAGCTGCTTCCAGATGTAGGGTACCGCATCAATGCGGAACACCTCTACGCCGAGGTTGGCAAGGTGCAGGATGCTCTTGGTCATGTCCACGAACACTGCCGGGTTGGCGTAGTTCAGGTCCCACTGGTAGTCGTGGAAGGTGGTCAATACCCACTTGTGCATCTCCTCACACCATGTAAAGTTGCCGGGCGCGGTGTTGGGGAACACCTGCGGCACGGTCTGCTCGTACTGGTCGGGGATGGTGCGGTTGTCATAGAGATGGTAATAGGCCTGAAACCACGGGTCGCCTGACTTTGCCGCCATCGCCCAGCGGTGGGTGCTGGCGGTGTGGTTCATGACAAAATCCAGACACAGGCTGATGCCTGCCTTGCGCAGTTCACGGGTCAGGTTTTCCAGGTCTTTGTTGGTGCCAAGGGCAGGGTCTACGGCGTCAAAATCCTCCACCGCATAGCCGCCGTCGTTGTGAGGGTGGGGCATTTGCAACAGGGGCATCAGGTGCAGATAGGTCAGCTTCTGTTCTTTCAGGTAGGGCAGCTTCCTTGCCAGCTCTTTCAGATTTCCGGCAAAGAGGTCGGTGTACATGGTCATGCCGAACATATTGCCACGCTTGTACCACTCCGGGTCGGCAGAGCGGGCCTTGTCCAGTGCTTTCAGCTCAGCACTGCGGGCGTTGTAGGCTTCTGCCATCTCCCGCTCCAGAACTTCCAGCCCTTCCCGGTTGTGGTACAGTTCCATGAACAGCCATTCCAGCTCGTCCTTATGGCGGGCAAAGCGGGTGGAAAATGCAGTTTGATCCTTCATATCCTTTTATCCTTTTCGTGTAAGATGAAGCTGCACGCTGGGGTAATCGCCAAACAGCTGCGGCAGGACAAGTCCCGCATACAGCAGGGTGCTGCCGCTGAACCGCATCCCCTTGTGAATGCCGTCCTCTACGTCGTGGGCATACCGGGAGCCGAAATAGTCGATGCCATCCAGCTCATACACAGCATCTTCTTCCAGCCCACGGAAGCACAGGTGGATGGGCAAGGGATTTGCCTGCGGATGGGTCACCACCAGATTCAGCAGTGCCTCGCTGCCGTCCTCTGCGGCAAACTGCCATGCCGTGAAATATGTGTTTTCTGCCGGGTCGGTCAGCCGGTAATAATCGCCGGTGCGGATCAGGTCGTTCAGCCGCTTGAACCGCTTGATCTGGTTTTTCACTGCGGTGCACTCGGTGCGCTTCAGTTTGCCCAGATCCAGCTCGTAGCCAAAGGTGCCGCTCATCGCCACCACAGCACGGGTGTCGATGGGGGTCGTGCGGCCGGTCTGGTGGTTGGGGCAGGCAGAAACATGGGCACCCATGGTGCAGACCGGATAGCCAAAGGAGGTGCCGTGCTGGATCGTCAACCGTTCAATGGCATCGGTATCATCACTGCACCAGATCTGGGGATAGTAGCACAGCATTCCGGCATCAAAGCGTCCGCCGCCGCCTGCACAGCCCTCGAACAGCACCTCCGGGAAGCCCTGCGTCAGCCGCTCTGCCAGCGCATAAACGCCAAGCATATAGCGGTGCATGATCTCTCCCTGCTGCTCGGCAGGGAAGGTACGGCTGTACACATCGCTCATGCTGCGGTTCATATCCCACTTGATATACTCGATGTGATGCTCCCGCAGCAGCTTGCCGATGGCTTCTGCCAGATAGTCCACCACCTCCGGGCGGGAGAGATCCAGCACCAGCTGGTTGCGCCCCATGGCGGGCTTGCGTCCGGGCAGGGTCAGCGCCCAGTCCGGGTGGGTGCGGTACAAATTGGAGTTCTCGTTGACCATTTCCGGCTCGATCCACAGGCCGAATTTCATGCCCAGCGCATTGATCCGCCCGATCAGCGGGTCCAGTCCGCCGGGCAGTTTTTCGCAGTTCACGGTCCAGTCGCCCAGACCCTGATTGTCGTCATTCCGGGTGCCGAACCAGCCATCGTCCAGCACCATCATCTCCACGCCGAGAGAGGCCGCTTTTTCAGCGATCTTTACGATCTTTTCGGTGTTGAAATCAAAATAGGTGGCCTCCCAGTTGTTGATCAGCACCGGGCGGCGCTTGTCCTTCCATGGGCCGCGGCAGATGTTGCGCCGCAAAAAGCGGTGGTACTGCTGGGAAAGCGGGGTCAGACCCTCTGCCGCAAAGGAGAGGATCACCTCCGGGGTATCAAAGGTCTCGCCCGGCTTCAGGTTCCATGCAAAGCGCTCCTCCTGAATGCCGCTCACTACCCGGACAAGCCCGGTCTGAGAGCGCTCCACGTCCATCTGGTAGCTGCCGGAATAGACCATCATCACCCCGTAGCAGGCACCGCTGGTCTCCGTTGCATCCTGCTGGCAGAGGATCAGGAAGGGATTATTGTGGTGGCTGGAGCTGCCCCGCACCGAAGAAATGGTCTGGATATTGGTGCCCACAGCTTCCCGCTCCAGCTGCCGTTCCATAGCGTGTCTGCCATGGAAATGCAGCAGATCCCATCTGCCAAAGGGCAGATCCAGACAGGCAGATGCCGCCTTGTCCAGCCGCAGCGGGGTATCTCCGTGGTTTGTCAGCCGCGCCGCGCGGGTGATGACATCCTGCTGTGCAAACACGCCGTACAGCAGCTCCAGCGTCAGACCGGTGGCTTCGTCCTGCATTCGGACGATCAGGGTCTCGGCATCGTTTTCCTCTGCGTGGGCACAGGGCAGACCGGTCAGCTGGTATTTGCCCGCCTCCACCGTGTGGCTCACATAGGTAAAGTCTGCGCCAAAGGCACCACGGCTATCGGCCACCGTCAGGCAGGACAGACGGAAATCGCCCACATTGCAGCCGGTATACTCCTGCGGGAGCAGATCCGGGGAAATGCCCCGGTGGGTGCGGTAAGCGTAGTAATCCGGCGAGAATCCCCGGTCTGTGCGGGGATACAGCTGCATCAGATCGCCTGTACCGATTTTTTTACCATAATACAGGTGCAGAAGATGTCCCAGCGCATCCACCTTCATGTGGTAGCTGGTATGGGCGGTCTCCAATACAAAAATGCGGGAGTCAGAATCAAATCGAATGCTCATTGGTTCAACACCTCAAAGAATTATTTCCAACAAAAATGCCGACAGGCAGGCGGTCGTATTGGAACGGCTACCCGCCTGTCGGCTATGATGAAGGAGAAATGTGAATTGCTTATTTACCGCCGGTCATGGCAATGCCCTGAATAAACTGCTTTTGGAAGATCAGGTACAGGATCACCATGGGGATCATGGCCAGCAGGCTGCCTGCCATCAGCACCGGGAAGTTGGTGGTGTACTGACCGTTCAGGGTGGAAAGGCCGGCAGACAGGGTCATCATGTTCAGATCGGTGTTGCAGATCAGCGGCCACATCAGGTCGGCATAAGCGAACACCGCCGTAAAGATGGCCAGTGCCGCCATGCTGGGACCGGTCAGCGGCAGCATGACCTTGACGAAGGTCTGCCACTTGTTGCAGCCGTCCAGATACGCTGCCTCTGCGATCTCGTTGGGGATGCCCAGATACGCCTGCCGCAGAAAGAAGGTACCGAAGGCGCTGACCAGACCGGGGAACACCAGCGCGAAGATGGAGTTGGTGGCCCCCATCTTTGCCAGCATCTGGTACTGCGGAATAATGAAGATCTGGCTTGGCAGCATCATCTGGATCAGCACCAGACCGAACAGCAGCTTTTTGCAGGGAAATTCCAGCTTGGCAAAGGCATAGCCTGCCATGGAGCTGAACACCACCGCAAAGATCACACGGAACAGGATCAGCAGACCCGTATTGACGTAGAGGTTGGTAAAGGGCAGGCTCTGCAATGCCTTGACAAAGCTGTCCAGATTCCAATGGGAGGGCAGGATCTGCGGCGGGATCGCCATAGACTCGGCCTGCGTCTTGAAGCTGGTGAGCACCATCCATACAAAGGGGAAGATCATGCTGATGCTGCCGAGGATCAAGACCAGATAGGTAAAGAACGTTACGACATTCTTTCTGGTTTTCAGACTGGCATTCATAGTTTACACCTCGTAATTGACCCACTTCTTCTGACCGATGAACTGCACCAGCGTGACCAGACCGATCAGCAGCACGGTCCACACCACAATGGCCGATGCGTAGCCCTTATTGCCGGCAACAAAGCTCTCGCGGTAGAACAGGTACATCAGGCTCTGTGCGCTGGTCAGCGCAGGGTTCGTCTGCTCCACCATCATGTAGATCAGATCGTAGACCTTCAGGGAAGCCATCAGGCGCATGATGAGCACCACAAACAGGGTGGGCGACACCATGGGCAGCGTAATGCTGAAGAACTGGCGGATCTTGGATGCACCGTCCAGCTCGGCGGCTTCGTACAGGGACTGGGAAATGTTCTGGATGCCGGACAGCAGCAGCACGGCATCGTAGCCGATGGAGCTCCAGATGGAAACGATGGCACAGGTGATCAGAACGATCTTGGGGTCGGTCAGCCAGCGGATGTTCGTGCCAAGGACCTGATTCAGAATGCCATACTCCGCATTGAAGATCCACTTCCAGACCATTGCAACCGCAGCAGGAGCCACCACCATGGGCAGGAAGAAGATGGCGCGGAAGGCGGTCTTGCCCTTGATCTTTGCGTTCAGCAGCACTGCCACGATCAGCGCCAGAAAAACGCCCACCGGCACAGTGAGGATGCAGAAGTAGATGGAGTTCCAGTTTGCCTTCCAGAATTCCGCATTGCGGAACATTTCAAGGTAGTTTTCCAGACCGCAGAACTGATAGGCTCCAAAGGCTTTTGTCTTGGAAAAACTCATGTAGATGGTCTGGAAGAACGGGATAATATTCAGGATCATCAGACCGATGATGGTGGGAGCTATCATCAAAAGTCCCCAGAAACGTCCATCTCGGCCCAGTTTGGATGTACTTTTCATTTGGTTCCTCCCAAGCTGCATTTTCAGCCCGCACTGGCCTGATCCACGATGTCCTGCATCTTCTGCAGACCGGTGTCGATATCCTCGGTACCTGCGTAGATCTTCAGCAGCTCATCACTGACCTTGCTCTTCCACTCCGGGCGAGAGGCGTTGTTGACGCTCTGGATGCTGTACTCGAACATCTCAATAAAGCACTGGATATTGATGGGATACTCTGCAAAGCAGCCTGCCCAGGTATCCTCCAGACCCTGATAGGCAGGGATGGCCGCACCGCTTTCGCCCTGAATGCGCTGGCCCTCCTCGCTGCCGAAGAACTTCAGGATATCCTTCACGGTATCCAGATTTTTGTTGCTGGCAGCAGTCGCGTAGCACAGACCGTTGGAGATGGTGGCACGGCCGTCTCCGCTTTCCGGGTCGGGGCACTTGGGCAGAACAGCCACATCCCACTTGCCCACCATTTCGGGGTAGTTCTGCAGCTCGGCAAGGATGTTCCAGTCGCCTTCCAGGAACATTGCGCCCTTCTCGGAGAAGAATGCAGTGCCGGGAGCGGTCTCGGCAAAGTAGGTCTGGTCCGGGCACCAGTCGTTCTGCTGGAGACCGATGTAGAACTTCATTGCCTTTTCGGTGGCAGGCTGGGTAAAGCCCGCCTTAGTCTTGTCCTCGTTCAGGATGTAGCCGCCGGCCTGATACACAAAGTTCCAGTAACCAAGCTGGTCGTCGGCGTATGCCATATAGCCGTACTTGCCGGTGGCAGCGTAGATCTTCTCGGATGCGCTGACCAGATCGTCCCAAGTCCAGTTCTCGTCCGGGTAAGCTACACCGGCAGCATCGAACATCTCCTTGTTATACACCAGACCTACCGTGTCCTTGTCCTTGGGGACTGCATACAGGGTACCGTTGGAGCCCATGGCGTTGGACAGCGAGATCTCCGAGAACTTGTCCATTTCCACAATATCGGAGCAATCTGCCAGCATTCCATTGTCAGCGTACTTCAGCAGCTCGTTGGTGTGCATCCAGAAAATATCCGGCATCTGGTTGCTGGTGGCTGCAGCCTCCAGCTTTGTCCAGTATTCGTTCCAGCTGGTGACCTGCACCTCAATGCTGACATCCGGGTGCTGCTGGGTGTAGGCCGCACACATAGCCTCCATGCCTTCCTTCTGTGCAACGTCCCAGATCTGGAAGGTCAGTGCCTTCTTGCCGCCGGAAGAACCGCTGCCGCTGTTGCCGCCGCAGGCTGCCAGCATGGATGCGGCGCTCATTGCCGCCATTGCCTTTACGAATTGTCTGCGAGAGATCTTCATTTTTGTTCTCCTCCAAAGTCCTTATTCCGTAGGGTGATCTTCGTACTGTGTCGCACCGGCCGGGTCGATTTTCTTGCTTTTGTCAGCTCTTACAAAAGCAGCGAGAAAATTTTGTGCATCACCACATTGCACAGTTTCTTTTCTCTTGTTGTGTCATTATTATACTATCTGCCAGTGGTTTCGTAAATGCAAAAATGCGACTTGTTATATCTCAATTTGAAGGAATACTGTGAATTATGTTGAAGTCATAACGCATTTTGGTATATAATAAGAAAAAGCGGACAGGAGGCATCTTGTATGCAAGAATGTACAAAAAGAAACGTATCAACGGAAACAAAATGCAGGTTCCATGTGTTTCAGGATGAGCGATTCGTCGATCTCAACTTATACCAATATGGCTGGGAGCAGACAGAGCCTCTACACTCCTATGGTCCCTATGCCCGCAACCACTATCTGTTCCACTATGTCATCTCCGGCAAAGGGCTTCTGCTTGCAAACGAGCAGGAATACACCATCGAGGGCGGGCATGGTTTTCTGATTGCTCCCGGTCAGGTCACCACCTACCGTGCCGATGAACAGGAGCCGTGGGAATACACATGGATCGAGTTTGACGGTCTGCGTGCCCACGAAGCCCTGAACCTTGCAGGCATCAGCGGACAGAACCCGGTGTACTCGCCTGCGAGCACCAAAGCCGGACAGCTGCTGCAAGAGCAGATGCTCTTTCTGGTAAATCACAGTCAGGACAGCCCCATGCGTCAGATCGGCTACGGCTTTCTGTTTCTAGATCAGCTTGTACAGTCCTCGGCCTCCCATCAGGCACAAAGTCCCCGCCGCCTGCGGGACTTCTATATGAAGGAGGCGCTGTCCTTCATCGAGCAGCATTACAGCGAAGATATTTCCATCGAGGATATCTCCTCCTTCTGCGGACTGAACCGCAGCTATTTCAGCAAGGTGTTTCGGGATACCATGGGCGAAAGCCCGCAGGGGTTCCTGCTGCACTACCGCATGGCACGGGCGGCACAGCTGCTGACCGAAAGCCGCCTGCCCATCAGCACCATCAGCACCATGGTCAGCTATCCCAATCAGCTTCACTTTTCCCGTGCGTTCAAAAATGTATATGGCATCAGCCCACGGGACTATCGTGCAAAGCATTTTGCACTATAAAAATTGGTCTCATTCTCCGCTATACGCCTTTCGTTTTTCCGACATATAAAAACACCCCATTTGTCAGACCGAATACTGTCGGACAAATGGGGCGTTGTTCATTCAGGGGTGCGCCCTGTTTTTTTACCTTTAATCCTCTGATCCATGGCTCCCGCCCACAATTCCGCATAGCCCAGCGGGTCATTGTAGATGAGATAATCCAACTCTGACCTCTGCGCCATGGTCACATCCAGTGCATCCTCGACCCCGGTGCAGTCGATGGAGATCATTCTCCCATCCCGGAGCAGCAGCTCCACGCAGCCGGTATCCATATTGAAATGGCAGGTTCTTGCATCGTACTTCATGTTTGTGTCCTTTCCGCCTTACGGCACTCTCACCGTGGTCTGTCGTGCTTTCTTATGATAAGGTCTGGGACGTTTTTCGATGGAAGCAAGGGATTCGTTCTGTTTTCCAAAGAATACAAAAAATCCGAACCCTTCTCCTATTGGAAAAAAGTTCGGATTTTGTTGTTGTGGTGCACCTCCAGGGACTCGAACCCTGGGCCCACTGATTAAGAGAAACCAACGTGCAACAATCGTCAATTTTCAAAATTGCGTGAATTCGTTATTTTTATCGTTTTGCCGTAAATTTGAGTTTTGCATCCGCTGCATTCTTTGCACCTGTTGTTCCCTCTTGCATCCGTTATCCAGCCGTTCCGGTGTGCAAAAATGTGCAGAGCCAAAATCAACCCCTTAAAACAGGTATCGGATTTTTATGCAAAGCCGGGAAATCGGTCGGGTTCGAGCCCAAAATGACAGCTGCAATCTAGCCTGTTCAGACCGAGCATCAAATGTACATCCACAACTACGATTCATGGCAGGGATTTGGACAACTGCGATCTCTTATAAATCCAAAGCAGCTCTTTCTATGTGGACTTTTCTGGGTAGAAATACCCAGAGGGTTCACTTTTTTTATTTTATCGACAGCGCCTCCATCCGGGCTATACTGCTGTTTTGACATCTATTTGGCAGCAAAACCCTGAAGGATCACGACTCGTTATAAAGCGTGACGGATTTCAGACAAAAGCGCACAAGGCTTGAACAAAGCCGTAAGATCACTTTCTGGAGCGACAAAGTCTTATACAATCTTTGTTTCGATTGCAGGACCCTTTTCCCCTCTTAATACTTTTAGCGGTATTATGGCCTTGCAAGAAAGAACTGAGGTGAACAATTATGAGCATTACAAATGCGGCGAGAAGATTTGAACAGAGATTTGACGCAAAAGCGGAGCGCTTTATTTGGCATCATCCGCTACTTGGCTCCATCTCCATCTTTGTTGGAATGCCATTACTGGTTTTGGCGTGTGTCTGTATCAGTACGATCGTTATCGCCTTTCCTATGGCATGGCTTTTGGGTTGGTTGTAATCTTTATTTCATCTTTAAACACACAAAAGATCACTAATGCCATTTTTAGAGGAAAGGTTTTATGATATTGGGGACAGCAAAAAAGGAGGATGAATCTTATGCAAATGCTAATTGCACTCATAGGTGTATGTGCGGCAGCAATGCTGCTGTGGTATGTCTATATTTTAATGAAGGGAGATGATCAGGCATGAGCGCCATGATTCAGTATGTTTTATACCTTGCCATTCTGGTTGTTTTGGCAATTCCGCTGGGCGCATACATAAAAAACGTCATGAGCGGCGAGAAAACTTTTTTGTCCAAAGTTCTGACACCGTGCGAAAACCTGATTTACAAGGTTACGCGTGTAGACAGAGAAGAACAGATGACATGGAAAAAATATGCGGTAAGTGTAATGATTTTTTCCGGTATCGGGCTTGTTTTTCTGTTCCTGCTTCAACTTCTGCAGGGAGTTCTTCCCGGAAATCCGCAGAATCTTTCCGGTGTGAAATGGGATTTGGCATTTAACACTTCTGCAAGTTTCATTACCAATACAAACTGGCAGGCATATTCCGGTGAATCCACATTGAGTTATCTCACTCAGGCTTTAGGTCTGACTGTTCAGAACTTTGTTTCCGCAGCTACAGGTATCGCCGTTCTATTTGCATTGATCCGTGGCTTTATCAAGGTGAAATCCTCCGGGTTGGGAAGCTTTTGGGTGGACTTGACCCGCATCGTGGTTCACATCCTACTCCCGCTGAATCTGGTCATTTCTCTGTTGCTGGTAGGCGGCGGCGTGATCCAGAACCTGAAAAGTGCAGAAACAGTATCCCTTGTAGAACCGATTGCCGTCAGTGCAGAAGGCGAAATCCTTGAGGATGCGGTAATTGACTTAGACACCGAAACCGTCACTGTAGATGGCGAAATCGTTTCGGATGCACAGATCGTCACCGAGCAGTTCGTGCCGATGGGTCCTGCGGCCAGCCAGGTCGCAATCAAACAGAGCGGCACCAACGGCGGCGGTTATATGGGCGTCAACTCCGCACATCCTTTGGAAAATCCCAATGCCTTTACCAATCTGATCGAAATGATTTCCATTCTGCTGATTCCGGCGGCACTGTGTTTCACATTCGGTTCTGCGGTAAAGAACAAGAAGCAGGGTGTTGCGATCTTTATGGCAATGTTTCTCTGCCTGGTTGTTGCTTTGGGCTGTATCGCCGTCACTGAACAGGTTGGCACCCCCCAGCTTGCACAAAACGGCGCAGTCAATATGTCAATGGCCGAACAGGCAGGCGGCAATATGGAGGGCAAGGAGACTCGCTTCGGCATTGCAGGGTCCTCTACATGGGCAGCTTTCACCACAGCAGCCTCCAACGGCGCTGTAAACTCCATGCATGACAGCTACACGCCGCTTGGCGGCATGGTGACTATGCTGCTGATGCAGCTCGGCGAGGTCGTTTTCGGCGGCGTGGGCTGCGGCCTTTACGGTATGCTTGCTTTTGCTATTCTGACGGTGTTCATTGCCGGTCTGATGGTAGGCCGTACACCGGAATTCCTTGGCAAGAAAATTGAGCCTTATGAGATGAAATGGTCGGTACTGGTTTGCCTTGCAACACCCATTGCAATTCTGGTCGGCAGCGGCCTTGCCGCCGTAGTACCCTCTGTCATGGATAGCCTGCATAACGGCGGTGCCCACGGTTTCTCTGAGATGCTGTACACCTACTCATCCTGTGGCGGCAATAACGGCTCTGCCTTTGCCGGTTTCAATGGGAATACCGTATTTCTGAATGTAAGCCTGGGACTGGTGATGCTCTTTGCCCGGTTCCTGCCCATCATCGGCACACTTGCAATCGCAGGCAGCCTGGCTGGGAAAAAGAAAATTGCCACGACTGCGGGCACCTTGTCTACCACAAATGGAATATTTGTTTTCCTGCTGATTGTTGTGGTATTGCTGATCGGTGCGCTGAGCTTCTTCCCGGCGCTTGCTCTTGGTCCACTTGCTGAGTTCTTTGGCAGCATTGCGTAAAGGAGATTTACAGATATGCGTACAAAACAGAAAAGTGCTTTTGCCGACCGGAAAATGCTCGGCAGGGCAATTAAAGATTCTTTTGTGAAATTGAGCCCGAAAACACAGGCAAAAAATCCGGTCATGTTTCTGGTTTTTGTGGCTGCTATTTTGACCAGCATTCTTTGGGTGGTGTCCCTGTTCGGCTTAAAAGACGCTCCAAGCGGATATACGCTGGCGATTGCCATTATCCTTTGGTTTACCGTGCTATTTGCCAACTTTGCCGAGGCCATTGCAGAAGGTCGTGGTAAAGCACAGGCAGATTCTCTCCGGGCATCCCGAAAGGATGTGGACGCACATAAAATTCCCTCTGTCTCGGAGAAGGACAGCGTGACCGTGGTTCCCTCCGCCCTGCTGAAAAAGGGGGAACTGGTGATCGTCAAAGCCGGAGAGCAGATTCCGGCAGACGGCGAAGTCATAGAAGGTGCGGCATCTGTGGATGAAAGCGCCATCACCGGCGAATCCGCTCCTGTAATTCGTGAGGCAGGCGGCGACCGCAGCGCTGTGACCGGCGGCACCACTGTACTGTCGGACTGGATCGTTGTCAGAGTGACCAACGAAGCCGGAGAAAGCTTTCTGGACAAGATGATTGCGATGGTAGAAGGTGCTGCCCGGAAGAAGACGCCCAACGAAATTGCTTTGCAGATTTTTCTGGTAGCCTTGTCCATTATCTTTATCTTGGTGACAGTCTCTCTCTACACTTATTCCATTTTTTCTGCAAAGCTGGCGGGAATTGAGAATCCCACCTCTGTAACAACTCTGGTAGCGCTGTTGGTGTGCCTTGCGCCTACTACCATTGGTGCCTTGCTTTCCGCCATCGGTATTGCCGGTATGTCCCGACTGAACCAGGCAAATGTTCTGGCCATGAGTGGTCGTGCCATTGAAGCCGCCGGTGATGTAGACATTCTGATGCTTGACAAAACCGGAACAATCACCTTGGGCAATCGACAGGCATCGGAGTTCATTCCGGTAGATGGTGTTGATATTCAGGAACTGGCGGACGCCGCTCAGCTTTCTTCTCTGGCCGATGAAACCCCCGAGGGCAGAAGCGTTGTTGTGCTGGCAAAGGAGCAGTTTGGAATTCGTGGCAGAAGCCTCCAGGACAAGAATATGCACTTTGTCCCATTTACTGCCGTGACTCGTATGAGCGGCGTCGACTTTGACGGCAACGAAATCCGAAAAGGCGCAGCAGATGCCATGCAGAGTTATGTGACCCATGCAGGCGGAATGTATTCTCCAGACTGTGATCGAGTTGTCAAATCTATTGCGTCCAAGGGCGGCACACCTCTGGTTGTGGCTAAGAACCACAAGATTCTCGGCGTTATCTATTTGAAGGATATTATCAAGCAGGGTGTGAAGGAGAAATTCTCAGATCTGCGGAAAATGGGCATCAAGACCATTATGATCACCGGCGACAATCCGATTACTGCTTCGGCCATTGCTGCCGAGGCCGGTGTGGATGACTTCCTTGCGGAAGCAACGCCGGAAGGAAAGCTGGCAATGATTCGTGATTTTCAGGCCAAGGGTCATTTGGTCGCCATGACAGGCGACGGCACCAACGACGCTCCGGCTTTGGCACAAGCAGATGTTGCAGTTGCCATGAACAGCGGCACACAAGCAGCAAAAGAAGCAGGTAACATGGTGGATTTGGACTCTTCACCCACAAAACTGATCGACATTGTTCGCATCGGCAAACAGCTTTTGATGACACGAGGCAGCCTGACTACCTTCTCCATTGCCAACGATGTGGCAAAATACTTTGCCATTATTCCGGCGCTGTTTATGGGACTTTATCCGGGACTGTCTGCTCTGAATATTATGGGGCTGCATTCCCCGCAAAGCGCTGTCCTCTCTGCGATTATTTATAATGCACTCATCATTATCGCGCTCATTCCGTTGGCACTGAAAGGTGTGAAATACCGTGAGGTCTCTGCCGGAAAGCTGCTGTCACGGAACCTGCTGGTTTATGGTCTGGGCGGTCTGGCGGCTCCCTTTATCTTTGTGAAACTGATCGATGTTCTGCTGGTGTTTACCGGCCTGGTATAAGGAGGAGACAAAATATGAATGCGATAACAAAGAAAACAATCTCGTATTTTGAAGGAATTCTTGGCATGACCTTAGCCGTCCTATGTGCGAGTACGCTGCGTTTCGCCCTGTGGGAGCCGGAATTGCTTCAGAAAATTTTTCTCACAATCTTCGGATAAGGGGGTATATATTATGAAAACAATGAAAAGTGTACTGCCAAAGGCAGGTATGATCTTTTTAATCTTTACGCTGCTGTGCGGCGTAATCTATACGGGTGTTGTCACAGGAATTGCTCAGCTTATTTTCCCGGATAATGCAAACGGAAGCATCATTGAAGTAGACGGGAAAAAATATGGCTGTGAATTACTTGGGCAGCAATATACAGATGAAGCCCATATGTGGGGGCGCATTATGAATATTGATGTTTCCACCTATACCGATGAAAACGGAAAGGCACTGATGTACGCCGCCCCCTCCAACCTCTCTCCGGCAAGCGAGGAGTATGCACAGCTCGTGGCGGAGCGGGTAGAAAAGCTCCGGGCTGCCGATCCGGACATGGACGAAACGGCCATTCCGGTGGACCTGGTTACTTGTTCCGGCAGTGGGCTTGATCCCCATATTTCCCCGGCAGCAGCGGAATATCAGGTAGTGCGCATTGCAAAGGCAAATGATATGACCGAAGATGAAGTGCGTGAGATCATCCAAAACTGCACCGACGGACGATTCCTTGGCATCTTTGGTGAAGAGACTGTCAATGTGCTGGAAGTCAATCTGATGCTGGACGGTATTCTGGAGAAGTGAAATGAACATAGCTAAAATCATGATTCCCAAAATCTCCACTGTATTTCTTTATGAAAAGGATACGATTCGTCAGGGATTGGAACGGTTTATGGTACATGGCTATACCGCTGTCCCGGTACTGAATGATCAGGAACAGTATATTGGAAGCGTGACGGAGGGAGATTTCCTCCGCCACCTTCTTGCTTGCCAGACAACAGACTTGAAAGTACAGGAGGGATACCGACTTGGCAGCATTGTTCGCAGAGATTTTTGCCCTGCGTTACAAATAGATGCAGATTCCGAGCAGGTTGTAACTGCAATGCTGAATCAGAATTTTGTCCCCATCGTTGATGGCCGGAATGCTCTATGCGGGATTCTGACAAGGAAACGGCTGATTGAATTTCTGGCACAAGCTCGTGATAAAAAAGAATAAGTCCTGCATCTTTAGACGATTTTAATGCAGATACGCATTCTCTTTTACCTTCTTTACTCCCTTTGATTTATAATTAAGGGCACATAAAGGGGTATAAAGGAGGATTGCAGGTATGGGGGTTATTACCATAGCCGCATCCTTTGCAATGATTTCCGGTCGGAAGATTTCTTTGATAGGAGGGTTAAAATGGAACTTCCAAGACAAGATCCGGATCAGCTTCTTCATGCGATCCGTAACGATGCATCCACTAAGAAAAGCGGAAAACTCAAAATCTTTTTCGGTTATGCCGCAGGTGTCGGAAAGACCTATGCCATGCTTCAGGCGGCTCATCAAGCTAAGGAGCGTGGCATCGATGTGGTTGCTGGATACATAGAACCCCATGCCCGACCCCAGACGATGGCACTTCTGGACGGCTTGGAGCAGCTTCCTGTGAAACAAGTTGCTTACGAAGGAATGACCCTTCGTGAATTTGATCTTGATGCTGCGCTCAAGCGAAATCCCCAGCTCATACTGGTGGATGAGTTGGCCCATACCAACGCCGAAAGCAGTCGGCACACGAAGCGGTATCAGGATATTCAGGAACTGCTAAATACTGGAATTGATGTCTATACGACTGTAAATGTCCAACATATCGAGAGTCTTAACGATACAGTAGCCTCTATCACCGGAATTCTTGTGCGGGAGCGCATTCCGGATTCCGCCTTTGATCAAGCAGATCAGGTAGAACTGGTGGATATTGAGCCTGCGGAGTTGCTGGAACGACTGGCAAGTGGAAATGTGTACCGGGAAGATCAGGCGCAGCGGGCAACAGTTAATTTTTTCACGCTGGAAAATCTCACCGCATTGCGGGAAATCGCCCTCCGTCGGTGCGCTGACCGGGTGAACTTGCTGACGGAAAGCGCCAGAGTACAGAGCCGAGGCGATTACCATACAGACGAGCGCATTCTGGCATGTCTTTCCTCGTCGCCATCCAACGCAAAAATCATTCGGACTGCTGCAAGGATGGCAAGAGCCTTCCGGGGAACATTTACCGCTCTTTATGTGGAAACGCCAAATACAGCGGCGATGAGTGACGATGATAAAAAGCGTTTGCAGGATAATAAGCGTCTGGCCCAGCAACTTGGCGCTGCGATTGAGACAAGTTATGGCGATGACGTGCCTTATCAGATTGCGGAATTTGCCCGTCTTTCCGGCATCTCAAAAATCGTAATTGGACGAAGTACCATTGCACGAAAGAATATTTTCAGCAAGCCCACCTTGACGGAACGCCTGATTTCCAGCGCACCTAATCTGGATATTCATGTGATACCGGATGCCAGCACAGAAACCAGCTATCAGGAAAAAAAGAGAAAGGCGCAGGCAGATGCGATGCCCCTGCGTGATGTTCTGAAGAGTATCGTCGTATTGCTGGCAGCTACACTAATTGGCTGTGGCTTTGACGCTCTTGGGTTCACGGAGAGTAATATTATCGCAGTCTACATATTAGGCGTACTTGTGACCGCTGTAATCACAACCAACCGACTGTGCGGGATTCTGACCTCGGTTGTCAGTGTGCTGGTTTTCAATTTCTTTTTTACCACTCCGAGACTGACATTCCATTTTGACGATCCGAACTATATTGTTACCTTTACCATTATGTTTATAGTAACGCTGCTTTCCGGATCTCTCGCTACCCGGCTGAAAGAAAATGCGAAACAATCTGCCCATACAGCTTACCGTACAAAGATTCTTTTTGAAACCAACCAGCTTCTGCAAAAAGAGCAGGATGAGAATGCGGTAATCACCGCTACGGCAGGGCAGCTCATGAAGCTGCTGAAAAAAGATACTGTCGTCTACCTGTCTGATGGTAAAGAACTTGCCACCCCTAACGTTTTTCGTGCTGTTAATAGCATTCAGGAAGATTTAATTTCTGAGAACGAGAAAGCAGTCGCCGATTGGGTCTTCCGAAACAATAAACACGCCGGTGCCACAACAGATACATTATCCAGTGCAAAGTGTTTATACCTTGCGATTCGGGTCAACCAGCATGTATATGGAGTGGCTGGTATTGCAGTGAACGGTATTCCGCTGGACTCTTTCGAAAACAGCGTACTCCTCTCTATTCTGGGCGAGTGCGCTTTGGCACTTGAAAACATCAAAAACGCCAAAGAAAAAGAGGAAGCGGCTGTTCTGGCGCAAAATGAACAGCTTCGTGCTAACCTGCTGCGGGCAATCTCTCATGATCTTCGAACCCCTTTGACAGCGATTTCTGGCAGCGCAGACAATTTGCTTGCAAATTATAAAAAGATGGATGATGCATTGCGGGAGCAGACCTTTACCGATATTTATGACGATTCCATGTGGCTGATCAATCTCGTTGAAAACCTGTTGGCAGTCACACGAATTGAGGGCGGACAGGTCAATCTAACTCGGAGTATCGAACTCATGGATGAGGTCGTTTCTGAAGCACTGAAGCACATCAACAGAAAGAGTAAAGAACACACCATTCGTGTGACCAGCGGGAATGACTTTATCCTTGCCCACATTGATGCGAAGCTGATCGTTCAGGTGATTATCAATTTGGTTGACAACGCCATCAAATATACCCCTGTCGGTTCAGTAATTGAAATACATACCGATCAAAAAGAGCAATGGGTCACGGTTTCCGTTTCCGACAACGGCCCTGGAATTCCCGATGAGCAGAAACCCCGTATTTTCGATATGTTTTATAGTGGGGCCAATAAAGTGGTCGACAGCCGCAGAAGCCTTGGATTGGGGCTGTCCCTCTGTAAGTCCATTGTGACCGCCCACGGCGGCACGATTTCCGTATCAGACAATCAGCCAAATGGCACTGTGTTCACATTTACATTACCCGCCGGGAAGGTAGAACTTCATGAATAAACCTTTGATCTTAGTGGTTGAGGATGACCCATCTATACGAAATCTCATTACAACCACATTGAAAACAAATGATTATCGTTATGTGGTAGCGCCCAGTGGCTCGACAGCCATTATGGAGGCCACATCGCACAATCCTGAAATCATCTTGCTGGATTTGGGCTTGCCGGATATGGATGGCGTTCAAGTCATTCAAACGGTACGCTCCTGGTCCAATGCCCCCATCATTGTAATTAGCGCCAGAAGTGAAGATAATGACAAGATTCATGCATTGGATGCCGGAGCTGACGATTATCTGACAAAACCTTTTTCTGTTGAAGAATTATTGGCTCGACTTCGGGTGACGCAGCGAAGACTCTCTCTGATGACGGCAGAGATGTTTACTGCCAGTTCTGTATTTGTGAATGGTAAGTTGAAAGTGGATTATGTCGGGGGATGCGCTTATCTGGATGAAAACGAACTTCACCTGACACCCATGGAGTATAAGCTGTTGTGTCTGCTGTCCAAGAATGTCGGCAAGGTACTGACCCATACCTTTATCACACAAAATATCTGGGGCCGCAGTTGGGATAACGATGTGGCTTCCCTGCGGGTATTTATGGCAACACTGCGGAAAAAGCTGGAGCCAACAGAGGAGTCCCCGCAATACATCCAAACACATATTGGTGTGGGCTACCGTATGATAAAAGTAGAATAATACTATGCGGTCGGCCAGTGTTCACAGATGCATCAGATGTTCAACATACCGAATTGAAGCTCATGCCGAATCACCGTTTGAATTTGCGGTCGCTGCGAACCTTTCTGACCGTGGATGACGAAACGTTTGAACGCTTGCAGAAACGGTTTGAGAGTATGGTACGATAACCTGTTTCTGATTTAAAAAACTTGTCAAGAGGGCTGGCACCGTCCAGTCCTCTCTCTTTTTGCCAAAGTTCCCCTTTCTTTTTCTTGCAAGCTGCCGAAATCAGCGTGTTCTCAAAACTTTTTTGTTGACATGGCTCGATTTTTGTGGTAACCTATTCCAACAATTTAATATAACATATTTTACTTAGAGTTCCAGCTCGGCTCCCGAAGGAGCCGGAGCAAGTTTTTAACCTTCTATCGCTACATAACGAACCCGAACCAAGGCCATCCCGGAAGGGATGGTCAGGTTCAGGTTGTTGTGTGGCGATTTTTTATTGCCAAATCCAGCACCGCACCTTGAAAACCGAAAGACCGTCTGCATGGGATACCCGGCGATGACCCCGCAAGGGAGAGCCGGAAAACGCCACCGGAAGGGGGCAGGAAATCCATGCAGGGAGAACGGCGCACCCAATATCAACTGGTCAAAATGGCCAGTTGATGAGGTGAATGACGCAAAACGTCATTTCCCAGAAGGGTCTTCTGCGTTATGGCTCACCTCATGTAGACATTTTGTCCACACGAGGTGAATTGCCGCAGCCTAAATCAATGTGGACAAATTGTCCACATTGATTCTACCCGTGTTACGGCTGACCTCAACTTGACATTTTGTCAAGCCACGGTGAAATCTGGTGAATACTGCTTTTCAGTACTTACCAAATTGCT
>ENA-OQNO01001016-OQNO01001016.1-human-gut-metagenome-genome-assembly--contig:-NODE-1016-length-20897-cov-3.284930_pt1 | contig 20897 bp, 18 predicted proteins | sample MGYA00242629_ERZ504880 | MGnify/ENA primary metagenome ERZ504880 (study PRJEB26092, sample SAMD00036377) | human gut metagenome | host: Homo sapiens | study: EMG produced TPA metagenomics assembly of... | reverse complement strand
GAACAGAGAAACCGGACGAGCCCCGGCAGCGAGCGCGCGTTCGATCACCTTGCGCGACTCCCCTATGAACAAGCCGCCTTCAAAGTCCGGGCAATCCCGCAGCTGCGCATCCGTCATGCCGGAGTACACCGCCAAGCGCGCGTCGTCCAAACCTTCCAAATGAATCAGCGGCATAGCTTCCCCTTTCAGTCGGCGAACATGGTACCACGCAAGCGGAAGCGTCGAGCGTATGACGAATCCGCCCCGTTGCAATCGCGCAGTCTCCCACCGCCCCGCGATGCCCTATACTTCTCGCATGTAACGGGCACGGATTCAAAGGGGGCCTTATGGCCGCAACCGTCAAAACGCTTTTGGAGCACCACGGCGAACTGTACTGGGGCACGCGCCAGGCAAATCCGGGATACCACTACGGGCTGTCGCTCGACATCGGAGAAAACGGCGTTGCCGCACGGGTGGTCTACGTGATGAGCGACCTCGACGAGAACGACGACCCCGTCGTCACGCCCGAGATGCTCATGTCGTGCTACACCGTGGATGACCTGGAAGCCAACGGCATCGTCCTGAGCGACCTTATGGACGAAGACGACGGCTCCGTCAAGGGCTGGTACTGCATCGAAGAGTCGTTCTTCCCCGAAAACCAGGTTGAAGCGCTGCAGGAGAGCAACGCTCAGCTCGACGGCTATCTGGACATCATGCTGGACATCATGCTCATTTCGCCCGAAGAGGTAGCGGCAGGCATGCCGTCGCTCGACGACATCTCGTTTTTCGACCTTCTGAGCGAGCTTGAGGGAATCGCGGAGCGCATCGATTCTGGCGCTCTGGCGAAACCGCTGCCGTTCAACTTCCGCCTTGTAGGCGATGCGCTGTTCGGCTGGGAATTCGCCGACGAAGAGGACTGGCGCTAACGCACAAGCAACGATGCGCTGGTAGCGGCAATCCGCATGCCCAGATCAGCAGCCGATTCGTCGCGCAAACCCGCAAGATCGGCCAACGTGCGCTCAAGAAGCCCTCTCCAGACACCGGCTTCAAGGGACGCGCCCGGCGAAGAAGGCTCGTCGGTCTCCAACAGCAAGCGCTCGCGGGGCAGGCCGCGCGCATAAGCGCGCCCGCGCTTCGTGGCCAGCATGCGCGGGCCTACCGAAAAGAAGCAGCCGAGCCGTATCGCGCGCTGCAGATCGCCGGACGAGCCCGAGAACCAATGGAACACGCATGCGTTGCCTTCTGTCGCGCGATGTCGTTCGAGCGCATCGAGGACCGCACCCGCCGCGCGTACGGCATGGAGCGTTAGCACTTTGTCCCCCCGCTTGACGCATGCAGAGACCACGCGATCGAACGCGCGCTCCTGCGCTTCACGCGACGCAACGTGCCTCGCACCGAAGTCCAGTCCGATCTCGCCGATAAACCGGGCCGATCCTACCAACCGTTCGAACGACTCCAACGCTTCGCCCCCGTCGCCCGTTTCGCTTCCGGCCACCCACCAGGGATGCAGGCCCAAGCCAACGCGCACGTTGCCGCACGCCGCCAATTCCTGCACGGCGCGCTCGTAGCCCTCGGGCGTCACCGTTGCCGACAGGGCGCTCACCCCAAGCTCGTCAAGACCGACCGCAAGCGAAGCCGCATTCGGCGCGAAGTCCACATGGCAGTGCAGGTCGAAAAGGCGCATCGACGAAACGTCGCCGTCGACCACCGAAGATGCTGTCCCCAAAATCGTCATCGACCGATTCCCGCCAGCTCGCGAAGCACCTCGCCCGCGATCATCTGCCCCATGATAGGCGGCACGTACGACGCCGTTCCCAGGTTCGACCGCTCGCGCCGCGCGGCGCCTTCGCGCACGGGCACTTCGACCGGCTGCTCGCATGAATACAGCACCCGCAGGCTGCGAATGCCGCGCTTGCGGCCTTCCTTGCGCATGATGCGGCACAACGGGCAGTTCACCGTTTCGTACACGTCGGCTGCGCGAAAGCACTCGGGATGCAGCTTGTTCGCCGCCCCCATGCTGCTGATCAGGCGCACGCCCTCGCGATCCGCATATTCCGCGATCGCCAGCTTCGTGGAAATGGTGTCGATCGCGTCCACCACGTAGTCGGCGCGCACGCCGAACTCGCCCAAAAGAGCAGGGACGTTCTCGGCCAGCACGAACGTGTCCAGCGCCTCTACCTGGGCGTTCGGGTTGATGTCGGCCACCATGGCGCGCACCACCTCCGTCTTCTTGCGCCCGATGGTGCTATGAAACGCGATGGCCTGTCGATTGATGTTGCTCGCCTGCACCACATCGTGGTCGACCACGATCAAGCGCCCCACGCCGCCACGTGCGAGCGCTTCGACGCAGTTCGACCCCACGCCGCCCAAGCCCAGCACCATAACGGTGGAGGCGGCCAGGCGCTCAACGCCTTCGCGGCCCATGATCAACTCGAGTTTCGATACGGCATCGTCTGCAACGCTCATGGCAATCCTTTCTATCGGCGAACATGGTAGCATTGCGCCGCTCCGAAACGAAGCGGAGGACGGGAGCTGGGCGCAAATCGGCACCCGTGACAAAAAAATCGTGCGGCGAAAACGTCTTTGAGACGACTCGTCAGCAAAAGGCCTGGTCCCATTTTGATCTGCGGCCGGAGAACGGGCTCGTGCTCTCTGAGAATTGTCACAGGTCCCGATTCGCGCCCACATTTGGAATGGCGCGCATCCGCGCTTTATAGCCGACGACCCCGCCACGCCCCCGAAGCGCTTGCCCGCGCGCCCAGACGCGTGCTACACTCGCACGGCAACGTTTCGCGGACGCTCCCATGCCAAGCGCCCGCCACTCCAAGGAGAGCGATACATGAAGTTCTAGCGATGCCCCAACCCCGACGTATCCCGGCGCCCACACGGCGCTCGGCCCTGCGCGGACTCGCATCGCAGATCCATACGCTCGACCCAGCGCCCACGCGCCGCTCAGCGCGTCGGCGAGCCCCCTATGCGAGCATCCGCATGCAGGGCCTCCGAACTCACAGGAGGTCTTCATGGTTCTCACCTTACACGATATCGGCTACACCTACCCCGGGTCGCCCGCACCCGCCATCGAGCATGTCTCGGCTACGTTTGCCGAAGGCTGGTGCGGCGTCATCGGCGATAACGGCTGCGGGAAGAGCACGCTTGTGCGCATCGCATGCGGCCTGACCCAACCCGACGTCGGCAGCATCTTTCCCCAGCGCACGGCAACGTACTGCCCTCAAGACGCCGTTACCTCGCCCGACTTGCTGTACGACTTCGCATGCGATTTCTCTCGCCGCGCAATCGCGCTGCGCGAGAATCTGGGCATTGGAGACGATATGCCCTGGCGGTTCGACGAACTCAGCTTTGGGGAACGCAAGAAGGTCCAGGTAGCCGTGGCGCTTTGGCAAAGCCCCGACATACTGGCGCTCGACGAGCCCACGAACCACGTGGACGCGCCCTGCCGCGCCGCCATTGCGCAGGCGCTCAAGGGCTATCGCGGCATCGGCATCCTCGTATCGCACGATCGCGATCTATTGAACGCCCTGGTCGAACGCTGCCTTATGTTCGAAGCCGGAACTTGGTCCATGCGCCCGGGAACCTACGACGAAGCGCGCATGCAACACGAGCACGAACGAGCCGAAGCCCTGGCCAAACGAGCAACCGCCAAGCGAGAAGCCGAACGCCTGGCGGCCGAAGCGAACGAGCGGGCCCGACAAGCCGCGCGAACGGCAGCCCGGCTGAGCGCCCGGCACCTGGACAAGCACGATAGCGACGGCAGGGAAAAGCGTCGGCTTGCCGTATACTCCGGGCAGGACGGCAAGACCGGCGCGCTCGCGTCGAACATGGACGCGCGCGCCGGACGAGCCCGACAGGAAGCGCAGGGCATCCGCACGGCGAAACGCTACAACGGGTCGCTCTGGCTGGAGTCGAAACCCCATCCGCGCGCAACGCTCCTGTTCATGGACGAGCACGTCATCCCCTGCGGACAGGGTCGGCTCGCGCTTCCGAAACTCGTCCTCGGAAACACCGACCACATCGGCATCTCGGGACCGAACGGCGCGGGCAAATCGACGCTCGTGCGCCACCTGCTCCAACAGCTTCTCAACGATATCGCCGTCCTGACGATCCCGCAGGAAGTATCGCCCGCCGAAGCAAGGAGCATCGCGAACAGCCTGCTTTCAACCGACGAGGCCCGTATGGGACGCCTGCTTTCGATCGTCACCCAGCTCAACTCGAACGCGAAGCGCATCCTAGCTGGCAGCGAAGTGAGCCCGGGCGAGCTGCGAAAATTGATGCTGGCCCAAGGCATGCTGGACGAGCCAGCGCTCATCGTGATGGACGAGCCCACCAACCACCTGGACCTGCATTCGGCAGAAGCGCTCGAACGCGCGCTTGCGGCCTACCCCGGCGCGCTCGTTGCCGTATCGCACGACCAAGCGTTCCTGACCGCTTGCACCAACACGCGCTGGCACGTGGAAGAAGGGCGCGTGAGCGTGCAATGACCGACTTCATCCCCGGCACTCCACGAAGCGTAGGTTGCCCGCACGCGAAAGCAGCCCCATACTCGATGCAATCGAAACAGGGACGTTCCAAACCGCCCACGACCACCGAACGGAGCACTCCATGTCAACCTACATTACCGGCGACACCATCCGCAAGCTGCGCGAACGAAAAGGCTGCACGCAACGCAAGCTTGCCAACCGCCTCGGCGTCACCGACAAAGCGGTTTCCAAATGGGAAACGGGAAAAGGACTTCCCGACATCACGCTGGTCGAGCCTTTGAGCGCGGCGCTCGACGTGTCGGTGGCCGAACTGCTTTCGGGAGAATGCGCCCACAACTCGAACCGCTGCGCCAACATGCTGCGCACACGCTTCTACGTCTGCCCCCTCTGCGGCAACGTCGTCCATGCAACCGGCGAGGGCGCGTTCAGCTGCTGCGGCATCCTGCTCCCCGCCCTCGATGCCGAAGAAGCGGACCCCACCGACAGCGCGCATCACCTGGAAATCGACGTGGTGGAACACGACTTCTACGTAACGATGGGCCACCCCATGACAAAGCAGCACTTCGTGAGCTTCATCGCCTACGTCACAACGGACCGTCTGCACCTGCGAAAGCTGTACCCGGAACAGGCGGCCGAAGCACGGTTCCCCATCATGGGATCGGGAACCGTTTACGCTTTCTGCAACCAGAACGGCCTATTCAAGGCGAAGGCCGCACGGCCTAAGCCGTCACGCTAGCCGAGCCGCCCGCCGGGCCCGCGGCGGCTTGAGCGCTCGCCGGAGCGGTCGAACCCGTGGAGGACCCGGAGCCGGAGCCCGTCGCAGAACCCGAGCCGGACGAACCGGAACTGCCGCCCGAAGTCGAACCCGATCCCGATCCGCTGCCGCCGTCAGCCGGCCCGCCAGCATCGGTGCCGCCAGCGCCCCCCGACCCGGTGCCGGCGCCAGAACCCGATCCGCCCGCCGCGCCCGAACCGGATCCGCCCGCTCCCGAAGAGCCAGAACCGTCGCCGGCGCCGGTGCCGGCGCTGCCGGAATTCGATCCGTCGGCGCCCGGCGAACCCTGCTGGCCGGCCGAAGATCCGGCTCCCGCGGAAGAGCCCTCGCTTTTGCCGGGCTTCTGCGTGTCGGCGCTTGCGGCCGACCCCGACGAACCGGCTTGCCCCTGCCCGGTCGAAGCACCGCCCACGTCCTGCGGAGCCTCTTGCCTCTGCACCGAAACGAGCGGCTCCGGCCGCGCGCCGAAGCCCTCGCCCTGCGTGATCAGATTGACCGCAAAGGCCGAGATCAACACCGCCGCCACCGCCGACGCGGCAGATACCGCGACGATCTTGCGCTGCGTCCTGCGCTTGCGCTCGCGATTGTCGCGAACCCGCTGCGCCGTCACATCGCCAAGAAGCGCAGCGTCCCCGATCCGAGGCGTGAGCGACCGACGCACGGTGGTCGGCCGCAGCACCGCCGTTTCACCGGCAGGCGGCAAAACGACGGTCGGCGCATCGCCCGAACCGCCATCGGGCACGTAGCCCGGCTCGCCTGGCTTCAGCTCGCGCAGCTTTTCGGCTGAGGCGGTGAAGAACTTCTTGTACAGTTGCGACGCCACCGCCGAAACGATGGAGCCCACGCCCACGCCGATCACCGATCCGTAAATGCCTATTTGAGACGCCAGCAACATGGAGGTAACGGCTGCGAGCGCGCCGGCGACCACCTGCGGCAACGACAGGTCGTCGAACAGCGCGCGCAGCGAACCGCCCTTCCCGGGGTTGTCATCGCGTGCATTCCGTTCCATCGTGCGTCCTCCTTGCGAACCCCAACGTTCGCCCGTTCGTTTTCTCGTCTTCGAACATACCCCACCCATGTCGTATGCTTATGTGGTTCATCCAATCGTTATCAGCAAGCCACAGAACGTCCAATCCTCTACCGCGATGCAGTGCCGCGCGGAGCGCGGACGGTGGAACGCGAACATGAAAGGCGAGACTGTATGCACCTGAACCGACCGAAGCGCTTCGATGTCCTTGTGATAGGTTGCGGCATAGCCGGAACCATGGCGGCAATCTCGGCGGCACGCGCGGGAGCGCGCACGGCAATCGCCTGTCTGGGACCCCTGTTCTCGGGCTCGAGCTTCTACCCGGGCACCTGGGGCCTGGGGCTCATCGGTCCCGAATCGCCCTCCGACGAAGCCGACCTTGCAGACTGCATTCTCGACGTGGGCTGCGGCATGGCCGACCCCGCGTTGGTCGCGTCGTTCGTCGGCGGCATCTCCGATGGACTCGCGCAGCTGGAAGCGCTTGGCATGACGCTCAAGAAGCCCGCACGTGCACAGGAGCGCGAATTCATCCCTTGCTTCGACCGCAAGCACCGTCTATGGAGGGGCATCGAGCGCGGCCCGTTCGAGCACGCCATGGCCGCCGAGCTTGATCGCTTGAACGTAACCGTGCTCCCTCGCCAAGAATTGATCGACCTGGCCATGCAAGAAGGAACCGCCACGGGAGCCGTGCTGTTCGACCATGCGGCGCAGTCGTTCGAACTGGTCCCGGCCGGCGCCGTCGTGCTTGCCACGGGCGGCTACGGCGGACTGTTCGAGCGCCGGCTCACGGCGGACGACGTGCAGGGAACCGCCCAAGCCGTTGCGCTGCGCAGCGGCTGCACGCTCGTCAACCTGGAGTTCATGCAGATGATGCCGGGGCTTGTTCACCCAAAGAGCGGCATCGTGTTCAACGAGAAGACGTTTCGATTCGCCCAACTGTTCGACGCGGAGGGGCGCGACGCGCTGCGCGAGGTGCCGGACGCTCGCTTTGCGCTGGAAGCGCGATCGGGCCACGGACCCTTCACAGCCCGGCTCGCATCGCGCGATGTGGACCTTGCGCTGGCGAACGCAGGCTCGAACGGCCTGACCGTGCGCTACCGCTTCGACAGCTCCTGCCAACTACCCGAATTCGTGCGCACTTACTTCGACTGGCTGGAGAAAGACTGCGGCATCCGGATCGACGACGAGCTGGTCATCGCCCCCTACGCCCATGCGGCGAACGGCGGCGTCCTCATCGACGAGCATGCGGCAACCGGCGTCGACGGGCTTTACGCCTGCGGCGAGGCAACGGGCGGCATGCACGGCGCCGATCGCATCGGCGGCCTTTCAAGCGCGAACGGCATCGTGTTCGGTTTGCGAGCAGGAGTCTCGGCGGCAGCATGGGCCGGAAAAACAGGGGCGCAAAGCAGCCGTCAGCCTCACGTTCGCGCCGCATTCGAAGGAATCGGCATCGAAAACGGCGTCGACATCCGCAAGGCGCTGAGACGCATCATGACCGAGCACTGCATGATCGCACGAAGCGAGCATGGGCTGAATGCAGCGCAGAAAGCCTTGGAGGACTTGGCCGAGCAGGCCGAATCCGCAAAACGCCGAACCGAAGATCCTCGGCAAGCTGCGGAAACGGCGCGCACCCTAGCCCAACTGACCCTCGCAAGGTCTATCGTGAAAGCGGCACGAACGCGCACTGAAAGTCGCGGCGCCCATTACCGCCTCGACTTCCCCGCTTCGGACCCCCGCCAAGCTCGACCGCTTGCCATCGACCTTGGGAAAAACGGCGACCTTGTGGCGCGCCCGCTGGATCGGCGTCGCTGAACGACGTCACGAACGCACCGCCGGAACCATTGCCAGATCGGCCAAGGTCACGCCGTCGACATAGTCCTCTATCGTCTTGTCGAGACCAGCCCAGAAGCGAACGGTGGTGCACTCCGACAAACGCGGGCATCGCTCGTCGCCGTCAAGACCCATGCACGCCACCGGGGCCGTGCTGCCCTCAACCGCGCGCAGCACGTCTCCGGCCCTGATGGCAGCCGGGTCGTCCGCCAGTACATAACCGCCTCCTTTGCCGCGGACGCTACGAAGCAGTCCTGCCTGAACAAGCGGGCGGGCAAGCTGCTCAAGGTATTTGAACGAGATGTCCTCCCGTTCGGCAACCTCGCGCAACGCAACCTTCGCCCCGTCTCCCGCCTGGGCCACGCACACCATGAGCCGCAACGCATAACGGCCCTTCGTCGATACGAGCATCGAAACTCCTTCCCTCCACGCCGCACGAGCTCCGGCAAAATCGGCACGCCGGTCGCACCGGGCACCGAACGTTTTGCATAAATTCTATCAACTTTCTAGGATTAATGCTTGACTTTTCACGGTATCGGTTTATTTTAATCCTAGCAAAACTATATGATTAACTTACGACGAGAGATTTCGGGCGATGCGCCTCCCAAGGCGCGCCACCCGCCCCGAACACGAAAGGAACGTTCGCATGACCGGAAAAAGCCCGCTCCTGTCCGTACAGGGGCTTACCGTCTCAGCCAACGACAAAGCCATTCTCAACGACATACATCTGAACATCGGAGCCGGGGAAACCCATGTCATCATGGGGCCGAACGGCGCCGGCAAGTCAACGCTCGGGCACGTTGCCATGGGCAGTCCCGTTTACACCGTCGAAAGCGGCACGATACGGTTCGACGGTCGAGATATCACCGACCTCGCCCCGGACAAACGCTCGCATGCGGGGCTGTTCCTCAGCTTCCAGGCGCCGGTCGAGATACCAGGCGTCCCAGTTTCCAGCTTTCTGCGCGCCACCGCAGCAGGCCGCGAAGGATCCGCCATGAAGGGCAAGCTGTTCCGCAAGCACGTGCGCGACCTTGCGCAAGAGCTGGACATGGATCCCGCCTACCTCGACCGGGAGCTGGGCGTGGGCTTCTCGGGCGGCGAGAAGAAGAAGCTCGAGATGCTGCAGCTTTTGCTGCTGCGACCGAAGCTCGCCATCCTGGACGAAACGGACTCCGGCCTTGACGTGGACGCCCTGGGCGTAGTCTCGCGAGGCATCGATGCGTACCGCCGCTCGTGCGAAGGCACGCTGGTCATCATCACCCACAACACCCGCATCCTGGAGCGGTTGGACATCGACCGCGTCCACGTGCTGGTGCGCGGGCGCATCGTCGAAAGCGGCGATGCATCGCTCATCCGCGAGATAGACTCCCACGGCTTCGAGCGCTTCGAGCTCATGGACCAGGCAGACGCCGCGTGCGCCAATGCGGCGAGCACCGGTTGCGATGCGCAGCATGGCTGCACCGCAACCGCGTAGGGAGGAAGCCATGACGAAGCAACGAACGCACGTCGACGACATCGATCGCAGCCTCTACGATTTCGCGAACGACGAAACCGGCATCGAGCGCCTTGACGCGGGCCTTACGCCGTCCATCGTGCGCGAGATCTCCGAACGCAAGAACGAGCCCGGCTGGATGCTGGACTTTCGCCTGCGATCCCTCGATACGTATCATCGTATGAAAAGCCCTGACTGGGGCCCCGGACTGGGCGGGCTCGACATGGACGACATCGCCACGTACGTAAAGCCCCGCACGGAAATGCAAAGCGACTGGGACAGCCTTCCCGACGACGTCAAAAACACGTTCGACCGACTGGGAATACCCGAAGCGGAGCGCGAGTACCTTGCCGGCGTGGGAGCGCAGTACGATTCCGAACTGGTCTACCACAACATGCAAGACACCGCGGCCGGTATGGGCATCGTCTACTCCGGCATCGAGGAAGCGCTGCTGGACCCGGATTGGGAGCCGCTCATCAAGGAAAGATTCATGACGCTCATCCCGCCTGCCGATCACAAGTTCGCCGCGCTGCATGGCGCAGTATGGAGCGGCGGATCGTTCGTCTACGTTCCGAAGGGCGTGAAGCTCGACTTTCCCCTGCAAAGCTACTTCCGCCTGAACGCGAAGGGGGCCGGTCAGTTCGAGCACACGCTCATCATCGTGGAAGACGGAGCCGACCTGCATTTCATCGAGGGCTGTTCCGCGCCGAAATACAACGTGGCCAACCTGCACGCCGGCGCGGTGGAGCTGTTCGTCGGCAAGAACGCGCGCCTGCGCTACTCGACCATCGAGAACTGGTCGAAGAACATGTACAACCTCAACACCAAGCGCGCCCGCGTAGACGAAGGCGGGTCCGTGGAATGGATCAGCGGCTCCTTCGGCAGCCATGTGGGCTACCTCTACCCCATGTCCATCCTTGCCGGACGGAAAAGCACCTGCACGTTCACCGGCATCACCTTCGCCGGAGCGGGGCAGAACCTCGACACGGGCTGCAAGGTGGTGCTTGCCGCGCCCGATGCGTCCGCGTCCATTGAAACGAAATCCATCTCGAAAGGCGGCGGCATCTCGACGTTCAGGTCGTCCATCGTAGCTACCGAAGCGGCGAAAGGATCCGCGGCCAGCGTATCGTGCCAGTCGCTCATGCTCGACGATCTCAGCCGCTCGGACACCATCCCGGCCATGGACATCCGCTGCAAGCACATGGACATCGGCCACGAGGCCACCATCGGCCGCATCGGAGACGACAAGGTCTTCTACCTGATGAGCCGCGGCGTATCCGAGGAGGAGGCGCGCACGATGATCGTGAACGGCTTCGCCGACCCCGTGTCGAAGGAGCTGCCCCTTGAGTACGCCGTGGAAATGAACAACCTGATCAAGCTTGAAATGGAAGGGGCCATCGGATAATGGAAACCCTCACGATAGAACGCGCGAACGCCATGCCCGCCCCCACGTGGCACAGGCTTCGCATGAACGATGTGACCATCGAGCTGCCCGCCGACTTGGAACATGCGCGTTGCGTGGAGACGGTTGCGCCGTCGTCGCTCGTCGGCAAGGCGAACGCGTTCGACCATGCGCTCGAACGCGCCCAGGCAGCGCTTGACGAAAGGACGCCCGCATCGGAAGCCGAGCCTCGGGCCATCGTCGCGGCAGCCTGCGGCACGACCGACCCCGCCGATCTGGACGTTCCCGCGCTTACCCCCTTTCAGCGGGCCGCCGCCGAAAGGGAGCTGGAAAACAGCATGGTGGAGGCGTTCGAAACGGGCATGGGCCATCAAGCGCGGGAATATCTTGAATTCGCGGCGGGAGAGCCCATCGTGCTGGCCACGAGCCCGGGAGAAACCGCACACGCATCCATTCGCATCGAAGGCGTCGACGGCGCGGTCAACGCAGCCGCCATCGACCTGGTCGCAGCGCCGAACTCGTCGCTTGCGCTTACCGTCACGATGGACTCCCCCCGTGCCGGCGAAGGCGCGGTCGGGACGCGCATCCGCGCGTTCGCCGGCGAAAACGCGCACATCGACCTTGCCTGCACGCAGACGCTCGACGACTCCTGGACGGCGCTCGACGACACCGGCATCGTGCTCGACCGAAACGGCCGCATGACCGTGCGCCACGTCGTGCTGGGCGCGGGCCGCAGCTACACGGGCCTCGCAGCCGACCTGCGAGGAGACGACGCGCGCCTGGATGCGGACACGCGCTATCTAGGGCACGCCCAGGAGCAGCGGGATTTCAACTACGTAGCGCATCAGCGGGGACGCCGCACCACCTGTGCTTTCAACGCCAACGGCGTGCTGGCCGGAGCGTCCTCGAAAACGCTGCGCGGAACCATCGAGCTTGCGCACGGGTGCAAAGGATCCGAAGGGTCCGAGCAGGAAACCGTCCTTCTCGCCGATGAGCGCGTGGAAAATCGCACGGTGCCCGTGATCCTCTGCGACGAAGACGACGTGGCCGGAAACCACGGTGCCACGATCGGGCACGTGCGCCCGGAGCAGCTGTTCTACCTGGCCAGCCGAGGGGTATCCCCCGACGCAGCCGAGCGCCTGTTCGTCACCGCCAGCTTCGAGGAGGCGGCGTTCAGCGCCAAGGACGACCGAACGCGCGCCGCCGTAACCCGCCTAGCCGCTGCGCGCGGCATCATTTTCGAGGAGGCAACCGCATGAGCGTCGACATCGCCGCCAATCCGTACCGCAAGGACTTTCCGCTGCTCGAGGCAAACCCGAGCCTGGCCTTTCTGGACAGCGCCGCCACGGCGCAGCGGCCCGCTGCGGTTCTGGACGCCCAACGCGCATTCTACGAGACCATGAACGCAAACGCGCTGCGCGGCCTCTACCGGCTTTCAGTGGACGCCACCCAGGCCATCGGCGAGGCTCGCGCGCGCATCGCCCGCTTCATCGGCTCTCACGACGCGCGCGAACTGGTATTTTGCCGCAACGCCAGCGAAGCGCTCAACCTGGTAGCGAAGGCTTTCGCGCCCACGGTGCTCGAACCGGGCGACGAAGTGTGCGTCACCATCATGGAGCACCATTCGAACCTCGTCCCCTGGCAACAAGCATGCCGCAACACAGGGGCCAGCCTCGTGTACCTGTATCCCGACGAAAACGGCGTGATCACCGACGAAGAACTGGATGCGAAGATCGGACCGAAGACCAAGATCGTAGCCGCCGCGCACGTATCGAACGTCCTTGGCATCGAGAACCCTCTGGCGGCCATGGCCGAGCGCGTTCATGCTCAGGGGGGCTACCTGGTGGTCGACGGCGCCCAGTCGGTGCCCCACATGCCCGTGGACGTGCACGCGATTGGCTGCGACTTCTTCGCGTTCTCGGCGCATAAAGCGTTCGGGCCCTTCGGCGTAGGCATGCTCTGGGGCAGCCTGGATCTGCTTGAAGAGATGCCCCCGTTTCTCACGGGCGGCGAGATGATCTCGTCGGTCACGCAGATCGACGCCGTCTGGGCTCCCGTGCCCGAAAAGTTCGAAGCGGGCACGCAGGACGCCGCGGGCATCGCCGCGTCCGCTGCAGGCATCGCGTATATCGAGAGCATCGGCTGGGATGCCGTGCAAGCACGCGAGCAGGCGCTCGTGCGCGCATGCATGGATCGTTTGGCAGAGCTTCCCTACGTCCGCGTTCTCGGTCATCCCGACCCGGCGCAGCACCACGGCGCCGTCAGCTTCAACGTAGACGGCATACACCCGCACGACGTGGCCAGCATCCTCGACGAGCACAACGTTGCGATCCGCGCCGGCCAGCACTGCGCGCAGCCGCTGCTGACATGGCTAGGGGAAGAGTCGTGCTGCCGAGCCTCGCTGGCGCTCTACAACGACGAAAGCGATATCGAGGCGCTGATCGTTGGGCTCGACACCGTTTGGAGGATCTTCAATGGCTAGCATCTACACCGCGGCACTCATGGAGCACAACGCGCACCCCGACTACAAGTACCGGATGGACGAGCCCACGTGCACGCACGATGGCGTGAACCCCAGCTGCGGCGACGAGCTGACGCTGGCGCTGCGCCTGAGGGGCGACGTGATCGAGGAAGCCGCCTTCACCGGCCACGGCTGCGCCGTGAGCCAGGCGGCGGCCGACATGATGGCTGACCTGATCACCGGCGAAACCATCGCCGAAGCGCAGCGCCTTTCCAGCCTCTACCTGGACATGATCAAGGGTCGCCCGCTCACCGACGAAGAGCGCGCCGACCTCGACGAGGCAGCCGAGCTCGAGTCCATCGCCCGCATGCCCGCCCGCGTCAAGTGCGCCGAACTTGCCTGGCGCACCCTGGAGAAGCTGCTAGAGAAGGAACTCACAACTTAAAAACGCCCTGGAAGCGAGCGCCCAGCATCACGATCCGCCCCGTTGATCGGAGTCGGCTTGGCAATGTCCCGAGCTCTCGCATCAGTCGGTTGCATCGAACCACATTGGCGCCCTCGACGACAGACGACCCTGCGGAAGCCGCTTCGCGTCCGGCGAGGTCACCACGCACGAGGTCGTCGAGAGAGCAGCCGAACAGATCGCATATCTTGATAAGCTTGTCCATTTCGGGATAGCTCTTCTCGGCCTCCCATTTCGCCACTGACTGGCGACTCACGCCGATTTGCTACGCCAAATCCGCCTGGCTCATATCCTGTAGGTCGCGCAGATGCTGAAGGTTGTCTCGGAAGCTCATGGGCGTCTCCTCACGCTCGCAAAACATCGTGCTCACGCCTTGCATCATGCACCGTGCGAAAGGGGCGCTGCAACCAACTTGCGGATGCTTTTTCGCGAACGGATGACAACCGACAGTTGTCTTTCCTGATCAACCCGCATCTTCACCTTCGCGAACCGAGATGAACGCCCTATGCGCAGCGATTAGCAACGCGCTCCCGCCGGGCAAAAGCTGCCGGAAACCCCAATCAAGGAGTCCTGCCGCATGTCGCTGCGCACGCTCGTAGGCCCGAACAGGAAAGGACGCCCCGCCCCCCGTCTGATGCGAGGCGGAGGCGTCCTTTGCGTACCGCTACTCGGCGTAGTCGTGGATCACGGCTTCGATGTTGTTGCCCTCGGCATCGAGGACGAACGCCGCATAGTAGCCGGGATGATAGTCGCGGAGACCGGGCGCACCGTTATCGGTGCCGCCAGCGGCAAGCGCCGCCTCGTAGAAAGCCCTCACCTGGTCGGCGTTCTTCGCAAGAAGGGCAACGTGCGCGGGGACAGGCTCGGCGCCTTCGGACAGCGGAGCCACCCACACGTCGCCCGGCTCGCCCTCCACGTGCAGCTGCAGGCCGCCGGGATACTCGATGCCCCGCACGTAGCCGAGCGGCGCCAGCGCCGCCGTGTAGAACGCCTTGGCGCCTTCGACGTCCTTCACTTTCACGCTTGTGTGATCGATCATCGCGAACCTTTCTCTCAGGAATGCCGTCGCACGCAGTGTACCACGCGCGACGCGGCGACCGCGGGCAGCCCCGCGTGCGACGACTCGCGACGAAAGACGACCGAGCCAATGCCGGCACCGCCCGTCCGCCCGCCCCCTGTTGCGCCCAAGCCCGACCATGCACCACCCCGCATAGCAACTCGGGTGCAATTCGCTACCGCAAAATGATATTGTCGCCCGAAACGGACGGTTTTCGGCTCGATTCCGTCCGTTTCGGGCGACAATGCGTCTTGCGGCAAAAAGTCCGCCGCAGGTCGCTCGAACCTGCGGCGGACCCTTCTTATTGCATCGTCCCCGAACGTTAGAAGTCGAACATCGCCGTCGAGAGGTAACGCTCGCCCGTATCGGGAAGGATCACCACGATAGTCTTCCCCTCGTTTTCCGGACGACGCGCCAGCTCGGTGGCAGCGGCCACGGCCGCGCCCGAAGAAATGCCCACGAGCAGGCCTTCCTTCGCCGCCAGTTCGCGCCCCGCCGCGAAAGCGTCCTCGTCGGCCACGGCGATGACCTCGTCGTACACGTCAGTGTTCAGCGTGTCGGGCACGAAGCCCGCGCCGATGCCCTGGATCTTGTGCGCGCCCGCGCGTCCCTCGGACAGCACCGGCGAAGTCGCGGGCTCCACGGCCACCACGCGCACGTTCGGGTTCATGCGCTTCAGGTACGCGCCCGTGCCGCTCACCGTGCCGCCCGTGCCCACGCCCGCCACGAAGATGTCCACGTCGCCGCCGACAGCTTCCCAGATCTCCGGCCCCGTAGTGGCCTCGTGCACCGCTGGGTTCGCCGGATTCACGAACTGGCCGGGAATGAACGAGTTGGGAATCTCGGCCGCCAGCTCGTCGGCGCGCGCGATGGCGCCCTTCATGCCCTGCGCGCCCTCGGTCAGCACGAGTTCCGCACCGTATGCCTTCATGAGGTTGCGGCGCTCGACCGACATCGTCTCGGGCATGGTGATGATAAGGCGCATGCCGCGCGCGGCGGCGATAGCGGCCAAACCGATGCCGGTGTTTCCCGACGTGGGCTCGATGAGCACGGTGTCCTGGTCGATAAGCCCATCGGCCAACGCCTGGTCGATCATGGCCTTCGCGATGCGATCCTTCACCGACCCGCCCGGATTGAACGATTCAACCTTGCCGACGATCTTCGCCTTCAGGTTGTGGTTGCGCTCGTAATTCGTCAGCTCTACCAGCGGCGTAGCGCCGATCAGCTCCGACACGCTCTTGTAAACCGTCATACCTCGCCTGCTTTCTCATCTGCGCCCGGCAAGCTCCCGGCCGACAATCGGCCTCAACCCCGGGCTTCCCTTGTGTCGCAGTAAATCCTACTTTCTTTATAGGTTTTAGTCAAGAACCCCTTCCGGCAAGATCTCGAATCCTTCGGCATCCAGCTGGGGCGCGCCCTCGGCACGTCGCCGGGCCACCAGCCGCTTCGCTGCAGGAATGGACGCCAGCAGCGCCGCGCCCATGACGACGCTCGCCACGATGACCATGATCCACACCGGCGCGAACGACAGGTAGGCATCGAACATCACGCCCGACGCCACCGCTCCCACTGCGGCGCCCAAAAGCTCGAACGCCGTGACAATGCCCGTCACCGTGCCAAGATCCTTCTTGCCGTACTCCTTCACCACCATGATAGGCGGCGCCACCGTGCCCATGCAGGTGGCGAACCCGAAGAACAAACAGGCCAAAATCGGGCCCCAGTCGGTAGCGGGAAACAACAGCATGACGCCGGCCAAAACCGACGTGATCGTGCCGAGGATCGTACCCGTGCGCATGCCCCATCGATCGTAGATGGCGCCGAGCGCCACCTTCGCCACGATGACCACCGCCAGGTAGAATGACCATACGCTGCCGGCCCACAGGGTCGAATGGCCGCCGGTGACCACTTCGGTGCCCCCTACGGTCACGCTCGTCATGTTCGCAATGGAGTTCGTGATGATGCAGCCGTTCGTGATGCCCATGGCCACGAACCCGATCACCAGCAACCAGAACGCCGAGCTCGAGCGCAAGGTCTTCCATCCCACCGAAACGTTAACGGGAACGTCGGGCGAGCGATCTTCCTTCACCTGCTCGACCTGGCCCGCGCCGTAAGGGACCATGCCCTTGTCGCTGGGGCGCGTGCTGAACGTTGCCAGCACAAGCGGCAACGCCGCCACCAGGCACACCGCAGCCAGCAGCAGAAACGCCGCGCGCCAGCCCGACGCCTCGATCATGGCGCTCGTGGCCGGGGAGAGCACGACTCCGCCAAGGCCCGATCCTGAAAGCGCAATGGACACTGCCAGGCCGCGCTTGAGCGTGAACCAGTTCGAGATGACCACCGAAACCAGCAAGCGCGTACCGGCGACCACCACCATGCCAGCCACCACGCACAGCGCGTACAGTTGCCAAGCAGCCGTAATGAACGAAAGCCCCACCAGCACAAGAGAGCTGGTCAGCACCGTCACCGCGCCCAGCACGCGCGCCGAGCACGTATCGGTCAGCCGCCCGATCACCAGCGACGCGAACCCCGCAACCACCGTGGTGATGGAAACGCCCGTGTTGAACTGCCCCACCGTCAACCCTAGGTCGCGCACGATATGCGTCTGGAACAACGGGATGCAGTTCACGAACACCGTGTAGCACGTTGCCATGATCAGCAGGCCGCCCGCCACAATCCACCAGCCGTAGAAGAATTTTCCCTCGCTCGATCCCGCCTCAGCCATGCTTCCTCATTTCCCCAGCTTATCCAAATGCCGAATGAACTCGATGTAGAACCCCACTCCGCGCTTGAACGCGTCCACGTCCAAATTCTCGTCTTGCCCGTGAATGCGCGTGCGCTGATCGCCCTTGAACAAGATGCCCGCGAACCGGTACGTGCGCGGGCATACGCGGGCAAAATGACGCGCGTCGCTGCAGCTGGTCTGGACATACGGGACAATGCCGGCATCGGGGTATACGGAGCGAATCACGCGCTTCACATAAGCGAACGCAGGATCGTCCTCGAACGGAGACACCGGCGAAGGTTCGCTCACTTCGAACAGGTCGTACGCAGTACGATCGTCAAAACGAGCCTTGATGCGAGCGAGCGCATCCCCCACCGTTTCGCTCGGATCCACGCGTACGTTCACCGTGGCTTTCGCCTGCTTGGAAATCACATTGTGGGCCTTCGACCCTTCAAGCTGCGTGAGCGCATACGTGGTGCGCACCATAGCCGCCGTTTCGGGGTCGCGCTGCATGACGCGCACGACCAAGGGACGAAACAGCCATAAATTGCCGAACACCAAGCGCAGCGCGAAACCACCGTGCGCGGCCAATTCGCGAAGCATTGCCGCCACCGGAGCAGACAGCGCGGAGGCCGGCGGGTTCTTCTGCAAACCGTCCAACCCTGCCACCAGCTTCGCCGCGGCGTCTTCAAGCGAAGGAGTAGCCGCGTGGCCCCCTTCGGAACTCGTGGTGACGCGCGCGTTGAAAATGCCCTTCTCCGCCACGCCCACGACGGCGAACTGCCCGGTCACACCCAAAGGAGGGTTGTCGATAAGCGCGCCGCCCTCGTCCAGGACCAGGTAAGGAATTCGTCCGATGGCCTTGAGGTGATCGACCATGTGGGGAGCCGTATCGCCGCCGTCCTCTTCGGTGTTCGACGAGAAGAAGTAGATGTCGCGAGGAGGAACGTATCCCTCCTCCAGCAAACACTCGGCAGCTTCCATGAGAGCCGCCCAGATGCACTTCGTGTCTACCGCGCCGCGCGCATAGATCTTCCCGTCCGCAATGTCGGCGGCGAACGGATCATGCGACCACCCATGCGGGTCGGCCTCCACCACGTCATGGTGCGCCATGAGCACCACCGGGGCAAGCGCGCGGTCCGCGCCCTTCCATAGAAGCGAGATGCCGTACCCGTCGATCATCTCAAGATCCAAAGACGCGAACACGCGCGGATACAATCGGCGCAGCTTGGGCACGAACTCGTCGAAAGCGCTGTGGTCGGCCTCGGGGTTGCCCGCACCCCACACGGTAGCGCTGCGAAGCATTTCGCGAAAACGCTCGACAGCCTCGTCCGATCCCATAGCCTGACTCTGCGGCAAAGGATCGGAAACGGGCGTCGGCCTGAGCCTTACGGCATTCACCGTCAATACGACTGCGAACAGCGCGACAATCGCAACAAAGCAAACGAACACGATCATATACGGACCCTTCTCTGCGGCATCATGCGGCCATTATAGACCCAACTGCTATAATCCCCCGCAAGGGGAAGGGGATCGGATGGCGCTCATCGACAGGGTTCACGGAGCATCGGGCATCAAAATCATCGTCGGATCGGCGTTTCTTTGGGCGTGGCTCGACGCGCTGTTCATGAGCGCGTTCTTCACCGCACCCGACGCCAAGGGGCTCACGGCCGAGCTGGCCGCCGTGGCCGTGTTCGGCTTCAGCGCCCTCGGATATGCAGCCGCCCTCAAAAAGCCAGGCACCGTCAACAAGCTCATCGCCGGAAAGCGCCTGCCGTTGATCGCGGCGGTGCTGGGAACTACGGGGTCTTTGCTGCTTACGCTTTCGGGCTTCGGGTTCGGCTGGATGCCGCTCGTTATCGGAAGCGCGCTCGTCGCGGCATTCGTGGCCGTGTTCCAGATCGGATGGGGCGCCGCGTACTGCCAGGACGGGGCTCGCACCGCCACGCCCTACGTCGCCGGCGCGTTCGCGTGCGCCGTCGCCATCGACACGCCCATGCTCTTCATGATCCCGGAAGCGTCTGCGGTGTTCTTCTCGCTGCTGCCCCTTATATCGGGCCTGATATTCACCGCGGTACCACCCGACCAGCGAACTTACCGCCGAACCGCCGAAAGCTCGGTTCCCGCGAAGCGCGGCGCGCGAGCCCACCTGAAAACCCACCTGGGAATCTCGATGATGCTCCTATGCGCCGCAGCGCTCGTGCTGACCAGCTTCGGATACTTGCAGCACCTCGTTTCGTTCTCGTCCATCGCCAGCAACGGGTCGCCCGGCGGCGTGATCGTGCAGGTTGCCCGCGGCATAGCAGCCATCCTCATGTTCGGCATCGTCTGCATCGCCCCGCAGCGAGCGAGCGCCGTTTACCGCGTAGGGCTGCTGGCGATGATCGCCGGATTCATGATGATGTCGTTTCTGTTCGGGTCCGAATTGTTTTGGATTGCCGGAGCGGTCATCATCAGCGGCTACACCGCCTTCGACCTGCTAGTATGGGTCGTTTTCTCTCAGATTGCCCACACGCAGTCGCGCGACCCGCTCAAAACCATCGCCGCCGTGCGATTGCTCGCGGTCGTCTGCTACGTCGTGGGGGCCCTTGCGGGCATCCTTTTGGTGGGCAACGACCAATCCATGCACGCGTTCGTCTTCCAAGAAACCACGGCCATCGGTTATCTGGTGGTCATCGCAACCGTGCTGCTGCTCAGCAGCGAGGATATCTGGATGCTGTTCGGCTACACCGCACGCGCAGGGTCGGCCAATCAAGAAGGAATCGGGCAGGAAGAACGCCTGGCCGCATGGTTCGACCGCATCGGGCTCACCGCGCGCGAGCGCGACATCGCGTCGCTTCTGGCCGCCGGTCGCACCCAGCCCTGGATCGCCGACTGCTTGAGCATATCCGAGAACACGGTGGGAACCCACGTGCGCCATATCTACCAGAAAGCAGACGTCCACAATCGTCAAGAGTTTATCGACCGCGCCATTTCCCCCGATCATCCAGCATCACCTGAATCACGTGACCACGTCTCGAACGTCACGGATGTCGCCTGATATTCCAAAATACGGGCATTCGGGCGTTGCGCGGCGCAACCCCTATCCCCCATCTTGAAGCCACGCGAACGAACTCGCGTGCCGCGCTTCTTCGCATCGGCGAGGATCGCGGGCGGGATTGAAAGGGAAGGGGAATTCCATGGAAATCAATCG
>ENA-OQNO01001003-OQNO01001003.1-human-gut-metagenome-genome-assembly--contig:-NODE-1003-length-21062-cov-3.448197_pt1 | contig 21062 bp, 18 predicted proteins | sample MGYA00242629_ERZ504880 | MGnify/ENA primary metagenome ERZ504880 (study PRJEB26092, sample SAMD00036377) | human gut metagenome | host: Homo sapiens | study: EMG produced TPA metagenomics assembly of... | reverse complement strand
AGCGGTGGCGGCTGGTATTTTGTATTTATTAAGTAGAGGAGGATTTTGATATGAGTGAAAAAACAAAGAGATGGATTAAAGCCGCAGGAATCAGGGCAATCAAGACCATGGCGCAGACCGCAGTCGCTACGATCGGCACAGCTGCCGTGCTGGGCGATGTCAACGGACTAATGGTAATCAGCGCATCGGTGCTGTCCGGAATACTATCTATACTTACCAGCGTGGCCGGGCTGCCGGAGTTGGACAGTGGAGCTGCTTAAGGAGGTGATCCTGTATCTCCCGGCCGGCGGGGGGAGTGCCGGAGCTGTTGCGAGATCGCAACGGTTGTAATATCACAACTTTTTAGAGCCTGGGATTCCGGGCCCTTTTTTAATTGGAGGTTAAATATGAGCAAGACATTGGACAAGCTTCTCTCGCTGGCTGAGAGCCAGACAGGATATACCGAAAAGAATAACGACAAGGATTTAGACGCCATCGTCGGCCCTACAGCCGGTAATGGCAATCATACGAAGTACGCCCGGGACTTAACCGCTATGGGCCTTCCTGGCTATTGTGGGTCTGCCTGGTGCGCAGTCTATCAAATGTGGCTGGAAGTTAAGACGGTAGGGAAAGAGCAGGCACTTACCACGTTCGGGCCGAAGTTTTACAATTGCTTCGCGATTCGGGATTACGCCAGAAACTCCGGCAGATGGCTGGTAGCCGAGGCAACTCCGAAACCAGGATACCGCGTGATCTTCCGTCAGAGCCATATCGCATTGGTTACCAGAGTGTCCGGCGGCAGAATCTACACCAACGAGGGCAATACCAGCAACGGGACCGCAGTGGTGCGTAATGGCGGCATGGTCTGTAATAAGTCCTATCAGCTGGGGGATAGTAGTATTATGGGGTATGTTATGGTGGATTATCCGGAGGAGCCAGTGGCGCAGCCGAAAAAGTCAGGCTGGAGCCAGGAAGACGGCGGCTGGAAATTTTATAATGGCGACACCGGACAGCCTGTGCGTAATGCATGGTACAAGGACGGCCAGGATTGGTACTGGTTTGACGGCGCCGGCATGATGGTCCGTAATACGTGGTATAAATATAAGGACGCCTGGTACTATCTGGGGGACGACGGAGCCATGTGCAAGGGTCAGGTGACAGTGGACGGTAAGTGGTACATCATGGATAATGCCGGGCGCATGATCGTGGAGCCGGTGGTGCTGACGCCAGATCAGGATGGGGCATTGCAGTATCCGGGACTGGTGGAATAATAGAAAGGGCGGTCCGCAGTGGGCCGCCTACTTCTTTTTGCCTTTTGGATATGGCGTCTTTTCATCAGTCCGCCCAATCAAATAATCAACGCTTGTGTTATACAGATCGGCAAGCGCTGACAATGTTTCTGTTGGTATAGACCGGGTTCCATTTTCATAATGTGAATATGTGCGTTGTCCAATATTCAGGCACTTGGCTACATATGTCTGTTTCCAGTCTTTCATGTCCCTTAATTCTTCCAGCCTCTCATACTTCATATAAATACACTCCTCTATGAGCATATTATACTTAGAACAAAATGTTCTATTGACAATCGGAACAAACTGGGCTAAATTGGTAATATGAAAGGGTGATGAGCTATGAGAGAGTTTGACAAAATCAAAGAAGAAATGAAAAAGCAAAATATTGTACCGCGGATCCGCTATGAGCTGATGGCAATTCGTGCGCTAAAGGTGGTGGCAGTGCTGCTGATCGGGGCGGGGATTGTGTGGTTGGTGTTAAAATAATAGGGCGGTCCCTATATGGAGGCCGCCTAACAATTTCATTATACAAAATCATTCACTTCGCAGTTTAGCGCTTCTGCTAATGCTATGGCATTACGCAGGGTTATGTTTCCAAGATCACTCTCCCCGGATTCGAACTTTTGTATTTGCCGAATGTTTATTCCGGTAGCATCGGCCACTTGCTGCTGTGTCATTTCAGCGAGAGAGCGCTGATACAACAGCTTGTTGATCGGTTTATTATGACAGTCTCTTCCATAGCTGGAGGCGGAGCAGACCCCGCATAAACCGTCAGTTCTGATACAATCTGGATATCTTTTCATCTTACACCTCCTACCAAACTAAATCAAATTCATCGTATGCGGGATTACTGGTCTCTACATTGTACCAGTCTCCGTCATTGTAACGCTGTTCTAAAAGCGTTTCTCCTTCAAGGTCTTCGGAATCGTTGGTAATGTTGAATTCTATTTCGATACCGAGTTCTCTTGCGGCTGCTAATGTGTGATGGTTATCGTTCTGCATTGCATACTCGATACCATTAATAAAACCGACATAAGTACAGGGAATAACTACCTTATCCATGCCTTTAATTTCTTCCATTTTTGTTTCTACGATTCCCCAGTTTATGAAATGCTGGCTGCTAATAATGGTCATTTTTGTGATCCCCTTTCTTTAATCTTGTAATTACATTATACGCCAATATTGGCGTAAAGTCAATAGCATATATGATAATAAATAAAAATATCCTCCAAGAGTTTTTAACCCTCGGAGGATAAAAGCGTCACAACGCGATCCGCAAAACGTTATATAAGTAGTTACCTTCTCACAGGGCGTTGGTTCTTCCATTTCCATCGCCCTGTTTCCTGTTTAATGTACAGCCTTGCAAGCTGGCCCGTCTCCGATCTGCTCATCATAAGCGTACTTTTCAAGTTCGTATAATTCGTCTGTGATTTCTCCCTCCTTAAAGTATCCGTCTAAAAGATTAATTACTTTCTCCGCATACTCGCAGGGGATTGGTTTGCCATCAATTTTATGGTGTAGGTCCTGTCTCATATCCTCGACTGTGTCACATTTATTAGGCATCGGGAGTCCGTATATTTTCGCCAGTATACCGACCGCGCAGCAACACTCATTTGGTGAGGTCAAGGGCGCATTCTCAAATCTCGTTTTAATCTCCACAGCCTGTTTATTAATATAGAAAACCATAGTATATTCCTCCAGTTATAAGATTTACGATATTATATCACAGCTGCTCAGTTTTGTAAAAAAGGCGGTAGTCACTTTGGACCCCGCCTTATCTGAATTATTTATAATATTTTTCATACCATTTTACTCTACGTTGCATTTTCTCCGGTTTTGCTTTTTGGGGTTCAATCTCAAGAAAAAGGCATTGTTGCTCAGGCTTCCCACAGCCACACGTTTCTTTGTAATAGTACTGGCATTGATTAATGTCTTCTGCTAGGGTACATATTCTTGTCATATTCCTATCTCCTTTTTTCTTATATCATAACAAACAAACGTTCGAAAAACAATAGCTAAAAAATGCCACTGGCCGAAGTCAGTGGCTATTTCTTTTGAATAGTTTTTCAAGTAGACGTTTCCATTTAAGCTGTCTTTTGATAGCCGGTCTAATCCCTCTACGCTCCATTTCATTTAATATCTTCAGAAATTCTTCCTGCGTTTTGGGCGGATCAGGATCAGGTACAGTCTCTGGGTGCTCCTACATATAATCAAGCAGTCCAGCATCTATTCTCACTTGCCGTGTTAGAAAATATCTTACGCGCTTAAAAACAGAACTTCTTCTACTTCTTCTACCTTTCATATCATCATCCCCTTAGGCTAAATATACACCTGTGTATAGGAAAATGGGGATGTAAAAATATGGAATAAATTGCGAAGCGGATTGCAGTCTTCGTCGTGTTGCATTTCGTGTTGCATCGTATCGTCAAATATGATTTTTGTCGATCAAAAATGATTGTTATTACTCAAATCTGATATCCCGAAAGTGTAGTGTTTATCAGCATTCCCGTGTTTATGCGGGTTCTAGGAATTTTGCCTTTAGGGGTTCGAATCCCATATGCTCCACGGTAAAGGTCTGGTAGATACCAGGCCTTTTATTTTTGTATTGAACTTTTTAGCAGCAGGTTCGGATTTTTCTTTTTCTGCTTTACGTGAAAGGGTCCGATTTTTCTTGCCTGTGCAGAAAGCTGTACGTGGAATTACTTTTCTGCGCTTTGCAATCAAAGAGAGTGTCACATCAGCCGATATCGTTGATGTGACACTCTTTTTGTCTACTCCACTCTGTCAAGCAGGGCCAGTGCGCCCTGATAGTCGGCCTGTTTCTCCAGCAGTTCCCGGAAGAGTCCGGCTGCTTTCTCCTTTTCACCCAGTCCCAGAGCTCCGAGCGCCCGCAGATAATTGCAGTACTGCGTGCTGCGCAGCTGGATATCATCCTGGAAAACCTCAATTTCAGGAAGGGATACGGCAAAAAAGTCATAGGCTGCCTCATCAAATAAATGTTTTTCTCCATAAAAGATCAGCTGATGGAATGCCTTTCTGGCGGCTTCGGGCCGTCCCAGTTCCAGATTTGCCAGACCCTGATAGAAAATAAAGTCTGAAGGCTGATCGTTATAGTATAGCACGCTTCCTGGTTCCTGAGGACCCGAGGCGGCCAGGAGAAAATACTCAGTGGCTTTTTCTTCCTCTTTCATTTGACGGTAAGCGATTCCCATGTAATAGTGGGCTTCATTGTCAGGCACGTTGGGCAGCTTTCCCTCACCCAGGTTTTCCGGATAGGAGAGCGTCGCCGTCAAACAGGTCAGGGCATCGTGAGGGCGTCCTGCCTCCAGCTCCCGCTGAGCCAGCCGGATCAGCGCATAGCGGTACTGGGTGCTTGCCTTGCCTTCTCCGCCTTCCCATGGATGGAAATGGTGGGTGCATAGCGCATCCAGGGCGGCCTCCCATTTCCCGGTGCAGTTCAGCAGGGTAATATAGCGCAGATACAAATCGTCCCGGTCATGGACCAGATCAGGGTGGGACTCCAGCCGTTCCAGCCTCTCTGTGTTTGACTGGTTCAGTCTGGCCGCCAGCTGGTCGTATTCCAACAGAAAACGCGGATAATCAGGATCAATGGCGCAGGCCGTTTTCATCTCCTTTTCAGCCCTGGCCCCATCCTGCAGCTTGTTATAGCAGGCAATGGCCAGATTCCGGTGGGCTAAGGCCAAACCGTCTTTCTGTTCTACGGCCTTCTCCCAGTGGGCGATCGCGGATTCATACTGTTTCTTATCGTATAACAGGTTTCCAAGGTAGTAGTGAGCCATGGGCGCCTCAGGCAGTAATTCGACCGCTGTTTCCAGAATACGTATTTCCTCCACACGATTGGGGAAACAGTAGTCAGGTGAGGCCGCTTCCGCCTGGGTGAAGCAGGATATGGCTTTATCCGGTTCGTTCCGTCTGGTATGGATATAGCCCTGATAGTACTGACACATGGGATTGCTGTCTTTGCAGGCGTTAAGAACAGAGAGCGCATCCTCATAGAAGCCGGCATTTATATAGTCCAGGGAGACCTCCAGGTAATTGTGGGATTCTCCGCGCATCTTTTCTTTCCAGTAGGCAAAACGGCCGTCGTATACAGCCTGTTCATAAAGACAGCTCATATAAAGCGGATCGATCTCAAGACTTTCCTTTAACAGGGCGGAGGGATCCAGCCCGAGCTTACGGAGGAGAGCCGCTTTTAGGGATCGGGCCTTCATATTATGCCAGTTTCTTAGCATGGACTTGGAGGCAAAATCCAGTGCATCCTCGTACGCGCCCTTCTCCGAGGCCAGACAGGCCAGCCAGTAAAAGGCGGAGCTTTGTGTTTCCGCGCTCCAGGTGGCCTTATAGAAGGCATCGTAAGCCTCTTCCTTCTGTCCGTCGGCCATCAGGGCCAGACCCAGATTAAACCAGCACTCTCCCGAATAGGGATTCGGATTCTTCCACGTCTGCTTTTTAATGGCAGCCCGGAAATAAGGGATGCTGTCTTTGATACGTCCTCTCTTATAAAGCAGAAGACCGTAGCTGTTGTTCAGACGGATATCCGTGGAATCCCTTTTCAGCCCCTCCAGATAATAATCCGCAGGTTCAAAGGTGGCGTGACGATACTGCTCCAAATGAGTCCCGGCCAGATACAGCTCTTCCGTGGACTTCATTTCCTCCGGGGATTTCATCGGTTCCGCTGGCTCTGGTATCGGCTCGGGCTGTTTCTCATAGACGGTGTATTCCACTAATACTTTATTCCCACAGGAAACCGTCACGGTGCAGCCGCTCAGCCTTTCCGGCGCGGGGAAGGAAGCTGCGTAGCTTGTTTCCGGGCTTAAGTCTGCGGTGTTCTCATAAAGAAGGGCCCGGGGATTTTTCTGTGTAACCTGAATTTTTGCCTGTTCATATACGCCGGTCGTGTAAACTTTTAGAACGGCAGTCCCATCCGTGCCTTCAGACAGACCTACGGCTGCCTCTCTGGTGGCGTTTCCTACCCGTCCCACCCCTTTATAGGGCATGAAATACTGTACAAAGGTCTTTTCCTCGTGAGGCTTCAGCCATGTAAAATCAGGCTGATTGTCGGTGAATACGCCGGTCATCAGCTCAATATAGGGTCCGTCGGTTTCCGTTAAATTCCTGTCCCAGGTACGGCCGAAGTCGCCGTTTCCCCAGGTCCACTGTTTTTTACCCGGAGAGACATGGTGATCCGCGACGTGGAGCAGTCCCGCTTCCAGATTTTCATCGTAATTTCCGATAAAATCATAATCGGAGTGAGCGGCCATGTAGGATGTAGGAACCTTTACATTTTTATAGCGGGAGATGTCCACGCCTGCGGAATAGTCGCACTTGTAATACTCACCGGTGGCGATGGGAAATGTGGAAACAGCCCGTTTTCCATGGTCCATGACGGCATGAACATCCGGAGGAAAGACAGAAAACGTATCATCATTAACCGGAACCGCGGGATTTGCCCACCACAAAAAGGTCTGGGGAAGATCCGTATGATTATAAAGCTGGCCTTTGATTTCAATATAGGCCTTTCCCGGATAAAGGGAGATAGCGGCCATCCCTTTTGTGCCATACATCTTGTCCGTCTCACCGACATATATGGTGCAGGAACCGTCGTCATTGGAGGTAAATGTATAATCGACTGGTGAGTAGGTGGATGGCCTGTGATGCTGGGGCCAGTTAAATTCGATTCCGCCGGAGATCCATGGTCCGGTGAGCCCGACGAGGGCGGGTTTAATCACATGATTGTAATAGACAAAATCGTACCCGTTCGTCTTATCGTAGGCCCTTTGGATCCTGCCGCCCAGTTCAGGAAGCACACAGACCTTTAGATATTCGTTTTCCAGATATACGGCACGATAGGATACATCCTTTTTATCGTCCAATACCTTTTCAGTGACAGGAAGGGGATATACCTTGCCCGTGCTTCCCTGATAAGCTCTTTTTTCAATAAATAAAGGACTTTTTTCCGGAGGAGCCATCGAATAGGTAGGGATGATACAATCCTCCTCCCAGATTCTTACATGTTTTGCCATAATAAATCCCTCTTTCTACTTTAATTATAACGCTATTTTATCATGGCAAAAATAGAAATAGAAATGCCTTATCATGAATAAAGATGGACAATATTCCGCAAATATGATATTCTCCATTCATGGATAATTTTATGGGATGGAAAAGAGACGGGTTTAAGGGAGAGCGGATGTTTGTGCTTCCTACGGAATCCTTCCGGGATTATGTGGAGCATCCTCAGGTAAGAAGAATGTATCTGACCGATGTGGGATTTTTCCCCTGTGCGGCGCACCATTACCGGGAGAGAAGAGATGGAATTGAAGAATTTATCTTCATTTACTGCATGGAGGGCAGTGGTACCATTGAAGTAGCGGGCAGCAAATATGTGCTCCATGAAAATGAGGCGTTCTGTATTCCGCAGTTTACGGGACACCGTTACTATGCGTGTGAGGAAGATCCATGGAGTATATTGTGGGTGCATTTTAAGGGAGAGGACGTCCGGTATTTCCCCCTTATGGAGTATCGTGTGGTAAAGCTGAACTCTCAGAATGCCACGAACCGTATGCTGTTTCTGTTTGAGCTGCTGTTCCGGGTTCTGGAGGCGAACTATACTCTGGGCAATTTCATCTATATTTCACAGGTTCTGTCCCTGATTCTGGCGGAGACCTACGACCGTGAAAAGCACAATTCGACTCAGGAACAGAACCGGCACGTGACCAATGTGATCCGATATATGTACAAGCATTTAAATGAAAACCTTACGCTTAAGATGATCGTGGATGAATTTGAGCTGTCCAGGAGTTATCTGAATTCTATTTTTCAGAAATATACCCGCCATGCGCCTCTGGACTTCTTTATACATCTGAAGATGAAAAAGGCGTGCGCCATGCTGCGCACCACCGACATGTACATCTATGAAGTGGCTCAGAATCTGGGTTACTCAGACCAGTATTATTTTTCCCGTGTATTTAAAAATGTGGTGGGGATGTCGCCGAAGGAATATAAAAACAGCGACTATTTTCATTATAAAGAATGACGGGCCTGGAGGGAGGAATTCTGCGTGAAAGTAAACGAAAACCGGATTGCGCCGGAATCGGAATATTTTGTTTATTCTCCCAGTGCGGTGGCACGAAATACATTTTTCTATCCAATATGCACCGGACACTTTATTTATGAACCCCATTATGAGCTGCGCAGGACCTCCTACGACAGCTATTTGCTGATGTACGTACAAAAAGGGCAGTTTATACTGGAATGTGAGGGGAAAAAGCAGACGGCCGGTATGGGCAGCTTTGTCCTCCTGGACTGTTACCGCCCTCATGCCTATTACTCAGACACGGGATGGGAGAGCATCTGGTGTCATTTTGACGGGCAAATGGCCAGGGCGTATTACGACCTGACGGTGTCTTATCTGGGCAATATTTTTACGCTTGTTGATGACTATCCTGTGCTGAATAAGATGATAGCCATTTATCAGACCTTTGCAGAGGGAAGGCCCATACGTGAGGCGCTGTTGTCCAAGCAGCTGACCGACATCTGGACCGCTCTTCTCATGGATCAGGCGGAGCGGCCCGGATCCAGGAAGGTTGGGAGAGTCTCCGTGTGGGACGGGGATTCCATTGGAATGGAAAATGTAATTTCTTATATCAATGAGCATTTTACCGGAAAAATTACGATTCAGACGCTGGCCGAACAGGCGATGCTCAGCCAGTACCACTTTATCCGCATGTTTAAGAGCTATACCAGTTTTACGCCTCACGAATACATCGTAAATATCAGAATCAGCGCGGCAAAGTATATGCTGAAGAACACCGGCCTTTCGGTTAAGGATATTGGCCTGGACGCGGGATTTCCCAGTGAGAGCGCGTTCTGCACGGCTTTTAAGAAGAAAATGGGGATTACACCTACGGAGTACCGCAACAGTACGGCATAGGGAATAACCGCATTTTTTTGAAACAAATTCCGCAACATTAGGAAATACTTCTGCTTTTGTTTATAGTATAGTAAAAACAGTTGCAGCAGTTACAGAAAAAGGCTTAAGTATTTCAGCAGAAGGAGCGGGACATGTATTATTCATTAGAGGGGAATTGGAAAGCGGTTTTAAGTGACGGAACAGAGGGGGATATCAGACTGCCGGGAACGTTGGATGAAAACAGGCTGGGGCATAAGGATCTGGGGCTGAACCAGTGGCATTCTGACGCAGAGAATGGCGGCGAAGGGTTTAATCCCGATGCGCCCATAGCCACGCGTTTTACCAGAAAGTATACGTATGAAGGAGAGGCACTTTTTTCCCGCAGAATATCTTTTAAGCAGGAGGAGGGGGAACGGGTCTTTCTGGAGGCGGAGCGCTCACGCTGCCTGAAATTGCTGGTGGATGGCAATGAGGTGCCTCATTTTATTCCGGCCTCCATTAATACGCCTCAGGTGTTTGAGGTGACGGGAATGCTGGGTGAGGATACAGAGCTGACTCTTGTTTCGGATAACAGCTATCCCGGACTGCCGCATGATGCCATTGTATTTTCCTCGGCGGCCACGGACGAGACACAGACCAACTGGAACGGAGTTCTGGGATACGTGAGGCTTCGCACAGAAAAAGAGGTCTTTTTATCGTCGCTGCGGGTATACCCTGTGCAGCAGACCCTTACGGTGGCAGCCGATCTGTCTGTGAGTGGGATGGGGCTGAGGGCTGGCACGGGAATGGAGGATGGTTCCGGTACGGCAGACTGCTCTGGAATGGAAGACGGTTCCGGCATGGCAAACGGTGCCGGTATGCCGGAGGCGGACGGTGTATGGCATGGGACGCTGACGATTCGGTCCGAAGCTCTGGCGGAGACGTGTATTACCACTCCCGTCACGTTATCGGAGGGCATGAATGAGATCAGAATAGAGGGACTTCCCCTCGCTGAACATGTAAAACGCTGGGATGAATATGAAGGAAACTTATATGAACTGTCGGCACTGCTGACAGGAGATGAAGAAAAAAGGGTGATCTTTGGTGTGCGGGACTTCGGGGATAATGGAAAGGGAAGACTCGCTCTTAATGGGAGAACCATTTTCCTGCGAAGCGAGGCAAACTGCGCGGAATTCCCGGAAACCGGATATACGCCTATGACGGAAAATGAATGGACGGACATTCTGAATACTTACAAGGCTTATGGAATTAACTGCGTCCGTTTCCACTCTCACTGCCCATCGGAAGCGGCGTTTGCGGCGGCTGACCGGCTCGGTATGATGATGCAGCCGGAACTGTCCCACTGGAATCCCAATGACGCCTTTGAGTCCGGGGAGAGCTTTTCCTATTACCAGCAGGAGCTTGCCCTGACGATCCGCTGGCTGGCCAATCATCCCTCTTTTGTTATGCTTACCTTTGGCAATGAACTGTGTACCGGCGAGACGGGGCGTGAGCGGATGAGCCGTATGCTGGAGCAGGCGCGCGCTCTGGACAGCACGCGGCTGTACGCGAACGGGTCCAACGTACATTATGGAAGAATTGGCTGTGATCCGGACAGCGACTTCTATACATCCCAGTCCTATTTTGAAGCGTCTCTGCGCGGGACCTTTGCAGGAGAAGCAGAGCCGCAGAAGAAGACCGGGCGTATCCGCGGATATATTAATAATCAGTACCCCAATACCAGAACTGATTATGACGCTTCGATGGAGAAACTGCGGCAGACATTCCAAAAGCCTGTGTTCAGCTTTGAGGTGGGACAGTTTGAGGTCCTTCCGGATTTCGAGGAGATGACCGCTTTCCAGGGAATTTCTGATCCGGCAAATTTCCGTATAATTCAGGAAAAAGCGGACATGCTGGGGCTTTCCCCTGTATGGAAACGGTATGTGGAGGCATCGGGGGAGCTTTCCCGCATTGGATACCGGGAGGAGATAGAAGCGGCCATGCGCACGAAAGAGCTGTCCGGTATTTCACTCCTGGGGCTTCAGGATTTCCCGGGACAGGGAACGGCGCTTGTAGGCATGATGAATTCCCATATGCAGCCCAAACCATATCCTTTCGCCAGACCGGAGCGGTTCCAGTCCTTCTTCAGAGACCAGCTTCCTCTGGTACAGATGGAAAAATATATATACTGCGCGGATGAAGTGCTGAAGGCGGACATTCTGGCGGCAAATTTCGGCAAAAAGGATGTCTGTGAAAGACCGGTGTATGAGTTAAGAGGAAGCGGAATCTCAGTAGAAGGGACTCTGCCCGAGGCTGACTGCCGGATGGGAGAGCTGACCCATGCCGGGACATTGGAAATTCCGCTGAATATGGTTAAAAAAGCAGCCCGCCTCGATTTGACCGTAAGAATCGGAGAAATGAGCAATACATATCCGGTATGGGTTTATCCTGCCGAAAATCCAGTGTGTCCTGAATCTGTCTATGAGACAGAGCGTCTGGACAGCAGGGCGAAAGAAGTTCTGGAGGCAGGCGGGCGTGTGTACCTGACACCGCCCTCCAGAGAAGAGAATCTGCCCCACTCCATTCGGGCTCAGTTTACTACAGATTTCTGGTCTGTCGGTAATTTCGCCGCTCAGGAGGGCGGCATGGGGCAGCTTATAGATGAGAAACACCCTCTATTTGAGGAATTTCCTACGGAATTTCATACAAACTGGCAGTGGTGGCCGATGGCCGGCCAGCGGGCGGTCATTCTGCCTCAGCCGATGAAGGCGATTATTACGGAGATGGACAGCTACGCCTCTATGCGTCCCCTGATTCAGCTGATGGAATGCCGCTGCGGGAACGGAAAACTGATGCTTTCTTCTCTGGGACTTCAGGAGCTGCAGCAGTACCCTGAAGCGAGGGCGCTTCTGTCTGCCATTTACCATTATATGGACTCAGAAAGATTTGACCCTGAACAGAGTATGGAGACGGAGATCATTGAGGAACTGGTAAGATAAATATAGTACGCGGTGTTTAGAGGAAAAGGGCTGTCTCCCGGATTATGGGAGATGGCCCTTGTCTGAGTGTGGTGACTCGTGCAAAGAGAGGGGACTTGATCGTATACAATGCTGAAATAGTAAGAAAAAATATTTTATAAATAAGCAGAATGACGAATAAATGGCACTTTTAAAAAACGGAGCAGTGTAAAATAATCCATCAAAAGGAAATATACATCATTTCTGTTGTGCATAAATGATGATATACTTGTTTTATTAAAAGCAGGCAGGAACCTTCAGGGGTTCAGCAAAAATTAAAAAAAATGGTAACTGTTGACAGGCTTTACAAGCCGCTGTACTAAGCGTCCAAAGGACGCCTGAAGAGTGACAGCGGCATGTATCGCACGTAAGAGACCAGAATGCGGCCTCTAAGTGCTCGTAACGAGGAGAAGGAAAGGAGTAATTGTTATGAAGAAAAGAATGTTTGCTATTTTGCTTACAGCGGCCATGGTGATGACGTCTCTCAGCGGCTGCAAAAGTGCTGACAGTGGTGACAGTAAAAAAACGACGGCTGCGGAAGAAAGTACATTATCTGATACCAGGGGCGGAGACGGGGAGGAAGTGACTCTGACCATCTGGGACTGGGATGAAGCTCATCTGACTCATATGACGGAGTGGTATCATGAGCGCCATCCGAATGTAAATTTTGATACACTGGTAGTCTCAACAGACGATTACTTCCAGAAGCTGCAGAGCGCTCTGGCCAGCGGAAGCGGCGCCCCCGACATTATATTGAGTGAGATCGGTTACAGAGGCAAAGTGTTCGATTTAGGTATTCTGGAGGACCTCTATAAAGAACCGTACAATGTAAAAGCGGATGAGATGTTTGACTTTGTCACCCAGCTGGGAGCCGGGCCAAACGGTGAGCTGTACGGCGTGGAACAGCAGATCTGTCCGAGCGGTTTTGCATACCGCAGGGATCTGGCAAAAGAATATTTGGGAACGGATGATCCGGACGAAATAAGCGCCATGATTTCCGACTGGGACAAGGTATTTGAAGTTGGTGAGCAGATCAGGGAAAAGAGCGGCGGCAAGGTAACGATATTCCCTGGAATGACGATTTTTCTGAATGGTATTTTAGTGAATCAGAATGTAAGCAATTATATTGATGGAGATACGGTGGACCTTACAGGACGGTATCAATCCGTTCTGGAAACGGCAGCCCGGTTTAACCAGGCGGGACTTCTGGGAAAACAGGAGGATAATACACCGGCATACAATAACAGCTATTCATCGGGAGAGATTATGTTCTACCCCTGTGCTCCATGGAGTGTAAAATGGGGAATTGCCAGCAACGATCCCAATGGTTCCGGCAACTGGGGACTGACCAAGGCTCCGGGAAATGGATATACATACGGCGGCACGTCGGTAAGTATTTATTCAGGAAGTAAAAATAAAGAAGCTGCATGGGAGTATATCCAGGAGGTCTACTGTACGGGAGACGGTGTGAAGGAAGCATACGAGCAGTATGGCTTCATGACAGGCTTCAAGGCGCCATATGAAGATGAGAATTCCTATTTCTTCTCAGAAAAAGGACAGTATGATGATTTCTTCGGCGGCCAGAAGCTGGCTGATTACTTTATCAATACAATCGCCGTTACGACGCAGGGCCAGGTTCAGACCAAGCATGAGGCGAATGTGAAGACCGCTCTGAGAAGTGTGGCTGCCCAGATGACTGCCAATTCATCCATGACAGCGGATCAGGCTCTGGAAATACTGAAAACAGAGACCCAGACACTGATTCCGGGTGCGACCTTAAAATAGAACGATTAAGGGAAAGCTGCCGGGAATGGCAGCTTTCCTGATTATCACGGCGACTCATACCAGTACTGCTTTGCATGAATCCTGCGGTAACAGCACTCGCTGTTCACGCCTGCAAAGCTGTACTGGCAATCGTTCGAACAGGAGCAAAATGTAAAATGCACAGATTGGAGCCAATCATGAATAAAAAGAAAAAAAGTGCCCTGCATAAAGCGGGTAAATGGCCTTATCTATTTTGCCTTCCCTTTCTGTCTGCCTATTTTCTGTTTAGCATGTTTCCCATGCTGTATTCTCTGAAAATCAGCTTTTATGACTGGAATGGTTTCGGGGCAAAGACCTTTGTGGGAATAAAGAATTACCTGGATCTGTTTACGAAAGACCCTCTGTTTCTCAAATCTCTTGGAAATACGATTATTTTAATGGCGTTTTCCACTCCCATTACCGTGCTGCTTGGTTTAGGCGTTGCCTATCTGCTCTTTGATATTGGGCGGGGCAAGAGAATCTATCAAACCGTAAACTTTTTCCCGTATATTACAACGCCTGTGGCAATCGGCTTCATCTTTTCTTACTTATTCGACTGGCAGTCGGGATACGTAAATAAGCTGTTGATCTGGCTGGGAGCTTTAAACGAACCGTTTTTCTGGCTTGGAAGTGAGATTGCTTCTAAAGTAATTATAGTGATTATGATCGTGTGGAGGTATCTGGGATATTACATGACCATTTATCTGGCGGCGATGACGTCCATTTCGTCAGAGGTATACGAGGCCGCGGCTGTAGACGGAGCCAGTAATTTTAAGATATTTACGAAGATTACCGTGCCCATGCTGCGCAATACGACCAGATTCTTAATTATCACATCCCTGATCGGCGGTCTGCAGATGTTCGAGGAACCTAAGCTTTTATTCAGCGGATGGGCTTCTCTGGGGAACGGGCAGACCGGAGGCCCTGGCCACACGGCTCTTACTACCGTATGGAAATTCTTTAACGATGCATTCAGTCAGGATTCCAGACTGGGGTACGGTCCCGCCATGGCCTACACACTGTTTGTTATAATCATGCTGTTTTCTGTGGTTGGCTTCAGACTCAGCAGGGGAAAGGATGGGAAAGGTGAATAATAAAGCAAGAAGACGTATAGGTTCCGTTGTAAAACAGCTCCTTCTGATTTTTATGACACTGATTATGTTTTTCCCACTCTATATCGTATTTATCATGGGTACCTATTACAGTGAAGATATATTTAAGGCAATGCCGATCCTGCCGAGCAGCTATCTGCTGAATAATCTTCGCATGGTCATCTCGAAGGGGTATTTTCAGGCGTATTTAAACTCTATCATCGTTTCTGTCTGTTCGGTAGCGATCAGTGTACTCATCTCCACGATGATTGGCTTCGCCCTCGCAAAGTATAATTTCAAAGGGAAAAAAATCATCTTTGCGTTTGTCATGGCTATTATGATGATACCCGGACAGATTTCACTGATCGGCTACATGCTGGAAATGAGAACGCTGCGGCTTTCCAGTACGCTGCTTCCGCTGATCTTCGCATGGGCGGCTCATCCGCTGGGCGTGTTTCTCATGACTCAGTTTATCAGTGACGGAGTACCGGATGAACTCCTGGAATCGGGACGGCTGGACGGCTGTTCGGAGCCGGGCATCTTTTTCAGGCTCGTTGTTCCCTGTGTGAAGCCGGGGATTCTTACACTCTCCACACTGGTATTTCTATGGTCCTGGAACAATTACGTGCTGCCGGTTATCATGATTAACAAACAGGAACTCTTCACGATTCCGCTGATGGTAAATAACCTGTCCAATTCCTTCAGAAGCGACTATGGCGCCATTATGTGCGCACTGGCGCTGTCTGTTCTGCCCATGATCGTGATCTTCAGCCTCTGTTCCAAAACATTTATCAAAGGAATAGCGGCAGGCGCGGTGAAAGGGTAGTGGGAACATTATATATAAGGAGCAAAAATTATGGCATTGGAAAGAATAAGCTTAAAAAACTGGAAATTCAATCTGGGAGAGGAAATGATCTGTCCGGAACAGGCGGCAGAAGTGTCGGTTCCTCATACGTGGAATGTGGAGGAAGGGACAGAGGATTACTGGGGAACCGGGTGGTATGGTTATACCTTTATACCGGAAGAAGACTGGAAGAATAAGAGAGTACAGATTCTGTTTCACGCGGTCTATCATGACGCCTGTGTCTGGCTGAACGGCGAGGAAGTGGTCTGCCACCAGAACTCCGGTTATACGCCGTTTGCGGCAGAGCTTACGGATTATCTGAAGTTCGGGAAGGAGAATCTGCTTTCGGTGAAGGCGGACAATCGTTTCTCTCCTGACATGCTTCCTTATGAAAGAAGCTTCGACTGGGCGAATGACGGAGGTCTGATCCGGCCTGTGGAACTGCTGGTTACGGGCGGAAGTTTTCTGACCAGTCTCCAGGTGACGGCCAGGCCTGTGATTACGGTAAGTGACTGCCGCCAGGACGGAGGCAGCGCCGTATTTGGCTTAAAGGCCGGAATCAATGGGAGTACGTCTGAGCTGCATACTCTGGAATGGGAGCTGTACGAGGGCTGTGATGGTGCAGAGACCCTGATGACCGAAGGCTGCGAGGTATGCAGGGGAAGCGAGGCAGAGATTTCCGGGAGGCTTCTGGATTCTATAAGATTCTGGCATTTCGACAGTCCCAGCCTCTATACGCTGAAGCTGGTGCTGAAGGCGGAGGGCGCTGTTACAGACCGGCAGTCCATTGTCTTCGGTTTCCGGGACATTCATGTGAGGGGCAGCCAGATTATACTGAATGGAGAGCCGGTCCGTCTCACCGGTACAGAGTGGATGCCGGGCTCAGACCCCGCATGTGGAATGGCAGAACCCAAAGAAGCGCTTGAAAAAATGCTGCTCTGCCTGAAGGAATCCAACAGTATCCTCACCCGCTTTCACTGGCAGCAGGATGATTGGGTGTATGACTGGTGTGACCGGCATGGTATGCTGGTGCAGGAGGAGGTTCCCTTCTGGGGGGCAACCCCTCCCGCAGCAGGGGAGCAGCAGTGGAAAATATTTAAGGAACAGCTTCAGGAAATGGTAAGTGCTCACCGGAATCATCCCTCTGTTTTTGCGTGGGGTGTCGGAAATGAGCTGGACGGCCAGGCGGAGGAAACGATTCAGTATATCAAGGATGCAGTGGCTTATACCCACCGTATGGATCCGGACAGGCCGGCAAACTACGTCTCTAACTCGATTTTCAAAGCTCCCGCGCTGGACGGGACTGCACACGGGGATATCATGATGGTCAATGATTATATCGGAACCTGGCACGGAGATCTGGATCAGTATGGAGAATGGGACCGTATTGTTGCTGCCAATCCGGATAAACCGGTCATACCGTCTGAGTTTGGCCTGTGTGAGCCAGCCTTTTCGGGGGGAGACAGACGAAGAGAAGAGATTTTCCTGGAGAAATTGAACTGCTACAGGAGCTATCCGAATAGTGCAGGAACCATTTATTTCTGCCTGAATGACTACCGGACCCAGATGGGGGAAGACGGTGAAGGAAAATGGAAGAAGCGGGTTCATGGTTCCGCCGGGCTTAAGGGAGAGCCGAAGCCTTCCTATTACGCGGTGCAAAGAGAGTATGCTCCGGTAGAGGTATCCGTCCAGAAGGGGGAGATTACTCTGATATGCAGGGATACTCTTCCCTGCTATGAGGTAAAAGGATACCGGATGAGAATCGGGACACAGATGCTTGATATTCCGGATCTGAAGCCGGGAGACCGGTGGTGTGTGCCTTCGAAAGGGATTGGGGCAGAAGAAAGAATTGAAATATTCCGGCCAAATGGCGAACGAGTTATGTAAGGGGAAATGGAGAAAGAGGCCATCAGATCATCAGATGGCCTTTTTTCTGCTCTTCTTTTGCGAACTGTACCATGGCCCTCCTTATTCCAGCCAGTGGTGGCCAAAGGTGTTTAAGAGTGTTTCCGCCTCCCTGGGGCCGCGGGTTCCGGGGAGATAGGGGTACAGCGGCAGATTCCGGGAGGCCGCAAGCTGTTTTAGCTGTTCAATGTAGTTCCAGCTGATCTCGATCTGATCCCACTGGGAAAACCAGGAACGCTCGCCTTCGATGCAGGCGGTGAGGAGCCGTTCGTAGGCCTCCGGTGTATTGACCTGATTTTCTAAAATACAGTTCTGACAGAAATCCATGCTGGCGGTCATTACCTCTTCCGAATCGCCCGGCCGTTTGATGTTGAAACGGAGATAGATGCCTTCCGTCGGCTGAATTTTGATCAGAAGAATATCGGGCTCTGTTTCGGGATCGGGGCGGCGGAAGATGACTGCCACCTCGGTTTCACGCAGGCCGGTCTTCTTGCCGGTGCGGATATAGAAGGGCGTCCCGTTCCAGCGGTCATTGTCGATAAAGAGGCGCATACAGGCATAGGTCTCCGTACCGGATTCCGGGGATACCAGAGGCTCGCTTCGGTAGCCGTCGTACTGTCCCAGGATGAGGGACTGCTCCAGATCTTCCGGCGCCACCGGCTTAAGTGCCCTTAAGACCTCCAGCTGGCGCGCGTGCATCTCCTCGCTTGTAAATGCGCCGGGCCGTTCCATTGCCAGAATGGACAGTATCTGAAACAGATGGTTCTGCACCATGTCCTTGAGGGCTCCGCTGGCATCGTAATAGCCGCCGCGGGTTTCCACCCCTACGTCCTCCAGTGCGGAGATTTCTACTGCCTCGATCATTTCCCCGTTCCAGGCATTTGCGAAGACCGGGTTGGAAAAACGGATTGTCTGTATGTTTCGTATCATTTCTTTGCCGAGATAATGGTCGATGCGGTAGATGTTTTCCGGGCCAAAGCACGATTCCAGCTGGTGGTTTAACTCTTTTGCTGAGGAAAGCGTTTCTCCGAACGGCTTTTCAATGATGATTTTCCCTTCTTTTAAATTGGAAATCGTCTTCAGACCCGCAGCAATGACGGAAAAAAAGCGGGGGGCGACGGCAAGATAGAAGATATGGGACGCAGCCTGCATTGACTCATACGCTTGTCCCAGTCCTTCATAGGCAGTCCCATCCGAAAAATCCATACGGTAATAATCCAGATGCCCGGCAAAGTCGGCAAAGGACTCCTCCGAATAGGGGAGACGGGAGAATCTGCGGATCCAGTCCCGGGCCAGGGCGGTATAGGAGGCGGTATCGTAATCACGGCGGCCGATCAGAAGGATCTTGCTGCGGGCGGGCAGCTTTCTGGTCCGGCTCATGGTATACAGAGCCGGAAGCAGCTTGCGAAAGGTCAAATCGCCGGTACCGCCGAAGATGGTAATGCAGGTGTCATACTTCATGGCCGGCCCTCCATTCGTGATGGAATATACCTTTTCTGTCAGTGCGCTCAAAGGTATGTGCACCGAAGAAGTCGCGCTGCGCCTGAATCAAATTGGCTCCGGACGCCTTCGCGCGGAAGCTGTCTAAATACGAAACTGCGTTAAAGAATGCCGGAACAGGCAGACCCGAGGAGACGGCCAGGCCTGTGGTCTTCCTTAAATTCTCCTGGTACCGGTTGATACGGGATAAGAAGAAGTCGTCGAAGATCAGACTCTCCAGCTCCGGATCCTTTAAGAAGGCTTTGGTAATGTCGTTTAAAAACTCCGCCTGAATAATGCAGCCGGCGCGGAAGATGGAAGCGATGCTGCCGAGGTCTAAATTCCAGCCAAAACGGTGGGAGGCATCCTGCATCAGCGAGAATCCCTGGGCGTAGGCGATGATTTTACCCGTATAGAGCGCCTCGCGGACCATTTCTGCAAAAGCCTGCTTGTCTTCGACGGCCGTGACTGCCGGGGCGTGGACCAGGGATGATGCCTTTTGGCGCCGCTCCAGATGGTTTGACATGACGCGGGCATTGCAGGCAGCGGTGATCATGGAGATATCGACGCCCTGTTTCAGGGACTCAATGCTGGCCCAGCGGCCCGTTCCCTTCTGTCCCGCACTGTCGAGAATATGATCGATGATATCCCCATCAGCCATGTTGTCGGCTTCGAGGAAAATGTCGGCGGTGATTCCGATGAGATAGCTGTGCAGTTCTCCCTCGTTCCAGGTGCGGTAGATGTCCGCCAGTTCCCGGTTGGTGAAGCCGCCGGCGTACTTGAGCAGGAGGAATGATTCGGCAATCAGCTGCATGTCGGCGTATTCGATGCCGTTATGAACCATTTTTACGTAATGTCCGGCGCCCTCAGGACCGATATAGGTGCAGCAGGGTTCATTTTTTGCCTTAGCCGCAATGGTTTCAAGGATTTGCTGAACCGATTCATAGGCTTCACGGGAACCGCCGGGCATGATGGAAGGGCCGAACCGCGCGCCTTCCTCCCCTCCGGATATACCGACGCCGAGGTAGCGCAGCCCCTTTTCTTTCAGCAGCGCAGCGCGGCGGTTCGTGTCTCCAAAATAGGAATTGCCGCCGTCCATGATAAAATCACCTTTATCCAGAAGCGGAATCAGCTGATCGATCACGGCATCCACGGGCGCGCCGGCCTGAATCATCAGCATGATCTTTCGGGGCCTTTTAAGGGCGGAGACCAGTTCCGGCAGACTGAAAAATGGGATCAGATTATGATGCGGATGTTCTTCCATGACCTTCTGCGTGACTTCAGGACTGCGGTTATAGCCCGCCACCAGGAAGCCGTGATCAGCCATGTTCAGGGCGAGGCTGCGCCCCATGACGGACAGGCCGATCAGGCCGATATCCAAAAGCTCGGGAGTGGGTTCTGATTTCTTTAAATTTTCTTTCATAGATGTACGTTCCTTTCTTTTTGAAATGTCAACAACAGGTGACGGATTTGCTCAGACCGGCGGAGCCAGGACCACGGACACAGCCTCGGGAGCCGGGACTCTGGAACACAGTTCGGTAAGCATGCCGGTGTCAGGATCCAGCCGGAAGCTTACCAGGCCGCCTTCATAGCGGTTGACTGCGAGCAGAAATTTACTGTCACCGGTGATTCTGAAATCTCTGGGATAGCTGCCGCCGCTTTCCGTCTGCTGAATCATTTACACCTAGAAGCCATGCAGCCGGTAAACGGTGATGAGGTCAGCGTGCCGGGTTGACAGAT
>ENA-OQNO01001002-OQNO01001002.1-human-gut-metagenome-genome-assembly--contig:-NODE-1002-length-21089-cov-3.847724_pt1 | contig 21089 bp, 21 predicted proteins | sample MGYA00242629_ERZ504880 | MGnify/ENA primary metagenome ERZ504880 (study PRJEB26092, sample SAMD00036377) | human gut metagenome | host: Homo sapiens | study: EMG produced TPA metagenomics assembly of... | reverse complement strand
CAACCCAAGGCTTCACTTCGGCCTTGTCGACCAGTGTGGTATAGAGCGGATTGCGGTCATGCAGCTTGAGCCACTGGAGCTTCTCGTTGAAGGTTTTCGGGTTGTCCAGGTCAAGAGAATGGCCGATTCTCGTCCTATAGAGAAGCTTCAGGTAACGTTCATCATCCTTCTCGCTGCCTCGCATAAGCCTACCGCAAAGCTTTACAACAAGCAATTTCGGACTCTTCGCATACTTTACCAATAAAGCCTTATTCATTGCTTGACGTATTCCCTTCAATCACCTGTTCGCAAACCGACACCCATTGTTCCACTACGCAATCAAGTGCAAATCTATCGCGAACAGCATGCATGCTTTCAGATAGAGTAGTGAAACTAGGATAATTCTCTTGCAATCGAGTTACCGCATTCGCCACCGCAGAAGGATCGCCAGCAGAAACCACATAACCATTAACTCCATCGTGAACAAGCTCTCGCGCTACACCAGGAGAGAAATCAGTAGATACCACGGCTATTCCTGAGGACATAGCCTCAATTAGTGCATTTGGAAATCCTTCATAATCAGACGTCATAAGATAAGCTACAGAATCAGCGTATTCCTTCATGACGTTGTCGACGTTTCCGCAGAACTCTACACTATCAGAAACGCCGAGTTCCTTTGATAACGCTCTCAAACCATTTTCTTTTTCACCAACCCCACAGATTCTCAAACGAAGGTCAGGTTGAGTTTTTTTTAGCTCGGCAAGCGCTCGAATTGAAATGTCATGACGCTTCTGGTCGCAAAGACGTCCAACGGACAGCAAATAGCTCTCTCTTTTCTTAGCGGGAGCATCAGCAATACAAGTATCATCAATTGGATTAGGGATGACCGACGCATTAGCGTCCTTAACCCTTCCTTCGTAATAACATGAAATCACTTTGCTTTGACAGACGATGGAGTCACTTGTGCGAAAAAGGTTATTACAAATAAGTTGACTCTGAAGCTTCCGTTGGAACGGGTTTGCACGTTCGGATACGATTAGCGGCGCTTTAATACCCAGCCAGCGCCTTGCTGAACACGCCATGAGGTTAGCTTTAAGCGTAAACGAGATCACAACTTCAGGCTTCATTTCGCGTATGGCTCGTCTGTAGAAGCTCATTGCGGCTGGTCCATTCCTGAGACCCGGCGATAAGCTCGCACTTACGAGACTAACGCGCTCGTTAAGTCGATACTCACTTTTATCACCTTTAAGAATGATAATACTAACTTCATGTCCCAACTCGCTAAGACGGTTTGCAACGGTCGCGATAACCCGTTCCGCTCCTCCACGCGTCATGCCGGTCGTAAAGAAAGCAATCTTCATCGAGATTCACAGCCCAAGCTTGGCAGATTAATCCAATCCCCGAGCACAGCATCCCACTCCGGTGGTTCAAACGGCATAAACCCACTAAAGTGGTAAAAGGTGTACTCGCCAAAGTACATCTTTCCATCAACCTCATAGAAATCAATGCGTACATGAGGGAAACCGGCGGAGAGTTTCCTTGCGGCGACAATCATCTCGTCAAAGGTATCTGGTTTCCGAATCGGCTTGCACGCATTCGGATAATGCTGCACAAGGTTGAGGTGGTTGAAATCTAAATCATAGTAATCGAACTTCGTCTCACCGATACTGCGGCCGGAGGCTACGAACATCATCTTGGGTTCACCATCAAAGCAAAAGAACTTATAGTCCCTCAACTCACCGCAACGTGAATCCTCCATGTAGGTCTCCGCGAGAATCCTTGGCCCGACGTTAAGGTACGGCCATTCGCGTCCTATGTAGAAGAAGTTGCATTTCATTGCCGCTTCTATTTTCTTTCGAGCGGCAGCCATATCGAGTTCGGACTTGTCGGAGACAATGACAAGCCCTTCCGAGTCGTGGCTACATTTCATCACGAAACGATCAGGGAGCTTCTCGAAGTCGATCTCGTCGAAAGAATCCCATACCCCAAGCGTCGGAATGATGCACTCTTCCCCGATGATGGCTGAGGCAATCTTTTTCGACTCCACCTTATCTACCATGTTGGTGTAAAGGGGGTTGCGGTCATGCAACTTCAGCCACTGTAACTTTTCGTTATATGTACTGGGATTCTTCAGGTCACACGACTTGTGCATTCGCAAACGGCAGTACAGCTTGATGAAGACCTCGTCCGGAAGCCACCTCAAGCCATACTTGGCGCTTTTTAGGAAACTCTTCTTGTCCATAGTCTTTCTGCTCTCTAAAACATCAAGCCACGTGATGCAGGTATGCCCGAACCACGGCGGGAGTATCATCCCCGAAAATACTCTGACCGGAGGCCATCTGAGGGAACCAAACGGTTTGCGAGGTTAGGTTTACCTCTATGAGCGTCGGCATGCCCTCGCTGTCGATGCAGATGTCCCAGGATACGAACCCGAATTCGCCCACAGCCAAGTGCGACCGCTTGGCGGCTTCCAGAGCCTCGGCAACACCGGCGATGCGGTGATCCTTGAACACGATTCCAGTGTCAGGATGCCCGCCATACCGCTTCTGATACTCCGTGAAGGCCTCGGCACCCAAGGTTCCGTCCTCATGCACATGGACAAACATTCCACCGGCATGTGCGTTATCAACTAGGCTTCCGCCTTGGCCGACGCGAAGGGTCACGGGAGCAGCCTCTATTCCGTCCGGTGTCATATAGGTGACGATGCGCATGGTGTTAACACAACCGGGATAGATGGCGGCTATGCTCTCATGCTGACGAACGCGCTCCTGACCAATCCAGTCCGCACCCATGGCATTGACGCAGCGCTCGATGGTCTTTCCTGTCGCGGCGTCCTTGCCGTCACGGAAATTCGCCACAGCAACGTCACGGCCCGAGCTGGTACCGCGCGTCTTCTTGATCACGCAAGGGCCTATATTGCCGAGTTCCTCTATCGCTTCAGGCATGCTAAGGAGCACCCCATTCCGGCTGATAAGGCCGTTAGAGCTGCGCGCGTACTCATCCGGCATGCGAAAGCCCCCCCCCGTGAACAAAACGAGGTTGTTCTTGTCGCCCAAAGCGTCCCGATCGCATCGGCGCGATGCTCGTGGCTCCAACCAAACGGAGAACAGCATCTCAGGAATATACCTTGGGTCCCACGTGCCCGTATAGCCAGCATACAGGCGGTGCCACCAGAGCGGCCAGCGCCTCCCAGTGAGCCCTTTCCAGTAAACACGCGCCTCTTCAGCCTGTTCGCTCGTAGGCACATAGGATTTCACTAGCGCACGCTTCGACCAGATGTTTTTCAATTCGTGGATGTAGATGAACATCCTCCAGAAAAACGCAGTGCACGCCTCGAAGAATCGCTCTAATTTGCTATAGATGCTCATAACACCTCACTCTGAATATACTCATCAATGGCATCAATAATCGCAGTAGGGTGCTCGTTCTCCCATGACCTAAGGTTGACCTGGGCAAGCTCCATCTTCTCGATAGCCTCGCCCAGCTCGCCCATCTCCTCTACCGCAAGCACCAGCCCCTCATCTGCGAGGGTCTGATTGATTGCCACCTGGTGGTCGTTGATATGCTCTTTATACTTCTCCAGGCGCGCTACGGCTATCACTCGCTTGCCCGCGTTGAGCGCCCCCATTATTGATCCTGAAGCCCCGTGGCTTATCACGATGGTCGCTTCGGCCATCTTGGCCCGGAAGGCATCCGGATCCATGAAACGCTCGAAAGCGAAATGCTGCGGCTCGTAGGTGGACGCGCCTATCTGCGCGAACATCTCGCTCCGCACGCAACCTGCAGCCACGAGTCGGTCAAGTTCCTCGATAAGCCTATTAAACTGGTAGGGTCTGGAACCCACGCATACGAATATCAATAGAGACACCCCACATATTGGGCTTTCTCGTAGAACTGCCTTTGGCTTTCCCACTGAACAAAGAAGAGGTCTGCGTGCCGCTGCATGAGCTTGCCGGCCACGGTCGGTTGGTTCGACCGTCCAAAGGTCTCGATGAAAACAAATTTCTTGCGAAAGACAATGGCAAGCAGATAGAACGGATATGCCACCATGGTTCCCGTGGTCACCACGATATCAGGACGTTCCTTGGCCCAGATGGCACATGCATGTAGACCGTTCACCAGCATCTTCGCAGGCATGAGCTTATCCTTCAGGTCGGTCTGAACCATCAGATATGGACAGCCCTTCACAAAAGGAGTCTTCTCCGTAACGAGGAAGCCCCCGTATTTATCCACGAGTGGCTTAAGCTTCTGTAGTTGTTCCCAATGCCCGCCCGATGATGAGACAAGGCACACCTTCGCCGTTCCTCGTACCACTACCCCTCGCATTCCATGTAATAGCAGTGATACCACTTAGCGAACGCCCGCAGGCCGTCCTCTAGCGGAGTGCTCGGCTTGTACCCGAAATCGCGTTCAAGCGCAGAGGTGTCCGCGTAGGTTACCGAAACATCACCTGGTTGCATAGGCACTAGCTGCTTGTGAGCCTCGAAGTCGTAATCGGCGGGAAGCACGCCTTCCTCAATGAGCACGCGTTGAAGCGTGTCCACGAAGTCCAGCAAGCTCTCAGGGCTGGAGTTACCGATGTTGTAGACGCGATGAGCCGCCATGGGCAGGCCATCCGCTCCCGTCATCACCTCGGGCGCACCGTCCATTACAAGACGAACGCCCTTCACGATGTCGTCCACGAAAGTGAGGTCGCGCTTGCAGTCGCCCATGTTGAAGATCTTGATCGCCTCTCCACGCCGCAGCTTCTCGGTGAAGCCGAAGTACGCCATGTCAGGGCGGCCCATGGGTCCGTACACCGTGAAGAAGCGAAGGCCCGTGGCTGGAATGGAGTAGAGTTTGGAGTAAGCTGCGGCCATAAGCTCGTTCGATTTCTTGGTGGCTGCATAAAGCGAGACCGGCGAATCAACGCGATCATCCTCCGAGAACGGAACCTTCTCGTTGCCACCGTAAACAGATGAGGAGCTGGCGTAGACCAGGTGCTTGACCGGATGATGGCGGCAGGCCTCAAGGATATTGAAGAAGCCCATGAGGTTTGACTCCATGTAGGCGCGGGGGTTCTCTATGGAGTAGCGTACACCCGCCTGCGCGGCAAGGTTCACCACCACGTCGAAGCGATTTTCGGCGAAGAGACGCTCCACCAGAGCGGCATCGCAAAGGTCACCGCGAACGAACGAGAAACGACCGTTGCCGTCAGCCTCTCGCAGCATGGCGAGGCGAGATTCCTTGATGCCAGGGTCGTAGTAGCTATTCACGTTATCGAGACCGACGATTATATCGTCGGTCTCATCAAGAAGCATCTTCACCAGAAACGCGCCGATGAATCCAGCGGCACCGGTTACGAGCACCTTGCGTTTATTCATATTCATCGCCTAATCCCTCATGAACAGGTCTCGTGTGTACACTTTATCGACGACATCGGCCAGGTCATCGCTCCAGCGGTTTGCGACGATCACGTCGCATCGGCGCTTGAAAGCGTCGAGGTCTCGCACGACCTCGCTGCCATAGAACTCGACATCGGAGAGCGTCGGCTCGTAAACCACCACGGGGACACCCTTGGCTTTGACGCGCTTCATAATTCCCTGGATGGAGGAAGTGCGGAAGTTGTCGGAACCGCTCTTCATGGTCAGCCGATAGACACCCACTACCGGTGCCTGCGTGCCCGAGTAGACAAGCTGGGCTACGCGCTGGAGCACCTCGTCCGCGACGAAGTCCTTGCGAGTACGGTTTGCGTCAACGATAGCCTCGATGAGGTTCTGCGGAACGTTCTTGTAGTTTGCGAGCAGCTGCTTGGTATCCTTGGGCAGGCAATAACCGCCGTAACCGAAGGACGGGTTGTTGTAGTGCGAGCCGATTCTCGGCTCCAAGCACACGCCATCGATAATGTCAGCTGTGGAGAGGCCGCGCACCTGACAATAGGTATCGAGCTCGTTGAAGTACGCGACGCGGAGCGCAAGGTAGGTGTTGGCGAACAGCTTGACGGCCTCCGCCTCGGTGGCTCCTAGCACGAGCTCCGGAATACCCTGCGATCCGTCGGCGTTATGGCGCTCGCGCTCGCCAGGGTCGGCACCCTCGGAGAGCAGCGCCGCGAACCGCGCAGCGGCCTCGCGAGCCTCGGCAGCATCATCGGGGGTACCGACGACGATGCGGCTCGGATGCAGATTATCGTAAAGAGCCTTTCCCTCGCGCAGGAACTCGGGGCTAAAGATGATGCGGTTGTCACCCAAGCGCTCGCACAGACCTGAAGTGTAGCCAACGGGAATGGTCGATTTGATGACGACCCAGGCCGTGGGATTCACCGAGCGTACTGCGCTGATTGCAGCCTCGACGGAAGACGTATCAAAGTAGTTCTTGTCGCTGTCGTAGTTTGTGGGCGTGGCGATAACGACGAATTCGACATCGGCGTAAGCTTCAACAGGATCGAGGGTCGCATGAAAATCAAGCTTTCTCTCGCCGGACTTTGCCTCTCCGAAGAAGCGCTCAATCTCAACATCCTTGATGGGTGACTCGAAGCGGTTGAGCTTCTCGATCTTCTCGGGTACGATATCCAGAGCGTGCACCTCGTTATGCTGCGCAAGCAATATGGAAATGGACAGACCTACATAGCCTGTACCCGCAACGGCAATTTTCATTACTTACTTCCTTCTCTCTTCATACGCGTCCACGAACAGGATGCCTCGTTTTCCTCGACCAGAATCAATGCCTCAATAGACTCGTTGCGTGGTGAAATATGCATCGGAAATGCCTCCATCATCAGCTTCCTTGGGCCGTCAGAACGACGAATACCGTCTTTAATATCTGGCGAATATCGGCCCAGATTCCACACTGCTTGATATACAGCAAGTCCAGATCAACCCACTCGTCGAACGTGATCCGGTCGCGATCCATGCGAGTCTGCCAGTAGCAGGTGATTCCCGGCTTGACCAGGAGTCTTTGCTTCTGACGTTCGGAATACAATGCCACTTCTCTCGGCAGGCTAGGACGCGGTCCCACGATGGAGATCTTGCCACCGAGTACGTTAACGAACTGAGGCAGCTCATCTAAAGACAATTTCCGAAGCCACCTCCCCGCTCTGGTAATTCGGGGGTCTCGTGAAATCTTGAATACGGGGCCGGTCTTCTCGTTGAGCATCACCAAGTCATCGAGTTGAGCCTCGGCGTTGACCCTCATCGATCTGAATTTCCACATCATGAAGCGATCGCCGTTCTTGCCCACGCGCTCCTGCTTGAAGATAACAGGGCCTCTGGGGTCATCGACTTTAATAATGATGGCGATGATGGCATAAAGCCAGCAAAACAGGACTAGGATCGCAGCGCTGAATACGATGTCGAATGATCGTTTGGCACCACGGTAGAACCAGCGTTCTCCATCGATACGACGAGCCGCCTCGTAGACTTCATGATCCGGAAGAAGTTCGTCTCCATGCTCCTCCTCAACCATGTCGTAGACGAGGTTGCCATGCATTGTCTTCTCGGCAGCCTCATCCTTTGCGAATTGGCGGGCATCATTGGAGTTCACGTCCATAATGCGACCCGTCTCCAGCGGAAAGCTTTGAATGTCCTCAAGCGTTGCTGTATTTTGCTGATTCATCGGCATCTGCGCTTATACGTTCTTCTCTTACGCTGACGCGGGCTGCATAAGACCAGCTGCGCCTGACGGGATTCGGACATGGCTATTCGAGCCCTCGGAGAAGGCAAGAATCTGCTTTGCAAGTTTTTGGGAGAATCGGGCTATTACATGCCCTGTTCGGACGAAAAAAACTCCGACCATTTCCACAGGGTGTATGATTTGTGCATTTACCTGCGGAAATACGGTCGAAACCACGGTCATCTTAGGCGGGAAGGCCGAGGCAAAAGCCAGTGCCGAAAGAGGCCTCTTGGCGTTTGTCTCTATTATGCGCGAATCAACGCGAGGGTCGTCCTTCATCTTAAACACGGGACCGGTCTTCTCATTCAATACCCGTAGCTCGTCAAGCCGCGATTCCGCATCGACGCACATACTGCGGAACTTGTACATTTGAAACTCGCGACCGTCTTTGGCGGCGCGTTTCTGCTTGAACAAAACCGGACCCTTCGGGTCGTCAATCTTGATAGCAATGGCGATAATCAGGAACAGCCAAGAGAAAACAATCAAGACAAGCAGGCTGAACACGACATCAAAGAACCGCTTGGCGAAGCGATAAACGTACCGCACCTTCAACCGTTCCGCCGCTTCATTTACAGCCTCGTCTTCATCGAAGCAATCGGCACTATGAGCTGCCTCTGTCATCGTAAGGTGGCCGTACATCGCACGTAACTCAAGCGCATGTATTTCGTCGCCAGGGCACGCAATGTCTTTATCGGGATTCAACACAGGGGAGCATAGCCCCCTCGAGAGTATTTTTTTCGATTCTCAAACATCACGCCTCCACCTCATCTTCAGAGGGCCGTCTAACGATAAATGAATCTGATCCGCACCCGACCGGTGCGAATTACGAGGTCCCAGCATCTCGCCCTACCTAAATCGCGATCCCATTGCGAAGAACGGGCAGGGAGCGATCGAGATGGGGAAAATCAAAGCGGGAATCGAGTTTCGCAAAAACTTTTCGCATCTTGCCGTACCCGACGATAAAATACTCGAAGAGATTTTGCAGCACCCCTGCAAAATGACAAATTGCAGACCTGACCTGCAGGGATGCCGCAATTTGAGTTCGTGCTAATTTGGCGGGAAGCGCGAACGTACCGGGCTTTTTCAAGGAGGAACCTCGGCGCGTTTTTAATATGCGCGAAGGGATGTCTCCTTTGAATATGTTGATCAACTGCGGCAGCTCGTCGATGCTGTGCTTGCGAATGAACTGGCCGACGCCGGGGATGACCCTCGGATCGTCCTTGATCTTGAACAGCGGGCCGTCGGCCTCGTTCCTGTCCTTGAGCCCGTCCAGCAACCGGTCCGCGTCAGGGACCATGCTGCGGAACTTGCACATGCGAGACAGCCGGTACGAGCCGTCTTTCCTGAGCCGCCCTACGCGCAGCTGGCTGTAAAGAGGGCTTGCGCCGGGGCTTTTGATGCAAATGACCGCAACCAAGATTGCGCCCGGAACGAGCAGCAGCGCAATGGCCGCTCCCGATGCGACGAGGTCGAATGCGCGTTTTGCGCTGCGGTACCCGTGCCGGGAGAGGTCGGGCTTCACGCCGGAGTTGCTCGACGCCAGGGTGCGCGCAGCCTCCTCGTTCGAGAGGGCGCCCGCCGCCGTATCCATCCCTACGCCGCCCTCATCCCCGACCCCGGCGCTCACGTTTCCATAACCGCGGTTATCAGACTTTTCGTCGAGCGGTTTGCTCGCGACGGCAGCTTCCGCTTCCGTCGCTTCGACGCATCCGGTAGCCGCCCCATCGTTCGCAAGCACAGCCGCTCCCCCGCTAGCCAGCATATCTATTGATTTGTCAGGATCGTTTTTGAACAATTTCCAATCCAACTTTGACGGTTTTCTTTCTGCCCATAATCTCGATGTCCAAGTAGGCCAGCCGCTTGTGGCGGTCGATCTTCTTGATCAAACCCGTCTGATGCATAAGCGGGCCGTTGAGGATCACGATCTGGTCGCCTTCTATCACACCGCTCGAAAACTCGATCACGCGCTGATCGGGTTTCGTGAATGCGTTGATGAAGGCAACTTCCTGATCATTCAGGGGAATGAACACATCGTTGTTGGAAAGAAGTCGCGTAAACTTGGGGATATCCCGTAAAGCGACTTTCAACTTGTTAGGTTTATCGCTTACTACAAATATATACCCAGGGAGCAGCACCTCTTGCGATGTGCGCCACTCCCCTTTGATGCGTTTCTTCACCTCGTATCGAGGTATGAACGATTCTTCGATAAGGCCCGGCTCGACTAGCTTTTGCATCAAGTCAAGCACGTGCTTTTCCTGGCCGCCGATGGTTTGCACAACATACCACATGCCACCACCTCCCCGGTCAAAACGGTAAAGACATAGCTTCGCCCCGACCTTTCGACCGAAGGCTACAACAACGATATGTTCTCCTGATTGATCCGGAACGCGCTCCCAGCGACGATCCCGCTTTCCTCAAGATATGGCAGCCGCATCAGCGCCCAAGCGCTTCGCAGCCGGTTGCCGCTTTCGCGGCGGTTGCAGTTTCCTGCTGCTAGACCTCCCTTTTCAGGAGAGCTAGCAGAAGGAAGCTGCCTCTAAATACGGGCGTGAGCTCCACGCGTCCGGTAGTTCTTCTTAGCCTCCGCCAAATACCCGTAATGCTCAACGCAGTGAGCGTCACTGGCAATGTACGAGTACAGGTTCTCGTCGAACAGCCGCTTCGCGGGCTTTCGTTCGGCGCCCATCCTGCCGCCGGCAACGAAGTCCGCAGAAGCTTGCAGCTTACAGCCCTTCTTCACCAGCCTTCGCGCCACCTCGACATCCTCCTGAATGGCCTTGTAGCGCTCGGGATGCGCGATGATCACCTGAAAGCCCTTGCCCTGCAGCTCGTAGATTGTTCGCTCGTACACCTCGAAGTCGGGCTTGCGAGCTCGCGTGGAAAGCTCCAGCAGAAACTCATTGGTCCCATCGAAGCACAGACGGTCGGCCCACTCCATGCCCAAATCCATGAGCTTGGCATGGTTCACTTCGAAGCCCATGGTCAGCGGAAAGCCGCCCGCGTGCGCCACCAGCAGCTCGTAAGCATCCCACATGGCGTCGTAGTCGAAATACGGATCCCGGCAATGGGGCGTGCATACGATAGACGTAACGCCCGCAGCTTGAGCGGCGTCCAACATGGCAAGCGACTCGTTCAGGTCGCGCGCGCCGTCGTCAACGCCGGGAAGGATATGGCAGTGCATGTCCCTCATCGACCGTTACGCCCCTTCCCTGCCGGGTTGGACGATACGTATGCGGCACGATTGGCTGCTTGGCTTGCCTCTACGCCATGACGAGAGACCCCGCGGTTCACTTGAGGAGCATTTTGAACACGAGAAGAACGACCGGGCACAGTTTGCGCCTGCGGGATAACCTTATCCGCGCCGTCCTTCAATCGACTGCCGTCTTGAGTGTAGTACGCGTAGTAGTATTCGGAGCCGGTTCCCTCGCAGAACGTGGCGCAGATGCCCAGGATATTGGCGTCGGCCTTCTTCAACTGCTCGCACGCATCCAAAAGCTCGGTGCGCTTGGTCGAATTCGGCTTCACCACCATCACGGTGCCGTCCACCAGCGTGGACAGAATAGCCGCGTCGATGAACGTTCCAACCGGCGGAGTGTCGAACACCACGTAATCGTAATTCTCTTCCAAAAGCGTCACCAGCTTGGCATAGCGCTTCGACGAGATGATGTCGGCCGGGTTCGGGATGTTCGGCTCGACGTCCAGGAAGTACATGTTGGGCGTAGACGTGGCGACAACCGCCTGGGAAAGCGGAGCGGCGTCGGTCAGCACCGAATACACGCCTGCGGGAGGGCGCACGTTCAAGGCATCGGCCAACGTACGGCGACGCATGTCGGCCTCCACCAGCAGCACGGTCTTGCCCGACGTAGCGATGGCGCGCGCAAGCTCCACCGAGCAGGTCGACTTGCCCTCGTTCGGCACCGAACTGGTAATCACGATGGTGCGAATAGGATTGTCGGGCGACATGAAGCGAATGTTCGCGAAGAGGGTCTTCGCCGCGTTCTGCACTTCGAGCGCGTTGGATGCAGATTTCTTTTTCTTGGCCACGACTCTCTCCTCCCTAGTTCTTGATGGTGGGTATGCGGCCGATAACCGGCAAGCCCAGCAACTCTTCGGCTTCTTCAGGATTGCGGACGCGCGTGTTCACCATGTCCAGCACTACTACGATGGCAACAGCCAAAAAGATGCCGGCCAAAAACGCGACTGCCGTGTACATAGCGCGCGACGGGCCCGACGGCTCTACGGGAACCTTGGCCTGGTCAACCACGTTCACGCTTTCCACGCCCATGACCTGCTGGGCAACCGTGGACAGCACCTTGGCAATCTCGTTCGCCACGATGGACGCCGCCTCGGCCTTCTCTGCCGTAACGGATATGTCGATGACGCGCGTGGTCGTGCTCGACTCGACCGAGATCTTGTAACCCTTCAACGACTCCATGCCCAACGACTGAGCCGTCTTCTCCTGCACGGTGTCCGACTTCGCCAGGGTGGCGATGTCGTTGGCCATGAGCTGGCTAGCAGTCAGGTCGTTGTAGACAGTGGTATTAGCCGTACCTTCTTTTTCCTTGGAGTTCAGGACGTACACGGATACCTTGGCCGTGTACTGGTTGTCAAGAAGGCCCCAGCTCACGCCCGCCGTTGCTACGGCAAGGACGATCGGGAGCACAATGACCAAGGCCAAGTGCTTGCGAAGCAGTTTGAACAGTTCGAGCAGTGTCATGCGATCATCTTTCTATTATCAGCGGCGTCCCGCTACTTACCTTCAACCTTCAGTCCCACAGATTCCGGATCCTTGCCCGCATCGACGGCCTCCATCAATGCCTTCCAGCCTTCGGGATTCTCATAGCACAGCCAAAGTCCCGTATCCGGATCGATATCGCCCTTGTAGGGGCCGGTGCAGGTGTAGATGGAAGGGCTTCCAGACTGAGCGAAATCCATAGCCAGGGAGATCATGGTCTGCAGCTCCATGTTGGTGGTCACGCACGCGGAAAGGCGCTGCACCAGGCCGGGGATCTCTGCCGGCGGCGCCTGGAGCACGCTCTTCAGCAAGGCCATAACCATAGCGCGCACATTGGACTGGCGTATGGCGTCCTGATCGTCGCCATACGCGGTGCGCATGCGCGCAAGGGCGACGCATTCGCTGCCGTCGAGCAGCTGGTTGCCGGCCTCGATATGAACAGCGGACTGGTCCTTGGTGTACACCTCGTAATCAATGGTGTACGGAACATCCACGTAGATGCCGCCCATGGAGTCGACGAACTCGGCCAGACCAGCGAACTCGATCTCGGCATAGTAAGTAATGGGAACGCCGGTCAACTGCTGCACAGCCGTAACCGCGCCCACGGCACCGCCTTCGGCGAACGCCTGGTTGATCTTGGTTTTACCGCCATTGAGCATGTAGGGCGTGTCGCGCGGCACGGACACCATGGTAATGGCGTGGTTGACGGGGTCGACGCGCGTCAACACGAGCGCGTCGGAGCGCTCGCCGTACGTTTCCCAGTTATCCGAACCCACCAGCAGCACATAGAAGGGCTTCTGCTGGTTGTCGGCAGGGGTTAAAACGGTATCGAGCTGGGATTTCTCTTGAGCATCCATGGCCATGTTGCCGGCGAGCGTACTGGTGTACCAGCCTGCGTACGCAGCGGTACCTCCAACGAGAACCACCAGCACAACGGCGATGATGAGCAGTGCGCGCTTGAGCTTCTTATGCTTGCGCCGCTTTTTGCGGACGCGAATGATGTCATCGTTCGAGGAAGGGTATCCGGAGGGCTGGCCGGCATGAACGCCCGCTGGCTGATAGCCGCCCTGCACGGGCCGGGCCGGGGCCCCGTAAGGGCGCTGACCTCCTTGAGGCATGCTGTGGCCCACTTCAGGAACAGGCGCAGCACCGTTCGCCCTACGAGCTTGGTTGTAAGGGCGGCCAGGCTGCTCGGGGGTGCCGTGTCTGCCGGGCGTCATGCGATTGTAGTTATCACGCGGTTCCATAAAAGGTTCAGCTGTTCCGTTCTCGCTTGTCGTTAAAAGAGCGCTTTCGCGCTCTTGCCTCCCCGATGCACGCTACATTCGATAGGTTTATAGCATGAATCGGTTTGATATGTATTAATCATCTCAACTTTTCTCCCAATCATACTGGCAAGATATCGCTTTAGCAACAAGAATTTGGCATATGGCAAAAAGCACCCCCCCCCCCCGATTTTTTGTTTTCGCAGATCAACTGCATATTTGTAAAATTATCATTTATCGTTTCGCATAAATTTTTTTCGAGATCAACACAGCGCCTACATCCATCGAAAAACCTATCGTTTCGGCAGGAGATTTTTCTTTTTTTCGTGCCGCTTCGTCCCTGTACCGCAGACGGCAGGCAAACAACCGCGAACGTCTTCCACACGCTCGCCGCCACTAATATAGGCAAGACCAAACGCGCAGTCGCCAAACCCAGCTTCCATGGAGATTCGCACACATTCAACGTGTTTTTGAGCATTCTCCCTTCCTATATGAAGCCGCAAGGTCCATACTAGATGGTCGCTTCACACGAAATTCTTTCTCGTTTCTTTTCGCGCGTTCGCATAGTTTCGCCAAACAGATTGAGATAAGCGGCTCGGGTCAAGCGCAATGCACGCCGCAGGAGCGGGTGCGAACAGGGCAGCGCTTAGAGCCGTCTCCTTCTTGCAAGGAGCGCTGAGGGCGCATGCGAACAAGCAGCGCGCAGGAAGCGCGCACGAAGAGAACGGAACAGAATATGTCTAAATTTGCCGACCTCGGCCTTTCCGAAGCTGCGCTTGCCGCAGTTGAGCGTCTGGGCTACGAGAACCCCACCCCCGTACAAGAGCAGTCCATTCCGCTGATCATGGAAGGCCGCGACCTGATTGCCGCCGCCAGCACCGGCACCGGCAAGACCGCCGCGTTCCTGCTGCCCACGCTGTCCACCCTGCCCCGCCTCAAGGGCCGCAACCGCGCGCCTCGCGTGCTGGTAGTCAGCCCCACCCGCGAGCTTGCGCAGCAGATCGCTCGCACCTGCATGCAGATCTCGCGCAAGACCGGCCACTTCGTGACCACGGTCTTCGGCGGCACGCCCTACGGCCCGCAGATCAAGGAGCTGCGCGGCGGCACCGACGTGCTCATCGCCACCCCGGGCCGCTTGAAGGACCTCATGTCGCGTGGCGTAGTGGACCTGAAGAGCGTCGAAACGCTGGTGCTTGACGAAGCCGACCGCATGCTTGACATGGGCTTTTTGCCCGACGTCACCACCATTGTGGACGCTACGCCGGAATGCCGCCAGACGCTTCTGTTCTCGGCCACCATCGATCAGTCGATCCAGAAGAACCTGGGCTCGCTTTTGAACGACCCCGCGATTGTCGAGATCGCCCGCAACGGCGAGACCGCCAAAACGGTCGAGCAGTTCATGATGCCCATCAAGCACCACGAGAAGCCCGAACTGCTGCAGGCCGTGCTGAACGAAAAGGGCTCCGAGCGCGTCATCGTGTTCGCCCGCACCAAGAACCGCACCGAGGATTGCGCCGAGGCGCTGTGCGACGCCGGCTTCCGCGCCGAGTCCATCCACTCCGACAAAAGCCAGGGCCAGCGTCGTCGCGCGCTCGAGAACTTCCGTCGCGGCAAGACGTCCATCCTGGTGGCTACCGACGTTTTGGCGCGCGGCATCGACGTGCCCGACGTGGACCACGTCATCAACTTCGACCTGCCCGACATGCCCGAGGACTACGTGCACCGCATCGGCCGCACGGGCCGCGCAGGCGAGCAGGGCTATGCCATCTCCTTCGTCACTCGCGAGTCCAGCCGCACCATGCGCGACATCGAGAAGCTGATCGGCAAGGACATTCCGCTGATGGAGCTGGAGACGTACGAGCTGAACCTTTCCGTGCTGGAAAAGCCGAAGAAGGGCGCGGGCCAGCGCAGCGGCGGCTACAAGGGCAAGGGCGGCAAGAGCAGCGGCCGCTCCTACAACGGCAACCGCTCCTCTGCGGGCGGCCGTGACGGCGGGCGCGAGGGCAACCGCGACAGCAAGCGTCCGGCCGGCAGGAGCTTCGAGGGCAAGCGCCAGGAGAACAAGGGCTTCGCCGGCAAGCGCGATCAGGACAACCGTCCCGGTCGCAGCAACCGTCCCGAAGGAAGCCGCAGCGAGGGCCCGAAGCGCGAGGGCGGCTTCAACCGCAACGCCGACGGCTTCAAGCGCGAGAACGTTTCCAAGAACTACTCCAACGCCGCTAAGCGCGTCTCGAAGAAGGGCGCCGGCGAGCAGCAGGCAAACGAGAAGGCCAAGAAGCAGCGCAGCAAGCACAACAAGCCGGCTACGTACGATTACAGCCGCTTCGTCTAAGCCTGCCCCTCAATACGAACTACTGAACGCCCCGGTTGCGCAACCGGGGCGTTTTTTGTAGAAGAGCACGGCTTAAACCCTCGCCCGCTTCCGGCGCCTGCGATCCCGCCACCATCGAGACAAGCTGAACACGAGCCACTCCACCAGCGGGATGGTGAGAAACGCCACCCAAGCCGGATGCGGCTGGCTCAGCACGAACGCCATGTAGAAGAACCAGGCCGTCACTCCCAGCGGATACGCTCCCGCAACAAGCGGCGCGATGCGCTTTTGGCCCACGGCATGGCCCACCATATAATACAGCGGCACCGTGAAGAACAGGAACAAGCCCAAGCCCCACTCCCCGTTCATGATGCCGATCAACAGGTACGCCAGGATCACTACGAGCGGGTAGGGAAACTTCAGCCACGACCGCTCGAACTCCCCCAGGTAATGCTTGCGCACCGGGATGCTCTTCCCCACCTCGTCGCCGTACTTCTCGCGGGCGTCGTCAAGCGTCTCGAAGCGCTCGCCTTGCACGGTGTAGCCGCACGGTTCGCTCCACCAACCATGACCGTGCCCGTACTTGGCGTGCGCGTCATGCCAGCTGTCGAACTGCTCGCCGTTGATGATCACGTTGTCGCCGTCGATGAGCACTTCGTCGTCATCTGGACCGTTCTTGGGGCTTTTCACATGCACGCCGTTCCAGCCTACGTGCACCTCTTCGCCCTTTTCCCCATCAACTACATGGATCCCCTCGCGCCAAGAGATATGCACCTTCTCCGAGCCGTCTTCCACGTGAATGCCGCCGACCCCTATGCGAACCTTGGACGGACCGGGGTCGTTCGGCGGCGCATCGTCCACGGGAGATCCGGAGGCCCCGGCTTCGTCGGACGCGCGAGCACGATCCGCTGCCTCGAACACCACGTCATCCTGCGTGGCTTCATCCACGTACAGCAAATCATCGAGCGACACCCCGTACAACCGCGCAAGCGCGATCAGGTTGTCGGTATCGGGTGACGACTCGGATCGCTCCCATTTCGATACAGCTTGGCGCGAAACGCCCAGCTTCTCGGCCAGCGCCTCCTGAGACAACCCGGCCTGCTTGCGACGCTCGGCCAAGCGCTGCGCGATCTCCACGTTCATCATGCTCCCTTTCTCGTTCCGCTCATCATAGCGTACTTGAAAGGGTACGGTTGCGCGCGCCGAAGCGCGACCAATTTCAGTTGGAATCTTGCGCAACTTTCGGTTGCGGAAGAAAACCCAAGCCTAAAACCATCGTTTTACCTGGTTACATGATCACATGCGTCAAAGCGGCAAGTCAGTGCCCGAATCGCCAGCCGCATACGGCAAGCGCGAGTCTTCCAACCGCACGAGGACGCACGTCCCTACACCCTGCGTCGGCGAATGTCCACGACCACCCACACCGACAGCACCGCAGCACCCAGATAGCCGAAGAACGCCAGAACGGGCACGCCCAGAAGACGCGGCTCCATAGACGACAGCGACAACATGCTGGAACCGATGAACAGCCCCGCGATGATGATGCCGATGGTGAGGCGGTTGATGATCTTCGCAAGCTTCGACAAGGGCGCTTCGGAACCCAGCACCTCCATGTTCATTTTCAGCTGCCCGCGCGTGAGCATTTTGAGCGCCTCGCCCGAATACTGGGCCGCGCCCAATGCTCCGTTCGTGGACGAGCGCAGCGCCAAAACCAAGTCTTCGACAGCCGAAACCAACTTGTCTCGAGGGTTTTTCGAACGCTGGATATGCGCATTGATGATGCCGACGACGCTTTCGTTGGGAATGAACGGCGCGATGGTCCCCTCCAACGTCACGATGCCGCGCGATACGCCCGTAATGGACGACGGCAACGTGACCTTGCAAGAGCGCGTGAGCATGAGAATGTCGGTCAAGAACTGCCCGATGTCGATTTCGCTCACATCGCACGATCCATAATCGCGCAACAACAGGTCAAGGTCGGCCAGAAACCGCGTATGATCGATGGCTCCGTTGTCCTTCGACGCGGCAAACGACATGAGGGCGTCTTTGAGCTGGGCGGAATCCTGCATGCCCACCGCCTCGATGATGCTGCCGAACCCCGCTCGGTCGCGCGGAGACAAGCGCCCCATGTTGCCCAGGTCGATGTAGACCACCTTGCCGTTGCGGATCAGCAGGTTTCCCGGATGCGGATCGGCATGGAAGAACCCATGGTCGAGGATCTGGGTGGCGTAATTGTCGAGGATCTTCTCGCCGATCTCGTCAAGCTGGTAGCCAGCCGCCCGCAATCGATCCGCCGCCAGTATGGGGATGCCGTCGATGTATTCCATGACCAGCACGTATTCGGTGCAAAGGTCAGGATAGACTCGCGGGCTGTCGATGAACGCCACATGAGCGTTCAGGCGGGCGAACTCTTCCAGGTTCGCCGCCTCGCGCAGAAAGTCCGTTTCCTCCAGAAACGTGGCCCACAACTCCTCCACCACATCGCGCAGGTCGAGCATCTGCTCGTCCTTCATGAAGCGCGAGGCTTGGCGAGCCATCGTGCGCATGATGTCGATATCCTGCGCCATCGTGGCCTTCACGCCGGGGCGCTGTATTTTAATGGCCACGATATCGCCCGTCGCAAGGCGGGCTTTGTGCACCTGCGCAAGCGATGCGCTGCCAAGCGGCGTGGGGTCGATGGCGTCGAACAGCTCCCCTTGCGCATCGCCGTATATGCCGTCGAGGGCGGAAAGTATTTGATCGAACGGCAGAGGATCGCACTCCATCTGCAGTTTTGCAAGCTCGTCGCAGTACGCTTTCGGCAAAATCTCCGAACGCGTGGAAAGGGTTTGGCCGATCTTCACGAAGCTCGGCCCCAAGTCCTCCAACATGGCGCGAAACTCTTCGGGCGTGAAGCCTCGCAGCACATGGTGCTTCTGGAGAATCGAGTATATCTCCTTCAGCCGACGCGCGCGCGTTTTCCGGTTCAGGTTGAAACGCCCCTCCGGATCCACGTCCGCGCCGGAACTGAAGAAGTACTTGAGTACGCTGTTGTCGATCATGCGATCAAGCGCGCAGCCTACGCGCCCGGCGCTTGCTCGGCGGCAGGAGCCCCGTCTTGCGCAGGCTCGGCAACCTCGACGGCGGACGCATCGCCCGCTTCGGCCTCGACGGGCTTGGCATCGGCCTTGGCCGCGAACTCGGCGGCTTTGGCGGCAAACTCGGCGCGCTCTTCGGGGGTCATGGCGGCCATGCGCGCCTCCAGCATGTCGTAGCGCACGGCGGCAACGGCCTCTTCGGCCTTGTGCTTGAGTTCGGTGTTGATCTCTTTGCCCTGGTCGACGGTCAGCTCGCCCTTTGCGATCAGCTGATCGACAAGCTCTTTGGTCTTCTCGCCGGTGATGGCCATGGCGCCGACGCCTGCCAGGAAGATGTCCTTGAATCCATCGCTGAAGTTAGCCATGCGTGCCTCCTCTGCTTGCGATTCCCGGGCAACGACAAGCCCGGCTCCTGCAACCATGATGCCCTAAATCGGCGAAAAGGGCAATGCGCGCAAGGGAACCGTCACGCGAATGCAGCAAGGAGGGGAAGCGGGCGGGGTCGCCGCCCGGATCAACCGGAGCGACCGCCGCACGCCGCAATCGACCCGGAACCGCCGCTGCGCGCGCACAGCCAAGCACCTAAGCGGCATTGTCGCGCGCAAGCTCCAGCTGATCGGGCACTGCGACGCGGGAAGCCTCGGGGCCAAGAGCCGCCGCCCGTACGGAAGCCGCGCTTCCGGCAACGTCCAGCCCGACCGATGCGGAAGCACCCGACGCCCGACGTCCCTCCACGTACGTTGCAGCCATCACGGCGCACACGATGACGACGGCGCCAGCGAAACCGGCAACCGACAAAACCTCGCCCAGCAGCGCAAACGAGAACACTGCGGTGAACACGGGCTCCCCCGTCAGCAGCAACGACACCATGGAAGGAGGAAGCGCGGTCAACGCCAGGTTCTGCAACAAGAAGGTCAGGCACGTGGACACCAAGGCCAGAAACGCAACGGTCCCCCATGCGAGCGGCTGCACAGCCGCCACGTCGATCGGAGGCTCGAACGCAAGCGCGCAAACCAAAGCCACGACGAACGACATCCCTATCTGCGTGCCGGCCACCGCAACCGCATCAAGCTCCGCCAAACCCCGCTCGCCGAACACGAGAGCCCCCGCCAACGCCGCGGAAGACAGCAGCGCAAGCGCCTCGCCCGGACCGAACGTCAACGCGCCGCCGTTGTTGCACAGCAAATACAAGCCCGCAACGACGGCGATCTGAAACGGGACGAACGTCAACGGATACCGACGCCGGTTCACCACCGAAGACAGCAACGGCGCGAACACCACAGGAAGCGCCACCAGAAAACCAACGTTGGTGGCCGTGGTCAAATCAAGGGCGACGTTGCACGTCAGATACGCAAAAGCCATGCATACGGCTGCAGGGATCCAAACGCGCATGCGAACCGACCTCACCTGCCGCACAATGCGCGGTCCGAGAATCAACCCGAAGACGACCACCGCCAAGCCGAAACGAATCGCCAGGCACCACAGAGGCGTGATGCTGTCGTATGCCATCTTCGTAATGGCGTTTCCCGATCCGAAAATAACGGTTTGCAGGACAACGAGGGCCACGTAGGGCCAACGCCTGGTCACATGATTCGTCATGACGCCTCCTTCCCGTAGATAGGACGCGATCGAAAGCGCGCAACGCACCGAAGACCCGCGTCGAAACCTGGCGGCGAACTTTTGCTTGGATTCTTGTCCATCCTACGGGCTGCTTTGGTAAAAGTAAAACGAGAGTGTCTTTACTTAATTTCAAGATATTCTTATGATTCCATGTCAAACGCCTTGTTCGATTGATCAAGAAGAACGAGAATCACCCCAACGGCACAAAAAGGAGCGTTGATGGGAAATCAAAAATACGAAGCGCTGCTGAAAGTGGCCGAAACCGGCAGCTTCAAACAGGCCGCCCATGACCTGGGCTACACGCAGGCGGGCATCAGCTACCTGGTAAACTCGCTGGAGCGCGAATTGGACGTGGCACTGTTGGTGCGCGAGCATGGCGGCGCGCGGCTCACCGCCGAAGGACGGGACCTGCTCCCCTGGATGCAGAACGTCTGCAACGGCGAACGGCAGCTGGA
>ENA-OQNO01001001-OQNO01001001.1-human-gut-metagenome-genome-assembly--contig:-NODE-1001-length-21090-cov-2.656633_pt1 | contig 21090 bp, 11 predicted proteins | sample MGYA00242629_ERZ504880 | MGnify/ENA primary metagenome ERZ504880 (study PRJEB26092, sample SAMD00036377) | human gut metagenome | host: Homo sapiens | study: EMG produced TPA metagenomics assembly of... | reverse complement strand
CGTACTATAAGCTTCCAATTACGATTTATTCAGATGAATATCTTCCCAAAAAGGGAGAATTGAATAAAAATATCTGGAATTTTGACAGAGAGAGGCTTCTTTTATTCGATGAGGAAAGAGTGTTTGATTCTTTGATAGACAGCCGCTTGTTTCCGCTGTATTCCAATTCATACCTGACGATCTTAGAGCGTGTTTAAACAGATATGCTCCAGAAAGGAACAAATAATTATTATGAAAAAAGTGGTATATTCCAAATTTTCAAATGAAAGAAGTAAAGCATTTGATATTCGTACAGATATCCTGATTGACGAACATAAGAAAAAAACAGTCCGGAAGGTACCCTGCTATGAAGAGGGAATTTCTCATGTCAATAATATAAAGAGATGGTACGATGAACTGTCCCGGATGTTTCAGGGTACGAAGATTTCGGTTAATCACTGTGCATTAACCGAAGAAGGTGTAGAACTGGAATATCTGGAGGGGATGTATACTTTAGAAGAGGGTCTGCATCATCTGTGGCAGTCCGGCAAGAAAGAAAAAGCCATGAAGTATCTGAATATCTATATTGAGATCATACGTGAGAGTGCTACAGAGCCTTTTAAAATGACGGATGAATTCAGAGAAATCTTTGGTGAACCGGATCTTCCGGCAGACTTGTATTCCATGCCGGTATCGGATATAGACATGGTACTGGGCAATATTCTGGTGGGCAAAGGCTGGAATCTGATCGATTATGAATGGACCTTTGCCTTTCCCATTCCGGTTGACTTTGTAATATTCCGTGTTGTGCATTATTTTTTACATGGGAATGAAGATATCGCGAAAACCGATCAGGCACCTTATTTTCAGGAAGAAGGGATCAGTCCGGAACAGATACCGGTTTATCTGGAAATGGAAAAAGCCTTTCAGGACTATGTAGTACGGGGACACGTACCAATTCGTGAGATGTACAGCTCGATTTCCCAGGGATTTATTGACCTGAGAGGTGATGGACTGGGAGTGAATTATCACCCTAAGACGAAGTTTGTAAGTACCTTGTATCATTCCGGGGGAGAAGTCTTTTCCGAGGAGCGGTCCGAACATCAGAAATTATATCTGGATAAAGACGGCTGTTTTTCCGTTACGTTTAAAATTGAGAATCCGGGAGACATCAGTATGCTCCGGTGGGACCCTCTGGAGCGGGAAATCTGCCGCTGCAGAATCGACAAAATTATTTCCGAGTGTATGACACAGACTGAACCTCTAAATGGATTCCACCAGGGAGACTGGGAGGTTTTCTGGGATTATGATCCGGCGTATGTGATCCACGGTGATTTTAAAGAACTGCGTACAATCACAATTCAGGGACATATCGATATTCTGGATGAACGGGAAATGGTTAAGAATTTGGCAGCCCAGAGAAAAGAACGGATTACACTGCGGGAGAAGGCACAGCGCTATCATGACAAGGGAAAAGATCTGCATAATCAGCTGCATGCCCTGAAACAGACAAAAGGTTTCCAGGCGATGGAAAAGATGCGTACAGCGCGAAACTATGCCAAGTTCAAGGCGAAACAGATGATGCCGCAAAAGCCGGATATACAAGTGGTAAAACCGAAAACACCTTACCAGATCTGGTTCGAAGCACAGCTTCTCACTGAGGCTCAGTTAGAGAGTCAGAGAAAGCATCAGTTTATCTATGAGCCGGTGATCAGCATTTTAGTTCCCACGTATCATACGCCGCTGAATTATCTCCATGAGATGATCGGTTCCGTCCAGTCACAGACCTATGGAAAATGGGAATTGTGTATTGCAGACGGCAGCTGTGGAAATAAAGAGCTGGAAGAAGCCTTAGAGACCTATGCAAAAAAGGATGCCAGAATTAAATATGTTCTGCTGGACAGCAATAAGGGCATTTCCGAGAATACAAATGGTGCGGTTCCTTTGGCGACCGGTGATTATATTGCGCTTCTGGATCATGATGATGTTCTGGCTCCAAATGCCCTGAGTGAGATGGTACAGGCACTGCAGGATAAGAAGACGGACATCGTTTACTCGGATGAAGATAAAGTAAATGCAGATCTCTCCGAACATATGGATCCCAATCTGAAGCCGGACTTCAGTCTGGATCTGCTGCGTTCCCATAATTATATTACCCATCTTTTCGTTGTGAAAAGTACGATCTTTCATGAAGTGGGGGGATTTCGAAAAGAATTTGACGGTGCTCAGGACTATGATCTGATGTTCCGGTGTATTGAAAAGGCAAAAGTGATTAAGCATGTGCCTAAAATTTTATATTACTGGAGAATGCACAGCAATTCTACTGCTGAGAATCCGGAAAGCAAAATGTATGCTTACGAAGCGGGAAGAAAAGCCATCGAGGAACATCTGAAACGTGTTGGTGTGAAAGCGGATGTGGAAAGAATGGATCTCTGGGGAATGAACCATGTGAAATACCATACACCGGGTGATCCCCTGGTTTCTGTTATTATTCCAAATAAAGACCATACGAAAGATCTGGATCTTTGCGTGCGATCTGTCCTGGATAAGAGCAATTATAAAAATATAGAATTTGTTGTTGTGGAAAATAACAGTGAGAAGAAAGAGACATTCTCCTACTATGAGAAACTGCAGCAGGAGTTTCAAAATGTCCATGTGGTTACCTGGGAGAGTGGTTTTAATTATTCAGCCATCAATAACTTTGGCGTAAAACACGCAAAAGGTGATTATCTGCTGTTTTTGAACAATGATACGGAATTAATCAGTGAGGACGGCATTAGGGAAATGCTGGGCTGCTGTATGCGAAAAGAAGTAGGATGCGTAGGTGCGAAATTGCTGTTTGCGGATGATACGGTACAACATGCCGGTATCGTACTGGGATTTGGAGGATTTGCAGGACATGTCTTTTCCGGAATCGGGAAGGATGACCTGGGCTTTATGCTCCGACCTGTTATTAACTGTAATTATAGCGCCGTAACGGCAGCCTGCTTGATGGTTCGCCGCGAGGTATTTGAAGAAGTAGGACGTTTTAATGAAGATTTTGCCGTAGCGTTAAATGACGTGGAATTCTGTATGAAGGTACGGGAGAAAAAGTATCTGATTGTTTATAATGCTTTTTCTCTGTGGCATCATTACGAATCCAAGTCCAGAGGCTACGAGGATACGCCGGAGAAACAGGAGCGTTTCCAGAGAGAAGTAGAGAAGTTCCGTTCCATTTGGGGACCGGTTGTAGATGCAGGCGATCCTTATTACAATGAGAACTTCTCAGTAAACCGCGCGCCGTTTACCCTTTGGTAACCGGCAGTATGCGGTAATGAATTAGGAGGATACGGATGGAGCAATTATTTCATGTACAGATAGCCAGATTTCATCTGGAACACAGGGACTGCTATGTATTGCAGGGAATTTGTGAGGGAGATGAAATCACCGGTAAGAATATTTTTGCATATATGGATCGGGAGCGGCTTCCCGTGAAAGTTACGGACTTATCGGGGATAGAGGTGCGGAAAAAATATCTGGCAAAGGGGCTGGAAATTGACCGGGAGTATTATATATGGATTAAGCTTCCAAAAGAAATCGGCTCTTACAAAAAGTTATCCGTATTCCAAAAGGTGGAGGAGGAACAGAAGCAGATTTACCGGCTTCCGGCTTCCAATCTTTTAAAACAGCAAAAGGAAGTAAACTTCTGTATAGATGCCATCAGCGAAGGTGACGGAGGAAAAATGTCTGTCAGCGGCTGGGCGGCATCCAAAGAGCCTTATCAAATTGAAGTACAGGACAAAAAGGGCGCCAGAATAGAAGAAGAAATAAAATTCCACCAGCGTGTGGATCTGGCAGGTAATTTTCCGGAGGGGCAGCTTTGCAGTCAGGCAGGCTTCCAGATCGAATATCAGAAGCCAGCCGCCGCAAAGGTGAAGATCACGGTATCTGCATGTGGACTTCAGTCAGGCTATACGGTGGGTTCTTCCGCTACCGGAAAGGCTGGACAGCCATCTTATTTTACAAAAGGTGTGGCATACCTGAAACGAAACGGCCTGGAGCGTGCCATTAAGCGCACCATCGAAAAAGTAATGCGTGTGGATCTGCATATTGAAGAGAACTATGGTAAATGGCGAAAGAAACACCTGATTTCCAGAGAGGAATTAGAGGAACAAAGACGTACCAAGTTCGAGAGAAGACCGCTGATCAGTATTGTGGTTCCTTTATATAAGACACCGATTCCCTACCTGAAAGAATTTGTGGAATCCGTGCAAAACCAGACTTACGAAAATTTTGAATTATGTCTTTCCGATGGAAGCGGAGAGGATTCGCCTCTTACCGGCACATTGAATGAATTGCAGAAAAAGGATACCAGAATTAAGGTAATCTATACGAAAAGGCAGATGCAGATTTCAGAAAATACCAATTGTGCAATTCAGATTGCAACGGGCAATTATATTGCGTTTGCAGACCATGATGATCTGCTGGCGCCAACTGCACTGTTTGAGTGTGTAAAAGCGATAAATGAAAATTCCCGTATTGACGTGCTCTATACGGATGAAGATAAAATCACCATGAATGGAAAGGAATATTTCCAGCCTCATTTTAAATCAGATTTTAATATTGATTTACTATGCAGTATGAATTACATCAGCCATTTATTTGTTGTAAAAAAAGAGCTTTTAAAGCAGGTTGGCTGTCTGCGGCAGGAATTTGACGGAGCACAGGACTATGACTTTATATTAAGGTGTGTGGAGCAGGCGAAAGAGATCTGCCATATTCCAAAAGCGCTTTATCATTGGCGTGCCCACAAGGATTCCACGGCGGAGAACCCGGAGAGCAAGCTCTATGCTTTTGAGGCGGGAAAACGCGCGGTACAGGCACATTATGACAGGATTGGTATCGAAGCAGTTGTTACAAACGGGGACTATCTGGGGCTGTATAAGACCAGATTTGTCATACCGGATGAGAAGCCGCCGATTTCGATTATTATACCCAACAAAGACCATTCTGCGGATCTGGATAAATGTGTACAATCTATTTTAACCAAATCGGCTTATCCCAATATAGAGTTTATTATTGTGGAAAATAACAGTTCGGAAAAAGAAACATTTGAATATTACCGGAAACTGGAGGCAGAACATGAGTGTGTGCATGTTGTCTGCTGGGGAGATGTATTTAATTACTCCGGGATCAATAATTTTGGTGTTCGGCATGCAAAAGGAAAATACCTGCTGTTTTTAAATAATGACACGGAGATTATCAACAGAGACTGTCTGGAGGAAATGCTGGGTTATTGTATGCGGGATGACGTGGGAGCAGTGGGAGCCAGACTCTATTTTGAGGATAACACCATTCAGCATGCAGGCGTTGTCATTGGCTTTGGCGGAATTGCAGGACATGCATTCATCGGCAGCCTGCGGGAAGATAACGGATATTTTTCCAGAATTATCTGTGCTGCTGATTTAAGCGCGGTAACAGCGGCGTGCATGATGGTAAAAAGAAGTGTGTTTGAAGAGACAGGCGGGTTTGATGAGCGTCTTCAGGTTGCATTTAATGACATAGACTTCTGTCTCAAAGTCAGGGCACTTGGTAAGTTAGTGGTGTATAACCCATATGCAGAGCTTTATCATTATGAATCCAAATCAAGGGGATATGAGGATACTCCGGATAAAGTCCAGCGTTTTAACAGGGAAGCCAACGTATTTCTGCGGAAATGGCCGGAAATTCTGGAAAAAGGAGATCCGTATTACAACGTGAATTTATCGCTGGACAAGGCGGATTTCTCGTTGAAGGTTTAATTGCCAGTATCGCATGTGGACCAATATTGCAGCAGCAGGCTTTCGTCATTGAAATTTGGCGACTGCCGCACTTTTGGCACAGCACATGTATTATAAAGGGAGGAACGTATGGTACAGGGGAAAAATACAAGCAGTTTTAAGACGGCAGGAATTCTGAGCCTGATCATTTTAGGTGCCTGCCTACTTGTTTTTCAGAGTTATCTATTTGGAAATGAAACCTTTGTCTTTGGAGACATCGGTTCTGATACAAAGCAGCAATATCTGATGCAGTACAATACCATCGTAAATCATTTGAGAAATGGGAGTTTCTCACTTTGGGATTTCAATAATGGATTTGGGGTAAATATGTTTGGCTTAAATCTGACGGATCCTTTTCTGATGGTGCTTTACCTGCTGGGCGTGGTATTTGGGCCGGAGCATCTGGCATCTTATCTGGTCTACTTCCAGATTCTCAAGATCGTTCTTGCGGGGATTGCCGTATATTATTATTTATCCTGTTTTTCACTATCCGAATATGGCAAGATGCTTGCGGGATTTATGTATGCATTCAGTGGTTTCATGGTGGTATGGGGACAGCATTACCAGTTTGCAACAGTAGTGGTGTTCTTTCCGCTGCTGTTATTCTGTTTAGAAAAAACACTGATTGGGAAAAAATACAAGCTGCTGCTTGCGGCAGTCTGCGGCGTCATTGTTTTTGGAAGCTTATACTGGGGCTATATGTGTCTGCTGGGAGGCGGTATCTATTTGTGTTTCCGGCTGATTCAGCTGAATGGCAGAAAAATCAAAGAAAAAATTATGTTATTAATCAGTGACGGATGCTTTATGCTGTTGGGTGTGGGAATGGGAGCGATCAATCTGTTCCCGGTTGCGGCACTGCTGTTTGGAACCAGTGCAAGACTGGATGCGACCACTAGCCTGTCACAACGTCTGCTGGAGTCTGTGAGTTTATGGCCGAAAGATTACTATAAGACGGCAATATACAATCTGTTTTCCAGTAACCTGCAGTCGGGGTCCACTTACTCCTACAGTGGATTTTCAAATTATTATGAAGACATTCATTTGTTTATGTCCACTCTGTTTGTTATTTTGCTGTTCCAGTATTTGTTTACCATTCACAGGCAGAATACAGATAAAAAGCATAAAATAACCCAGTATGCGGCAGTTGCACTGGTTGCTTTCAGCATAGGGCTTAAATGTGGCAGCATTGTCTTTAATGGGTTTTCATATGAATTTTCCAGGCACAGCTTTTTATTCATGCCGCTTTTTGCACTGGTCAGCGCGATGATGCTGGATCGGATTATTCAGGAGAAAAAATTGAATATTTTGGGACTTGCAGCAGCCTGCCTTGGAATTCTGGCGGTATATGGCAAGGCTTATACTTATCTGGGGGAAGCAGGCTACGCAGAAAACGCCTTTTATATGCTGGTGAGCGGAATCGGCATGGCGGTGATCCTGTGGCTGTTTGTACAGAAAAAGTGGAAGGTGCCCTCCGGGAATCTCTATCTGATGCTGGTGGTACTGCTTTTCTTTAACGTCACCAGTGATACGGCATTGAACTATAGAAACCGGGACACTGTTAAGAAAGACGACGCTTCATATTTTGAAGATACCTATCATTCTTCGGTTGAGGAAGCTCTGGCATATTTAAAATCCATTGATTCTTCCTTTTACCGGGTAGAGAAAGATTTCGTGTCTGCATCCCACAGTATGGATTCACTGACGCAGTATTATCATGGAGTCAGCACTTATAATTCTACCCAGAACGGAAATATAGCAGCATTTGTGGACCGGGTATGGCCCCAGCTGTATAGTCTGGGTGATATTAATCACTATCAGTTTAAAAATGCAGTTCATGACAGCAGTCTTGCAGCTCTCTGTGATGTAAAATACATCTTGACAAAGACCAATGACTTAAAGGTAGACGGCTATCAGTTTTTGCGTGAAGTGGGAGACATCTATATTTATAGAAATGAAAAGACATCCTCCCTTGGCAAATTCTTTACCAAGACCATGGAGGAACAGGAATTTACAGCCAAACGCACCCAGCTGGATGTGGAGGGATTATTGTCAGAGGTACTGGTATTAGATGACCCGGATGAAGAGTTTGACAGCGGAATCCGTATATCGGACGGGCAGTTAAAGAAATACAATAAGAAAAAAGCCGCAGATTTGATTGACTATGATAAAATAGACCCATCGGTATGCCAGATTTCCGGAAATGAAATTACGGCCTATGACCAGCATTTTATTCATCTTCCGGTTAATCAAAAATTATTTGGAAAATACCAGAGAGCAAAGCTTGAATTTACATTAACGGTGGATTTCCCCACCTATGTGGAGATCACTACCAATGACAACCGCCATTATAAAGTATATGTGAGAAAAGATGAACCGAAAGATATTACATTTAACATATTGCCGGACACGGAGAAGATCACGATACAGATAAATGAAGGAAAAGTCAATGCAAAGCTGACGAATCTGGCAGCATACGGATATAAAGATGCCATTGCATATAATGAAGAAGCGAAAATTGAAATTACAGATCCAAAAAGGGACAGCATGCTTACATGCAGTATAGAGGTGCCTGAAGACGGCATGGTGATGTTGGCAATTCCTTTTGAAAAAGGCTGGTCTGTATATTTAGACGGAATGAAGCAGGAAATAAAAAGGGCAGACTATGGATTTATTGCATTTCAGACACCGGAAGGCAGCCACGAGATCAAAGTTGTTTTTGAGGCTCCGCTATTCAAAACCGGTGTAATTGTAAGCATGATCAGCTGTATCATATTTATTTCAATGCTGGTATGGAACATAAGGATAAGCAGAGAAAGAAGAGTAGTGAAATGATCGATTTTAACGTACCACCATTTACAGGAAAAGAACTGGACTATATAAAAGAAGCGATTGATGCGAGAAAAATCAGCGGAGACGGGAAGTTCACCAGACAGTGTTCAAAGTGGATGGAAGAGCGCTTTCAGGTAAAGCATACACTGCTCACCACATCCTGTACCCATGCACTTGAAATGGCGGCTTTCCTGGCTGGTATCATGCCGGGAGATGAGGTGATAATGCCGGCATATACATTTGTATCCACAGCGGATGCCTTTGTACTGCAGGGAGCAAAGCTGGTATTTGTGGACATCCGGCCGGAAACCATGAATATGGACGAACGGCTGATTGAAGCAGCTATAACGGAAAAAACAAAAGCCATTGTACCGGTTCATTATGCAGGGGTTGCATGTGCCATGGATGAAATTATGGCAATCGCGAAGAAACACCATCTGGTTGTAATTGAAGATGCGGCACAGGGCGTGGATGCTTATTACAAAGGCACGGCACTTGGCACAATCGGGGATTTTGGCTGTTACAGTTTTCATGAGACGAAAAATTACTCCATGGGAGAAGGCGGAGCGATTTTATTCCAGAGGGATGAATATCGTGAAAAAGCGGAAATACTAAGAGAAAAGGGAACGAATCGAAGTAAGTTTTTCCGGGGACAGATCGATAAATATACCTGGGTGAATTATGGGTCCTCCTACCTGCCAAGCGATATGAATGCGGCTTATCTCTATGCCCAGCTGGAAATAGCGGATGAAATTACAAAGGACAGGATGAGAAGCTATACATACTACCAGGAAGGCTTAAAAGGACTGGCGGATCAGGGTTATATAACCCAGCCATGGGTGCCGGATTATGCAGTACACAATGCCCATATGTACTATATAAAAGTGGAGAGCCTTAAGGTTCGGAGCAGATTAATCGCCTATCTTCATGAAAATGGCATACATAGTGTATTTCATTATATTCCTCTGCATACGGCGCCTGCAGGTATCCGGTTTGGACGGTTTTCCGGCGAAGACCGGTATACTACCGCCGAAAGTGAACGCCTGTTGCGGCTTCCGATGTATTATCGTCTGGAAGAAAAGGATTTGGAACATGTGGTAAAAACAATCAAACGCTTCTTCACAGGAAGTGGCATTATTGCAGGACAGACTGCAATAGGCAATGGGGACAAAAATGAGTAAACATGCAAAGGTTGACTGGGGAAAGCTGGTAAAACGTCTTTCACCATATAATATAAAAAAGGCTTGCCTGTATTTGAAGCATTATGGTTTCAAAGAATTTACCGTAAAGCTTACAGAGCGTTTTGAACATTCTGATGTGGACTATCCCGTTTGGTTTGAACGGCATAAAGCCACAGAAGAAGAACTGGAACGGCAGAGAAAACAAAACTGGAAAAATCCGGTGGTAATCAGCGTTGTGGTACCGGTTTACCGGACGCCGGAGTTGTTTCTGCGCCAGATGATTGAGTCGGTGCTGGAACAGAGCTATCCCCACTGGGAACTGTGCATTGCTGATGGCAGCGGTGACGATATACAGACCGGTGAGATCATTGCAGAATATATAAAAAAGGATGCCAGAATCCGATATGAGAAGCTGGAAAAGAATCTGGGGATTGCAGATAATACCAATGCGGCATTTGCCATGGCTAAGGGAGACTTCCTGGCGCTATTTGACCATGATGACCTTCTGGCACCAAATGCGTTGTATGAGGTGGCGCTGGCTATCGGGAAAAATAAAGAGGCAGAGGTTATCTATACAGACGAAGACAAAGTAACCTCGGATCTGTCGGAACATTTCCAGCCTCATTTTAAGCCGGACTTTAACCTGGACCTGTTAAGATCCAACAACTATATCTGCCATCTGTTTGTGGTAAAGAGAAGTCTGGTGGAAAAAGCAGGCGGACTAAACAGTGAATTTGAAGGTGCACAGGACTATGACTTTGTATTCCGCTGTATGGAAGAGGCAAGTAAGGATGCAGGATCTGGCTGCAGCGGGGATAATAAGCAGCTGTTACCGGATGATAATAAAAGTATCCCGGTCCGCTTGGCAGGATGCAGAGGAAGAAAAGTCATCCATATTCCCCGGGTACTTTATCACTGGAGGATCCACAAGGCGTCCACGGCAGATAATCCTGCCAGCAAAGCTTATGCTTTTGACGCCGGAAAACGGGCAATTGAAGCGCATCTGAAACGGTGCGGTGTAAAAGGCAGCGTCAGTCACACGAAAGATATGGGATTTTACAGGGTAACTTATGAAGTGACATCCAAGCCGCTGGTATCCATTATAATTCCAAACAAAGATCATGTGGAGATCCTGGAGAGCTGTCTAAATTCCATCCGGGAAAAGACAACCTATCCGAATTATGAAATTATTATTGTAGAAAATAACAGTAAAGATGAAAAAACATTTGCATTTTATAAAAATTTGGATGGACAAAAGGGGATTCAGGTAGTATATTGGGACAAGGTATGTAGCCATACCTCGGAAAGCAAACAGGCCTTGGAAATGAACTTTAATTATTCGGCGATCAATAATTTTGGAATTGATAAATCTTCAGGCGAGTACATTATCTGTCTGAATAATGATATTACGGTTATAACGCCGGGATGGGTGGAAGAATTTTTAGGCCATGCGATGAGAGAGGAAGTCGGCATTGCAGGTGCAAGGCTTTATTATCCGGATGATACGATCCAGCATGCCGGAATTGTACTGGGAATCGGCGGTATAGCGGGCAGCATGTTTACCGGCCTGCCCAGAAGCCATAGCGGTTATCTGCATAAAGCAAGGCTGCAGCAGGATTTAAGTGCGGTTACGGCTGCATGTATGATGTTCCGGCGCACTGTCTATGAAGAAGCCGGCGGATTTGAAGAGAAGCTGGCAGTTGCTTTTAACGATGTGGACTTCTGTCTGAAAGTGGGAAGAGCAGGCTATCTTGTGGTCTACGATCCCTTTGTGGAAATGTACCATCATGAGTCAAAGACACGGGGACCGGAAGATACCAAGGAGAAAGTAAGACGTTTCCAGACGGAGATCGAATATATGAGAAGCCATTGGCTATCCCTGCTAAAACAGGGAGATCCTTATTATAATCCTAATTTTTCTTTGAAAACCTGGAATTATGAATTAAAAAATGACTAGTGCGGCGCTGCCGTACTGGCCGGAAATAGCGTAAGAGGACTAGTTTATGTGTAAAGTATCAGTGGTGATACCAAATTTTAATGGAATGGTTTATCTGAATGATTGTCTGGATTCACTGCGCAGGCAGACAGAGAAAGACTTTGAGATCCTTCTGGTGGATAACGGGTCCGAAGACGGAAGCATTTCATATGTAAAAGAAAAATATCCGGAAGTGAAGTGTATCGCGTTAAATCGAAACTATGGTTTCTGCAGAGCGGTGAATACCGGAATTAAGAAGGCAAAAGCCCCTTATGTAATACTGCTGAACAATGATACAAAAGCAGAAGCGGATTTTGTGGAAGCGATGATTGCCGATATGGAAATGCATCCAGGCTGTTTTTCCAGCCAGGCGAAATTGCTGCAGATGCATAACCCCACTTTGATGGATGACGGCGGGAATTATTACTGCGCATTGGGCTGGGCATTTGCCTGGGGAAAAGATATGCCGGCAATCCTGTACGATGAGCCCCGCAGAATTTTTGCATCCTGTGCAGCAGCAGCCATTTACCGCAAAAGTGTCTTTGCAGAGATCGGATATTTTGATGAAAAGCACTATGCATATCTGGAAGATATTGACATCGGATATCGGGCAAGAATAGAAGGCTATGAGAATCGATACGCACCTGGTGCTGTAGTACATCATGTGGGGAGCGGAACAACCGGTTCCAGATATAATGAGTTTAAAATCGGCTACTCAGCCAGAAATAATATTTATTTAGTTTATAAAAACATGCCTTTTCTGCAAATACTATTCAATATACCTTTCTTAATTGCGGGTATTCTGGTGAAAACAGTATTTTTTGGCAGCAAAGGATATCTAAAAGAGTATTTACAGGGAATCTGCAAAGGATTCTCACTGGCGGCAAAAGGAAGTAAAGTTAAATATAAAAAGAAAAATATTAAGAATTATGTTAAAATACAATTTGAATTGTGGATTAATATCATAAAACGTCTGAAAAATACGAGATAAGTTCTAAAAAAGTTAGATATCAAAACGAAAAATGACAGTTGCCCTTTTTAGGGAGATATTGTATTATAGAACGTATGGATAAAGCGAGGAGTGAAGAGGAGTGATTAAAGATAATCAAAAGTATTTAAATCGCTTTCATGTTGTAATTGATGGCTGTGTAATTGCGGTCAGTTACGTGGCGTCATGGTTTATTCAGTTCTGGATTCTGGAAGATCCGGATATTGGAAAGCTTCCGATGGAAACTTATATGTCCGCATTGATTCCATTAATACCGGGATTGCTGCTGCTTTATTACGCTTTCAGCCTTTATACTCCAAAAAGGGTGCAGGGCAGGCGGTTAGAATTTGGTAATATCATGAAAGCAAACAGTATTGCACTGTTGCTGTTTATACTTATTTTATATATGATGCATGAAAACGACTTTTCGCGAAAGATGCTTTTCATTTTCTATGGCTTGAACATCGGCATGGAAATTCTGGTCCGGTATTTTATACGTAAAGTATTAATGAATATGCGGGCAAAGGGAATGAATCTGAAGCACATCATACTGGTGGGATACAGCCGGGCTGCAGAAGAATTTGTGGATCGGGTAAAGGAAAATCCCCAGTGGGGATATCTGATTCGCGGTATCCTGGACGATAATGTGGAAAGTGGAACCATGTATAAAGGAATTAAGGTAATCGGGCGCATCGATAATCTGCTGGTAATCCTGCCTCAAAACAGGCTGGATGAGATCGCGATTACTCTTGGACTGAACGAATATTACAAACTGGAACGTATCGTTTCCCTGTGTGAAAAGTCAGGCGTCCATACAAAATTTATACCGGATTATAATAATATTATTCCTACCAAACCCTATACAGAAGATCTTCTGGGACTCCCGGTTGTAAATATCCGGCATGTCCCGCTTACAAATACATTTAACATGATGGTAAAAAGAGCGGTTGATATTCTTGGAGGAACCTGTGCAATCATTTTGTTCTCTCCGATCATGTTAATCGTAACCGGGGTCATTAAACTGACTTCTCCGGGACCTCTCATATTTAAGCAGGAGAGGGTAGGACTTCACAATAAGTCATTTATGATGTACAAGTTCCGGTCAATGGAGGTACAAAAGCCAAACACAGAGAAACGCGCCTGGACAGTAAAAAATGATCCGCGTGTTACCGGAATCGGAAAGTTTATGCGGAAAACCAGTATCGATGAACTTCCGCAGCTTTTTAATGTCCTGAAAGGCGACATGAGCCTGGTGGGACCAAGGCCGGAGCGGCCGCAATTTGTAGAAAAGTTCAGAGAGGAAATACCTCGTTATATGATAAAGCATCAGGTACGGCCAGGGATGACCGGTTGGGCACAGATTAATGGTTATCGTGGAGATACTTCTATCAGGCGCCGTATAGATTATGACTTGTACTATATTGAGAACTGGACTTTGGGATTGGATATTAAAATCCTTTTTTTGACGATTTTCAAGGGATTTGTCAATAAGAATGCATATTAAAGATTAATTAGAGAAGGGGAATGAAATGTCAGATCGAAAGAAAAACCGCGAAAGCCAGAATAGAAACCAGGGACGTCCAAACAATGGTTCGTATCAGAGCGGTCCGTATAATGGACCATATCAGAACGGGCCTTATAATGGACCAAATAACGGATATCAGAACGGGCCTTACAACGGACCCGGCAATGGAGCGCCAAAGGGCAGAAAATCGAAAAACAGCAATGGAGCACCAGCCGGTGGATATCCGGGTGGAAAAGACAGGAAATCTTCCAAGAGAAAAACCAGAAGAAGAGTTATTTTTGTAATTGAAATTCTTGTTCTGGTGCTGCTTGCGGTAGTATTATTTGTTGCTGCCAAATTCAGTAAATTAAAAACAGAAAAGATTGCAGAAGGGGATATCATTATTAACTCCGAGATTCCTTCTGAGCAGGCAGCGGTTATGAAGGGATACCGGAATATAGCGCTGTTTGGTGTGGACTCCAGAGATGCATCCACAACGGATTCCAGAAGTGATACCATCATGATTGCAAGTATTAATAACGAAACCAAAGATATTAAACTGGTTTCCATTTACCGGGATACTTATTTAGACAATACCAACGGCGAATACCGGAAAGCTACCGAGTGTTATCAGTACGGCGGACCGAAGCGTTCCATGAATATGATTAATAAGAATCTGGATATGGATATCACCGACTATGTAACGGTTAACTTTAATGCGGTTGCAGAGGTGGTAAATGCACTGGATGGTGTGGAAATCGATATTCAGGAAGATGAGATTGTGCATCTGAACAATTATCAGGTGGAAGGATCTGAGGTGACTGGACTGCCTATCATACCGGTAGAATCTACAGGCCTTCAGACTTTAAATGGTCTACAGGCATTATCATACTGCAGAATCCGTTATACAACCGGTGATGACTTTAAGCGTACAGAGCGTCAGAGAACCGTGCTGGAACAGATCTTCAAAAAAGCGAAGACAGCAAACATATTAAAATTAAATGAAATTATTGACAGCGTGTTTGATAATATATCCACAAGTTTAAGTGTTACAGAGATGGCAGGCCTTGCAAAAGACATCGCTGCTTATAACATGAGCGATACTACCGGATTTCCGTTTGACCAGATGCCGGCTAACATTGCAGCAGGTGACTGTGTAGTACCTGTTAATCTGGCTCAGAATGTAAAAGACCTTCATACGTACCTCTTTGGCAGCGATGGATATACACCATCCAATACTGTACAGGAGATCAGCAACAAGATCATTAATGAAACAGGAATTCAATAAACCTATGAAAAATTATACAGTTGATGTAATCATCCCGACTTATAAGCCGGGAAAACAATTTCATAAGCTGATGCAGATATTGTCCGGGCAGGACTATCCCATTCATAGTATACGTATTATGAATACAGAGAAAAAGTATTTCCCGGAGGCCGGGATTTATGAGAAAATGCCAGGGGTGGAAGTCCACCATTTATCTGCAGAAGAGTTTAATCATGGCGGCACTAGAGATAGAGCCGCCACGATGTCTGATACGGACATTTTATTGTTTATGACCCAGGATGCCATGCCCAAAGATGAATTTCTGGTTTCATCCCTGGTAAAAGCATTTGACCGGGAATCTGTAGGGGCGGCATATGCCAGACAGCTTCCAAATGAGGACTGTAAGCTTATTGAGCGCTACACAAGATCCTTTAATTATGGGGATAAAAGTGTGATTAAGTCCAAAGACAACCTACCCGCAATGGGGATTAAGACCTTTTTCTGCTCCAATGTGTGTGCCGCTTACAGAAGAGATTTGTACCTTACTCTTGGTGGTTTTGAAAAGCATACCATTTTTAATGAAGATATGATTATGGCAGGGAAAATGATTCAATCCGGCAGAGAGATCGCCTATGTGGCGGAAGCTATGGTATATCATTCCCATAACTATGGAAATATCATGCAGTTTAAACGCAATTTTGACCTGGCTGTTTCCCAGGCGGACCACCCACAGATATTTTCTATGGCTAGTTCTGAAAGTGAAGGGATGCGAATGGTTAAGCAGACCGCAGCATATCTTATAAAAATCCATAAATTTTGGCTGATCCCCGATCTGGTCGTGAAAAGCGGATTTAAATATCTGGGATACTTCTTTGGAAAAAGATACCGGAAACTGCCCAAATGGATGGTTTTAAAATGTACCATGAGCCCCAATTACTGGACACAGCAGCAAAGCACCCGCTAGAGCGTGTTTGAAAATTCATTCCCGCCATCTGCACGCCCCACTTTGCGGCATATTTGCAAATACACTTTAAACAAATTATGAGGAGGAATAACTATGTGTGGAATTGTTGGTTATATAGGAGAGAGTCAGGCAGCCCCAATATTATTGGACGGCTTGTCAAAACTGGAATATCGTGGTTATGATTCTGCTGGAATAGCAGTTTATGATGGTACCTCAATTGAAATGAAGAAATCCACCGGGCGTCTGAAGATTCTGGATGAACTGACACACGGCGGGGCAACGATGCCGGGCATGGCGGGGATCGGACATACAAGATGGGCAACTCATGGCTCACCGTCTGATGTAAATGCACATCCCCATTTTAATAAAGATGCATCTATTGTAGTTGTACATAATGGAATTATTGAGAATTATTTAAAGCTTAAGAAAAAACTCCAGTCCAAAGGGTATGAATTTTTATCAGAGACAGATACTGAAGTAATTGCCCATCTGCTGGATTATTATTATAAAGGTGACCCGTTAGAGGCCATTACGAAAATTATGCATCGTGTAGAAGGCTCCTATGCCCTCGGAATCATGTTCAAAGAGCATCCGGGTGAAATCTATGCAGTTCGTAAGGACAGCCCCTTAATCGTGGGACACAGCAAAGACGGCAACCTGATTGCCTCCGATGTTCCGGCAGTGTTAAAGTACACCAGGAATGTCTATTTTATTCAAAACGAAGAAATTGCCATGCTGACAAAAGACGGCATGACCTTCTATAATATTGATGAAGAAGAGATTGACAAAGAATCTACAGAAATACAATGGGATATCAGCGCTGCGGAAAAAGGCGGATATGAGCATTTCATGCTAAAAGAAATGTACGAACAGCCAAAAGCAGTTACCGATACCCTGAATCCAAGAATTAAAGGAAATGAAATCGTAATAGAAGAGCTGGGTATGACGGAAGAGGAAATTAGGGCGATCCGTAAAATTTATATTATTGCCTGCGGTTCCGCTTATCACACCGGTGTAACGGCAAAATATGTGTTTGAAGGCCTGGCGAGAATTCCCGTAGAAGTGGATCTGGCAAGTGAATTCCGTTACCGTAATCCTATTTTTGAGCCGGATACCATGGCAATTATAGTCAGCCAGTCAGGAGAAACAGCCGATTCTCTGGCAGCTCTGCGTGAAGCGAAAGCACATGGCATTAAGGTACTGGGAATTGTCAATGTAGTGGGAAGCTCCATTGCAAGGGAAGCGGACAACGTTATGTACACCTGGGCAGGTCCGGAAATAGCAGTAGCCACCACGAAGGCATACAGCACCCAGCTGATTGCACATTATCTTCTGGCTCTTAAGTTTGCCCAGGTAAGGGGGAAAGTAACTGACATCCAGATGGAAGAGTATATAAGGGAACTGAAAAGGCTGCCCGCACAGATAGAAATGCTTTTGAATAACAAAGAGAAGATCCAGCGCTTTGCCAACCGTTATATAGCAGCAAAAGACGTGTTCTTTATCGGAAGAGGAATTGATTATGCCATTTCCCTGGAAGGCTCCTTAAAGCTGAAAGAAATCTCTTATATCCACTCAGAAGCCTATGCGGCAGGAGAGTTAAAGCATGGCACCATATCACTCATTGAAGAAGGAACCCTGGTAGCAGCAGTGCTCACCCAGGAAGACCTGTATAAAAAAATGATCAGTAATATGCAGGAAGTGAAGACAAGAGGGGCATTCCTTCTGGCAGTGACCAATGCAGACCACACCGATGCAGAAAAAACAGCTGATTATGTAATCTACATTCCAAAGACAAACCAGTATTTTGCCAATTCCCTGGCGATTATTCCGCTGCAGCTGTTTGGCTACTATGTAGCCCTGGGCAAAGGCTGTGACGTAGACAAACCAAGAAATCTTGCAAAATCGGTTACCGTAGAATAATGATATAGAAACAGGAATACGTATTCGTGTATGCTCCATGAATAGAATCAGCATGGGCGCAGTACAATAGGAAATACAGGATTTTAAGTGTGGTCCGTAACTCCTAAAGTACCGCGTCCATATTTTATTTCAACATTTTTTGATATTTTTGTCGTTTCAAAGTTTTTTAAAACATTTATCACAGATTGAACACATTTGATTGTTAAACTGATACCAGAAAATAACAAAGAGAAAAAATACGAGGAGGTAATTCAAATGTATGATGAATTTAACGATAAAGAACAAAATAATGTAACTGGAGGCAGCCCTTCTGATACAGGAGAAGGATACAGACAGGACGATGTGTATGGACAACAGGATGAACAGCCATCAAATGAAAGCATGATATATGATTCGGCGGATACTGCAGATACGATTGATACACCAGTGACATCGGATACCGTGGAAACACCGGATGCAGCAGAAACTTTTGAATCTGCTGACACAGCAGAGGATCAGGCATATGCACGGCAGGAAAATCAGATGACAAATTCAGGTAATCAAAACGGGCAGGCATCTGATAATTCATTTTATCATTATGCATATGACCGGGACAACAGACAGGAAGAAGAGCAGCAGCCACAGCAGCAGATGAATCAACAACAGCAGCAACAGCAGCATTCTTACGGTTCCTATCAGACAGGTGGACAGAATCCGAACCCGCCGCGGTATGAAAAGCCAAAGAAGAAAAAAACAATGATGTCCAAGATTGCAGTGGCAGCATCGGTAGCAGTTGTATTTGGTGTAGTGGCAAGCGCTTCGTTCCAGCTTACCGATTATGTGGGAGATAAAGTTTTCCCTCGAACACAGGAAACAGAAGCCAAGATCAGTTCCACAGGTACGGTAAATGAGCAGAATAAGACAGCGGAGGGCAGTACAGTCAGTACATCATCCACCGATGTAGCGAAGGTTGCTGAAAATGCAATGCCTTCCATCGTATCAATTACCAGCAAGACAGTAAAGGAAGTTCAGACATATTTTTATGGAACACAGTCACAGGAAGAAGAGAGCAGCGGCTCCGGTATCATCATCGGTAAAAATGATAAGGAGTTACTGATTGCAACTAATAACCATGTAGTAGAAGGTTCTGAAAACCTAACGGTATGCTTTACTGTAAATGTAGAAAACCAGGAAGATAAAGTCGTTGAGGCACAGGTAAAAGGAACGGATCCGGAACATGATCTGGCAATGGTAGCCGTACAGTTAAGCGATATTCCGGCAGATGTTTTAAGCCAGGTTAAAATAGCTGAAATCGGTGATTCCGATGATTTGCAGGTAGGACAGCAGGCAATCGCAATCGGGAATGCACTTGGCTACGGACAGTCTGTTACATCCGGTATTATCAGTGCATTAAACCGTGAAGTCAGCGTTGAGACTACATCCGGTACAGTTACCAACAGCCTGATCCAGACAGATGCAGCGATTAACTTTGGTAACAGCGGCGGTGCTTTATTAAATATTAACGGACAGTTAATCGGAATCAATTCTGTAAAAGCAGCATCCTCAGGTGTAGAGGGGATGGGATATGCCATTCCGATTAATACAGCAAAACCAATTTTGGATGATTTAATGAACCGTACCACAAGATCCAAAGTGGAGAGCAGCGAAAAAGGTTATATGGGTGTAAAACCGGTAGACGTTTCAGAGGAAGCAAAACAGGTATATAATATGCCATCCGGTGCATTTTTATACGAAGTTGTGGAAGGTTCCGCAGCGGAAAAAGCAGGTTTGATAAAAGGCGATATTGTGACAAAGATTGACGGTATTTCCATTACATCTGCAAATGATTTATATGACAGAATGAATTATTATAAGGCTGGAGAAACAATCGACTTAGAGGTTCAGGCAGCTGAGGGCGGCGAATACAAAGCCAGAACAGTCAGCATCACGTTAGATAAGCAGAGTGCTGATACCACAAGCAGTGAATCAACACCCCAGAGTGATGGTTCCTCAAACGGACAGTCACAGCAGGATCAGGCTTCACCGATGATCCCAAACCAGGGCGGTAACGGAATGGAGCAGTTCTTCAATTTTAATAATTAAGTATTGTCAGCAAAATAGTATAACCGTTCCAGGAATTGGAGATCCTGGAACGGTTTTTTATAGATTTTATAAAATCTTCACTTGTGCGAGCTTTTTGACTATGATATAGTTACTTGTAGTAGTTTGTGCAAAAGAGAGGAAATAATATGTCAGATAAAAAAGATGAAATATATGATAAAGATGTAGTGGATGCTGTTGATTCTGATGATGAAAATATGACAGCAGATATTACAAAGACCGAAGAAAATGCAAAGTCAGAAAAAAATAAAGATAAGCCGGACGAAGATGAATATGAAGAGGTCTGTTTTATATGCAGGCGCCCGGAAAGCAAAGCCGGTAAAATGGTAAATCTCCCCAACAGCATTCATATTTGTTCGGAATGTATGCAGAAGGCATTTGATACGATGAACAATGGCAACATTCCATACAATGACCTGATGAATATGTCCAATATAAATATGGTAAACCTTTCAGACCTTACGAATAAGATTCCCAATCAGCAGAAGGTCAAGAAGAAAAAGCCAAAAGAGGAGCCGAAAAAGGAATTCGACGTAAAATCAATTCCCGCACCCCACAGGATCAAAGCAAGCCTGGACGAGTATG
>ENA-OQNO01000996-OQNO01000996.1-human-gut-metagenome-genome-assembly--contig:-NODE-996-length-21251-cov-3.451572_pt1 | contig 21251 bp, 24 predicted proteins | sample MGYA00242629_ERZ504880 | MGnify/ENA primary metagenome ERZ504880 (study PRJEB26092, sample SAMD00036377) | human gut metagenome | host: Homo sapiens | study: EMG produced TPA metagenomics assembly of... | reverse complement strand
GGGCGTGTTCGTCACCAGCGGCGTGGCCGCGGACACCGGTCAAGACGAATTCGAAAGCTACACGGCCAATATCGCCGTGATCGACCGGGACGGGTCGGACCTGTCGCGCGGCCTGGAAGATCACCTTGCCGAACGGGCGACGCTGGTCGAAGTGGAGGACAATACGCTCGCTTTGCAAGACGCCGTAGCAACGGGCCTGGTCGAATGCCTGTTCATTGTTCCCGACGGCTTCGGGGAAGCGTACGTGAACGCAGCCCGGACGGGCGGAGACGCACCTGTTGTGGAATCGGTTTACAGCTACCAGTCGATGTCGGGATCGCTGTTCGATCAAGACGTCAATCGATACCTTTCCCTGGTGGCCGCCGCTGCCGCCCTTAACGAAACGGCCGACGCAAGCAGCCTGGTGAAGCAGGCGAACGAGGCGGCCGCGCATACGGCGAGCGTGGACGCCGTCACCTCGGCAGACGCCGCAGCCCCTACCGATCAGCTGGCGTTCTACCTGCAATGGAGCACGTACACGCTCACGGCGGCCATCATCGTATGCGTAAGCCTGCTTATGAACTCCTTCAACCGCACCGACGTATCCCGACGCAACGTCTCTTCGCCGGTGAGCCCGCTTTCGTACGGGCTGCAGATGACCTTGGGCTGCCTGTCCGTAACCTTGATGATAGGAGGGTTCAGCATCGGCCTGGGCGTGGCGGTGTTCGGATCGTCGCTAGGAAGCGTGCCGCCTGCTGGAATAGCCTTGATGCTGGGCGCTTCGCTGGCGTTCTCGCTTGTCCCGCTGGGCATCGGGTTCTTGCTCGGACAGATAGGGACGAGCGAGCCCATCGCGAACGCAGCCGGCAACGTGCTGGGCTTGCTCATGGCGTTTCTGGGCGGCGCATGGGTCAGCCTGGATCTGCTTGCCCCCGAAGTGCAGGCGGCTGCGTACTTCACGCCTGCATCTTGGTTCAACGACGCCGTGAGCCGAGCGCTTCGTCTCGACACCGCGTCCTGGGATGCGATCAGCCCCATTCTGGGCGATATCGGCATCGTGCTGCTGTTCGCCGCCGTCTTGATCGCGGCCGGCCTGGTTGCCGGAAAGCTGCGAGCGTCAAGCTCGGAGGCCGGCGGCAACGCCGCGGCCGCGCGAGCGTAAGGAGAATTGCCGGGGAGCCGACGCAGCACCGTCGGCTCCCCGAAAAGGCAACCTCGCAGGAACCCCTCTGCGACACGGCTCCCTACGACACGGCTATGCCGTCGTAGAGGGGAATGCGCCAGTTGAGGTACGCAACCGTGTTGCACGTGAGCACTGCGGTGCGCGCGGGCAGCCCCTCCGCCTCAGCCGTAGCGTAGGCGCCCGGCTCGCACGACGCTTCGCGCAGGCGATCGTGATCTTCGAACCACACGGAAGGCCCGCGATCGAAGGTGATCCGATCGCCGTAGAAAAGCGTTTCGCCCGGCGGCAGAAGCGCATCTCGATCAAGCAACGAGCCCGCATCTTGATCGGCGTAGAGCGTGCGGTCGGCGAACAGCGCCGTGCTGCGATCGGTTTGCGCATAGCTCACGGAAACCTTGTTGCGGCCGTACAAGCGAAGGCCTTCGCTTGGCAGCGGGGACCCTTCCGCGTAGCGCTTCGTGCACGAAGCGTCCACGAACCATCCTTCGAACCCTGCGCAATCCTGCTTGACGGCCGCTGCGGCAGCCTCGGCGCTCGTTCGGTACGCCACTCCCGCGGGCAGTAGGTCCCCGAATCCGGAAAGAACCTGGCCATCCGCATAGTACGTCACTTCGGCGAGCGCTCGCCAACGCGCGTAGCACGTCGTATCGGCCGCTATCGAAATAGACGTGCCGGCTTTGCCCACGAAGTCGCCTCCCTCCGCAGCCGAATACCAGCCTTCGAACACGTGCCCGGGCTTTTCCCCGGGATCAGGAAGCGCAACGCTGCCGGGACGCCATTGGGCGTACAGCGTCGCCTTCCCCTTCGTGGATCGCATGTTCTTGACCAGGGAGCCGTCGCCGTAAGACTCGCCCGAACCGTCAGGACGCGCGTTCCACGACGCCCACGGCCAAACGCATGCCAGCGAGGCGACGCCCGTCGACCCGCCTTGCGCGTCGCACGTCAGCCGGTACGAGCGCTCGTACCCGTTCATCGTCAAAGCTTTGGGCGAGTCGTACACGTGCACGGAATCGCTCGTAGACCCGCCGGTCGCGCCGTTTCCCTCGTACGAGACAAGGTAGGACACGGGCTTCCACTGGGCATACAGCGTGATGGCGTTCGAGCCGCTCGGCGAAGGGCGCCCCGCACTTGGATCGCGCCAGAAATCAGAGGGGCCGTTGTTCCACCCGTGCGGCACAAGGCTTTCCGCTTGAAGGTTCCAATCCTGATAGCCAATCTTCTGACCAGGACGAACGTTCACGGGTCCCCGCCTTTGGGTCGACCACCCCTCGAACGTGTACCCCATCCGAACAGGCAGCTTCGAAGACACCGAGCCGATGCTGCCGATGTACTTGTAATGGGAGCCGGGCGCGCCCGAGCCGCCGTTCGCGTCGTAGCGTATGCTGACCCGCGGCCAGAAGTCGACGCTTCCGTAATTGAGAAAGCCCGTTCCCTCAGCGTTGCCCACCCCGGCAATCGTGCTGTGGATGTAGATATGGTTGTGCACGAGCCCGTCCAAGCCTCCGTGACGCGAAAGGACGTTGCCTCCCCATCCGTACCCGTACGTGGCGATGCAGCCGAACCCCGTGCCGTTTTTGCTGCCGGTCAAATCCCCGGTGCCCATGTTCGCACCGCCCCTGGACCAGCTTCCGTTGCCCGCCGTGTACCAGACGAGGTCGTCCTGCCCGCCGGCATCCCCCCAGACCGCGAATTGGTAGGCCACCACGTAAGCGTTCGTCCCGCCCGGAAGTTCCCAGTTCGGCATGCCCGGCCTGGGACCGTTCGGGTCCGAGCCGATCAGCTCAAGGTAGCCCGAAGGACTCGCAGATATCCAAGCACGGTTGTAGATGCTGGTCGTATCGGAATGCAGGTACTCGTATCCGAACGCCTCGCGCGGGGAACACGCCGCGACCCCGGCGGTCAACAAAAGCATCGAAAGCAACAGCGAAGCGGCCTTCGCGTAAACCCTGCGCATACCTTACCCCCTTTCTTCGTCGCGCTTCGCCATTGCCCGCGAAAACGCCTTTTCGGCATCGCTTTGATCGCGAAAGCTCGACTTTGCGATTTCGGACAGATCTTGATCGGACAACGCAGCTGATTCGACATCTCGATAAGCAACAGCCGCCCGAGCAGGAGAGCCCGACTCATCGAACCGGACCGGGACCGGATCCCCTGCGGCGCGCATCGACCCGTCCTCCACCATGATCACGGGCAGTTGCAGCGACAGCTCGTAAAACCCCTCGGGGACATCGATGGCGCGCGCACCCGGCTCTTCGAACAGCACCTGCTCGTCGATTTTTGCGCCGTCGGCCGAGAACCCCGAGACGAACGCCCCCAAGGCAACGTTGTCGCCCGACCACCCTTCGCAGGAAACCGTCACCTCGAGACGCCGAAGGGAAGCGGGCGCTTCGGCTTGCCCCTCGCGCTCGAAACCGGCCGCGAACCCACCGAGCGAAAAGGCAGACCAGGCCGCAACCGCAGCCCCGAGCACGGCGGCGGCAATCGGGACGGGCCTTCGCGAAGCTGATTCGATCGCGCGCCGCATCCTGTTCGCAAGCGAACGCGACCCGCATGTTCCGTGCTGCATACCCGCCCCCTACGCCATCGTATCGTTCAAAAACTCCAGCAAGCTAACCACGGTGGGCACCACCACCAACGCAACCGTCGGCGGCAGAAAACACATCGACAGCACGATGTCGAGCTTCGTCGGCATCGTGCGAATGCGCTCGAGCACGTCAGCCTGCGCCGTTTCACGCGCCACGGCCGCCTGCGACGCAAGCCCTTCGGCAATGGACGACCCTTGGGTGATGGCCTGCGTCACGTGCGCTGCGAACGCGGATACGTCTTGGCTGCGGCAACGCGCGGCAAGGTTTTCAAGCGCAGCTTCGCGCGAATGGCCCAAAAAGTTCACCTCCTGGTCAACAATGAAAAGCTCCTCGGAAATAGGCCCGATCAGGCTTTCCGCAACCTCCCTGAAGCACTGCTCGACCGGAGATCCGGCGGCAAGCGCCACGCTCAACAGCTCCATGGCTTCGGGCAGAGCGGCCTCGATGTCCCGACGCCGACGTTTCTCCTTGCATGAAACAACCAGAGCAGGAAACATCCACCCGACAGCAACCCCTATGCAAAAAGCAAGCATCCGCACGGCAGCGTGCGCACCGGGCGCAAACGCCGCCGCAAGCATCGCCAAAAGACCCGCTGCGACAGCGCAAACAACGCGCAGGCTTCGCCAAGTTTCCGGCTCAAGGCGAATTCCCGCCCGAGCCAAACGATCGCGACGCGCGTCAAGGTCCGTGCGGGCAACCGGGGCAAAACGGTCAAGTCCGCAGGACAAGGCGGACAGCACCTCGCGCGCGCAGCGGCTCCAAGCCCTTTCGCCACGGGCAGGCTCAGCCGCGCGTCCGCGTTGCACCGGCACAGCAAAAGCGCGCGATTGCGGCGCGCATGAACGAACCAAGATTTCGTACGATGCAAGCCCGAGCAACGCCCCCAACATAAGCAGCGATCCTATAACCACAGCGTCCAAAACGACCGCCTCCTTCAAATGGATGTGAACCCCAAAACTCGCCCTCGAGCCCATCACCGACCAATATTCGATACGCTCGTTATGCGCTGGCACGCCAGCAAGCCGCCGACCTCGCACAACGCAGCCGCCCCCACCACCGCCCACCCGAGCGGCTCCTCTGCGTAAAAGCGCGCGAAATCAGGGTTGGCGACGAACATGAGCAGGAAAATCACCGGCATGGCCGCCGCAACGAACCACTTCGCCAACCGCGTGCCCGCAAGCTCCGTGCGCAGCTCCCGGCTCATCTTCAAGCGCGCGTTCGCATGCGCGGCGATCATGTCGAGCACAGGGGCGATCGCTCCTCCGAAACGTTGCTGCACGCGAACGGCGGCGGCCAACGCCTGCACGTCGGGGCTGGCCGTCCTACGAGCCATCTCCTCAAGCGACACGCTCAACGGCGTCCCGTATGCAGCATCGGCAAGCACGCGGGCAAGCTCCTCGCGAAGCGGGTCGTCCACATGCGCTGCAACCGCGCGTATCGCACGCTCAAGCGTCAGCGAGCTGCGGACGCCGCCCGCAACCTGAGGCAAAGCCCGGCAGAACTGCCTGTCCAGAAGCGCGCTCCTGCGCGTTCGCAGCACGCCCACCCGCAGCCAAACCGCGGCGGCGGCCGCACCGCCCACGAAAAAGCCAACGGGATAGCTTCCCGAAAGCGCCACCGCCAAGCACCCTGCAAGGAGCACTGCGCACAGCGCCTGCGCAACCCACATCGAAGGAGCGGCTTCGATACCCGCCTCGTGCAGCGTCGCCGCAAGCGGGCTGCGCGAGGCCTTTCCGCGCGCCGCAGCAGCAGCCTTCCCGGCTGCGTACAGCTCGGTTTCGCCCAAGCTGCGCGATCTCAGCTCGGCGCGTTCCCGTCTAAACGAAGAGAACGCAATCAACGACAAGGCCGAGCAGGCGCATAGCAAAACCGCCGGTATCGCAAGACCAATCATGAAAGCCCCCTGTCACGTCGAGAAGAACCACGCAGGGTCGTACCACGCCCCCGCCGTTCGCATACGTTCCTTGATACGTTGCGGCTGCACGCCCCGCGCACGCCATGAGCCCGCAATCGCACCCGCCGCGTCAACGCCCTCCACTTCGAACGAGAACAGCTCGGAGCGCGGTATCACCAAACTTCCCTCGGGCAAAGAATCCACCGCGACGATGCTCGTCACCTTCCTCCTGCCGTCGCGCAGGCGCTCGACGTGCACGATCAAGCCGCCTTGCAGCGATTCGGCGATCTGCTGCACGATGACCTCGCGGCTCAAATCCCCGTCGGCGTACCCGACCATGGTTCGCAAGCGGCTGATGGCGTTCGCCGGATCGTTCGCATGCACGGTGGTCATGGACCCGGGATGGTCCGTCTGCATGGCCTGCAGCATGTCGTACGCCTCGGCCCCACGGCATTCGCCGATGACGATGCGATCAGGACGACGTCGCAAAGCAAGCGTCACCAGATCGCGCATGCTCACCGCGCCCTCGCCCTCCGCGTTCGCCTCGCGCGTCTGCATGCGCTCCACGTGCGGCGACAACAACCTCAGCTCCGGGGTGTCCTCTATGGTGATAACGCGCTCGTCAGGCGGAATGAACCCCGAAAGCGCGCCGAGCAAAGTGGTCTTGCCCGACCCCGTCCCCCCTGATATGACCATGGGGCAGCGAGATTGCACCGCCGAGCACAAGAACTCGGCCATGACCTCCGAAAGGGTCCCGACGCTGATCAAATCGCCGATCCCCAGCGCATCGGCCGAGAACGTTCTCACGTTGAGCGCCGGCCCGTCCGGCGCCACGGGAGGAACCACGTAGGTTGCGCGGGCACGGCCTCCCGGCAGCATAGCGCATCCCATGGCATGGGATTCGTCGCAGCGCATGCCCGCCTGCTCGGCAATCCTGTTGATGATGCGCCGAACGTGCTGCGCGTCGTCGAACACCACGTCGGGCCTGCGCTCGATCATCCCAGCCCGCTCGACGTACACCACGGGGTCCCGAAAAGGCAGCGCGGGATCGGACGCGTCGACGCCCCCTCCGTTCACCATGATCTCGGTGATGGAGGCGTCTTCGAGAAGCGGCTGCAGCGGCCCGTAATGGAGGAAGTCGTCTATCATGGCCTGCGCAAGCGCTTCGGATTCCAAAGGTGACAGGAAAAGCCCCCAATCCCGAGCAGCCGCGCCCACCGCGCTCCTGATCAAAGATTCGACCGCCGCCTCGTCGAACTGCCCGCCTCGCAGCTGAAGGGCCACTTCGTCGCGCACGGCGCCCTTCAGCGAACGCTCGATCGCCCTATCCACGATCATCGCCTCCAAGCAGGGCGTCTTCCGAGGAAATCATCACCAAACTCACCCGCCCGGCGTACTGGGCCTCGCGAATCGCATCGGCCTCCTCGGGCTTCACCTCCACCGTAACCGAAGCGTACGAGCCGTCGCTGGACGCGGCGGCGTCGCCTACCGCAAGCACCCGCGCCTGCGCGCACAACGTGGAAAGAACGGAGGCTCCCGAAGAAGAGCCTTCGGCTGAAACCACGCGCACCGTGTCATGCACGCCGATACGACCGGCAAGGCCCGTTTCCGCATCCACCCCCACGGTAACCGCTTCCATCCCGGCATGCAGGCGAGCCGACAAGCGACCGCCATCGGCGGAGCCCGCGACGAACGAAGGCAGCACCTGCGTTCCAGCAGCCATGTCCACGAGCGCGCACCTGCCCTCGAGGCCTTCCTGGCCCATCTGAGCAAGCCCGATAGCCTCGGACGCGCGATACGCGGCGGGTATGTCCTTCTCCACGAACGATTCCGACGTCAGCACGTCGCCCGCGCGAATGTCAGCGGCGGCCACCAGCACGGGAACCGCCCCGGCCGTCGCCTCCTCGACCGCCGATGCCGAAGCAGCCCACGCCCACAAACCGTAGACGATCGCCGCGAACGACACGGCAACCGATACGGCAACCAACGCGGCAAGCATCCGCACGCGCCGGTACGTTCGCTGCGAACCGTCCGGCAACCGAGCGCCGGAGGGACGAGGCTCGACCGAAGGGGAATCCGGCGCTTGCACAACCGGCTCCCTTCGATCGAAGCCTCCGTAGCGGGACGTCCGCGCAGACGCGCCGCCCGTCTGCGCATCGGCAGCCTTCGACGCCCGCTGCGCGAACCCTCCTTTTCGAACCGAGGGCCGCAAACCGTCCATCGCCATTTCAACGCTCCTTCCCTTTACGCAGCCTGCCGCTCCGGCAGCGCTGAGCGCAACGCTTCCACCAGGGGAGCGGGGTATTCGTCCAACGACCCCATGGAAACGAACGAAACGCCGTTCGATCCCGCTCCCGCCCCGTACCTGCCGCACCGTCGTTCCTCCGGTCGCCATGCGCGCTCGCTTGCGTAAGGCACGGCCACCATCACCTTGTGCGAGGCGACGGGCAAGCTCGGCACCCCGAAGCCGCGCGCGAACACCGTAGGAGCATCCTCTTCAAGCTGAACCCCTATCCCCCAGAGCCGCTCGGACGACGGCAGCAAGGATTCCTCCGCCTCGTAGAACCACACCGTTGCACAACCGGCGAACCCTTCCTCCCGAGCCGTGCGAACAACAAGCTCGGCCACCTCCCGTCCCGGATCCTCGACGTTTTTCGCGTACAGGGCGAACGCCGGGTCCATGCAGGCCGCGCGAACCGCATCGAGCGCGTTTTCCTGCCTGGCCTTCGCGACGTACGCAATCCCCTGGTCGATGGCGAACGACAAGACCGAAAAAAGGAAGAGCAGCGCGATCACCGCAAGGGGCAGCATGTTCGCCGTCTCGTTGCAGCGCAGCCGACGGCTCACGATGCCCTCCCCAGTTGGATCTCGACCGCACAGCTTTCGACGTAGCGGCAATCAACCTGGCGGACGAACGACTGCCCTCTCAGGCCGGGCACATCCAAAATCGAAGGAACGTCGTAGCGCACCTCGTAGGAAAGAGCCGTCACCTTCGAGCGATGATCGACAGGCTCGCCGGAAACCGAGAAGCCCGACGCCTCAACCTCCTCAAAACGGGATAGAACCCGGGCGACGCTCAAGCTCCCAGGATCCAACTGCGTAGCCGAGCCCAGGATGCCCGCCTTGACGAAAGCCTCTTTGTCGGCGGCATGCCGCAGCCCGGCCACGTCGAGCTGACGGCACGCCCGAACGATATCGGACGACAGCTGGGTCGCCGCAAGCATCATGCCGCCCACCTGCATGGTCGAGAACACCACCAGCAGCAGCAACGGCGCTGCAATCGCGAACTGCACCGTCTCGCTCCCTTTATCCGAGCGAACCATCAAGACCCCCTTCCCTATCCTTCGACGACAACCCCGGCCGAACAGGATTCGCACGAAAACCGCCCCTCGGCATTGCCCGCTACCGCAGCCAACGCATTTCCTATCGGCGTGAGATACCGTCCTTCAAGGCGCACGGCAACCTCGACGGGCCGGCGCAGCAGCCGCACCGGACAAGCCTCGAACGACTCGCCCGCATCGACGTAAACGCGATGATCGTAGGCGACGACCTCTTCGGCCCCGTATTCCACGACAACGTCCACGACAAGCCCCTCGGCACCCAAGGCGGGCGCAGCCCTGAGCACCGCATCGTAGGCGATCGGCGTCGCACCGCCGACAGGAGCCGTCGAGGCGGCAATGCATGCCGCACGGGCCGCATCGTCCACCGAAACCCGCAAGAACACCGCGCGCCCGATATCGAGGATGCCGCACAGGAACACCAGCAGGATCGGGAGCGACACCACGAACGCGACGACGCTTCCTCCTCGTTCGGCGCAAACCTGCGCGCCCCCTTCGCGCAGCGGAGCGCGCAAGCCGCAAAACCTCACGCCGCGCCCGAAGTGACCTTCGAGAACATATCGGTCACCGACGTGCCCGCTTTGGTGATGGCACCCTGAATGTTGCCCTGCAGCAGAATCAACGCCGCGCCCAAACCGACCGCGAACCCCAGCACGATGACCGTTTGGACGATTTCCGAACCCCCGTCTTCCTCCCCGCGAACCAAAAGCGCCTTGACCTTGCTCTGCTTCGGCCATGCGTTTCCCCGCTTTTCCATAACTCCTCCTCGATTCGGTTTCGCCAACGCCCGATAGCGCTGGCTCCTTTACATGCATACGGCAACGCACACGCCGCCGATCAGCCACAATGCTAAAAACGGTGCCATAGGGATGCCGTCGCGAAGCGAAAGCCTGCGCGTTGCCAAGCCCACTGCCGCAACCACGCCGGCACCTGCATAGCATGCCGCCAGCCCCACCGGCGCCGCCGCTCCGGTAGCCAGGGAAAGCGACGCCATGCATCGCACGTCGCCATGTCCGATGGGGGCCGGCCCGCGCACGCCCCACCAACGGTTCACGGCGAAGCACACCGCAACCACAACCGCCCCGAACGCACACCCGGCGCCCATGCTCGCAAAGCCCGCCCACGACGCTTGAAACGCAGCCCCCGCAACAGCCAGCGCGATGCAGCATTCGAGCGGCAGCATGCGGGCGCGAAGATCGCACGCAACGGCCGACAGCATGAAGAACGCGCACACCGCCAGGCATGCCGATGGCACCACAGGCAAGCCCGCAAGGGCAATCGCGGCGCCCGATGCGGCTCCGACCAGCGCAAGCGCCGCCCGCTTGGGCAAAGTTGCCGGAAAGGAGCACCGTTTTTCCTGCTCGCGCTCCGTGCGTGCCGCGCTCGCGGGCGCCACCTCCAGGCCCTCGTCTTTCAACGCTTGGACCCTCTCCCGCGCAAGGCATCCCGACCGGGCGGCCCTTAGGGCATCTTCGAGCCACAGAGCCACGGCTCCCTCTTCCCCGCGCGCAGTCGATGACAAAGGCCGATCGGGAAAAGACCGCTTGAACGACCGATACCCCTCGAAGGACTGCCACCACCAAGACGTTGCACGACCGTACGCCCGCTTCAACAGCGCATCTGCCGCCCAAGGGACCAAGCACCATCCCAACGCGCCGCCCGCAAGAGCAGCAAGCGCCAAGCCGAGCACAACCTGCCCGGTCATGCTTTCTCCGTCGTTGGAGAAAGCATGCGCGAATCGATCATCGAGGCGCGCACGTGGCTGGCGTGCGAGGGGCGTCGCCGAGCGCCCTCGTCGCGCGGGGCGTCGGGTTGGAATCGAACGATGAACCCGCATGCGTCGTTCTTCGACTCGGACGATCCCGCCGCAGCTTCGCCGCCTGCCGAGCCGACAACGCAACCGGCTGCAGCGCCTTCATGGCGGCCAGCCGAGCAAGAAACCGGGGCGAAGCCGGGGAATTCGAAGCGAAGCGTCCAGCTTGCGCACTCGGCGACCCCAAGCCCCCGTGCCGCATCGCGGGCGCCCTCGTCGGCAAGCCCACCTGCCCGAACAGGCTCCGCTCCTTCTTCCGCCGATACGCCCGTCACGCCAGACGCCGCAACCGCCTCGTTTTTCGGTTGAACTGAAAAACCCGAATCAGCTGCGCCATCGCACGCGCTGCTGACCTGCCGCGCAGCAGGCGCGACGGGCCGAGGCAACGACAGCCCTCCCTGACTGGAACCGCTTCCGTACCGGTGCAAGCACCCGTAGCAAACCTCGGCGTCGTCGAACGCCCCCGAACCGCACACTGGACACGTCTTCACGATCCCTCTCCTTTCATCCGTTCCAACCCTATGCGATCCCCTTCCACGAACCAGGGCTCAGCGCATGACGAGAACCGCTCGATCACAGCAGCGGCGCCCCGCTCGCGAAGCCTGCGAAAAGGACCGACGTCCCGACACGACCTCATCACCACCCCTTCCGCATCAACGAACGCGATGTCCAGACGATGCCGCATGCCCACCGTATGCACGTCGCTGCACGGCAGCAAAAGCAACGCCCTGCCCGTCGGCTTGGCCAGCAGCAAGCCTCGAACGCGGCGCGAAAAGCCGGTCGCCACGTCCAGCGGCACGGCGTTCGCCGAGACGCAACCCGACGGGACGCGGCAATCGGCATCGACGCCCCGGCCGTCGCCGCCGACGCTCCCCGAAGCAGCCCTGCCCTCTTCCCCTTCTTGCGCGCACATCAAGACGCCCCTCCTTCCAACGTGTAATGCACGGTCACGCTCGTCGCATCGCCCACGCGCGTGCAGACGACGAACAGCCAGCGATACGCCCCCGAACCCTTCACGAACGATCCGCAGCCGAACCGCTCGCCCTCCGCTGCAACCCAGCCCTTTTGCGACAGCAGGTCCCGAAACGAATCGAACGCGCGCTCCGATTCTTCGAAAACCACGAACCCCACCACCCCGCCGCCCGCGCGAGCATCCACCCGCACGTCGTCGGCGCCATCGGGCAGGCCGACCTCGTCTTCGAAGCCCCTGGGAAGCTGCTGCGACCCGAAGGATTCGGTCGAGCGAGCAGCCGAATCGAAAGGCTCCCCGATTATTCCCGCTCCCCGCAAAGCCTCGACCGCGGCCTCTTGGAGGGGGCCCGGCCGTGCAAGCTGAAAAACCAGGTCGAGCAGCGAAGCTGCGGAGATGATCGCAACCACCGCCAGACCCGCTCGCTTCGCACGTCGCGCCATCGTTTTCCGAGGCGAGCGATCCGCCCCGTCAATCGCTCGCTTCCGATCCTTGCCCTGAGTCGAGCTCATACGATCACCCCCGGCTTGTAGCAGCTCACCACGAAAGACGCCGTATGGCTCAAGGAAGGAAGCGCAACCCCGAACACCGACGATTTCAAACCAAGTCCGAACAAAGTGGGCGAGAACTCAAGCGTAGCCGTGAAGCGCGTATGCCCCGCCGCCACGCCCTCGACCGAAACCTGCGCTGCCTCGAAGGGACGATCGAACGATGCGGCAAGGTCGGACGCCACCCGCGCTCGGCTTTGCTCGACGCCCTGCCCGTAAGCAGGGGAGGTCGCGTGTATCCGGACGGCGTCGCGAAACGCATTGTCGAACGCCGCGCACTCCGAAAAGAACAGCAGCGCGTTCGTCGCAACCACGGCCACGACGATAAGCGCCGGAAACGCCACCGCAAGCTCGACGGTCATCTGGCCCGACTCTCGAAGCTTTCGCCCTACTCCCATACCCTCACCCCCGTCACGTGCGCGTACACGGCCCTCACCTCGTCGGCTGCGCGCTCGACCACGTCGATCGCCGCATCTTTCACAACGGGCGGCAAGGTGATCTCGATCGGAACGGACGGGCCTCCCTCGCCCAGCAGCTCCACAACGGCGATCTGCACCTTCCCCTCGAACGACGCGATCCCCTCGACCGCCCCTTGCTCCACCGCGCCCACCATCGACGTGAACACGTCGTTTGATTTCGCAGGATGCGCGATAGCCTGCTCTTTCAAGGTCAACAGACGTGCGGAGAAAACGCTCCCGTCGGCCCGCGCAACATGCGCCGAGCTCACAAGCACCGGCTTCAAGGCATCGAGGCTTGCAGGCTGAAGCCCCACGGCCGCAATAGCGTCCCGAAGGGCGCGCGCCGCCCAGGGACCCAGGCCGCTGCTCCCCGCCAAGGGCATGCCGTCGAGAGCCGTCGAAACGGCGTCGTCGAGCGCTTCTTGCCCGCGCGCGTACGATTCGAGCAATGCCGACCAGCAATCGAGCACCGCGCTCAAAGCGCCCGCGGCAACGCCCGCATCCGGCAACCCGTCCAGCACCGACGAGATCACGTTCGACCCCTCGCCCGACGGATCGGCCCCGAGCGTGGCCGCCGAAACGGCCGCGCGAGCCCCCAATGCTTGCGATCCCTGCACGAACGAGCTGGCGAACCCGTTCGACGCCGCCTCCCTTCCCGTGTTCGCTGCAAGGACCACCACGCCGAACCTTCCGGGCGGCTCGGCGCTTATGCGCATGTCGCCGGCATGGCCCACCGCTTCGCGAATGCGGTCAAGCAGGCCGGAAACGCGGGTTTTGACCTCGCTCGACAAAGGATCGAGCTCCGCACGTGCCTTTTCATAGCGCTCCGCCGCCACCGCCACCGCCTCGTAGTGGTACTCGAAGCCGTTTTCGATCGAGCTTGACGCGGCGGCAACCTTGCCCATGCTGGAAGCCGAGAATTCGCACTGGGCGCACGTCGGGTACGAACCGGCTTCCATGTGCGCGATGGAACCGAAGCCGTCCGCCCCGCCGGCGCCCGGGCATCCCGACCAAGCATGCATCGTCGTCCGCCCCTCGGAATCCGTCGTGCATGGGTAGACGGCTTCGGTGTACAGGCTGGTAGCCCTCATCTCCGCGGTGTTTTTCGGCAAGCGCGGGAACCGCGCGTCGAAAGCATCCTCGGTCTCCCGCACGTACCCGCGCGCAACCTCTTCCGAAGCGAACGCGTAGAACCTCGAACGAAGCGCCGATCGAGCGCGATCCCCGACGGACGGCCCCTCGGGAACCTCCATCGCAAGGCGCCGCGGGTAGTACGCCTGGGCCCGCTCGAGGGCAACCGAGAACGACCATGCGTCAACGCTTTTGTACAGCGGGTTCTCCAATCCCGACATTCCCGCGAGCGCAGACGCGCGCTCGTACATGCAGGCTTCGGGGTTCGCGCCGCAATCGCGTTCGAAAGCGGCCCTTTTCGCCTCGCTCGCCCGCTCAGCAGCACGTTCCGCCTCTTCAGCCGCACGCTTCACGTCGGAAGCGTCGCGATCGACCTCGTCTTGCACGGTCGACGCGCCCTCATGCGCGCCAACGGCGATGTCCTTCCCTTCGAAAGGAGCCAGAACCGCCAACGCCACGTAATTCGATGCGCCCGCATTGTTCGCCGCAGCCACCGAAGCGGCGCTCGCCCCCGAGAAGAACGGCAGAAGACGCTGCAAGCGACTCAAGCCCGAAGCTGCTTTTTCGGCAAACGAATCGCGCGCACGGGACACGTCGCGGCCCGCCTTGAGCAGCGTTTCGGACGCCGACGCCATCGTCGGCACGCACAGGGCGACCACGCCCAAGCCCGTCGCCACAAGGCTCGTAAGCGAAAGCGAGAGCACCACCGCATCGCACACGCGCACGACCACCATGAACTCGGCTACTTCGTTTTGAGCTGCCAAAGCGGCGGCGTCGGCCACGTTCTGCACCTCCGAAGCCGCGGCGTTCACCCGGCACACCTGTCCAGCCGAAAACACCAGGGACAGAGTGAGCAGCAGCGCCAGGACCATTCCCGCCGAAGTCAGCCCCGTTTCGTCGCGAAACGGATCGCGCCACCTCATTGCAACCACGCCCCTATCCAATCCCTCGGGCTTCGGCCCGCCTCCATGCGGCTCGCCCAATCGGGCTGCGCGGGCTGCCGGCAGCTCACTTGCACTTCAAGATTCCCCCGTTCGTTCACGAGGCCCAGCAAAGCCGCTCCGGCATACAGCAGCGGTAACGGCCGCAGCCCGTTGGAGACGGTCACGCTCACGGTGTCGGATCGCTCATCGCCCTCGAAGACGACGTCCCAGCTGCAACCCCCTTCGTGCACGTGAAAGCACGCGACCGGAGGCACGGCCCCCAAGCGATGCCTCACGAACGCTTCGCAGCTTTCGTCCATCGGCCCTGCAGCATCGGTCTTGGTCGCCAGAAGACGGCATGCCTCCGAAGCGGCCGCATGCATGATCATGCGGTCGTACAGCACGATCGCCGGCTGCATCAGCAGCAGAAGCCCGACCAGCAGAACCGGTATCGAAACAGCCGCCTCCACCGTCGCCTGCCCTATGGGCTCACGTGCGCGCAGCGCCGTCGCCGCTTCTCTTGCCATGCCCGATGCCACCTCCTTCGAACCTTCCGACCTTCAGTACAGGAACACGTCCGCAATACCGCCCGCCAGCACTCCTTGAACATGATGGGAAGCCGAAGTCAAGGCATGATCAACGAACGAACCGCTCTCCAAAGAGCGCCGCAGCGCCCCCAGCGCCACAAGGACCGAGACGAACGCCGCCGCAACAATGGCAAACTCCACCGTGCTCTGACCTGCGCATTTCCAGCGAATCTGCCCATCAAGCCAAGCTACAGCCCATTGATGCCCTCTGCGATGGCGTTCCAAAGCTCTTGGAGCTTGGGTCTGAACACCGTGATGGCAATAATCGCAATGACCACCAGCACACCGACCAAAATCGCGTACTCCGTGGTTCCCTGCCCCTCCTCCCGACGCCGCAAACGGCCCACTTGGCACGTCGCCTTCGCCAGCAACCTGCGGTATTCGTCCATGAACGTCCCTCCTTGCTCCGGGGGCCATCTCAAAACCCCTCCATCAGTTCCAACAGCACGGGGCCCAAAACCAGCAGCAGCATGGCTGGCAGGATGAGCGTCCCCGTAGGCACCATCATCTTCACGGGCGCTTTCGCCACGCGCTCCTCCACGCGAGCGCGATGGTCCGCGCGCGCTTCCGCCGAAGCCGCCTCCAGAATCTCCACGAGGGACGTCCCGAAGCGCAACGACCTGACCACGCTCTCCACCACCCGCCCAAGCGCGGGCGCATCGTAGGAGGCGGCCAAGCTGCGAAGCGCCTCCTCCCTGGTGGAAAGCCCCGACGTCCAAGCCCTCTGCGCCGCAACGCACTCCCGAGCGAAGGGGGTCTTGAAATGGGCCCCGTACAGCTGAAAACTCCTATCGAACGAAAGCCCGCTTCGCAATCCCAAAGACACCACTTCGAGCATTTCCGAAAGGCTTCTGCCAAGCGCTTCGACGCGCTGCCGCTCGGCCCTGCGAACCGCCCGCGCGGGAGACGCCGCCCCCGCCGCCGCCCCGGCCAGCGCCCCGATTGCCGCCAGCTCCACCGAGAACAACGATCCCGCTGCCATGCCGCCCAGCATGCCCGCGCCTGCGAGGCGCACGGACGCCTCGACGAACCCCTGCGCGGACACGCCGTCCCTCAAACCCGCTTTCCCTGCATGCTCGGACAACCAGGCTTGCGCGCCAGTAAAACGCGCGCCCCCTGAAAGCGGCCTGGTGGCGCCCAAGGCAAGCAGCCGGGTCAATCGCTGCAGATAGCCAACGACCCCGCGCGCCGCGAGCATCGGCTCCGCCTCCAGCGAGACGCGCGCACGTCTGCGCCGACAAGCTACAGCCCGCGCATCGGCCCATACCGCGGCGAAGCACCACCCGCCGACCCCGGCCGCCGAAGCCGCGCCAGCGGCCAAGACGAAAGAAAGCTCCGCGAACGACATCAGTCCACCTCCACGGCCAGCATGCGCCGCACGGCAAGCACGCCCGCCGCCTGCATCCCAAGCGCAAGCGCCAAAAGCGCCACGCCCAAGGGGCTTCCGAAAAACGGCTCGAGAAACCCCTCGCTGACAAGGGAGAAAACCGCTATCAGGGCAAAAGGCATGACGCTTACCACGCGCGCCGACAGCTTGGCCTGCGCCGTTTGAACGCGCAGCGACCTCTTCAAATCCAGCTCGCCTTCCACCATGTCCCGCGCGGCATCGAGCACCTGCCGCATGCTGCCGCCCGTCTGATGCTGCACGTCCAGCGCAACCGCGACGAACGCCAGCTCGGGCACCGACGCTCCGCTTCGCAGCGTTTCAAGCGCTTCATGGGCCCCGCGTCCCGCCTCCATGCGACCGGCCGCACGTTCGAACAGCTCCTTCAAAGGGCCCTTCGATTCGTTGGCTACCTGCTGGAACGTCTGCATAAGAGACAGCCCCGACTGAAAGCACGCGCCCATCGACTGCAAAGCGTCGGGAACGGATTCCCGCACAGCATCGCGCCTTTTATCCCGCACGGCCCTCAGCCGAGCAGCGAGCATCGCGCACAAGCACGCCAAAACCGCCGCGCCGCACGCCCAAGAAGACGTCGCCAAGCTCAAAGCCGCCGCAAGCGCGCCCGCCCATGCCACGAACACGGAAAGCAGGGATTCCTCGGAAGCCGAAAAACCACGAGACCGAGCAACCCGAACCGCCTCCTTGGCCAAATCATCCAAGCCAGGCCGCCGCAGCAGCCACCGGGAGGCAGGACGCGCCCACCGAACCCCGTTTCTCAACCGCCACGCCAGGCGGCCCGTTCTTTCTCGAGCTGCAACCGAAGTGGATCCGAGGATCGGGGCAAGAGGGCGCCCGCTCGCCGCGAGCACCGCGGAAAGCCCGAACCCGAATGCCGCAAGCGCCCCTACGCCGCCAAGCGCGCCATAGACTTCCACCGTTCGACCTCCTTCCAATCGGCAACGCCCATGCGCGGCAACCGGTCAAGCCATCGAGGAGCAGCCGCCCATGCGCCCGCATCGGACGAAGACTCGCGCATGAACAACGTATGCACCTCGCAGCGGCGCCGTTCCTGATCGAATTCCAGCTCAGCCACTTCGGAAACGAATCGACGCCCGTCCAGCGAACGGGTCGTCTGCACGACGACGTCGAAGGCGCTTGCCACATTCGACTCGATCACGTCCACCGGAAGGTCCACCGCGTATCGAACCATCGTGGTCAACCGCGACACGACATCAACCGGGGAGTTTGCATGCAAGGTGGTCAGCGACCCGTCATGGCCCGTGTTCATGGCCTGCAGCATGTCGATCGCCTCCGCCCCGCGGCATTCTCCCACCACAATACGGTCGGGCCTCATCCGCAGCGCATTGATGACCAACTCGCGGATAGGCACTTCGCCCGTGCCCTCCGCAGAGCGAGGGCGGGCCTCCAAGCGAACCACGTGCGGATGCTCGAGGAACCGAAGCTCCGCAGAATCCTCGATGGTTATGATGCGCTCGCTTTGCGGAAGCGCGCACGAAAGCGCGTTGAGCAGCGTGGTCTTGCCGCTGCCGGTGCCCCCGGACACCGCGATGCTCCTGCGCGCGCGAACGGCCCACACCAAGCATTGCCGCATAACCTGATCGAAAGACCCTTGCGCAACCATGTCCTCAAGCCTCATGACGCGCTTGGCGAACTTGCGCACGGTCATAACGGGCCCGTCGAGCGCAAGCGGAGGTATCACCACATGCACGCGATGCCCCTCGGGCAAGCGCGCGTTCACCAGCGGCGACGCCTCGTCGACGCGACGCCCAAGCGGACCCAAGATGCGGTCTATCAACGCCCTCAGCTGATCGACGCTTGCAAAGCGTTGATCGCTGCGGTGCAGCTTCCCGTCACGCTCGAAATACACGCTGTCGGGCCCGTTCACCATGATCTCGGTGACCTCGTCGTCAGCGAGCAACGGTTGAAGCGGGCCGAACCCGAAAACCTCGTCAACCAGTTGCTCGACCAAGGTGCGGCGACGATCCTCGGAAAGCGATGCCCACGACGCATCTTCGAACGATTGACGGCAGGCGCACTTCAACTCGTTGCGCGCTCGACCAGGATTTTCGGCCATCATCGAAGCGATATCGTCTATCGAGACGTACCGCTGGATCTGGCTTCTCAAATCCTCCAGGCCAAACGGGCGAACGCGGTCCCTCTGAGCGCATCCTCCATCCACGGCAAGCACGCGTCCCCTCAAAGACATGACGACCCTCGCTTTCCTCCCCGCGAGCGCCTTCCCTTCAGCAGCCGCAACCCCGATCCTCGTGCGCCGAACAAGCTCTCGCCCGCAACGGCGCTTGCATTGGGAAGTACTTCGAGCATCAGCCGCTCAAGGCTTGTGCATAGGTCGTTCTTCGATTCAAGCAGGTCAAACGGCATGCCCGCGCCCAGCAACTCCTCAACGTCCCGCCCGCCGTTTCTCACCTCCGCAACATGAGCGCCCTGTAGCGCGCACGATACGTCGATGGACGTGAGCGGAGCGTTCTTGGCGCAACGATTCAACGCGAAGAGAAACGGACTGGTGGCAATGCCGCACCGTACGCACAAATCAAGCGCATGCTGGCAGGCGCGCAGCGAAGAAGGCCTCTGATCGATAAGGAAGAGCGCCTTCGAGCTCCGTTCGAGCAGCACGGCATGCTGCTCGGCCCAAGCGGCGCCGGTGTTGCAGACGATCACGTCGAAGCGCTTCATAAGCTCATCGAGAAGCTGAGGCGCCGCTTGCACCACGGCCTCCGCATCCTCAAGACGCTCGGGAGCAGCCAGCAAGGCGGGCATGCGGCCCTCCGGACGCAAACCGGAAAGGCGAGCGGGCGCGGCCAGAGCGTCCTCTATGCGCAGCGGGCTTCGAACTCCCAGCAAGTCGGACACGTCGCCGAACTGCAAATCGAAATCGATCAGCAACGTGTCGAAGCCAAGTCCCTGCGACAGCAAGGCGGCGATCGTCGAGATGCTGCTTTTCCCCGCCCCTCCGCTTCCGCTTACCACCGGCATGAGAAACGCCGATCCGGAACGCACGGCAACGGCAGACGCGGACGAAGCACCGGGAAACGACCGGGTTCGGCTCGCCGCGAAGTCCTGGAAAGCGCACGTTGGAGCCGACGCCGCAGCTGAGGCTGCGGATGCAGTTGCGGCCGAGGCTATGGAAAAAGCCTGGTCCCCCGCTCGTGCAGGCCCCTCGACCCGCGCTCCCGATGCGGAAACGGCTTCCGCTGCCGCGCGGCGCTTGCGCTGCGCGTAACGCCCCAAGAACGCCTGCCGCGTCAAGAACGCATCGATCCCCGTTGCGCTCACGCGGCTCTTGAGCGACCCCGACTCCTGGAAGGCGAGCATGCACACGACCCTGTCCGGTCGGTCGCTTTTCAACGTAGCCGCCAAGTTGACGGGCGCCACATCCTCGCTTGAAACCACCCATACCTCATCGACCAGGCGATCTTCGCGCAAGAACGTGCGCGCCTCCTCAGCAGAGGAGAACAGGCGCAGCCATGCCTGGGACGGCAGGTTCTCCCCCGCAAGCCCCATGGTTTCCGGATGCTGCAAGCAAACGGCATCTGCACAAAGCGCTACCGACGGCATCGTCATTTCCCATCGCCTCCTTTTCCTTCGTTCGAACCGGAATCGCCGACAGACGTCGTTGCCCTCGCCGCCGGCAACGCGAAGTACAGTTCCGTTTTCTGAGAAGCGGCAACCAGCTCCTGCACCGACTCCGGCTCGACAGCCACCGTTATCCACGACATCTTGGCTTCCGACGAACCGCTCGCAGCGCTTGCGCTTGTAGCCAGCACGAGAACGTCTTTGGCGATCGCCTCGGTCGAAGTCCCTCCCGTCGCGTACACGTCGACGCGCGACCCGGACGCGACGGCGCCCCCGACAGCCTGCACGTCCTTTGCCGGCACGCTGACCGCGGTCAAACCTTCGGGCACCTCCAGCTGCGCACCCGAATCGCGAAAACGGCGCTCCGAAAGAACCTCGCCCGCAAGAATGGTCGAGGACGCCTTGCGTCCGATCACCTTTTCGACGTCCTGAATGGATTCGCTGGGAAGAAGGTCCGCCACCCATAAGCGAGCTTCTATCAGTCCGGCGTCGACAACCTCGCCCGCCGCGATATCGCGCTTCGCCACGCATACTTCCAACTGCTCCCCTCCGTAGCGCGCCAACGCTTCGGAGCGGGCGGCGTCCGCCTCGCCGCGCACGCCTTGCGTATAGGCAAGTACGCACGCCGCGCATGCCAAACCGCACACCACGCCTACCGCCATCGTCTTGCCCCGCTTCATGAGACCCCCTCGCCATCCGGTTCCTTACTACCAGTATGACCAGCTCATCTAGCAGTTCGATGACGCAGCTCTCCCTGAAAAACCGTCCAGTTCCAAGACGTTTCCAGCCCTATGGACAACCGTATCAAGCGGAATTGCCACGGCGTCCCAGCAGGGTTGCCCC
>ENA-OQNO01000991-OQNO01000991.1-human-gut-metagenome-genome-assembly--contig:-NODE-991-length-21370-cov-23.837499_pt1 | contig 21370 bp, 24 predicted proteins | sample MGYA00242629_ERZ504880 | MGnify/ENA primary metagenome ERZ504880 (study PRJEB26092, sample SAMD00036377) | human gut metagenome | host: Homo sapiens | study: EMG produced TPA metagenomics assembly of... | reverse complement strand
CCGATGTCAAACAGACGGACAACGGCTACGAAGTAGCGGTTGACCTGCCGGGCTGCAAGAAGGAAGACGTTCAGATGGATCTGAACGACGGCTACCTGACCATTCAGGCAGTGCGCAGCCACAGCAACGACGAAAAGGATAAGAATGGCCGCTATCTGCGGCGCGAATCCTTCTCCGGCACCTGCGCACGCAGTTTCTACGTGGGCGATGTGAAGAAGGAGGACATCCACGCAAAGTTCGAGGATGGCGTCCTGCACGTCGAGCTGCCTGCTCCTCAGCAGACGAAGGCTTTGCCTGAGAACCCGAACCTGATCGAGATCGAGTAAAACGCCGGTCGTGTGCGCCAAAGCACAACGCACATAAGATGCCCCCGGAGAGCCGCAACAAGCTCTCCGGGGGCATTTTTATTCGCAGAGTAAACCACAAGCGATGCTTGTGCATTAAAAACACAAACTGCTATAAACTACTTCATTCCCTTTTTTTTCGCTGTTTACGATAGCCTGCACCTTGGTGGGCAGACCATAGATGCTGATGAAACCGGTGGCATCGCTCTGCTTGTAGTCGCCGCCTGCGGCAAAGGTGGCGATGTCCTCACGATACAGAGAGTACGGCGACCAGACCCCTGCATTGATGAGGTTGCCCTTGTACAGTTCCAGACGCACCTTGCCGGTGACATGCTCCTGTGTGGAGGTGACAAAGGCACTCAGAGCTTTGCGCAGCGGGCTGAACCACTGGCCATCATACATGATTGCAGCATCCATTATACAGGCACTTGGAAAATGTGTAAAAAGTGTTCTGTATATAGCAGCAATATGAAAGCGGTATTTCACAGCGGGGCATTATGAACCTATAATAGTAGTTGGAAATAAACAGAAAGAGGGTCTTTTGATGGCAACGATATTTCCAAGAGAAGAAAAGGCAGAGGCACTGTTCGGGGAGATCCTGAAAAATCCAGAAGCCTGCCACCGCCTGATGGATACCTTCAACGACTCGCTGGACATGGCAGAAGTACTGGATGCACCGGCCGTGAGTGCACAGCAGTTTGCCGCAGCGCTGTTCAATGCCTACGAGAACAAGGATCTGTCTGCCTTTCTGATGGCGATCTGCCAGCACAGTATGTTTGACCTGCTACGGAACGCTGCTCTGATCCCGTTCAAATTCAACGCCGATGGTCAGCCGAACCCGGTGATCCTGACGGATGATGCCGGCGTTCTTTTGCCGAACAACAAATTTGCCGTGAGCAGCAAAGTATACGACCGGTTCATCCGGGTGTTCCAGAAGCAGGAAAAGGTAAAAATGTACCTTGCCAGCGGCTACTGCAAGTATCACGGCTACGACGAAGGCTCGATGGATGTGGTGGAGTACCACTACAACCAGCATTTGGGGCTGCTGCTGATCTACGAACTGCCGGACACCGTGAAGCAGAAGGTAACGGAAGCGGAGGCCTACTCCACCGTCTGGGATATCCAGATGAGGCTGCAGCACGCACTGCCCCGTTCCGTGGTCTACTATGGACAGGATACGCTCAAGGACGGCGGAACCCGCTACGATGAACTTGGCGTTTTTCTGCCGCTGGAACACTTTGCCGACCGGCTGGAACGCCATGTGGAAACTGCTACCAAGATCGTTTACGGCGAGTAAACGCCCTGTAAACGAACTCCCTTTATAAGTGCATCACAGCAAAACAAAACGCAGCGAACCGTTAAAAGATTCGCTGCGTTTTGCCTTATATGGGAGAATGGAAATGCTGCACATCAGGTGCAATAACGGAAAGTCTTGTCAGTGACAACACGGGCGAAGATCAGCCCTAACGGCAGTGCTACGATGATGAGAATGGCATCTGCAAACCATGTGGCGGAGTCCATCAGAGACAGGATGCCCAGATTATAGATGGCACGGTAGAAATACAGTCCCGGTACCATGATAACGATGGACGGCACGGTGACGGAGATGCGGGGATAACCGACGGCGCTCTTCAGGCAGGAGGCCAGCAATCCGGACAGCAGTGCGCCCAGAAACGCTGCAATAGCGGGCGGAAAGCCCGCAAGGCTCACCAGCTCCAGCCGGAACGTGTTCGTTACCGCACCGATAAGGGCGGCGCAGACTGCCAAGTTCCGGGGACTGTTGAACATGAGCGAAAAGCCGAACACACCGCCAAAACTTGCCAGCAGCCGGAACACGATCTCTTCCGGGAGTGTCAGGCTCAGGGCAGGGAACTGCACCGGCTGCAAATGCAGCAGCAGTGCCATGATCCAAGCCGTCATGGTTGCCACCAGAATGATGAGGACGGCGTAGGCCAGACGTTCCAGCCCGGAGCGCATATCCAGCTTGGCAAGGTCGATGCCGCTGGTAATGAACGGAAAGCCCGGAATGATGAAGAGCATGGAGCAGATATACCCCGCCTCGTGCTGCGCCGATACGGCAAACAGCACCTCTGCCAGCTTCAGCAGGATGGCATACACGAGGCTTGCTGAACAGACCGATGCCGTAATGCCCAGAAACAGGGTGAAATGGTGTTTTGTCAGCTTGCACCGTACAAAGTTGCCGATGCCTGCACCGCAGAAGGCACACAGCATTTCCACAATGCCGCCGCCAAGCAGAAAGGTGAAGCAGCCGCAGGCCAGTGCGGCTGCAAAGCCCAGTGCGATGGGCGAATACAAGCCGTGGATGCGCTCGATCTCATCGAGGTGGCTGTGCAGCTCTTCGCCGGTCATAAATTTTCCTTCCCGGTCGAAGTCGTTGACGAAATGCTCCAGCCGGTTCAGCCGGGAGGTATTCACGCCCGTGTTTGTCAGACAGAGTGACTGGGTATAACACTGGTCACCATCAAAGCAGGTGAACTCAATGGACAACAGGCCGATGTCCGCTGTTGTTGTGACTCCCAGCTCCCGCGAAAGGGTGTTCATGGAGCTTCGGACACGCCATGCGCCGGTGCCGCATTCCAGCAGCATCAGCCCGGTGCGTCCAATGACGGAGGCTTTTTCCACAAGCCCCGCCTCGGTAATGGGGACGCCCTTGCTGGCCGACGCATAGTCGTGCCAGTAGACTTCCATGTGATTTTTGATGATCTCACTTTGCCGTTGTCCCATACCGGAAAGCCTCCTTTGTGATATGGGAATGTTGCAGCCGTTTCAAGACTGCGGTGCTATTATAAGGGAAATTGCAGGGCGGGTAAAACGTATCTTGGATATGCCGGCAATGTTCGTTTGGTATTTCAAAGGAAGATAAATGTATCGAACACCGGAACTGTCCAGTAGCTCTTTCACTGCCTTTGCATGGTGCGATTTCATATTATCCATTGCGAGGACAGAATTGCCGTTCAGATGGGGAAGCAAATCAGTTTCCAGATACCGATTAAATCTCTCCACAGTACAAGCACATATTCGGCTGCTTTCTAAAAAAGGCTGCAAAGCAACTTTTGCGGTCTGCCGTACAGAAGATAGTGAATACAAACCGCCCCCTCTTCCGTTTTCACCTTCACCTGTTCTGCATGTTCAAATATATCGCGCAGACGGCGGTATTCTGCCCGCTGCGCCTCTGTATAGCGGGACGGCATATCCGAGGTAAGGAACACATTGCCCAGCAGGGCGTTGACCGTGGCAAGGGTGCATTTTTGCTCTGCCGTCAGCTTGCAGTTTTCCTCCCGGAGGAAGAACACATCCGGGTCGCTGCCATAGGCACGGCCATTGAGCTGCCGCCGGAATAGCGTGTTGTTGATGGCCTGCTTTGTGGACACCCGCTCCCGATGGAACAGGCGCATATACCACACATCGTCCCAGTCCAGCCCTACGTCACAGCTGACACGGCAGTAATCCACCAGCCCGAAAGCCGGCATCACCGGTACGCCGCAGCCGAGAATCTGCTTTTGCCCGCACCATGTGCGCAAAAGCTCCATAGCACGGTACATCCGGGCTGCCCGGCTCTCGCGGGCGTTGCCAAAGGGGGCAGCACCGTACAGAAAATCTAGCTTGACAAGGTCGAAGCCCCAGTCGTTCAGCACCCGGTCAAATACCCGGCGCAGATAATCCAGCACGGCCGGGTTGTCGATATCCAGCGCATAAAAGCTGCTCCAGTTGCAGCCGCAGCACCACGGTGCACCGTTCACCTTCAGCAGCCAGTCCGGGTGCTGCCGGAAAAGGGCAGAGTCCTTTTCGCACACAAAGGGTGCAAGCCATAGCCCAGCCTGAAATCCGGCGGCGTGAATTTCCTCCACCATGCCTTTCAGCCCGTGGGGGAATTTCTGTGCATCTGTTTCCAGCCAGTCGCCCACCTTGGGCTCCCAGCCATCGTCGATCTGGAACAGGTCTCCCAGACAAAGCAGGCTGCGGCATCCGGTCAGGTCCTCCCGGATGGTATCCTCGGTGATGTCCTGATAGCGGTTGTACCAACTGGAATAGCCTGCCAGCTTCTTTTCAGTCCGGGGCTTGATGCCCATAGCCTGAAACCAGCCGTCGAACACCTCGGTCTCGCCGCCCTCGGCAAAAAACAGGTCAAGGAGTGGGAAACTGCCGCCGGGATGCTCCACCCCGGCGCAGTCACGCTCCAGCGTCAGCAGGGCTTTGCCGCTGTCGTAGCGGAGGATGGTGTAGCCCGGCTTCTCGTCCAGCGATGCCACCAGCCGGAACTGTGTGCCCTTGCGGAAATAGCAGTAGGAAAAGCCGTGGCTCTGCCCCTTTTGATGCCCATAAGGCGCAAAATGATAATCGCCGTAGCGGTCAAAGGCATATTTTTTGCGCAGAAAGCCGGGGATGTGGTCGGTGCCGCGCAGCTTTCCGTTCCGGTCCAGCTCCGGGCTGTAGGTCCATGTCTGGTAGCCGTTCATGAACAGACGCTCGTCTGCTTCCATCGTCCACGGCATCTCGGCACGCACCGCCTTCAGCGTCCCGGCGGGCAGGTCTGCCGTCAGATGCAGCGCACCGCCATTCTCCGTGACCGTGCAGTTGCCTGTCTGTACGCCGCCGGAAGTTTCCGCGTACCAGTGCAGCGTTTCAGTCATGGTGCGTTTCCTCCCCGTGGAGCTGTGCGCTGATCTCGGCAGCGCGGGCATCGGTCAGAACAAACTTGCGGCGGAACAGCACCAGCGCACCAGCCAGCACCAGCATGGGCAGAACGGTCATCATCAGGCGCAGACCCAGCAGGGTTCCGGCGCTTTGTACTGCCACCGGGCCGGTCTCCTCCGTGTTGCCCACAAGACCGATGAGGTCCAGCCCGATGCCGGTCAGGAATACCGCCACACCGGAGGCAGCCTTGACCACAAAGGTCTGCATGGAAAAGATAACGCTCTCCTCCCGGCGTCCGGTCTTAAGCTCGCCGTAATCCACGCTGTTGGAAAGGAACAGAGTGGTCAGCACGGTCAGCATTCCGTTGCAGGCGAACACCACCACGCCCGGAATGCACAGCAGGGCAAGGCTGTGGGACAGGCCGGTCAGGCAGAACACCAGCAGCGTGCCGTAGCCGCACAGCGCCAGCAAAAGGCTTAGGTGAAATACCTGCGTACTGCTGAACTTTTTGCGCAGCAAGGGGTAAAGCACCATCATGCCAAGGATCTGCGCCGCACCGCCCACGGTGGAAAACAGGGTGTAGGTGGCTTTCCAGCCTGCACCGCCAAGGTCGTACTTGAAGAAATAGATGATGAAGTTGGAGGTAAGGTACAGTGCCGAGTTGATCAGCACGATGCTGCCTACCACTACCATAGCCTGATCGTTGCGGAACAGGGCGGAGAACATCTCCTTTACGGTGGCGGTCTTCATCTCACTGGGGGTAGTTTCTTTCATGGAAATGCAGCACACCAGCTCTGTCACTGCAAAAATTGCCGCTACGATCAATGCCACCCAGCGGAAGCCAGCGCGCTCGCTGTCGCCGCCAAGGGCTCCCACCAGCAGCATGGTGAACATAGCGATGAGGGCAGAGCCAACGCCTGCACAGGTGCGCCCCACCATGGAAAGGTTCTCCCGGTCTTTTGGGGTGCGGGTCACGGCCGGGATCATGGACCAGTAGGGGATATCCATCATGGTATAGGTGACGCCCCACAGGATGTACATCACGCTGAAATAGACCATCAGCGCCGCTTCGTCCAGCACCGGGGCGGCAAACAGGGCGTAGAGCACCAGCGCATTGAGCAGCGTGCCGGAAAAGATCCACGGACGGAAACGTCCCCAGCGGGTGCGGGTCTTTGCTACCAGAACCCCCATAAAGGGGTCGTTGAAGGCATCAAAGAACCGGGCAGCCATGAGCACGACGCCCACAAAGCTGGCCGAAAGCCCCAGCACATCCTGATAATAATACATGACGTAAGAAGCCGACAGAGCATATACCATATCCTTGCCCACGGCACCAATACCAAATGCGGTTTTCTGTTTCAGGGTCAGTTCCATACAGCGTCCTCCTTTTCAATGGTGAACTGCAGCACAACGGGTTGGGTCTGCGGTGCAGAAACGGTCAGCAGGGCTTCTCCGGCAGTGCCCACGGTGCGCAGATAGGTTCCGGTCATGCCGCCTTCGGCCACCGCCGTCTGCGGGCCCACAAGGGCGGCGCTGCCCTCCACCGCAAACTGCACCGGGAACTGTGCGTAGGGGGCAGGGGTGCCGTTCTCGTCCAGAATGCGCACCCGGACAGCGGCCATATCGTAAGTATTTTTTTCCCGAAGAGCCGTCCGGCTGACCTTGACTTCCAAGTGCAGCTTTGCGCTGGGGCAAAGGGTCACGCTGCGCACCACGTTGCCGTCCTGCACGGCATCGAACCGCCAGCGGGTGGCTTCGCCGCCCCAGTTGCCCACATATTTGCCGTAAAGCGCCACGCCATCTTCAAAGCTCATTTTGTAGTGCAGCATACACCAGCCGAATTTGACCTTGTAGGCCAGCGGCAGTCCCGCCAAGCCGTATTTTCCGGCGGCCAGCAGGCAGTCCCGCACAGCGGCTGCCTTGGCGGGGGAAAAGTGCTCCTGTGTTTCCAGCAGCTCGCCAATGGGATCGTCCATCACAAAGGGAGGGTGGGGCAGCGCCGTCCACTCGCTTTGGCGCAGGGCGGTGACGAACACATCGTTTTTGTAAAGCCTTACCTGTTGGGCATTGCTGAAAACATAGGCCGTGCCCAGCTGCCCGGCGGGGTTATCGCCGATGTCCATGGAGGAGCTGACCGCCAGCACCGGGTCAGCGTCACCCTGACTGGCATAGACCGCTGCCGCCAATTTGGGGTTGCGGAAGCTGTCCAGCACCCCGTGGTAGCAGATGCGGTCCCCGGAGCCAAAGTCCTTGTGGGTCTGGTAGTCGAACATGCACCAGCCAAAGCACCCGGCGTGCTCTCCGCTGGCATAGGCGGCGTTCTGCACCCGGACGTGCCGCAAGGCGTGCTCCTGCCGGTGCGGGCCATCGTCAAAGGGCTTGGTGGGGTACATGTGACCGTTGCACTCCGAGATGAGCAGCGCCTTGCCCATATCCGGGGTCACGTCCTTTTTGGGCTTTGCGCCGGGCGTTGTGCCGTTGTGGGAAAAATCGTTGTAGGCATAGACATCCTCCAGCAGATGGCTTTTTTCCAGATACCGCACACCGGAGGTGGCGCGGCTAGGGTCCAGCTGATGGGCAATTTGATTGGTGCGAGTGTAGAAGGCATCGTCGTCCACGCTCTCGTTGATGCGCACGCCCCACAGGATGATGCTGGGGTGGCTGCGGTTTTGCAAGATCATCTCTTGTAACATTGCACAGGCAGCGTCTTTCCATGCAGCATCTCCGATGTGCTGCCAGCCCGGCAGTTCGGTGAACACCAGCAGACCCCGCCGGTCGCACTCGTCCAGAAAATACTGGCTTTGAGGGTAGTGGCTGGTGCGCACGGCGGTGCAGTGCAGCTCCTCCTGCAAAATGTGGGCATCCTCCCGCTGCAGGCTTTCCGGTGCGGCGTAGCCGATGTAAGGGTAGCTCTGGTGTCGGTTCAGACCCCGCAGGAAGGTCTTTTTTCCGTTGAGGTAAAAGCCATCCGCCCGGAACTCTGCGGTGCGGAAGCCAAAGGTCACCTGCCTGCGGTCGATGGGTTGTCCGGCTGCGTTCAAAAGCTCTGCCACGGCATGATGCAAAACCGGGTGCTCGGTATCCCACGGCTGTGCATCCGGGACGGAAAGCTGCATCTTCCCGGTTTCTGCCGCCTGTGCGGTCTGCTCTGCCAGCAGGGTGCCGCCTGCGGTCTCCAGCCGGATGCGGACCGCCACAGCTGCGGGTGTGAGCTCTGCCGTCCACTGCACCACAGCCTCATGCAGGGTGGGCGTGTAGACGAACAGGTCGGTCAGACGGCTCTCTGCCGTAGCTTCCAGCCAGACCTCCCGGTACAGCCCGCCGTAGGTCAGGTAATCAATGACAAAGCCAAAGGGCGGAATGGTCGGGTCTTCCCGTGTGTCCAACTGCACGGTCAGCAGGTTTTCACCCTCCCGGTCCACAAGGTCTGTGATCTCCACCGCAAAGCCGGTATAGCCGCCCCGGTGCTGCCCGGCAACCCTGCCGTTGACCCGCACCACCGCCTGATGAGCAGCTCCGTCAAAGCGGAGGAACAGCCGGGGCGCAGCCTGCACCGGCGGCACCCGGAACCGCTTCCGGTAGCCGCAGACCATCTCGTAATCGGCGGGGGTGGCATAGTGCAGCGGCACCTCCCGGCAGGTATGGGGCAAGCGGACGGCTTGTTGTTTTGGCACCGGCAGCCCCTTGCCAAAGGCTTCGGTCCAGTGGTGGGTAAACTCCCAATCCTCGCAAAAACTGTGTTTCATCGCGGCAGCACTCCTTCCAGTAAGATCGAGATCATTTCCTCCAGTACAGCCACATACTGCACCCCGCTTTCTGCCAGACTGCGGTCTGCCAGAAAGCTCTCGATGGATGCGGTGATCATCTGCCGCAGCACCGGCAGGGACACCGGGCGCATGACCCCCTCTGCCACAGCCTGTTCCAGCAGCGCCATGGTGGGTCCCCACCCGTTTTCCAATTGACTGCGCACCCGCGCCGCCACCACCGGGTATTTCTCGTCCAGCTCCTTCATCTGCCGCAGGTCCAGCGCAGCATATTCCGTCGGCATGGCAATGATGACTGCCCGCAGCTTTTCCTGCAAAGTACCGCTGCCTGCCAGAATTTCCTGCTTGCAGCGGTGGATGTCCGCAAAGGCGTGGTCTACCATGTCCAGCAGAAGGGCCTCCTTGGAGGGGTAAACGGTGTAGATGGTTTTTTTGCTGATATGCAGCGGCTCTGCCACCTGCTGCATGGTGAAATGCAGCCCCTGTTGACGGAATAATTGCATGGCCTGCGTGCGCACCAGCGCATCGAGCTTTTCCTGCATGAGCGTCCTCCTTGTGGAAACTGTGCTTGCTTTTCTGGTTTCCATTCTAGTACAGAAACCGAGCTAAATCAAGCGGTTTCCGCATTTTCTGCGTTCTGCCAAGAAAGTGCAGACATTTTGCAGCAGAATGACAAAAAGAACCCCGGCGTGCCTTGAAAGCTGCCGGGGTCTTTTGCGTGCAGGTGCTTTTCCGCAGCGGCAAGCCTCGTCAAAACTCCGGGTGCCATTCATCCCGGATGCCAATGTCGGCACAGACGATTTTTCCGCACAGCGGCGCAGAAGATTCTGCCATATGCAAAGGCTTATAACTGTCGAAGGTTACGGTCAGATCTGCATGGGCAGCACCTTCGGCAACCTCGCCGGTATCCGTGTTGATGCCGCTGGGCAGGTCTACGGCCAGCACAAAGGCGCCACTTTTGTGCAGAAGGCGTATCAGCCCGCAGGCAGCAAGGCCGGAAGGCCGAAGTGCACCATGGAACCCGGTGCCATAGAGAGCATCCACAGCAGCGTCAAAACTCTGGGTTTCCAGTACGGAACCGTCGGCGCAGATGTGCACCGGCAGGGAGTGCAGACGCTCAAAATTGAGGATGGAATCCGCGGTTTTCGGCTCGCCCTCGGCCAGAAGAACGGTCACACTCCAGCCGTCTTTTGCGGCGGTGCGGGCAATCACAAACCCATCACCGCCATTGTTGCCCTTTCCGCAGACCACCAGCAGCCTGCCGGGATGCGGGAACTGCTTTTGCAGTTCGGCGTAAGCAGCCAGTCCGGCATTTTCCATCATTTGCAGGTAGGGCAGACCGTGGGCATCCCCGGCCCGTTCAATTTCCTTCATCTGCGCAGCCGTCACAATGCGATGTTTCATGTTGGCACCTTCTTTCTATCTCTATTATAATGGATGAGAATGTTTGGAACAAGATGAAAGATACCGGTGCATAGGATCTGTCCCCGGAGAGCCGCAACAAGCTCTCCGGGGGCATTTTTGTTTTTCACTATCTTTTCCGTAGGGGAAAACCATGGTATACTGGACTTGACAACTTGGAATTTGTGGAGGGAAGCCCGATGAAAGAAAAGACTAGTCAAACCCGTTGCGGAACGATTCACTATTGGGTGAGTGTGTCAAACCCGGATACAATTACTCTTGTTTTTCTGCCGGGATTGACTGCGGACCATCGACTGTTTGATAAGCAGATTCAGTATTTCGAGAGCAGGTATAATGTTATCGTCTGGGATGCGCCGGCACAAGGCTCCTCATGGCCGTTTCGATTTGATTTTGATCTGTTCGATAAGGCAAAATGGCTGAACGATATCTTAAACCAAGAAGGAATCACAAAGCCTGTCATTGTTGGGCAGTCTATGGGTGGATATGTGGGACAGGCTTATGCACAGCTTTACCCAGACAAAATGACGGGCTTTGTCTCCATTGACTCTGCACCGCTGCAACGAATCTATGTGACGGCAGTTGAAATTTGGCTCTTGAAACGGATGGAACCGGTATATGCTCACTATCCGTGGAAATGGCTCCTAAAATTGGGGTCGGAAGGCGTTGCCACGTCTGATTACGGTAGAAACCTCATGCGTGAAATGATGCTGACTTATGACGGCAATCAGAAACGCTATGCACAAATTGCCGGACAAGGTTATCGCATTTTGGCAGCGGCCATGGAGAAGAATCTGCCGTATGAGATCAAATGTCCGGCGTTGCTGATATGCGGTACACAAGATCACGCGGGTTCATGTATACGGTACAACAAAGCATGGCATCGCAATACGAAAATTCCTTTGACGTGGATAGAAGGAGCAGGGCATAATTCCAATACAGACAAACCCGAACAGGTGAATCGCTTGATAGAGGAATTTGTTGCAAATATTTTATAGCAGACAAGTTCCAGTTTGCCGGGCGGACAGGCAACTGAAAACCACACAAAAAACGAAGGAGCAGCCATGGTACTTTATTTTACAGGAACCGGCAACAGCCGGTATCTGGCGCGGCGCATTGCCGAAGGGTTGAAGATGCCGCTTTACGACCTGAACGCCTGCATCAAGGCAGGGGATACCGCCCCGGTGCAGACTGGCCGGGATGTGGTGCTTGTCACGCCTACCTACGCATGGCGCATCCCCCGGGTGGTGTCAGAGTGGCTGGGCAAGACCGCGCTGACCGGGGCGGAGCGCATCTGGTTTGTGATGGACTGCGGCAGCGAAATTGGCAATGCGGCAGGCTATAACCGGCAGCTTGCGGTGCAAAAGCAGCTGAAGTATATGGGCACAGCCCAGATCATTATGCCGGAAAACTACATTGCCATGTTCAATGCGCCCCAAAAAGAGCAGGCAAAGAGCATCGTGGAGCAGGCAGAGCCTGCGCTTCAGAAGGTACTGACCCGGCTCAAAGCCGGGCAGGAATTTCCCACGCCGAGAAAGAACCTCTACGACCGCTTTATGAGCGGCCCGGTGAACCCGGTGTTCTATCGCTTCTTTGTAAAAGCGGAGGCCTTCCGGGCAACGGATGCCTGCATCGGCTGCGGTAAGTGCGTGGAACTGTGCCCCCTGAACAATATCCATCTGGAAAACGGAAAGCCGCTCTGGGGCAAAAACTGCACCCACTGCATGGCGTGCATCTGCTATTGCCCCAAAGAGGCCATCGAGTACGGCAAAAAGAGCAGGGGAAAGCCCCGGTATCACTTTGAAGCGCTGGAAAGAAAGCAGCAGGACGTGTGAAGGAGAGCGGAAATTAGATGAAGTTTTTATACTTGCATGGGTTGGGACAAAAACCAGACAGTTGGGACAGAGTAATAAAAGAAACGAAGGTCTCGGACAGCAGCGTCTGCTTGAGTTTGGCAGAGATGCTGGAGGACAAAGCGGCCACTTATGGGGAACTGTATGCTGCATTTTCAGGAGAGTGTGATAAGGAACATGATGAAATCGTCTTGTGCGGGCTCTCCTTGGGTGCTGTTCTGGCACTTAATTATGCGATAGACCATCCGAATAAAGTAAAGGCACTGGTGCTAATTGCAGCACAATATAAAATGCCTGAAAAGCTATTGAAGTTCCAGAATATGCTGTTTCGCTTTATGCCGAATACAATGTTCAAGCAATTTGGCCTCAAAAAAGCCGATGTGATCAGCTTGTGCGGTACGATGACGGAATTGGATTTCAGGGATTCATTATGTAAGGTGTCCTGTCCGGCATTGATCGTTTGTGGGGAAAAGGACAACGCAAACAAAAAAGCCTCAAAGGAACTTGCCAGTTATTTGAGCGATTCCCACTTCCATGAACTTCTGAAAGCAGGTCATGAAGCAAACATAGAATCTCCGGAGGAATTGGCAACAGTGTTACAGGAATTTTATGATAATGTCGAATAAACTACGATTCATCAAAGAAAGAGGACTGTAAAATGAACATCGAAGAACGGGCGGCACAGGCTGCCGCATGGAAAGCTACTGGACAGTGCAACTGTGCACAGGCGGTGCTGAAGGCATTTGAGGACAAGCTGCCGGTGGATGCCGACACTCTGATGAAGCTGGGCGCAGGCTATGCCGCCGGCATGGGCTGCATGGAGAGCACCTGCGGCGCGCTGATCGGCGCTGTGATGGTGGCGGGCATCGTCACCGACGGCAAGGGCACACCCCGCATTTCCAAGGAACTGCTGCAAAACTTTCAGGAAAAGTGCGGTGCTACCATCTGCAAGGATCTGAAGGGGATAGAGAACGGCGCACCGCTGTGCCCGTGCCCGGAGTGCGTCCGCAACGCTGTTCTGGCACTGGGCGAGGTGCTGGGAGAGTAAGATGAAGAAGATCCTGTTTGTTTGCCACGGCAATATCTGCCGCAGCCCTATGGCGGAATTTGTGATGAAGGACTTAGTGGAAAAGGCCGGGCTTTCCGGGCAGTTTGAAATTTCCTCGGCGGCCACAAGCACCGAGGAAATCAGCAACCCGGTCTATCCGCCTGCCCGGCGCAAGCTGGCTGAGCATGGCATCTGCTGTGCAGGCAAGACCGCCCGGCAGATGACCCGGCGGGACTATGAGACCTACGATTATCTCATCGCCATGGACCGCAACAACCTGCGGAATATGGTGCGGTTTGTGGGCAGTGACCCGGAGCATAAGGTCTCATTGCTGATGGATCACACCAGTCGCCCCGGCGATGTGGCAGACCCGTGGTACACCGGGGGATTTTGAAGCCACATGGCAGGAATGTGTTGAGGGATGCCTTAGTTTCCCGAACCGTTTTGTAAAAACAATCCGTCCGCAAAAGGTCATGATTCAGGCACTCAATGAATATGGAGAGGAAATTATAGTTGACGGAGAAGATGAAATGGCAAAATGCTTCTGCCATGAGCTGGAACATCATTATCACGCATTTCAGGAGCCATGCGGCGAAGGAGAAAAAGTAATTTTGCAGAAAGAGGATATTAGATATGAATAATGAATATGACAATAAGAAATTTTTCGACGAATATGCAAAAATGCCCCGTAGTCGAGAAGGTCTAAGTGCTGCCGGAGAATGGCACCAATTGAAACCGTTATTTCCTTCGGTCAAAGGAAAAAAGATTCTTGATTTAGGTTGTGGTTATGGATGGCATTGCAAATTTGCGGCTGAACAGGGAGCTGCGCATGTATTGGGAATAGATTTAAGCAGTAGGATGATTGAAGAAGCAAAAAAGCGTAATGCAGGAGAACAAATAGAGTATCGTGTTTGTGGAATAGATGAATACGAATACCCAGAGAATACATGGGATTGTGTTATCTCAAATCTGGCATTGCACTATATTGAAGATATAGAACCTATCTTCCAAAAAATTCATAGAACATTGAAACCAGATGGAATATTTCTCTTTAATATTGAACATCCCGTTTTTACTGCCGGAGTTGGACAAGACTGGATTTATACAGATGTAGGAACTCCAAAGTACTGGCCCATTGACAATTACTTTTTCTCAGGAGAGCGAAAAACACATTTTTTAGGATGTGATGTAGTAAAGCAACACCACACACTTACGCAAATTATGATGGGGTTATTGAATAACAGTTTTGAACTTAAAGTGGTAGAAGAAGCAGAACCGCCGCAAGAAATGATGGATATTCCAGGCTTTCAAGATGAATTACGCCGTCCTATGATGCTGTTGGTAAAGTCAATCGCAAGAAAACCTATTATAAAAGAAAAATTATAAGAATATGATAAAAATACTGTTTATCTGCCTCGGCAGGATTTACCGGGCATGATGAAAAGTCTCATATCGTCTCATAAGCCCCGTTTTTAAGCGTTTTTTGTGCTTCAGTCTCAAATTTACCAAAGATTTACCAATATTTCTGGAGAGCCAGACTTGCAAAAAAATGAGCCAGAATGAGGAGATTAAAACATGAGCGAATTGAAACCAAGAATAACGGAAAATGGAATTGATTATATCCTTGTTGGAGATTACTACATCCTAGACCTGAAACTGCCGGAAGAACACCGCCCCATTGGAAAGTATGGACGGCTGCACCGGGAATATTTAAGGAAAATCCATCCAGCCCGATTGAACACATTGACCTTGACTGGGGAGTTATGGACATATCTTTCAGACCTGAACGAACAGGCACAGGAACGGTTAGATACCATCATGGAGCAGATGTAAGCTATTGAGGGCGTGACCGAGGAATTGAAGCGTACCCATCAAATAGAATGGGTGCGGCGGTGCAATAATATCCACAATCGGGCAGAAGAAATTATTTTGCATGAGATAATTTATTCATAATAGTATGGTGTCAGGATTATGACAAATCAGAGGTTAAAAGGTGCGTTATGTTAAAAAGCATAGGGTTATATTTTAGAAAAATAGATTTTCTGAATTTTGCAGTTGGAGCTATAATGCCAATCATTGTATTGTTTATAGTTTATTCATCAGTCAAATCAAATATAATTCTTCAAGACACTGATTTTTTATCACTGTTGATGAATCATAAAGGGAAATTCATATTTTATTTTTTCGTGTCCTTTATTGAAGAAGTTATTTTTAGAGGAATTATTTTTGGGCTGTTGCTGCAAAAATGTAAAAATAAATATTTGAGTTGCGTAATAGCTGCACTTATTTTTACACTACCACATATTTTTAATACCGATAATATTTCTGTTCTTGTAATGTTTATTTTTCCTTTTCTATATGGAATATTTGCCAATGAAATGTTTTACACTACAAAGAGTATTTGGATGCCCACAGGATTTCATTGGTTATGGAATTATACAATAACAAGTTTGTTTCTTGTTACAGGAACACAAAGTTTCATATATGTACATATCATAGTAGCAATGATTATAATGATACCGTTGTTTTACATTGTTATTGGGAAAACACGCCTAAGTGGCGATTGATAGCTTACAGTTTATCGCTTTATACAATATCAACTGAATAACCACGGCACGAACCGCTGCTACATGGAAGCCAACAAACCATGCAACAGCGGTCTGGGGTGTACTCTCACTGTCCTTTTTATGGGCTTCTCGAATATCCCGGATAATGAGGCTGAGGTCATCCAGAACCATGTGGCTGAAATATTCATCATCACTGATATGGGCGGCTTGCAACACTTTCAAATGGGGGTCGTCTTCGCCGGGGCGATACCGTTCAATGATTTCATGCCTGCCAGCATCGCCAAAACGCTGTCGGTTCTGCAGGGCGAAAAGCCGGTGCTCATCGTCACCGAGGGCACGGCAAAGCTGGACAACCACAAGTACAAGAGCCTGTTCCACATCAAGGCCAAAATGATCCCCTACGATGAGGTGGAGGCCTATGTGGGTCATGCACCCGGCGGTGTGTGCCCCTTTGGAGTGAACGAGGGCGTGGCGGTCTATCTGGACGAGAGCCTGCGCAAGTTTGATACCGTCTACCCGGCAGCGGGCAACGGCCACACCGCCGTCAAGTTGACATTGCAGGAGCTGGAAGCAGCCGCCGGAGCCGAGGGCTGGGTGGATGTCTGCAAAGAACCGGAAGGCGAATAAAAAGGGTCCATCCCGCAGTTGGATGGACCCTTTTGTGTTATATTTTACAATAAATTAGGCAGTTTCCCGTGTATTCACAGCGCCACATTGACCGGCAGGACATACACACCGTTGGCGGTGTAGTAGGTGATCTGGGTGACGGTCTTGCCGATGATGGATGCAAAGTAAGGATCATCGGCATTGAAGCCCAGATCGGTACCGTGCCAAATGTTGGTCACATGGTGCAGGCCGTACTCGCTGCCGTCGGCGGTGGTCAGCACTACGCCGTAGACCTTGTTGGCCTTGTAGTCCAGATCAAAACCGGAGAGCTTCATCTCGTAATCGGTGTGGTGACCATTGGTTTTCAGCTTCACGGTGACCCCCTCTACGGTGGTCTCGGTGGCGTTGACTTTGCCGAACTCCCACTTGCCACTCAGCAGGTTGTACCATGCGGTGATATAGCAGGCAGGGGTCTCACTGAGCTCGTAGTAAGCGTAGCTCTCGTTCTCAAACAGGGCATCTGCGCCGGTGTAGGTGGTGGTAGATTCCTTGCCCTTCAGGGTAACGGTAATGTCGTAGCTGTCGGCATCGGTGACCTGCTTGTAACACACCTCTATCTCAGTTTTGAAAAAACAGTTAGCTTTACCTAACAATTGATGCAAAAAAATGCAGAGGCAAAGCGCCTCAGATGGTTAGGCAAAACAAATTCATGAAGTAAAAATAGCACTCCCACCGGGCGTTGTCAAGTAGAAACCGGCAAGTTTGCAGAGGTGAATTTTTCGATGCAGGAAACGATCTGCATCCTCTATACCGCAAAGCCCTTGACCTTTTTGCCGGAGCGCAGTATACTGCTTGTGCAGTTAGTTATATTTAACCGTAAGGAGGTACTACATGATACAAGATGCATTCTGGGGGATATTGATCCCCTTTCTGGGCACAAGTCTTGGGGCGGGCTGTGTGTTCTTTTTGAAAAACTCTCTGCGTGACGGCATCCAGCGCGCCCTCACCGGCTTTGCCGCCGGAGTGATGGTGGCGGCATCGGTATGGAGCTTGCTGATCCCGGCTATGGAGCAGGCCGCGGATCTGGGCAAGCTGGCATTTTTCCCGGCGGCGGTGGGTTTCTGGCTGGGGATCCTGTTTTTGCTGCTGCTGGACCATCTCATCCCGCATCTGCACCAGAACAGCTTGCAGGCCGAAGGGCCAAAAAGCCAGCTCCAGCGCACCACCATGATGGTTCTGGCGGTGACGCTGCACAACATCCCGGAGGGCATGGCAGTGGGCGTAGTCTATGCCGGATATCTTGCCGGAACTGCTCAGATCACCGCCGCCGGGGCGCTGGCACTTTCCCTTGGCATTGCCATCCAGAACTTCCCGGAGGGTGCTATCATCTCCATGCCACTGCGGGCGGAAGGAATGAAAAAAGGCCGGGCGTTCTGGGGCGGTGTGCTGTCCGGCATCGTAGAGCCCATCGGGGCAGTGCTGACGATTCTGGCGGCAGGCATCGTGGTGCCCGCGTTGCCCTATCTGCTCAGCTTTGCCGCCGGAGCCATGCTGTATGTGGTGGTGGAGGAACTGATCCCGGAAATGTCGATGGGGCAGCACTCCAACGTTGGCACGGTATTTTTCGCGGTGGGCTTCAGCGTGATGATGGTGCTGGATGTGGCACTGGGGTGACGGTTGGAACCCTCGAAGGCGAAATCTTTTTCGGAATCTCCGAAAATGTCTAAACTTCTTGACAAAGGAGACGGCAGGGCGTATTATTTTGGCAGAAGGGCCGCTGAGATGCGGCTTTTTATAGAATAAAAAAGTTAGCTTTACCTAACTACAGCGCAAGGAACTGCGTGAAAAGCATTGCATTGTGAACTGTAAATAGAAAGAGAGTGGTGTTATGTCCTTTTTTGAAAACACCCGCAAGCCCGTAGGTCTTGGCGGGAAGATCATGGTTTCCATGATGAACTTTGGCCACAGCGCAATGGCAGCGTGGGGGATGCGTTTTTTGCAGCCTGCCCCGGATGCCATGGTGCTGGACTGCGGCTGCGGCGGTGGAGCGAACATTAAGACACTGCTGAAACTGTGCCCCAACGGCAAGGTGCAGGGCATCGACTACTCAGCCGTCAGCGTGGAAAAAGCGCGAAAAGTCAATGCCAGAGCCATTGCGGCAGGACGGTGTACCGTGCAACAGGCAAGTGTGGCAGAGCTGCCGTTTGAAGCGGAGCAGTTTGACGTGGTGACCGCCTTTGAAACGGTCTATTTCTGGCCGGAGCTTGCGCAGAATTTCAGAGAGGTTTATCGAGTGCTGAAGCCCGGCGGAATCTTTTTCATCTGTAACGAAGCGAACGGCGATACGGACAAGGACAAGAAGTGGACGGAGATCATCGGCGGCATGACCATCTATACGGATACTGCACTGAAAGAGTATCTGGAACAAGCAGGATTCTGTCAGATCCAAAGCCACAAAAATAAAAAGGGCTGGCTGTGCGTTACGGCGCAAAAGCGGTGAAGTAGTGCAACCGTAACATTTGGAACAGTGAAGAGCATGGCATGGTTTGCCTGCCAGAAAGCAGAATAAGGAGAACAGGAAGGAACCCATGAAATACAAAATCGAGAAAAACACCGTGCAGGAGACGTTAATTCTTCCGCTGTATTCCCGGAAGCTGTGCACAGAGCTGTATCCAAACCTTTATCGGGACGAAACAGCGGTGCGCCTGATCGATGAAATCGACTACGACTTTTCAGAGGCAGAGAAAAATTCTCGCAGCCTGATGCAGCGGTTCGGTGCGCTGGAGGTGGCCATGCGGCAGAATGACCTTGCCTTTGAGGTGCGGGCGTACCTGAAAAACCACCCCTGTGCGGCAGTGGTCAATCTGGGCTGCGGGCTGGATAACACCGGCAGAGCCTGCGACAACGGCAGATGCAAGATCTACAATCTGGATTTCCCGGATGTGATCGCCTTGCGGCAGCAGCTGCTGCCCGCCGGGGAGCGGGAGCAAAACATCCCCCGCGACCTGAAAGACCCCGCATGGTTTGACAAGATCGATGCCTCCGGCGGGGCGGTGTTCTTTGCCTCCGGGGTGTTCTATTACTTCCTGACCCAGCAGGTCCGGGATCTGGTGCAGGGGATGGCGGAGGCTTTCCCCGGCGGAGTGCTGGTCTTTGATGCTGCCAACCGTACGGCGGTGAAGATGATCGCCAAAACGTGGCTCAGGACGGCGAAAATCAAGGATGTGGGAGCATATTTCGCGGTTTCGGATGCGAAAAGCGAGCTTTCCCCATGGGACAGCCGTTTGCAAGTGTCCAGCCGGGGCTATATGCTGGGGTACAACGATTTGAAAGATCCTTCTGTCAGCGGCTTTTTCCGGTTTCTTGCAAGGGTCGGGGACAACGGGATGAAAATGCAGATCGTGAAGATCGGATTTGGAGACAGACAATGAAATACGCAGGGATGCCCTTTGGGATGTGTGCGCTGATGAAGGAGCTGGGTCTGTACGACCTGACCCCCGCCCTGTGCCGTCTGGACTACACCATGAGCGAAGCGGGCGGCGTGACAAATTTTGTGCGGCAGTACACCCTTGCCTCCGGCGGGCCCTACTGCGACTGCGGGTACAAAAAGGGTATAGAAAAACCATAAGTCATCTGACACGCTCAGCGGAGCAAAAACCACACACCCAGCAGGATCGCAAGGAAAATCAGGTTGGACAGGGTGAACAGCCCAAAATACTGCTTCTTTCCCTGTGGCAGCTCCCGTGTAATCTGCCGGTAGGAGATAAGACTGGCCATGGATGCGATCAAAGTGCCAAGACCTCCCAGATTGGTGCCGATGATGAGGGCTTGTGTCTCTGCCGTGAACCCGGACAGCAGCAGGGCGGCGGGAACATTACTGGTGACCTGCGAAGCAAGAACCGCCACCAGCACTTCCCGGCCGGTCAGAAACTCCTGCAGCCAGCCGGAAAAGGCCGGAATGCGCCCCAGATTGCCAATGAAGATGAAAAAAGCCACAAAGGTCAAAAGCAGGGAATAGTCCACCGCCCGTAAGGTGTGCGGGTCTGCAAAAAGAACGCAGACGAGTACAGCGGCAAAGGCAATGCCATAGGGCAGCACCCGGATCACGGACAGCAGGCAAACGGCAAACAGAACCAGATACAGCAGGATGATCTTCTGATCTCCCTGAGATGCAGAAGAAACAAGCTCATCCACGGAGAGGGCGGCAGAGGCTTTCCGGCAGACCATTGCTGCCCAAGCCAGCAGCAGGAGCAGAGAGACCAGTGTGTAGGGCAGCATAAGAAGCACAAATCCCCCGATGCTCATGCCGCTTTTTCCGTAAAGATAGAGGTTCTGCGGGTTGCCGATGGGGGTCAGCATGCTGCCAAGGTTTGCCGCAATGGTCTGCATACAGACCACCGGGACCAGAAGGGAGCGGCGGACATCCGCTCCCAGACGGCTCAGGACCACGAACGTAAAGGGAACGAAGGTCAGCAGGGAAACATCGTTGGTGATGAACATGCTTCCGAAAAAGCACAGCCCGACCAGTACCAGTGTCAGCTGAAAGGTGCTGTGGGTGCGGGACAGCAATGCCCGGCCCAGTCCATCAAAAAAGCCCTGCCGCCGCAGCCCGGCCATGACCGTCATCAGGGAAAACAGGATCGCCAGCGTGCGCAGGTCGATGTAGCCGAGATACTGCACATCCGGCGGAACAAAGAAGGCGGAGATAACGGCCAGCACAGCGGCTGCGGTGAGGACCGTTTCCTGCTGAATGAATTGTTTGAGTTTCATAGAGACACATCCTTGTAGTTGTAAAGGCTGCCCTGCTACGGTGCCGGACGGCCTTTTTTCGTATTTCAGAGCAACAGCTCAAACAACCCGATCATCAGCGGCATGGTCAGGATGGAAAGCAGCGTGCTCAGGACATAGATCGCACTGGAATGAGAAGCATCCCGGTCATAGAGCTGTGCCATGGAGGTGACCGTTGCACAGGCGGCGGCATTGCTATAAATGATATTGACCTGCTCCACGGCGTCCAGCTTGAGAGCTTTGCGGAACAGCGCATTCAGAAGCAGAAATACAACGTGCATTCCAACGGCGATGCCCATGGAATAAAGCAGCCCGGTGCGGATCT